>PVMO01019330.1_pt1 | contig 349352 bp, 302 predicted proteins | sample 1853421 | NCBI WGS metagenome assembly PVMO01 (sample SAMN08533511, study PRJNA380276) | Human gut metagenome, whole genome shotgun sequencing project.
ATGATGACCTGATACTTCTGACCAGCAGCATTTCCTTTACATTCATCGATGGAAAGCACGCGGGGAAGGTGACTGGGACGAGGAATATGGACTTCATTAAAGACGCGAATGACCTGGCTGGTGCTGACATGGCATCGTCTGGCCGCTTCTTGGAAAGAAAGGTGTTGACGCAGCTCCTGGAGCATGACTCGTTGAAGCGAGGAAGAGGTTTGGAAATACGGAGAGGCAAAGGGGCTCTACTCGTTAACTGTGTGACCACAGCTGCATCTATAGCGCCTCTAGCGATACGGGAGATGCAACTCTTGATGAGAAGTGGGGAATGTTTGATGAGGCGCGTATAGCAGCCCTTTACGCGTCTTGTAGCGGCCTTACAATGAGGGCAGATGTGTTCTTGAGGCGGCAGCTGAACCGCTAAAACCAAGGCTGATTCCGTTTCCTTTAAATTTTGAATCCATTCCTCTTTAATTCCTGTTAATTTTTCGATATAATCTAGAGAAGGCATATGTATTCAACTCACTTTCTTTATTGTTTGATCACTTTAATTGTAGAGGATTTGAGTGCATATGCCTATTTTTTTATTGAAAAAAAGTAGGCGCTGAGAGGACACGCACCCAGGCGGTCACGTTAGCGCCCCAAAATAAATTATAGAACTGTTTTTTATATGACGGTAGGAGCAATACCTTTATTGGGTATAAAGATTTCTGCTGCCGGTTGGGAAAATAAGGGACTAAAAAATAGCTGAGAAGAAATGAGATTTACAATTCTTCTCAGCTATTTTTTGCGCTTAACAGTTCTTTAAGGGAATAAGTCCTCTTGAAAGGGAAATCTGCCCGGTACGGGCAATTTCCAGGATCTCATATTGGCAGAGCATAATCAAGGTGGCTTCCACATGATCTTCTCGGCCTGTAATGCGAAAGACCAGGGATTCCGGCTGGACGTCAACAATCTTGGCATGAAAGAGTTCTGCCAGGTTGGAAAGTTCGCAGCGAATGGTTGGCGTGGGGCACTTAACCTTTACCATGGCCAGCTCGTAACTCACATAAGGGGCTTCATCAAGGTTAACGACTTTGATGACATCGATGAGTTTTGCCAGCTGGTTGATGGCCTGGTCCAGTTCGGCCTTATTTTCCACGGTGACGACGATGTTGATGCGTGTCACGTCCGGCTCTTCCGTATAGCCAGCATTGATGCACTCAATGTTGATGGCGCGGCGGCTGATGAGGCCGGCAACATGGGTCAAGACACCGGGTTTATTGTCGCAGAGGATGGCTAAATGCTGTCTCATTGAGGAGCACCTTCTTTCCATTCTGGATCGGTAAGGATCATTTCGTCAAGGCGCCTGCCGCCGGGAACCATGGGGTAGACTTTTTGTTCCGACGGAATGATCACCTTAAGCAGGGCGGGACCCGGTGTTTCAAAAAGCTGGTCCAGCCCCTGTTTAAGGTCGTCAGGGGAAGCGGCTGTAAAACTTGGTACATCCATGGCGCGGGCGACCTTTGCCATATCAGGAAAATCATTGATGACGGATGCCGCCTGTCTTCCGCCGTAGAAGAGGCGCTGCCACTGGTTGACCATACCCAGGACCCCGTTTTGGAGAACAATGACTTTGACTTCGACCGCATAGCGATGAAGGGTGGAAAATTCCTGGCAGTTCATGAGAATGCTGCCATCTCCCGTAAAGAGGACAACCTTGCATTTGGGGCAGCCCACCTTGGCTCCCAGAGCTGCCGGAAGGCCATACCCCATGGTTCCCAAACCGCCGGAAGTAATGAAGCGGCGGGGGGCTGCAAGAGGAAAGAACTGGGCGGCCCACATCTGGTGCTGCCCCACATCGGTTACGATGACTGTATCCTCATCGGTATAGGTTTTGGCAGCGTTAAAGAGTGCTTCTGGTGTAATGACGCCTTTTTGGGGCACTGAGGCAAAGGGATGCTGTCTTTTGTTGAGAAGTACCTTCTCGCGCCAGGATCCATATTGGGCTTGGAGGGACTTTTCGTCAAGGGCTTTGATCTTTTTGATAAAAAGGGGAAGGGACCAGCGCAGGTCTCCATTGACGCTGATATCGGCATGGACAATCTTGTTGATTTCGACTTTATCGATATCGAAATGAACAATCTTGGCGTTGGGGGCAAAGTTTTCCACGTCACCAGTGACGCGGTCATCAAAGCGTGCCCCGAAGCTAAGGAGCAGGTCACAGTCGGTAATGCCCATGTTGGACGCATAGGATCCGTGCATACCGGCCAGACCCAGTTGGAGGTCCCAACTGTCGGGGATGGCCCCTTTGCCCATGAGGGTTGTGACGACAGGAACACCAAGGGATTTTACAAGCGTACGAAGCAAGGACGCCGTTTCACTGAGAATCAGGCCGCCCCCCGTGAGGATGAGGGGCTTCCTAGCTTCTTTGAGGGCTTCGACGGCTTCATCGATGTCTTTTTCGTCGCCCTTGATGCTGCCCTTATAGCCGCGGAGGCGGACCGAATCAGGGTAGGAGAAGTCAAGCTCGGCATCAAAGACATCTTTGGCAATATCGACAAGGACCGGACCGGGCCGTCCCGTGGAAGCAATGTAAAAAGCTTCCTTGATGACACGGGGCAGTTCCTTGACGTTTTTTACAAGATAGTTGTGTTTGGTAATGGGGGTCGTAATACCCGAAATATCCGCTTCCTGAAAGGAGTCACGGCCGATGAGGGTGGTGGCGACCTGACCGCTGATGACAACCAGGGGAATGGAATCCATGGCCGCTGTAGCAATGCCTGTTACCATATTGCAGACACCTGGTCCGGAGGTGGCAAAGGCAACTCCGGTATGTCCCGTTGCCCGGGCGTAGCCGTCTGCCGCATGGACAGCTCCCTGTTCATGACCGGTAAGGACATGGGTAATGTCCGATTGATCCAGTTCGTTATAGAGCGTTAGGACAGAACCGCCGGGGTAGCCGAAGACCACCTGAACCTGTTCTTTTTTGAGGCACTCAATGAGGGCCCGTGCACCAATCATCTTCATGATGGTCTCCTTTTCTCTCCCGTTGGGGGCTTATCAGTCTTTTTGGTCGTTGTCGTGGAGCCAAGGCATCATATCGCGCAGTTTGGCACCAACTGTCTCCAAAGGATGCTGGGCGGCCTGTCTGCGCAGAGCCAGGAAGTGGGCCCTGCCGCCAGCTTTATTTTCAAGGAGCCAGTCCTTGGCGAAGGTCCCATCTTGGATATCGGAAAGGACTTCCTTCATGGCTTTTTTGGTGGCTTCTTTCGGGACAACCCGTTTACCGCTTGTATAGTCACCATATTCTGCCGTATCACTGATGGATTTTCTCATCTTGGCCATGCCGCCTTCATACATGAGATCCACAATCAGCTTCATCTCATGGAACGTTTCAAAATAGGCAATTTCCGGCTGATAGCCAGCTTCGCATAAAGTTTCGAAGCCGTTGGTGATGAGCTGGCAGATACCGCCGCACAAAACGGCCTGTTCCCCAAAAAGGTCCGTTTCCGTTTCTTCTTGGAAGGTCGTCTGGATGACACCGGCTCTGGTTCCCCCAATACCGCGGGCATAGGCCAGGGCAAGATCGAAACACTTTCCTGTCGCGTCCTGTTCAACGGCAAAGACATCGGGGACACCACCGCCTTCGACAAAGGTTCGGCGAACAAGGTGACCTGGGCCCTTGGGGGCGACCATGAAGACATCTACGTCAGCAGGGGGCACAATCTGTTTGAAATGGATATTGAATCCATGGGCAAAGGCAAGGGCGCTGCCTTTTTTGAGGTTCGGACCGATTTCGTCCTTATAGACATCGGCCTGTTTTTCATCAGGGATGAGGACCATGGTGACGTCCGCTTCAGCAACCGCTTCACTGACCGTCTTGACGGAAAGACCCGCTTTTCGGGCAGCTTCTGCGGAATGGCTGTCCTTATAAAGCCCTACGACAACATCTACACCGCTTTCCTTGAGATTCAGGGCATGGGCGTGTCCTTGGCTGCCATAGCCGATGATGGCGACTTTCTTTCTTTTCAGTACTTCCCAATTGACATCTTGATCATAAAATACCTTTGCCATGTTCTTTACCTCTTTCTCTTCCTTGCAGGGGGGTTGATACGTTTGGTCGGCATCGATGCCGTTTTTGCTAAAATAAAAAGATCCGTCCCTTTAAGGGACGGATTCAAAAGTCCGCGTTACCACCCTGATTCCTGGCCTCTTACGAGATCCAGACGCTCTCAAACGTACCAACATACGCGTTTCCTATAACGGGGAACGGCCGTCAGCACTTACCGCCAAAGCTTCAGCACTTCTCTTCAGGGAGGATTTTCACAAGCGGTCCCAACACCGGCTCGCACCAACCGCCGGCTCTCTGGAGCGGTCACGCCCGTTACTCTTTCCCATCGTTAGATTTTTTGTTATGGACTTGTTAAAAAGTATGAATGCATTGTAGCGAAAAAATGGCAATGCGTCAACAAAAAAATCCATCTTTCTTCTAAATGTACCATAAAATAAATTAAAGTGTAACCTTAGAAACAGGATTAAATAGATTTGTCCTTTTTGAGAAAACACTGCCCTACATACCATGTCACAAACTGATGGGCAATCCGTCCATTGCGCCCAGAATGTTCCATTTCCCAGCGCACGGCTTCGACTCGGAGTTCTTCTCGGGAAAGCGCAATCCCTTTCTTGGACAGTTCATGGGCAATGATATCAAGGTATTCTTCTTGGGACAGCTTGCCATAATGAAGGATGAGTCCAAAACGGTCTGAAAGGGAGATGGACTCGTTCGTGTGGTCGTCGTGGTAGACATCATCTGCATCATCCTTCCGGTCCTTCCAGGTTTCTTTGATGAGATGGCGGCGGTTGCTTGTCACATAAAGCAGGACGTTTTCCGGCTGGGACGTGACGCTGCCGTCAATGGCTGATTTGAGGATCTTGTATTCCTGTTCTCCCTCGTCAAAGGATAGGTCATCCAAAAAAAGCACAAAACGATAGTGCTTTTCTTGGCCGAGGAGGGATAGAAGACGGGGCAGGTGGTCCAGTTGGGTTCGCTCCATTTGGACAAGGCGCAGACCTTTTTCTCCAAAGCGGGAAACCATGGCTTTGACCAGGGTGGATTTTCCCGTTCCCCGGGCCCCGGTGAGCAGCACATTGTTACCTTTCTTTCCTGCTGCAAAAACGGCCGTATTGTCAAGGAGGGCTGTTTTTTGCGCCTCGTAGCCCAAAAGGTCCCTATCGTCGTAATGGGGAAAATCGGAAATACCGACAAGGAGGCCGTCTTCATCAAGGCGAAAGGCGTCAAATTCAGAAAAAAGACCGGATCCATAGCTTTCGTAGTGGGACAAAACGATTGTTGCCCCTTCGTCCGGGTCCTTGGCCGATAAGAGGGCCTGCAAAAGGGCAATTTCCCCTTTACGGGCATGGTGTATCGTGGGCTCGTAATGAGCTAGGAGCGGGGACAGGGAAAGGTCACACGGGTCCAGGAAAAGATAGGGCCAGAGAATCGATAGGTCATGCTGGAGGGCCTTTTTGAGAGAGGGTCCTGTCTGCTGCCCTTTTTCCAGAAAGCGGGACAGGGGAAGGCTGGCGCCTCCCAAAAGGTGGACGAGATAAGTGGCCGGAAGGCGGCCCCAAAGCCCTAAGGTCTCGGCTTTTTCCACAAGCTGGGCACTTAAGGAAGGGGCTGCCTTACCGCTTTGAGCAGCTTTGGAAAGCGCTGCTATGATAGGATCTGTCAAAAGACCGTGAAAGGCCAGGAGTGCTTCCAGGGGTGGTAGGTTCAGCATGGGATTCCTCCTTTATTATGAAAAAAGGAGCTGCCTAAGGCAGCTCCTTGTGGGGATCAGGCTTTTGCAGGAGCTGATTCCAAGACGGTCTGTTCTTTTTCGTAATCCGGGTCAAAGCGGGGATTGAGGACGTTGAGATAGAGATAGGCCAAGACGGCACCGGAAATATTGTGCCAAGCAGAAAAGACAGCACCAGGCACAGTAGCTGTCGGCATGGCGGCAAAATGGGCTTTGGCAAGCCCCACGGCAAGTCCGGAATTCTGCATGCCCACTTCGATGGAAAGGGCCACTGCTTTTTTCCAAGGAAGTCCGACCAGTCTTGCCACAGCAAAGCCCAAGGCATAGCCCAGGCAGTTGTGCAGGATGACAACGAGGAAGATGACGCCTACATTGGCTAGGATGGCCGCTTTACTGGCTCCGATGACACCGCCGATGATTAGGCTGATGGCAAGGGCAGAGACAGCCGGTGTATAGTCCGTTGCCGCACGGGCAAGTCTCGGCAGGAAGGTCCGGAGGGCCACGCCAAGGCAGATGGGAAGAATGACGATCTGGAGGATACTCAAAAACATGCCCACAGGATCAAAGGCAATCTTTTCCCCAATGAGGAGATAGGTGATAAAAGGCGTCAGAATCGGTGACAGGACGGTCGATACGCTCGTCATGGTGACCGATAGGGCCAGATCCCCTTTGCTCATGAAGGTAATGACGTTGCTCGATGTGCCGCCTGGGCAGGTGCCGACCAGAACGACACCGACTGTAAGGGCCGGACTCAGGTCAAAGGCGCGGGAGAGCAGATAGGCAAGGAAAGGCATAATAAAAAACTGCGCCACAGCGCCCAAGAGGACGTCTTTTGGCCGCTTGAAGACGAGAACAAAATCCTTAAGGGACAGGGTGGTCCCCATCCCAAACATAACAACACCAAGGAGCAGGCTCAGGACAGAGACACTGCCCACTTTGCCGAGGACCCAGCGGAAAAGGCCGGGATCCATAAAGCCTAGGACAAGGAACGCAACGGCAAGGAGGCCGAAATATTTTCCAATCAAGGCACAAAAGTTTTTCATAGGTAAGACTTCCTTTCGATTATTTCATGACAGCGCCCGTATTGGCGCTTGTAACAAGGCGGGCATAGCGGGATAGGTAACCCGTCTTGACTTTTGGTTCCGGTCTTTTCCAAGCGGCTTTTCTTCTTGCAAGTTCCGCCTCATCAACCAGCAGCTCGAGTCGGCGATTCGGAACGTCGACGAGGATCCTGTCCCCATCTTTGACAAGGGCGATGGGACCGCCTTCCATGGCTTCCGGGGAAATGTGGCCGACGCAGGCACCGCGGCTGGCTCCGGAGAAGCGGCCGTCCGTCAGGAGAGCAACCTTGAGCCCCATACCTGTAATGACGGCTGTGGGGTTGAGCATTTCCCGCGTACCCGGGCCGCCCTTCGGGCCTTCGTAGCGAATGACGACGACATGACCTTCCTTGATTTCACCGCCCGTAATGGCCTTGATGGCTGCTTCTTCCGAATCGTAGCATTTGGCTGTTCCTTCATAAGTCAGAAGCTCTTTTTCCACAGCGCTTTCCTTGATGACGCTGCCCAAAGGCGCAAGGTTTCCTTTGAGGATGGCAATACCGCCCTTATTCATGTAGGCGTTGTCAATGTCATGGATGACTTCATGGTTTTCGACGAAAGCATGGGCCAGACGGTCCTTTAGGGGACCTGTCACGGTGAGGCAGTCCGTATGGATGAGGCCAATTTTTGTCAGTTCCTTCATGACCGCGGAAATGCCGCCTGCTTCGTCAAGGTCCTGCATATGGTAGGAACCGCCAGGGCTCATCTTCGTGATATAGCGGGCCTTGCGGCTGATTTCATCAAAAAGGTCAAGGGATAGATCGACGCCTGCTTCGTGAGCGATGGCCGGCAAGTGTAGAACCGTATTGGTTGAGCCGCCAATGGCCATGTCAACGGCAATGGCATTTTCAAAGGCTTCAAGGGTCATGATGTCGCGGGGAAGGACATTTTTCTTTACAAGATCCATGACTGCCCAGCCGGCTTTTTTTGCCAGCATGCGGCGGCGTCCGGAATAAGCGGCCGGAATGGTACCGTTACCTGCTAGCCCCATGCCCAATACTTCGGTCAGGCTGTTCATGGTATTTGCTGTAAATAAGCCGGCGCAGGAGCCGCAGCTCGGGCAGGCTCGGAATTCCATGGCTTCCATTTCATCGGCCGATAGTTCGCCGGCTTCAAATTTTCCGGCTGCTTCAAACATGGTGCTGACACTGATGTCGCGCCCTTTCCAGCGGCCGGCAAGCATGGGGCCGCCGCTGACGACGACAGTGGGGATGTTGAGCCGTCCGGCTGCCATGAGCATGCCCGGCACGATTTTGTCGCAGTTGGGAATCATGACCAGTCCGTCAAAGGCATGACCATTCGCTACAGCTTCGATGGAATCGGCAATGAGTTCGCGGCTCGCGAGAGGATATTTCATGCCGTCATGGCCCATGGCAATGCCGTCACAGATGGCGATGGCAGGAAATTCAACGGGCATGCCGCCTGCTTCGGCCACACCCATCTTCACAGCATCGGCAATTTCCCGCAGGTGCATATGGCCGGGTACGATTTCGTTGAAGGAATTGACAACGCCAATCATGGGACGCTGCAGTTCTTCATTGGTGTAGCCCATGGCATGGAACAGGCTGCGGTGGGCAGAACGTTGGGATCCTTTTTTTGTGATATCACTTCTCATGATACAGACCTCTCTTTCATAACAATTGGAGTGCAGGGAAATCAGGGTATAAAAAAACGCCCCTCATCATGAGGGACGAAATGATTCGCGGTACCACCCTTATTCCCATCCGGATGAATGGGCACTCAACGTACTGACATACGCGTTTCCACTAACGGGGATCAATCGTCAGGACTTACTGGATTCAGTCCTGCTCCTCAGGGAGGATCTTCGTCTGCGGCCAGATTCCGGCTTTCACCAAGCGCCGGCTCTCTGTAATCTGGTGGAACAGAGTACTTGTTCCCGTCATTGGATTTGTAACCTATTTGAGTTGACATGTGAAATTCTATCCATCTATTGTGGACTTGTCAAGCTATTTTTTAAGAAAAGGACCGCATTGTTTTAAATTGTCAGGATTGAAACAGAAACGAATCGACAAAGGGGAAGATAAAGGGATGAGACCTGTTTTTTTGAGAATAAAAAACAAAAAGTCAGCTTTCCATTGACAAATATAAACAATATAGATAAAATAACTAACTATATTTAAAATCATTGTATATGTTATGGAAACAATCCTGTTGTATGTCTACTGGAAGTAGGGGGAATGGCTGATGGAAATGTGGACTTCGCTTTTGATTGTCCTTGCTGTCTTTGCTTTGGGCGATGTGATTTCGATCCTTACGAAGGCGCGGATTTCGTCCTTGTTTGTCATTATGATGACCTTCCTGATCCTTTTCCTGACCCATACGATTCCTCCGGATATCGTCAAACGGGCCGGTCTGGGGACCTTGGGCCCCATTGCCATTGGCATGCTCCTTGTTAATATGGGATCCAGTGTGGATGTGAGGATGCTCAAAAGGGAGTGGCGCAGCGTAGCAGGAAGCATCATTTCCATGATCATTGCTGTCGTGAGCTGTTTGGCCATGATTCCCCTTATTGGTCGGGAAAATGCCCTTGCCTCGGCGCCCGTCATCAATGGCGGCGTGATTGCGACCAATACGATGGTAGCGGCCGCCCTTGAAAAGGGTTTGCCCTTGACCGCGGCTTTGGCCGCTTTTCTATATGCTACACAGAAATTTGTCGGTACCTTGCCGGCTTCCTATTTTGGCCTTCGAGCCGCGCGGCGTTATTTGGCTGATTTTCGCCGTGCCAAAAAAGATGACCCCACCTTTGTGTTTGCTTCCCAAAGGGCAGAAAACAATCCGCGGCGCCAAACCTTTGCTGAGCGGCATGGACGGCACTATACCGCCTATATTTGCCTTTTCATTGGAGCCTTGTGCAGCTATGTCGGTTTTTGGGGCGGTGTCTTTACCCATAAATGGGTGGGCCTGACCATTTGGTGTATGCTCTTTGGCATTGGCCTTCGGGCCTTAGGCCTTGTGCCGCCCAATTTCATGAAGAATCATGGGGCGTCGACGGGATTTTTCATGTTTGGGGTCCTTACCGTCATTGTGCCTTCCCTTGCCAAAGTGGATCTGTCCATGCTGCCCCAACTGGGATTTTTCGTGGCCTGTGTCTTTGCGCTCACGCTTTTGGGGATTGTCGTCATATTCAAGGTTCTTCCCGTATGGAAGATTGTTGGGGATAGGGACCTTGCCATCGGTATTGCTATGTGCCAGATGATTGGCTATCCTGGAACGCAGCTCATCAGTGACGAAATTGCAAAGACCGTAGGCGAGACCGATGAGGAAGTGGATTATCTTTCAACCCGCATCGGGACGGCTTATGTCATTTCAGGCTTTACATCGGTCACGATTTTTTCCATCATCGTTGCCAGTATCATGGCTCACCTCCTATAATGGGGAGAGAAAGGAGAAGCGCTAGTGAAACCCATACTTGAAGAGTTTAGGGAACTTGTAGGCATTGACTGTGCGTCCGGAAAGGAACGGATGCTGGCTGATGTTCTAAAAAGGAAACTGGAAGCCTTGGGCTTTACCGTAAGGGAAGACGAGGCAGGCCGCACGTTTGGCGGCGATACGGGAAACCTCATTGCCATCCTTCCTGGAACGAGGAAGGGATCCGTCCTGTTTTGCAGCCATATGGACCGGGTCAAGAACGGCCATGGCATCAAGGTTAGGGAAAAGGACGGCGTGCTGTATTCTGGAGGTGATACGATTCTCGCTGCCGACGATGTGAGCGGCATCTGTGCTATCCTGGACGGTGTACGTCGTACCCTTTCTTCAGGGAATCCCCATCCGCGCATTGAAATTGCCTTCACCGTCGGTGAAGAAGCCGGCCTTTTTGGTGGTAAGGCCTTGGATCTTTCGGTTTTTCAGAGCTCCTGCTGCTTTGTCCTGGACAGTCCCGGTCTTTTGGGGCGGCTCGTCAATGGGGCCCCCGGTCATGTCCGTTTTGCCATCCACGTCAAAGGAAAACCGGCCCATGCCGGTAATGAGCCGGAAAATGGCATCAATGCGGCCCATATTCTCTGTCACATCTTGGATACCCTGCCCGATGGGCGCGTGAATGAAGAACTGGTGGCTAATTTCCCCATACTGGGAACGGGCAATGAGTCAACCAATGTAGTCTGTGCCGACGCCTGGGCAAAGGGGGAAGCAAGGAGCCGGAATCTTGAAGAACTTTCCCGGTACGCTGAATTTGTCAAGACCCATGCTGAAGACTGCGCTAAAAAGACGGGGGCTCTTGTAAGTGTGGAAAAAGAACTTCTTTATGAACCCTTCCTCATTGAGGAAACGGCGCCCATCCTTCAAAAGGCCAAAAAAGCCCTGAGGCGCCTCGGCCTTACAGCCCGTGTCGAGGCTGGCGGGGGCGGCATGGATGCCAATATCTTTAATGCCAAGGGCCTCACTAGTCTTGGCATTGCTACAGGCTACAGCAAGAACCACACCTTGGAGGAAAATCTTGATGAGCTAAGCTTTATCAAGAGCGGCCGCCTTGTGGAACTTCTTATTGAAGACAGTTAAAAAATCCCTGGCACGCAGTTTCGTGTGCCAGGGATTTTTTAACTGTCTTCAAGGGCTTTTTTTAGGGCTTCAATACCGGGAGCAATGTCTTCTTTGGCAATTCCTGCAAAAGATAGGAGAAATTCCGGTTTTTTGCTGTCTGTGGAAGATGTAATGGGGGTGATTTTGATGCTGTGCTGGCTTGCTTTTTCAGCAAGTGCTTGGGCGCTCATTTCATAGGAAAGGGCGATATGAAGGTCAAGGCCTGATTCAAGGCTGAGGAATGTAACTCTTTTGCCAAAGATGCGCTGTAGGGTGTCTTGGAGAAGGACGCTTTTTTCCCGATAGCGATTGCGCAGTTTTTTTACGTGTCGCGTTAAGTGGCCTTCCTCAATATAGGATGCAAGGGCCAGTTGCTCTACTGTGGACGAAGTCTGGTTGTAAAAAGGGGCTATTTTTTGAAAGCGGGGAAGAAAGCTTTCCGGCAGGACCAAATAGCTGATACGCAGGCTTGGCAGCATGGTTCGGGAAAAGGATCCGACATAGATGATGCGCTCACGATTGCCAAAACTGTGTAGGGCTGGGACCGGATGATGGAGATAGCGGAATTCCCCATTGTAATCATCTTCGAGGAGATAGACCCGTTCAAATTGTGTTGCGACAATGAGGTTGCTTCGTTCCTTTTCCGAAAGGGCCCGCCCTTTGTAGGGGTTTGTGGGACTGACAACGAGCAGTTCCGGCCATGATTTGGAGGGAACAGCGGGGTCATAGCGATCCGTGGTCCATCCCATGAGGTGAAACATCCATTCAGCTTGGGGAAAGCCGGGAGCTTCGAAACTGACTCGTTTTTCCTCGACAGGAAGCAGAGGGATGAGTATGGACAAAAGGGACTGGAGACCGGCGCCGACAAGGATCTGTTCCGGGCGGCAGACAACTCCCCTTGATTGGTAGCTGTAGCGGGCAAGGACTTCCCGGAGACGAGGTTCCCCTTGGGGATCGCCGTAACCTGAGAGCGTATCAGGACTGTGCAGGACACGGCTGATGGCGCGGCGCCAGAGCACGGTGTCAAAAGTGGTCGTGTCAATGTAATGGTTGGCAAAATTAAAGGAAGGACGGTGGAAAGACTCCTCCTGCAAGGGGGGCATTTCCACTGGTACTGCCGGTTTGGTGAGGGTAATGCGGAAGCCGCGGCTTGGCAGGTTCTGTACATATCCTTGATCGATGAGGATCTCATAGGCTGCTTCCACGGTTGTGCGGCTCACTTTGAGGTCTTTTGTGAGTTTGCGGATGGAAGGCAGCATGTCTCCGCCCTGCAGATGATCTTCCTGAATCTCATCCCGAAAGTAACGGGCCAGTTGTTTATAGAGGGGCTGTCCATCTTTTTTTGCCTTAAAATTAAAGGTTGTTGTCATGGTGTGACCTTCTTAGTTGAAATATCTCCCCTATTTTATCATATTTTGGGCTTTTTGCAGCCATCCCAGAATCGATTTTTTGGAAAGAAGGATTGAGAAAAGCCGAAAGAGTCGATATAATGAAAAGATAAAATGGCTTTATTACAGGAAAAGCGTTTGTGGGAAGGGGAACCAGATGCGTAAATTTTTGGCGCTTAGCGCCTTCTTACTCTTATTGGCGGCGGGCTTTCTCCCTCAAGGGGAAGCGGCTCAGTTCTTTGCCCAGCATTATACCTTTACGGCAGAAGGCCAGTTGCAGCCCCCGCTTTCCGTAGAATTTGTCAAAGGGGATGTGCGGCCCATCAGTGCTGTCCTTGCTGGTCTTCATGATGGGGCAAAGGTCATGACCCTTGCTTATCATGAACATGGACAGATTGCCCTCTATTCTTTCCAAAAAGGGAACCAATATGTTCTTTATCGGCTTCGCTTCCGAGAGAACCAGGAGGATCTGTTGATCCTGTCCTATGGACCGCGGGGTGCGGGAAAGACGGAACTGAGGGACCTTTCCGTCATCGGTGCCGACGTGCTGGGGAACGTACGGCCGCTTCCCATTGCTGGGTTCCAGCCAGTGGCAGTCTTTAACAGCCCCCTCCAGATCCGGAAAGATGAAGCCATCCTCTTTCTTGACCGGGCCCCAAAGGTCTTGTCCCTAAAATGGGATGCACAGGCTGAGCAGTACGTGGTAAGCGGGATCCTTTGATCTAGTTTTGATCTGTCAGTGGTCAGCAATAACATCATATGATGAAGGAAGGACCAGGAAAATTCCTTGATTTTCCTGGTCCTTGTTTGTACGCCCGGCATGGGCGCATTCTTAAGGGTGAAAGTCCCTAGACTGCCTTAGTCGGGGGAAAGTCATAGCCGAACACCAAAGGAGACATCGTGAGGTGGAATCTGAAGGAAGGGGCAGGCAAATTTCTGACCTGACAAAGAGAATCCGCATAAGGCCAATTTGAGATGGATAAGGTCGCCAAACAGATTAAAGTCCCATAGCGATTTGGAATCCCAAAGGGTAGATGCGGCAGGTGAAGGGAGAAAAAGAGTGCGTTCTTACCCGGGGAGGCCTCACGAACATGGCTGGATCCATGAAGTTGGCGGCCATGGCCCAAACAAGATTTAGCGTGAGGAGTCAGCTGAGACCATAGTACTGGATGGTCTATAGCCCGTCTAGGAAGAACCGAATTTTAGGAGATGTCAGTTAATGAAGGGAGTCAAGTGGGGAACTAAAATCAGAAAACTTCATAGAGAAGGTTGCCCGCAAAAAGCAGCTGCCAAGCAGCAAGGATATGCGGGAACGCCTATCCCTGTAAGGACTGCCGAACACAACGACATCATTGCAAACTTGTGAGCGGACAGTCTGTTGGGGCAAATCCTGACGCGGGACAACCTGAATGCCGCATACCACGGAGTAAAAGAAATAGCCCGTCATGGTTACATAACCATGACGGGCTATTACAAGCACGTTTATGAAAACTAGGAAATCGCCGTGTACCGAACGGTAACGGTACGCGCGGTGGTGTGAGAGGTGGGGGTTCCACTTGGAAATCCCTTTTACTCAATCGGTCAGCGCAGGCTTTCCTCGATATGGGCGAGGTTTTCCTTCATTCGTTCCAGATAGCCCTTTCCGTTCTCGCTGGTTTCCATGGTGTAGATGGGAACCGTTTTGGCCCCAATTTCCCGGGCTAGGGTTTCCGAGGTCTTGGGACTGACCTCAGATTCCGTAAAGATGGTCTTGATGCCTCGGGCTCGGCAGTAATCCAGGAGACGGGCCATCTGTTTGGCACTTGGTTCTCCTTCGGCAAAGACGGATTCGATACTGTCCATATGGAGCCCAAAATCCCGGCAAAGGTAACCAAAGGCCGCATGGCCGGCAACAAAATCCTTGTGGTCAATCTTTTCAAAACGCGGCTGGTATTCCTGATAAAGGGATTGAAGCTGTTTCTTGTAGGAAGCGGCATTTTTTTTGTAGGTTTCTTTATGGACCGGATCGGCTTGGGATAGGGCATCGGCGATGTTTTGGACTTCAATTTGGGCGGCCGTCAGGCTGAGCCATGCGTGGGGATCATAGGGCCCGTGATGGTGATGCTCCTTTTCCTCAGCGCCGTGATTGTCCTCATCTTCCTCTTCCAGGGGAATGGGGGTGACGCCTTTAGAGGCCTCGACAACGATCAAATTGGGATTTCCTGATGTTTCCGCGATTTTCTGGGCCCACGGTTCCATTCCCAGACCATGGACGATGAGGAGTTTGGCATTGTGCAGGGTCTTCATCTGATCGGCTGTAGGGGAAAACCCATGGGGCTCTGTGCCTTCGGGAATCAAGGAAACGACGTGGATGGCGTCGCCGCCCACTGCCTGCGTAAATTCCTTCATCGCATTGAAACTGACAACCACTGTGAGTTTTTCATCCGCTTTTTTTTCGGTGGGCGCACCGCCGCATCCTGAGGCCAGAAGACCGAGAATGAGAAAGGCTGCAAGAATAAATTTTTTCATGGTACCTCCTTCAATTTGTTGCAAATCATTTGCAATAACAAATTCATTGTACCATGGTCGGATTCGTTCGTCAATAGTTGCAAATGCCTTGCATTTCTATGGGTATCCTTCTATAATAGGAAGACAATAAATGGGTTTCTTGGTGCTGATTGTTTTCCAAGACGCTTTTTGAGAAAGGATTGAGCCATGCTTTCATTATCCCATATTGATTTTGCTTATGAAAAGGGACCCCTTCTCCTTCAGGATTTATGCATGGAAGTCCATGATGGGGACTATGTAGCGGTCGTAGGTGAAAATGGCAGCGGCAAGAGTACGCTCATTAAAATCATGCTGGGCCTCCTGCGTCCTCTTCACGGGACCCTCACTTCCACATTCCGTCAGGCGGCCTATGTCCCGCAGCCCACTGATCTTATCAATAAGCAGTTTCCCATGACCGTGGCTGAACTGCTCCATTTTCAGGCCCGGCTCCTTAAGCTCAAGGATGTTGAGGCAGAACAGCGGGCGTTGGCACAAGTTGGCATGGGCGAATTTCGCAATCATTTGATTGGTGCCCTTTCCGGCGGGCAGTTCCAGCGTGTCCTTGTGGCCCGGGCCCTTCTTGGCAACCCGGACTTCATCATCTTGGATGAACCATCGACGGGCATGGACTTGCGGTCCCAAGAGGCCCTATATCCCCTGATTTCGGAGCTTCATGAAAAAAAGGGGGTTACCATGATTACAGTGGAACATAATCTTCGTTATGCCGCCCACTATGCATCGACCTTCTTCCATATGGTGAGAGGCCGGGGCCATTTCTGTACGCCCGAGGAGTATCTTGCTGAATACGTAGCAGATAATGGAGGTGGTTCCCATGTTTGAATATACCTTCATGCAGAACGCGTTCATTGTAAGCCTATTGATCTCCCTGCTTTGTCCGCTCATTGGTATTTTTCTTGTCCTGCGCCGCTATTCCATGATTGGGGATGCGTTGAGCCATGCTTCCCTTGCAGGGGTAGCCATGGGCCTTCTTTTAAAATCCACACCCATCATGGGAGCCTTCTGGATGACCTCATTTTTTGGCCTTTTGATTGAAGCCCTGCGGGAACGGTTCCGCCGCTATGCAGAGCTGACTCTCGTCATTGTCATGTCTTTTTCTGTGGGGCTTGCCATTACCCTTGTGAGTTCAGGTCTTGTCAAGGCGAATATCGATTCCTTCCTTTTTGGCAGCATCCTCACCGTTGGACGTGAGGAAGTTTATCTTGTGGGGGCTTTGACCTTTGTTTCTGTTCTCGCTGTATGGGGGCTTTATCCCCAGCTTGTCATGCTGTCCTTTGATGAAGATGGTGCCCGCATTTCCGGTGTGCCAAGGCGAGCCATCAATTATGTTTTTTCCCTGCTTGTGGCGGCCACCATTTCTGTTTCCATCCGCATCGTCGGTATCCTTGTCATCAGCTCCCTCATTGCCCTTCCCGTGGCAACCGCCCTGCAGCTGAGGCAAGGCTTCAACCGGACGCTGCTGCTTTCGGTTCTTTTTAGTTTTATCGATATCATGGGCGGTCTAGTGATTTCCTATGAACTGGGGGCAGCTCCCGGTGGAATTACGGCCATACTTTCTGTGATTTTGCTGGTTGCTGTGCTCATCTATCAGGAAATCCAGGACCATCTTCAAGGAGGTGAACGGCGGTGAATGAATCCCTCAAGGCAGAAGACATTATCCGTCAATATGGCCTGAAATTGACCCAGCCCCGTCTTAAGGTCCTGCGTCTTCTTCTTAGCCGACAGGAAGTCCTGACGGCCGATGAAATCTATGAAGCTCTGGTAAAGGAAGGGACAAGCCTCAACTTTTCCACCGTATATCGGACGTTGGAGACTTTTACGGATGAAAAGATTACGGAAAAGGTCCAGATGCCCCAATCGCGGAAGGCCGGGTTTCTCCTTTTTACGATGAGCCATACCCACAACCTGATTTGTTTGGGGTGCCATAAGGTCATTCATATCCATGGCTGCCCGCTTCATGACTTTAGTGAAGACCTTGCCAAAAAGACGGATTTTGATATCGTGGGCCATGACCTGACGCTTTATGGATATTGCACGAACTGCCAAAAAAAGAAAGGTCGTGTTCATCATGACGCGTAAAGAGCAAGAAACCCTTTTTGAAAAATGCCGGACCTATCGGCGCTTTTTGCAGAAACCGCTTCCCGAAGGACTTCTTTCCTATTTGGTGGGAATTGCCCATAAAAGGAGCTGCGGCCGGAATGGACAGGTGCTGTCCTTTTATGCAGCGGTTTCTTCAAAGGCCCTTGCCGCTCTTTTGCCCCATCTTCATTGGGCTGCGGCCCTGCCTAAGGAAATCGGTACGCCTCAAAAAGAGGAGGAACCGGTGGCCCTCATTTTTTTGGTACGCCCCAAGGACGCTTCCCCCATCAGCTTGATCGATGCAGGCATTGCTGTTGATTCTATGGCGTACTGTGCTATGTGTGAAGGCGTCGGGTCGGCAATCCTCGCTGCCCTTGATCGGGCAGCTATCCAGGGGATTCTGGGCCTTGAAAAGGATCAGGAGGTCTTTCTTTGTCTTGCCCTTGGCTATCCAGCCCACAAGAGCACCGTGGTCCCTGTACCGGAAAGCGGAACCCTTGATTATTATGTGGATGAAAAAAGGAATTATTTTGTTCCCAAAAAGAACCTGTCCGATGTCATGACGGTTCTTTAGAAGGTTGGAAGCAAAAAAGCTGTCTCATTCATCGGATTTTTCGATGGATAGGGACAGCCTTTCTGTATTTGTCGTTAAATACAGAATTTTTTATAATAATGGTGCCAAAGTTTACTCTTTGATGCCGAATTTTTGGTTCATGAAATCAACAAAGAGCTTGCTGCTTTCAACTAGCTGGTAATTTTTTCGGTAATACATCCACGTGTCACGCAGGAGAGGCGTTCCCCGCTGTGTGGTCAGTGCTGTCATGGACAGCTCCGGCATTTCCTGACCGCAGCTTTTGGACAGGATGGTGACTCCTAGGCCTTGACGGACCATCTTGAGACATGTATCCATGGCATCTGTTTCAATGGTGATGCGGGGCGGCTCTTTGTAATGCGCGTACCACCAATCGTCCATGACCAGCTGCAGGGCTGGATCGGTGATATAATGGACAAAGGGCAGGTGGGGCAGTTTCTTGAGATCAATGGGATCCCTGCTGAAGACACAGAGGGGATCACGGAGCAGCCTTTTTTTGTGCTCTGACCAATTGTGTTCGCCGCGAATGATGCAGACATGGAATCTGCCTTCGAGAAAATCCTTGTAACGGTTCGTACTAAAGCCGCTTTTGAGGGAGATGTCGATGGCAGGGTACTTTTTCTTGAACTCGCTCAAAAGGCTTGGCATGTGGTACTTGGCAAATACGTTGGAGCAGGCGATGGAAAGGGAACCAAAGGCTTTTCCCACGGGTTTTGCAAGGGCGCTGCGGATTTTTTGATAGCGTTCATCCGCTTCGTTGACGTATTGGACCAGCATCTCCCCCTGACTGGTAAAAAGGATCCCTCGGGGCTGGCGGATGAAAAGCTGGCAGCCGAATTCTGCTTCGAGCCGTTTTAACCGGTCACTGATGGCGGGCTGGGAAATAAAGAGTTTTTTTGCCGTATGGGTAATGTTCTGTTCCTCATAAAGGGTCTTGATAAGAAGGAAATCCTTATCATCCATGAGGGTCCACCTCCTAAGGTAGTAGATTTCATTTTCCTTTATGGAAAACCGTGTCGAAATATAGGGAAAGCTAATTTCATTATATAGCGGACCTTTCAAAAAATAAATACAGATCCTTCGTAAAAAGATAAGGAAGCCTTGCTTCTTATCAGATACAGCGAGCTGCCGTCCGTGGCTCTGCATCAGGAAGCAAGGAAGTGCTTCCTCAAAGAGAAAGGAGAATGAATTATGCTGTTAGGTTTGGTTGGGTTTGCGATGATTTTTCTCGTCGTCTACCTTCTCATTTCAGGGAAGGTCAGTCCTATGGTCATCTTTGTAGCTGTGCCTTTTGTGGCAGCCCTCATCTGTGGCTTTACGCCAGCTCAGATTTTTGAATTCATGAAGAAAGGGGTTACGACGACCATGAGTACGGCCGTCCTTTTCCTCTTTTCCATCGTTTACTTCAGCATCATGAATGATGTGGGGCTGTTTGATCCTTTGGTGAATTTTCTTGTCAAACGAGCAGGAAACAACATCGTCCTTGTGACCATGGCAACGGGCATCATTGCTACGGTTGCCCATTTGGACGGAACCACGGCAGGAACCATGCTTATTACGGTTCCCGCTGTCCTGCCCATCTACAAAAAGCTTCATATCCGTCCAGTTGTGATTTGCTGCATCATTGCCGCCGCTATCAGTATCATGAACCTTGTCCCTTGGGGAGGACCGACCGCTCGTACAGCCATCGTGACAGGGCGCGACGTGAACGCCATTTGGCAGGAACTGCTGCCGCTACAAGGTCTTGGCATTATCCTGATTCTTGCTTTTTCTGCTTACCTGGGCATGCTTGAAAAGGCGCGCGGCGCCGGCATCAACCCGACGGGCAAAGCGGCTGAACTTACAGAAGATCTTAATTCCGATGATGGCGGCCACGGAGAGACGGACAGCATGAAGCGCCCCGAACTTGTCTGGATCAATGCCCTTGTTACGGTCGGTGTCATCCTGCTTATGTGCCTGACGAAGATTCCTCTTTATGGAGCCTTCATGATTGGCCTTGCCTTTGCCCTTGCCATCAACTTTAAAGGCGCCAAGGCCCAGGCAAAAGCCGTTTCCAACCACGCGGCTGCCGCCCTGTCGACGCCGATGATCCTTTTGACGACAGGGGTCTTTATTGGCGTCCTCAAGAATACGAAGATGATGGATGCCATGGCAAACATGCTCATTGGTATTATGCCTCAGGCCATAGGGTCTCATCTGCCGATTTTCATTGGCGCCTTGTCGGGTCCCATCGGCATGATGCTGGGCACGGACTCTTTCTTCTTTGGGTTCATGCCCCTCGTCTTGGGTGTCGGTGAAAAATTTGCCGCCAGTGCTCATGACATTGCCATGGCCATGCTCATTGGCAAGGATTTTACCATCCTTGTCACGCCCCATAACGCGACGACATTCCTTCTTTGCGGTCTTGCCGGTGTCAGCATCAAAGAACATTTGAAGTTCTGCACGCCTTATCTGTGGATCCTTAGCTGGATCACGCTGGCAGTCGCGGCCCTTATCGGAATCGTTGGCATCTGACCGTGAATCTGTCAAATGCGAAAACTGGATCCGTAATCGTCAGGCAATCTTGAAAAGATGCTAAAAAATCTAGTTGGAAGTACGAGAGATTACGGCTGGTTTATCCGTGACAAATAGACTCTGCTACAAATAGGCCCATCCGGTTCAATTGAATCGGATGGGCCTATTTGTATGGGGCCGATGATTTTACATCCCCTATTTTTCATTTCCTCTGACGCGGCCTGGTTTATTCCCCATCAGATGCGGCCATACAGGGTGGGGCGCTTGTCAGATGCGTTATCGTTGGGGCGCTTGTTATCTTTGCTGCGGTCATTTTGCTTGTCTTTCTTATCAAAGCGCTTGCTGTCTTTCTGGTTTTCCTTTTTGGGTGCTTTCTTCTTGTCTTTCAATGTGTCCTTGCGGCGTTCTGCTTCTTTTTTTGGAGCCTTTTTGACCTTTTTATTCGGGGTCTTTTCTTTGGCTTGCGGTGCGCGCCGATCTTCACCCTGCTGCATGGCGGCGGGACGATTGGGATCAAAGGCAGCAGCTTCGGCTGTCTGCATCATGCCAGCACCCATGGTTACGGCCATGCCCATGACCAAGAGGGCAGCTACATTTTTGGAAACGGTTTTCTTTACTTGCATCATATCCATGATAGGGACCTCCTTATGCGGGGATGACTGTATGACTCCCCTGCTGTGCTACGAGTATAGGTACCTTACATGAAAGTCACATGAAAATTTGGCGTATTTTTTCTTTTTTCTTCTCAAGGAGAGCGAGGCGCTTCTTTCTTTTCCTTCTTAAATACGATACAATAATAATGAAAAAACAATCAAAACCATTCGGAAATGATACGTCTTAGGGAAAAGGAGTCCAAGCATGCTGGAATTGATGTTTACCCTGGCTTTGGGAATTATTCTGGGGCTTTCGGGCCGCATGACAAGTTCGGTCAGTCACGCCCTTGGCGTGATTACGAAGATCTGCCTTTTTATCATGATTTTTTGCCTGGCTGCCAAGATTGGCTGTGATGAAGCCGTCATCAAGGTCTTGCCCCTCATTGGGCGCAATGCCTTCTTCCTTTGTTTTGGCGGCATAGCAGGTTCTTTCTGTCTCATGGCCCTCGTCGGATGGCTTCATCGGGAAGCTTTTACTCGCCTTCTGTCAGAAGGTGAAAGGAGGCAAAACTCATGATTGGGATCATTTTTTCTGCCCTTTTTCTCGGTTTTTTTACAGGGCGATTTTTCCTTGCGCCGATAGCCAAACCCCTTCTTGATACCATTCTCATGACGGCTCTTGCCGTCATGGTTTTTTGTGCCGGTGCTGATATTGGCAGCAGCCGTCAGATTGTACGCCGCTTTCTTACGGTTAAGACCTTGGGCCTGTCCCTTCTCGTCCTTCTGGCAACGAATGTGGGCAGTCTTGGCGGCGGGTTGATCATGGGGTATCTTATGGGAGTGCCTTTTCGGGATGCCCTACTCGTGAGTGCTGGCATGGGATGGTACAGCCTGTCTTCCGTCCTGCTCAGTGCCGCTGTGGGTACTGAAACGGGGACGCTAGCCTTTCTTGCCAATGCCCTGCGGGAACTGCTGACCATCCTTGGTATTCCGCTTCTTGCCCGTTTCTGCCATTTACCCCTTGTCGTTGTCGGAGGCGCGACGAGCATGGATTCAACGATGCCCATCCTGCTCCAGTGTGCTGGACGCCCGGCGGCGATTTTGGGCTTTGTCAATGGATTCCTTCTTTCTTTGGAGATTCCCCTTCTTTTTGCTTTTCTGCTCTCACCGACAGTCAGCGCTTTCCTCAATCGATAAGGAGTTTTTCATATGTATGTCATTCCCGCTTTCTTTTTCTTGATGGAATTGATATTTCTTTTTCATTACCGTAAGATCTATTACTATCACCAATGGCTTCCTAATTTATGGCGGAAGCGGACCCAAGGGGTTCGGCTGATCATCCTGTCGAGGGATATCATCCTCTATCTGTTTCTGTCCCTTGTCCGGATGCTGTACCTTCTTTATGCCATTTATATCGTCCTTTTTACCCCTTATTGGCAGCCGGGCTGCATGCTGCTTTTTTTAAGTGCCATGCCCCAGCTTGCCGTGGCCTTTCGCATTGACGGACTTACGGAAAAGGACCGGACGACAGGGCTTGTTTATCCCACCCGCTTATTTCAGGCCGTCATGAGTGGATTCGTTCTTTTTATTCTTGGTCAATTTGCTTTGGGCACGACAGTGTACTTATAAAATGGACAAAAGTCTATAAAATAAGAACAAAATGATGATTATGTAAAGAATGATAAGATGATTTTTTTAAAAATACTATTTTTATGTATAAAATATGTTGACAAAAATGTGATGTTGTATATAATAGGTTATATCTTGTTTGGCCGGTCATAGACGAATAAGGGAAAAACTCACGGAGAGCGGTGGAAGACAAGGAATCCGGCCCAGTTTCCCTCAAGGTTGCCAGCAAGGATCAAACAACGGAGGTGTTTATTATGAAATCATGGAAAAAAGTGGTGGGTGCTGTGTGCATGACCACACTGGTCGCAGCTGCCGTGGCAGGCTGCGGCAAATCGGGCGGTAAGTCAGGCGGAGGAGATACCATTAAGGTCGGCGCCCTATTCGAATTGACCGGCAACGTTGCAAACTATGGGACATCCACCCTCAATGGGTTCAAGATGGCTGTTGATGAAGTCAATGCCAAGGGTGGTGTAAACGGTAAGAAAATCGAGGTTGTCCAAGCGGATAACAAGTCGGAGCCTTCCGAATCGGGCAATGCCGCGACAAAGCTTGTTACGCAGGATAAGGTTGTAGCGGTTGTCGGACCGGCGACTTCCGGTTCTGTTGCAGCGGCAGAGCCAATCCTGACGGCCAATAAGACGCCTCTTATTGCACCGTGTGCAACGGCTCCCGCCATTACCCTTGGTAAGGACGGCAAGGCCAAACCCTATGTCTTCCGTGCCTGCTTCATTGACCCGTACCAAGGCAAGATCATGGCTGAATTTGCGGCAAAGGATCTGAAGCTCAAGAAAATTGCAATCCTGAATGATTCTTCCAGTGACTATTCCAAGGGACTGGCTGAAGTCTTCGAAAAGACGTTTACGGAAAATGGCGGTCAGATTGTGGCCAAGGAAGCGTTCCTGTCCAAGGACGTTGACTTCAAAGCCGCCCTCACCAAGCTGAAAGCTGCAAACCCCGATGCCCTCTACATCCCGGGTTACTATGAAGAAGTTTCCAAGATCATCAAGCAGGCTCGTGAAGTCGGGATTACCACCCCGCTCTTAGGGTCCGATGGCTGGGATTCCCCGAAACTGGTTGAAATCGCCGGCAAGGAAAGTACGGACAAGACTTACTTCACCAGTGCCTATACTGCACAGGATAAGGATCCTGGCGTCCAGAAGTTCATCAATTCCTATAAGGAAAAATATGGCAAGGTTCCTGATGTTTTTGCCCTTCAAGGCTACAATGCCGGTCTGGTCCTCTTCCATGCACTGGAAGAAACCAAAGGTGAAGGCGGGACGAAGCTGGCGGAAGCCATTGCTAAGACCAAGGACCTCCAAGTTGCCAATGGGAAATTCTCCTATGATGAACATCATAATCCGATCACGACGGCCCTGATCCTTGAACTCAAGGACGGCGTCCAGACCCTCGTGAAGAAAATCAACGGATAATCAATATATCTGACAGGGACACAAGCCGTGGGAAGCGCCCATGGAACCCCCTGAAAAGCGGTGTCCCGAAGCCTTAGGCACATGCAGGACTTCGGGACCCGCTTTTTACATAGATAGCCAATGAGTAAAGAAGCAAAGCAAAGCAAGGCTGGATAGAGGGATTCCTATGAAAGCAGGAAGGTGGCGTTACAGATGTTGGCAGTGGGACTGGTACTTACCGGTCTTACGACAGGATGTGGCTCCCAAGGGGCCAGGAACACCATCAAATTAGGTGGGAACCTTGAAATGACAGGAGAAAGTGCCAGCTATGGGATTTCTTCCCGTAATGGGATCGAGCTTGCTCTCAAGGAACAGAACGAAAAGGGCGGCGTCCTTGATAAGAAGGTCGAGCTTGTTGTGGCCGATAACAAGTCGGAAGCAACGGAAGCCACCAATGCTATGCAGAAACTGATTCCCCAGGACCGCGTCATTGGGGTCATTGGGCCTAATCTTTCAAGTGTGGTCATTGCATCCACCGCCGTGAGCGGGGCGGCAAAGACGGCTGATATTTCGCCCATGGGAACAAATCCACAAGTGACGGTGGATGGTTTGGGGAAGGTCAAACCCTATAATTTCCGGGCCTGCTTCATCGATCCTTTCCAAGGAACGGTCATGGCGCACTTTGCCCTCAATACGCCTAAGGTCAAACGGGCAGCCATCATGATTGACAACTCCTCAGACTATTCAAAGGGCCTTGCCCAGTTCTTCAAGAAGCAGTTTGAAAAGGGCGGCGGTGAGGTTGTTGCTGAAGAGGTCTATCTCTAGAAGGATACGGACTTCAAGGCGACGCTGACCAAGATCCGTACCCGGCAGCCTGATTTTCTCTATATTCCTGCTATTATCAAGAAGTGGGGCTCATTGTTCGTCAGGCCCGTGAATTAGGGCTTGATATCTTGATGGGCGGCGACGGCTGGGATTCCCAGCGTCTTGCGGAAATTGCTCAAGTGGAAAACCTCAACCGCTGCTGCTTTTCCAGTCCCTATTCGGCAGAAGATACGTCTTCCATCAACCAAGCGTTCGTCGCGGCCTATCAGAAGGAATACAAGGAGCGGCCCGATGTTTTTGCGGCTCTTGCCTATGATTCGGCCAAGCTTTTTCTTAAGGCATTGGAAGAAGCGGGAAGCGCGGATCCACAGAAAGTCGCCGAAGCTTTGTCCAAGACCAAGGAGATGGCCGGTGTTTCCGGGACTAAGACCTTTGGCGCTGACCATAACCCAATCAAATCGGCGGTCATCATTGAATGAAAAGAGGGGAAACAAACTTTCCGTGCGAAAGTCGATCCCTGAATGAACGTATCCATCCATAGGGCGGCAGACTTGTTCTGCCGCTGCCATTATGAAAAAAGGGAGGCCATGTCTATGGAATCTGGTTTTATGCATCAACTGCTGCAGCAGCTTATCAATGGTCTGTCCCTGGGCAGTATCTACGCACTGATTGCGCTGGGCTATACCATGATCTATGGAATCTTGAAGCTCATCAATTTTGCCCACGGTGATATCTATATGGTGGGCGCTTATATTGGGTATATTGCGACAACAGTCTTTCATCTGCCCTTTTTCCCGTCCCTTCTGATTGCGATGGCGGGGGCAGCCCTTGTCGGTATGCTCATTGAACGTGTTGCTTATCGGCCGATGCGCAATGCACCCCGCATTGCCATCCTCATTACGGCCATTGGCGTATCTTTTTTCCTTGAAAACGGCATGATCCTTCTGGCATCACCGCAGCCGCGTACGTTTTCTTCGGATTTTGCCGCGTCTGTGTACAATGTCGGGGGGCTTGTGATCAATAGCCAGCAGATCATCATCCTTGGCAGTACCATTGTCCTCATGCTGGCCCTGACGTATATTGTCAATTATACAAAAATCGGCAAGGCCATGCGTGCTGTTTCCTTTGACGCCGATGCGGCCCGCTTGATGGGCATCAATATCGACCGCGTCATCAGCATGACTTTTGCCCTGGGTTCGGCCCTTGCTGCTGCTGGCGGCGTACTGGTTGGGATCTATTATAATTCGATTGATCCTCTCATGGGGATGGCGCCCGGCATCAAGGCTTTCGTGGCGGCTGTCCTTGGTGGGATTGGAATCATCCCCGGTGCCATGGTGGGCGGCATCATCCTAGGCATTGTAGAAGCCCTTGTATCGGGCTTTATCTCCTCGACGTTCCGTGATGCAGCTGCCTTTGCCATCCTCATTTTGATCCTGCTTTACAAACCGCAGGGGCTCTTTGGCAAGAATATCCGTGAAAAAGTATAAGGAGGTGGCACGATGAATGTATTTCTCAAAGCAGATCTGAAAAAACTTGGTTTTTGTGCCGCCCTTTTTGCCGTGCTCTATGTGCTTTTGGAGATGGAAATCATCGGGGCATTCTGGGAACTGAACCTCGTCCTTATCATCATCAACATCATCCTGGCGACGAGCCTTAATATGATTAACGGCTATACGGGGCAGTTTTCCATTGGACACGCTGGATTTTTTGCGGTAGGCGCCTATATGGGAGCCATCATGACAGTCAAACTGGGTTATGATATGCCCGTTGCCCTTATCGCAGGCACCCTTTCCGCAGGCCTGTTGGGTTTTCTTGTCGGGCTGCCGACCTTGCGTCTTAATGGGGACTATTTGGCTATTGCGACCTTGGGTCTTGGTGAAATCATCCGCATCTGCATTCTCAACATCGAGTATGTAGGCGGCGCGTCGGGCCTTATGGGGATTCCCCGCCTGACGACCTTTCCCCTGGCCTTTTGGATCATGATTGCAATCCTCTTTTTCATCAAAAACTTCAAGAATTCCGCCTATGGCAGGGCCTGTCTTGCCATTCGTGAAAATGAGATTGCCGCTGATACGATGGGCATCGATACAACCTGCTACAAGGTTATGGCCTTTACGCTCGGTGCGTCTTTTGCCGGAACAGCAGGCGTGCTCTTTTCCCACTATTTCTTCATTGCCCATCCAGCGTCCTTTACTTTTATGAGAAGCTTTGACATCCTGACCATGGTGGTCCTGGGCGGCCTTGGATCCATGACGGGGTCAATTACGGGTGCCATTGTCCTGACCTTTATCTCGGCTGCCCTTTCCGATTTTCCGGAATGGCGTATGCTCATCTACTCCATCGCTATGATTGTCCTCATGCTCTATCGGCCCCAAGGCCTGTTTGGTGACAAGGAACTGTCCCTTGCGATGATCAAGCGCTTCAAGAAGGGAGGAAATAAATCATGACGGCAGAAGATAAAAAACGCCTCCTCGATCTTGATAATGTCTCCATCGTTTTTGGCGGACTGCGTGCCGTTTCGAACCTTTCCATGCATATCGATGAACACGAACTCATCGGTCTCATCGGACCAAACGGGGCCGGCAAGACAACGGCCTTTAACCTTATTACAGGGGTCTACGTCCCGACAGAAGGGGATATCACCTTTAATGGGGTCCGCATCAATGGCAAGAAATCCTATCAGGTCACGCAGCTGGGGATGGCCCGGACTTTCCAGAACATCCGCCTTTTTTCGGAGCTGCCCGTCATTGATAATGTGAAGATTGCCTATCATATGCATATCGGGTACAATCTTCCTGAGGCTATCTTCCGGACCCGTAAATATGTCCAGGAAGAGAATGAGGTCACGAAAAAGGCCATGGAGCTCCTTACAATCTTCCATTTGGAAGACCATGCCTATGACCTAGCAAAAAACCTTCCCTATGGGGCCCAGCGCCGCCTTGAAATTGCAAGGGCGCTTGCGACGGAACCTAAGTTGCTGCTTCTTGATGAACCGGCGGCGGGCATGAATCCGCAGGAAACGAAGGAACTCATGGAAATGATCCGCTGGCTCCGCGACCATTTCCACTTGGCTATCCTGCTGATTGAGCATGATATGGGCCTTGTCATGGGAGTTTGCCAGCGCATCTATGTCCTGGAGTATGGACTTTGCATTGCGAGTGGAACGCCGGATGAAATCCGCCGTAACAAACGGGTCATTGAAGCTTATTTGGGCGAGGAGGTGTCATAATGCTGGAAGTCAAGGATCTGGAAGTTTATTATGGTGCCATCCATGCCGTCAAGGGCATCAGTCTGCGTGTCGAAGATGGGCAGATTGTGACCCTCATTGGGTCAAACGGTGCTGGCAAGTCGACGACGCTCCATACGATTTCGGGCCTCATCAAACCCCGTTCAGGCAACATCCTTTTTGATGGGACGGATATTACGGGGACGCCGGCCCATAAGATTGTCGCCTCCGGTCTCGTCCAGGTGCCGGAAGGGCGCCACGTCTTTGCCAATATGTCCGTTATGGAAAACCTCGATATGGGGGCGTATCTCCGCAAGGACAAGGACGGCATTGAAAAAGATAAGAAGAAGGTCTTTGAGCTCTTCCCCCGCCTTTTTGAACGAAAGAACCAGCTTTCAGGGACCCTGTCCGGTGGGGAGCAGCAGATGCTTGCCATGGGACGGGCTTTGATGGAACGGCCCCGTGTCCTCTTGCTGGATGAACCGTCCATGGGCCTTGCCCCGCTTCTTGTCAAGGAAATCTTTTCCATCATCAAGACCATCAACGAGGAAGGCACGACGGTCCTCCTCGTCGAACAAAATGCCAATATGGCCCTGTCCATTGCTGACTACGCCTACGTCCTTGAAACGGGACGCATCACCCTCAGTGGGCCGGCGGCTGATCTTTCTGCCAGTGAGGCCGTCCGCAAGGCCTACCTGGGCGGCTAAGGAGGAAATAACATGCGCATAAAAGAAATCATGACACCGACAGTGATCTCCATCCGCAGTGACCAAAGTCTTCTGGAAGTGCGGGAACTGATGCTGAGCAATAACCTGCGCCGCATCCCGGTTACCGATAAGGAAGGACTCCTTATGGGTATCGTTACGGACGGGGATGTTTCCCGGGCTACGCCGAGCGATGCAAGTGTGCTGGACCGTTATGAGGCCAATTACCTGTTGGGAAAACTTAAGGTCAGCGATATCATGACCAAATCCGTCTGGACAGTCCGGGAATCGGACAGCGTCGAAACCGCCGCCTACCTGCTGTACACCCATAAAGTTGGGGCCCTGCCTGTTGTAGACGGGACGAACCATATTACGGGTATCATTTCCGATACGGATATCTTTAAGGCTTTTGTAGATATCATGGGATATAATCAAACATCAACGAAGGTTGTTATCGATACGAAGGATAAAGTGGGTGTCATTGCCGAACTATCCCAGATCTTTACGGAAAGGGGGGTAAACATCATCTCAATCCTCTCCCGGACGCTTGCTGGCGATGAACGGGAAGTCACAATCCGCGCTGATCTCACGCAGGCCATGGATATTGTGGAACGGATCCGCGATGCCGGCTATGATATCAAGGAAGTTTCGACCTTGAGAGTGGAGGCAGGCCATGAAGGATGATGTTGCGCTCCACACAGGAGATGTCGTACGAATGAAAAAGGCGCATCCCTGTGGCTCTTATGAATGGGAGATTACCCGTACGGGCATGGATATAGGCATCAAATGCCGGGGCTGTGGCCATTTTGTGATGCTGCCACGAGCCAAATTTATGAAAAGCGTCCGTGATATCCTGGTTCATCAGGAAGAATCATGATAGGTAGCAAACAAGCCCCCGCCGCACGGTTGGGGGTTTTTGTGTGTTCAAAGGGCAGGAAATAAAGGCTGTGAAAAAATGAAAGATCCATTTCTTTGCCGTCTTTTTTCTTTATGTATTGAGCTGACCCATAAATACGAAATGTGTCTAAGACAACATAGCTGTTGTGCAGAAAGCAAGAGGGAGAATAGGAATGCGAATCATTCCAAGCGCCATCGTTATCTTTTAAAAGACCAGCCCCTTGCAGCAGCCAAATAAAAGCCAAGAGTCTTAACCCAAACCTGCGCTTACGTTGCAGGATAAGCAATGAGCCCCTTGCGTTAGCTAAGGCAAGGGGCTCATATTCTGCCTCAAATCGGTCTAGTTGTTGGGCTGATTTGAGGCAGCTCCGTTGACGCTCAGTAGCCAATGACAAACCCAATGGCCACCATGATGGCCTGGACCCCGACGAGCATGATGAACAGCGGGGTAAAGAACTTCCACCATTTCATCATGGAAACGCCGGCAATGCCGCAGGCGATGGGAAGCGTGGTTGTAGGCCACATGATGTTGGAAAGGCCGTCACCAAACTGGAAACAGAGGACGGCAAGCTGGCGGCTCATACCGAGCAGGTCTGCCAAGGGGGCCATGATTGGCATGGAAACAACGGCCTGGCCGGATCCGGAGGGGATGAGGAAATTGAGGAGGGTCTGGACAATCAGCATGGCTTCCGCAGCGGCAAGCTGAGGCAGCGCGGACAGGGGCATGAACATGCCGTAGACGAAGGTGTCCATAATATGGCCTGTCTGCATGACAATGAGGATGCCACGGGCAAAGCCGATCATCATGCAGGCTGCTGAAATGTCCCGGAAGCTTTTTTCAAGGCTGCGGGCAATCTGGTTCGGATTCCAACCGACAAGGATGGCGGAAATGAGTCCCATGATCATAAAGAGGGCGGATAGTTCCGTAAAGTACCAGCCGTAATATTTGCAGCCATAGACCAAGGCAATGACCCCAGCGAAAAAGACCAGGAGGATGAGGATATGACGGAAGGTGAAGGGATGCTTTTGCAGTTCTTCTTCCGTGATGGCAAATTCATTCTTGGTCCCGTAGACAAGGCTTTTTTGGGGATTCCTAGCTACCTTGAGCGCGTAGCGGATGGTATAAAGGGAAGCCACGGCAATCATGGCAAGGTGGGAGAGAATCCGAAAGCCCGAGCCGCTCATGATGGGAAGCTCCGCAATGGCTTGGGCCGTTCCTACGGTGAAGGGGTTCATAAAGGCACCTGCATAGCCGATGGCTGTGGCACAGGAAACGATGGCAAGGCCAACGATGGCGTCATATCCCATGGCAATGGTGATGCCTACAAAAATTGGGATAAAGGGCAAGGCTTCTTCGGAAATTCCAACTGTCGAGGAGGCAAAGCTGATGACTGTCATGAAAAGGGGAATGATGAGGACCCACATCCTGCCGCGGACCACGCGCAGGAGCTTGGCAACCAGCCCGTCAAAAGCACCGGAGCCAATGATGAGGCCAATGAAGCCGTAGGCAATGAAGAGAAAGAGAATGACCGGCGCCGCGTCCTTCATGCCAAGGTAAATACACTTGAACATTTCAAAAAAACCGACCGGATGGGCTTTGACAAGGTGATAGGTACCGGCCTGGACAATCTTTTGGCCCGCACTGTTGGTGACGCGGTTAAAGTCGCCAGCCGGCAGGATCCAGGTCATGATGGCTGCAAAGACAATAATGCCAAACAGCAGGACAAAAACATGGGGCAGGGCCCACCGGGAATTTTTCTGATCGGGGGTTTTTTCCGTTTCTTCAGACATCGGTCATCCTTCCTTTCCTGTAACGGATTGCTCAAATTCTTTTTGCACGGCCACACGGTATCCGGCGTCGTTAAACACGGTCAGGACCATTTCCGCGATGACGGCAGCCCCTTTGGCCATTTGATCTAAGGCGTGGGGGGTTATAGTGGCATCACGCAGGGCTGTCGAGTGGCCGGGACAGGCCTTGTCCGAAATCGAGATATAGGCATGGAGCGTCGGACAGCGGTAGCTTACATTGCCGGCATCTGTCGAGCCGCCCGGTGGCAGGGGGTCCCCAACAGGTTCCCCATAGGAGGTGAAGAGTTCCTTAATCTTTTCTTCTAAAAGAGGAACCCGCACCATGTCGTCAAAGTCAGGCCCTGCGAGGGTAAATTCCACACTGCAGTCAAGGGCAAGGGCGGCTCCTTTGGCACAGTTTTTGACGATCTGGTCCAAGCGTTCAATTTCCCGTTTGACAGGATAGCGGAATTCAAAGCGGAGGGCGGCCCGATCAGGCACGACATTGGGGGCCTTGCCGCCTTCAGTGATGATGCCGCTGGCAATGGTAAAGGGATGGAAGGAATCCCGTCGGGCGTCTACCAGATCGAGAAATTTGCGCAGGGCAGTCAGCGCGTTGTGTCCATCCCAAGGATCGCCAGCCGCATGGGCCGTTTTCCCCGTAAAGGTGATTTCGTAGGCACGCAGGGCATTGGCCTGCGTATTGGTGCGGCTTATGCCGCCTGACGTGCTGTGCATCATGATGGCAAGGGCATCCCCGTCAAAGACTCCTTCTTTGGCAAAGATGAGTTTGGCGCCAACGGTTTCCTCCGCCGGTGTCCCAATGACTTCGAGCGTCCCGTGAAATGCGTCTTCTGGAAGCTCACTAAGAACAATGCCTGCAAGAACCGACAGGGGACCATGCAGGTTATGCCCGCAGCCGTGACCAATGCCTGGCAGGGCATCGTATTCGACCATGATGGAACATTTTGGACCTTCCCCTCGTTTCAGTGTGGCGCGAAAGGCCGTATCATAGCCGAGCTCTTTTTCCATAAAGGGGTATTCAATGGTAAAGCCATAGGGGGCAAGGGCATCAACAATGGCACGGCTGGAAGCGGTTTCTTCCATGGAAATCTCCGGATGGTCATAAAAGGCGCGGACCAAGGTTTCGGCTTCTTTGCGGTGTTTGGCGACTTGTTCTATGATGATTTTGTTCATGATAGACTTCCTTTCCTTTTAATGGCTTCAAGACCTTGTCCTGATGCTCAGTTTTTGATACGTCCCATGATAGCACAAAGTACCTTACTAAAGTAAAAATTTCCTAAAAAAGGGTAATTCTGACAATACCTTTCTTGAAAATCGTATCAATTGGTACAAGAAAAGCCTTTCTCTTTTAGTGGCCGATTTTTCTAAAAAAGAAAAAAATAGAAGAAAAGGGAAAAAGCTTTGTCCTTTTTATGCGGACATTAAGGAAGGATTTTCTGCAATCCCCTTTATTTGAAGGTTTTTGAAGGATGCCGGGAGGCTCTTTTTGGGAAAAGTGGACAGTTTTGGCAAAAAGAGAAGAAAAAGAAAGAAAAATAACGATATTATTACAAATGATACGATATTATTGACATAATTCTGAAAACTGGATACAATAGAGTCATGAAGTTTTAGAAATCCCCTTTATGATGGGAATGAGCTTCCTTTTTTTGAAGCTTGCTGACGAATTGGGATGCAGCCTTCAGCCTGCTGTTTCTTTTCAGCCCTGTCATTTTGGAATGGACATATAGAGGAGGAATCACGATGGAACTCAAAGAATCCGTTGCTCGTCAAAAACAAGCGCTGCTCAAGACCCTGTCGGAAGCAATCAAGATCCGCAGCGTCCAGGAAGAAGCTAAACCGGGAATGCCTTTTGGTGAAGGCCCTGCCAAGTGCCTTGCTTATATGCTGAAAGTCTGCGAAGACATGGGCTTCCGTACCAAGAACGTAGATAACTACATGGGTTGGGCCGAAATTGGCGAAGGTGATGAAATGGTGGCCATCCTTGGCCATTTGGACGTCGTTCCTGAAGGCAAAGGCTGGGATAAGGATCCCTACAGCGGTGAGGTTGATGACACGAATGTCTATGGACGCGGTGCCATGGATGATAAGGGGCCAGCCATTGCGGCGCTTTATGGCATGAAAGCCATCGTTGATGCCGGCCTGCCCCTGAAACGCCGTATCCGTATCCTCTTTGGAACAAATGAGGAAACCGGTGCTGCCGATATGGATTATTATCTCGAAAAAGGCGGAGAGGTCCCAGTTTGCGGATTTACGCCCGATGCAGAATATCCTCTCATCAACGGGGAAAAAGGAATCGTCAATGCCGACTATACGACGCACTTCACGCAGGATGGCGAGGTAAAGCTTGTCCGTATCCAAGGCGGTACGGCCTACAATATTGTTCCTGCCCTGTGTGAAGCGGAATTTGCTGCGCCCAGTGAAGAAGCTAAAGCGCTTGTCTCCCGCTTTAATGGGAAAGACGGAATGACCGTCGAACTCACAGAAGGCGGCTTCAAGGTTACGACCCACGGTAAGGAAGCACACGGTTCCCATCCGGAACTGGGTGAAAACGCGATTGGCAAGCTGCTCCTTGGCATCAAGGAGTTCCCTCTGTCCAAGGGCCTCCAAGAGGCGGTGACTTTCCTTGCTGACAAGATTGGGATGGATCCTTATGGTGAAAAGATTGGCATTGGTCTGGAAGATGAAGTGTCGGGCAAACTGTCCTTCAACATGGGTATCCTGGAAGGAGATGCCGATCACCTGACCGTAAAGATCAACTATCGGTATCCTGTAACAAAGACTTATGAAGATTGTGCTCCCAAGCTGACCGAAACCTTTAAGAAGGCTGGTTTTGAACTGACCAGCGAAGAACACAAGGGTGCCCTCTACGTAGATGAAAAGACCCCTTATGTCCAAACCCTGCTCGATGTCTATCATGAAATGACGGGTCTTACGGGCGGCGCCATGAGCATCGGCGGCGGCACCTATGCCAAGGCCATTCCTAATATCGTTGCCTTTGGACCCATTTTCCCGGGTGATACGGTTCGTGAACATCTCCCCAACGAATTCTGGGAAATTGAGATCCTCATGAAAAATGCCCAGATTTACGCCGAAGCTATGTATCGTTTGGCTAAATAGGCTTGACCCTGCTTTCTTCATCCGGCACTTTGGCATTCCCTGTCTAATCGTACCCACATAGATCCCTTTCCTACGAACCTTGTCTTCAGACTGCAACTTTTTCTTACATCAAACCCCATTTGATTTTCGCTGGGGTACCGGATGATGTCTTATTCTTGCAAAAAAGCTGCGGAGCGTTTGCTCCGCAGCTTTTTTGCTTTTTAGTACAAGCCGTTATTTTGCTGTTTGACGCGCCAGCCATAAAGCCTGCTGTACCCGTTCCCTGGCCTGCCGAAGAGAAATTCCCTCAGTTGCGGCAAGCTGTGACAGGTCCTCATATTCTGCCTTTTCTCGCGATATACCGTAGCCGGAAGCCCGTTTGATATGAATTTGCTTTCCTTCAACAGAAATAGAATAGGTGGAACGCTCCATTTCGTAGCGGGAAAAAGGATATTCCCGGACGCCCAAGGTAGAGGTGTGGGCAAAGAGGGTCCGAACAAGGGCAGCCTTGTCCGTTTCTTCACAAAGGACCGTCAGGGCAAGGGCGGGGCGGGATTTTTTCATGTAGATGGGAGTCATGTAGGCGTCAAGAGCCCCGTTTTTGCGGCATGCTTCCATGGCAAACGCAGCTTCCTCGCCTGTCATATCATCAATTTGGCAGGTAAGATGCCATAAGCTGCGGACCTTTTCCCCCGTTTCTCCCAAAAGGGTACGGAGTACATTGGCCACGGGATAGACCTTGTGGCCGAGTCCATAGCCAATGGCTTTTGTGGTCATGACGGGAAGGGGACCAAAGTGTTGAACGAAATGCTTCAGGATGGCTGCTCCTGTCGGTGTGCATAGTTCCCCTTGAATGGTCCCGCCGTAGATGGGAATCCCTTCGAGCAGGTAGCCCGTGGCCGGCGCCGGTACGGGAAGGATGCCGTGGGCGCAATGGACGAAGCCAGAGCCAATGTGGATGGGAGAGGCCATGATCTTTTCAGGCGCCAGATCATGGATGAGGTAGCAGGCCGCCGCAATATCGGCAATGGCGTCAAGGTTTCCGACTTCATGGAAATGAATCTCCGAGACTGGTTTTTGATGGGCCCGACTTTCAGCTTCGGCAAGGGCATCATAGACAGCAAGGACATCGGCCTTGACGGAATCTGTCAAATGAAGGTCCTTTACAATGGCTTTGATATCGGACAGGTTATGATGGGAATGGTGATGGTCGTGATGCCCAGGTTCCCTGTGTTCATGATGGTGTGTATGTTCATGGTGGTGCTCGTGATGCCCTGCGTCCCCGGTTGGTACAGGGCCCGTAGGAGAAAGGCCCGCAAGGGCTTCATGGTCCAGGACATCGAGGGTCTTTTCCTCCTTGCCACCGATTAGGACACGCATCATGAGTCCGGAAATTCCGCAGTTTTCCCCTCGAAGAAGGGTATAGGTAACGTTGGGGATGCCTATGGCATTCAGGCGGGGAAGGATTTCCTCTGGATGGGGATAAAGGGAAAGGAGGGAAGCTGTGATCATATCACCGGCAGCTCCCATAGAGCAGTCAAAATAGAGCAGTTTCATGAGTTTGTTCCTTTCACATGGTTGATGAGGTGGGCCTGGTAGGCGGCACCAAATCCATTGTCGATATTGACGACGGACACGCCGCTGGCACAGCTTGTCAGCATGGCACAAAGGGCCGTGACGCCCTTGAAGTTAGCTCCATAGCCAACGCTGGTGGGGACGGCAATGACGGGACAGCGGACAAGGCCGCCGACAACGCTGGCAAGCGCGCCCTCCATGCCCGCAATGGCAATGATGACGGAGGCTTCCATCAAGTCATCGAGATGGCTAAGAAGGCGGTGGAGACCGGCAACGCCCACATCCTGGATGGCTTTGACCCGGTTTCCGAGCGCGAGGGCTGTGAGGCGTGCCTCTTCAGCTACGGCAAGGTCACTGGTTCCGGCTGAAAGGATCAGGATGGTTCCATGCCCCGTTGGCTCGGGAAAAGAACCTAGGATGCCTATGCGTCCCGTCGCTTCGTAATGGAGGGGCAGGGTCTTTTGAATCTGTTCGGCTTTTTCTTGGGACAGGCGGGTAATGAGGACAGGACTGTCACTTTCCTTTTTGAGGACTTGGGCAATGCCTTCAATCTGCGCGGCGGTTTTTCCGGCTCCGTAGATGACTTCCGGAATCCCTTGTCGCTGGCCCCGCTGCGTATCAACTTGGGCATAGCCCAAATCGACAAAGGGTGCCTTGCGCAGGCTGAGGGAGGCCTCTTCAATGGACAGGGTTCCTTCCTTGACTTGCTGAAGAATCTTTTCAAGGGCAGCCATCAGCGCACCTCCAAATCCAGGAAGACCCCGTCATAGCGGGTTCGGAGCACGGCAAGGATATCCTCCCTGTGCTGTAAGAGCAGCGGGATCTGAGCTTCCTTTACCTGCAGCTTGGCACAGTCAGCAAAGAGCCGGACCCGAAAATCGGAAAGCCCAAGGCCCATGAGGTAGGTCTCCGCCCATTCAGTCCGTTCCAATTTTTCTTTCGTAATGGGTTCCCCTGTGGGAATCCGCGTGGCAAGGCAGGCATAGGAGGGCTTGTTCCAGGTGGGAAGCCCTAGGGCCCTGCTTCTTTCCCGGATCAAGGATTTGGTAAGGCCGCACAGGCGCAGGGGTGAAAGGACGTCCAGTTCTGCAAGGGCTTTCATGCCCGGCCGATCGGAAGCGTCATCGGAGGCGTTTGTGCCGTCAAGGAGAAGATTGTAGCCGTCTTTTTTGGCGGCTTTCCAAATGGTGGAAAAAACGGCTTTCTTGCAAAAATAACAGCGGTCTTTCGGATTTTGGACAACGGTTTCATTTTGCAGGACATCAATGGGAAGGAGCGTGTGAGTAATGCCAATCTTTTTTGTCAGCGCTTTGGCCCCTTCCAGCTCAAAGCGGGGGACAAAAGCGGAATCAATCGTATAGGCATGGACAGACTGGGCATACTGGGCCGCGGCTGTCACAAGATAGGTAGAGTCCACACCGCCTGAAAAGGCAATGGCAACTCGGGGATGTGCCTCAAAAAAGGCTTTGAGGTCCATGGGAATCACTCCTTTTTAAGGACTTTTTTCTGTCCCCATTATATCATTGATGAGCTGGATTTCAGGAAAAAAGAAGCGTGAATTTTTTTAGACAGGCCCTCTATCAATTAATGCGTTAACCATAGTAAAATGCTAGGTTGACTAAAGGCTGGCGGCGCCGTAGAGTAAAAAGGATTTCGAATCGAGGTGAAACCATGCAAACAAGAAATCTACGTGAACTCGTCCTCTCGAGCCTCTTTGTAGCGCTTATTGCCATCGGTGCCATTATCCGTATTCCTCTTGGCTCAACGGTCTATACCCTACAGTTTTTAGCCACCCTTCTTGCCGGCGCCTTGCTAGGCGGCCGCTTAGGGGCGCTTGCTGTCCTGACCTATACGGTGATGGGCCTTGTTGGTCTGCCAGTCTTTGCTTCAGGGGGCGGCCCCAGCTACATCCTGCAGCCGACTTTCGGCTATCTTGTGGCTTTCATGCTTCAGGCTTATGTTGGGGGAACGTACATCCGGCGCAGCGGCCCGATTACGTTCAAAAAGCAGCTGACAGCGCATCTCATCGGCCTTGTCATTGTTTACACCGTAGGCATCGCTTATTTTTATGCAGTGAGCCGATATTTGCTGCAAAGCACCATGACTTTCGGTGTCATGCTTTGGTACTGTGCGGTGCTGCAGATTGTCCCCGACCTTGTCATTTGTGCCGTGGCCGCCCTTATTGGGGAGCGGGCCTACCGGATCGGTCTTTGGATCAAGTAAAAAAGGAAAAGAAAGAAGGAAGAACATGGGAAGAGGATTGTTTGTTACAGGTACAGGAACGGATGTGGGAAAAACTTTCGTCACAGCCCTCATGGTGAAGAAACTGAGGGAGCATGGGTATGACGGAAGCTATTATAAAGCGGCCCTGAGCGGAGCCGAAACAGGAAAAGACGGGGGACTGATTCCCGGCGATGCCCAGTTTGTGAAAATGGCGGCCGGGCTTTCCGAAGCGGCGGGGGATCTTGTGACCTATATCTACAAAGAGGCCGTATCACCTCATCTGGCCTCCCGCTGGAATAAGGATTCCATTGACCTTACAAGGATCCAGGAAGATTACGCCCGCCATTTGGCCCGTCATGACTATCTGACTATGGAAGGCAGCGGCGGCATTATTTGCCCTCTTTCTTGGGAATCGGAAAAGCGGCTGCTGCTCGAAGATGTAATCCTTGCCTTGAAGCTCCCTTGCGTCATTGTGGCGGACGCAGGTCTTGGAACCATCAATGCGTCGGTTCTTACGGCGCGTTATCTGAAGGAACGGGGAATCCGTGCAAAAGGGTTCTTCTTTAACCATTGGGATGAGACCGATCCCATGCAGCAAGATAATTGGGCCATGACAGAGGCGCTCACGGGGCTTCCCATCCTTGCCGGCATCAAGGACGGCGATAGGGATCTTTCCTTGTCTGCAGACCGCCTTGCCGCCCTATACGAATAAGAAAGGAGCTATTCCATGAATGATTATCAGCAGCGGGATCTTGCTCATATCTGGCATCCCTGCTCCCAAATGAAAGATTATGAAAGCCTGCCGCCCCTTTTTGTGGATCACGCAAAAGGGGCCTGGCTCTATGATGAAAAGGGGAAGGCCTATCTTGATATCATCAGTTCCTGGTGGGCCAATCTCCTGGGGCATGGCAACCCCGTCATCAATGAACGCATCAAGGCCCAACTGGAAAAGCTCGAACATGTGATCTTTGCCGGCTGCACCCATGAAGCGGCCATTACCCTTACAGAAAGGCTCCTGCCCCTTTTGCCTAAGGGGCTGACAAAATTCCATTTCAACGATAATGGATCTTCCTCGGTTGAGGCCGCCCTCAAGATTGCCTTCCAGTATCAACTCCAGACAGGCCACGGTGAACGGACCCGCTTCATGTGCCTTTCCGATGGGTATCACGGCGAGACCATCGGGGCCCTTTCCGTAGGGAGCATGGATCAATTTGCAAGGCTCTATCAGCCCATGATGATGGATAATATCCATGTAAAGGCCCCGGACTGCTACCGCTGTCTTTTTCATAAGACGCGGGAAAACTGCCAGGGAGACTGCATCCAGTACGCGGAGGAACCCTTTGCCCAATCTGCCAAGGAAACCTGTGCCCTCATCGTGGAACCACTCCTGCAGGGCTGCGCCGGTATGCGCGTTTATCCGGCTGTGTATCTGAAAAAACTGCGGGCGCTGTGCGATGCCTATAATGTGCTTCTTATCTGTGATGAAATTGCCACGGGATTTGGCCGGACGGGAAAACTATTTGCCTGTGACCATGCAGGAATCACGCCGGATATCATGACCGTTTCCAAAGGACTTACCGGCGGTTATCTGCCTATGTCCATCACGCTCACGACGGATGCTGTCTACAATGCTTTTTATGCGGATTACAGCGAGCACAAGGCTTTTGTCCACAGCCACACGTATGCAGGAAATCCTTTGGGCTGCGCGGCGGCTCATGGCGTCTTGGATGAACTTATGGACCATGGTGTCCTCAAAAAGGCCCAAACCCTTGCCCCCTGGCTTACGGAGCAGCTTACCCAGCGCGTAGGGGAACATCCCCATGTCGGGGAAATCCGGCATATCGGACTGATCCATGCCTTGGAACTGGTGGCGGATAAAAAGAAGAAGACGCCGTATGATCCTTCCCGCCGCATGGGCTATGAACTTTATCAGAAAGCGCTTTCCAAGGGGCTTTTGCTGCGGCCTTTGGGAGATGTGCTCTATTTCAATCCGCCCCTTACGATTTCCCGGGAAGAGCTGACTTTTGCCCTGGATGTCCTTGAAGACGTACTCCAAAGCCTTTCTTAAGAGGCATTGCACTCTTTGGCTCAAGCTCCTATAATAAGGGCCGTACCCTTGTAAAAAAGGAGCTGATGGAAAATGGCCATCCTTGAACATGATGCCTTTATGAGTGATGAGCTGCGTCGTGTCCCCCTAAAGGAACTGACAAACCGTCTGGATTCTTTCCGCCGCGTTATGACAGAACGCGACCCGGCATGGAAAATGGCGGTCATTACGGATAAAATCGATATGTATTATTTTGCGGGAACCATGCAGGATGGGGCCTTCATCATCCGGCCGGAGGATGCCATCCTCTGGGTTCGGCGGAGCCTTGCCCGGGCCAAAAATGAATCTCTCCTGCCGGAATCCATGCTTCGCCGCATGCACAGTTTTCGCCAGCCAGCAGAGTTTTACGGAAAAGATATACCGTCTGTCATCTATTTGGATAACAAGCATACCAGCCTTGAATGGCTGGGATTCTTCCAGAAGTATTTTCCCATGAAGCAGCAGCGGGACCTGACCCCTGTCCTTGCGCAGCTGCGCAGCATCAAGAGTGATTATGAACTGGAACTTTTGACGCGGGCGGGACGCATCCACGAACAGGTTCTGATCCATGATGTGGCCCCCTTCCTTCACGAAGGCATCAGCGAGGCGGAACTGGCCGTCCGTCTTTATCTCAAGATGCTCCTTCTGGGAAGCCATGGTGTGGCCCGGACCAATCGACCGACCGGGGAAGATGTCATTGGGCTGGCCTCTTTTGGGAAAAGTGCCCTTGTCCGTACGGCCTTTGACGGTCCCGGCGGCACGGGCGGAACCTGCGTGGCTGTCCAGAGCATTGGGTCGGCCTTCCGTCTCCTTAAACGGGGTCGCCTTGTCTATCTTGATATTTCCTGCGGGGTCGATGGCTACAATACGGATAAGACCGTGGTCTATTACTATGGGGACCTGAATCGGGATCCTGACCGCGAAAAGATCCTGAAGGCCTATGCCTACTGTCTGGCCCTTGAAAAGGAAACCGTTTCCCTTTTGAAGCCCGGAGCTGTTTTTGGCGATGTCTATGATACGGTCATGGCACATTTTGATCCAGCCTACGAACCGTATTTCATGAATGGCGGCCGTTTCTTGGGCCACAGCATCGGTCTTGTTATGGATGAGACCCCCGTCATCACTCACGGTGTGAAGGATATGGTCAAGGAGAACATGGTCCTTGCCGTGGAACCGAAGATTGGCCTTCCCGGTATTGGCATGGTGGGCACGGAAAATACCTATTTCATTGGGAAGGATGGGCCTATTTGCCTTACGGGCGGCCCGGTTCCCCTTGCTGTCATCAAATGAACTCGCCAAAAAGGACACTCCGTGATACAATATAGGGCATGAGTCCAACCTGAGGGGGGAGCCTTATGGCAGATGAAGAAACCTATATCCTGACAAAAGAGGATTTCCAGGAACAACAGGAAGTCATCAAGAAACAGATCCTGGGCAACACAAAACTGGAAGGCCGGGAAAAACGCATGGCCCTTACCGTCCTGGACGGAATCGGTCAATCCGTCATGGCTGGCGGCGTCCGGCAGCACGGGATCACCAAACAGATGATGAAGGTGAGCCTGCCTATCTTTGGCAAGATGAGTGAGGATAAACGCCACAATGAAAAGGAACTGAAGGTCCTTCGGGCACTGACCATGGTGGTATATGAGGCCCTTTATGGGAAACGCCGCTGATGACAGCACTGACGATTTTTCTCATTGCTGTATCCCTGTCGATGGATGCTTTTGCAGTTTCTGTCTGCGGCGGCATGCGCCTTGCCGAGGATCGGAAATTTAGGGGCGGCCTTCAGTACGGGGCTTGGTTTGGTATCTTTCAGGCTTTGATGCCTTTTTTAGGTTATCATTTGGGCCTGTATTTTGCCGCTTGGGTAGATGCCTATGCCCACTGGATCATTTTCTTGATCCTTTCCTGGATTGGCATTGGAATGATCAAGGAGGCACATGAAGAAGTCTCCTGCAAGGTCATTACAGGACCTTTGACGATGTTGGGCCTTGCGGTTGCTACCAGCATCGATGCCTTGGGCGTCGGTGTGGGCTTTGCCTTTGAAGGGCTCGACATTGGACCTACGGTCCTTGAAATTGGGACAATCACCTTTTGTTTATCCTTTATGGGCTGTGTTTTTGGATCCTATATTGGAATGAAAGGAAAAGCCAAAGCGGAATTGATGGGCGGCCTTGTACTTGTCGGCTTAGGGATAAAGAGTCTCCTTGGCCATTACTTTTTTTGAGAGATTGAAAAACCACGATCTGGACGCTTGAGTGCGTTCAAAGATCGTGGCTTTTTTTATAGGGGATGGGAGGGGCCCCTTTTTTGATGATGGTTTCCCCAAATCGTTTCTTCAGGGCATCCACAGCAAGGCTTCGCTGGGTATTGCGGTCGCTTTTGGAAAAGAGATTTTGCTCAGAACTTTCCTGTGGGACCAAGTGGCTCACGGTTACGCCAAGGAGCCTTACAGGATCCCGTAGGGGGTTCCTGCGGGTCAGGATCTTGACGCGTTCCATGATTTCTTCATCCAGCTGCAGGGGCAGGTCAGAGGAAAGGCTTCTCGTATGGACCTTGAAATCCTGTGTCTTCATCTTTAGCGTGACCGTATATCCGGAAAGGCCAGCACTTCGAAGACGAAAGCCCACTTCTTGGGAGAGGTTCCAAAGGATTTCCAGGATGACTGCATGATCTCGCAGGTCTTTTTCAAAGGTCAGTTCCCGGCCAAGGGATTGACGCTTTTCATCAGGAATGACGGGACGGTTGTCAAGACCGTGGGCAAAGCGTAGGATGGTTTCCGTATTTTTCCCGAAAAGGGGGGAAAGAAAGGACGCGTCACAGGCGGCAAGGTCCCCGATGGTCCTGATGCCAAAGCGCGTTAAAAGGGAGGCGGACCTTGCTCCAATGCCGAAGATGCGGGAAATCGGAAGAGGGGCGATGCGTGAGGCTGCCTCGCTCTGCCGGATGATGACAAGACCATTGGGTTTTTTGAGGTCGCTGGCGAGTTTTGCGAGGAACTTATTGGGAGCAAGGCCAACAGATGCTGTAAGGCCCGTTTCCTTTTTGATGCGTTCCTTGATGCGGAGGCCAAGGGCGGGGATGTCACCTACAAGGCGTTCCATGCCTGTTAGGTCCAAAAAAGCCTCGTCAATGGAAAGCGGTTCCACAAGGGGAGAAAATTCATGGAAGATTTGACGGATCTTTTGGGACAGTTCCAAGTATCTTCCATAGCGGCCTTCGACAAAGATGCCCTTAGGGCACCGCTCCAGGGCTTCCTTCATGGGCATGGCCGAGTGGACACCAAAGCGCCGGGCTTCATAAGAGGCCGTGGAGACAACGCCCCTTCCGGAAAGCCCGCCGACGATGACGGGTCTGTTGCGGTATTCTGGATGATCCAGCTGCTCAACGGAGGCAAAGAATGCGTCCATATCAACGTGCATGATCCAGCGTGGTCTGTTGGAAGAAACGGGTTTCATTGGAGAATCCCGCCGCCTATAACGACGTCTGTTTCATCACCAAGGCCATAGAGGACAGCGGACTGCCCTGGTGTAATGGCGCGCTGGGGCTCGTCAAAAAGGATGGAGAAGGTATCGGATCCGGTCGGGGTGACGATGGCCGGCTGCGCTTCCTGTCGATAACGGACCTTGACAAGGCAGGCAAAAGGTGCGTCCGGGACCTTGCCGGAAATCCAGTTGGCTTCCTTTACGGCTGCATCGCGGCGGAAAAGAGCCTGTGAAGGACCTACAATGACCGCGTTTTTCTTAGGATCGATGGCTATGACATAAAGCGGTCCATCGGGTTGGGGAAGTCCCAGCTTCTTGTGCTGTCCAATGGTATAGTAGATAATGCCTTTATGTGTGCCGATTTCCTTCCCGTCCAAGGTGAGGAAAGGACCTGGTTGGGGCTCATAGGAAAGGATGCGCTGTACGGCCTCTGTATAAGTTCCGTTGGGCACAAAGCAAATGTCCTGGCTGTCAGGCTTGTGGGAATTGATGAAGCCGCTTTCTTCGGCAATTTCCCGGGTATGGGTCTTTTCATAGTCGCCCAAAGGAAACTGCGTGTGGGCGAGCTGTTCCTGCGTGAGGTTATACAGGACATAGCTCTGGTCTTTTTTTGGATCTTTGGCGCGGAGCAGTTCATAGCAGCCATTGCGTTTCCGTATGCGGGCGTAATGACCGGTGACGATGGTGTCGCAGCCCAGTTCCTTTGCCCGTTCGTATAGGGCGCCAAATTTCAGGAACTTGTTGCAGTCAATGCAGGGATTTGGTGTTTTCCCGAGGGTGTAGGAACGGGCGAAGGTTTCCATGACATCCCGACGGAATTCGTCCATGTAGTTAAAGACAAAATAAGGCATGCCCAGACGGACAGCGACGCTGCGGGCGTCTTCCACATCCCGGATGCTGCAGCAGGTCTTGCTGCTGCAGCCGGCATCGGGGTTGTTGTAGAGCTTCATGGTGCAGCCTACACATTCATATCCTTGATCAAGCATAAGTTTTGCGGCTACGGATGAATCAACGCCGCCGCTCATGGCGATGAGTGCTTTCATAGGGATTCCTCCTTGGCATCTATAATTGACGCATCGATGATGCGGGGAATGTGACCCATAGTGGGCCAGAATCGGCTGATAAGGTCCTTTGCGGCAATCTTGAGGGACTTATCATTACGGAAGGGATGGAAGATTAGGTCCTTTTTCGATAAGAGGATACGGGAAATGAGCAAGTGTTACGGCTTGTTTCGTATCAAAAAGCAGTTCCAAGGCCGATACAGCCCCTTTTTCACAGCAAAGGAGACGGGAAAGGGCCTTTTTATCTTTTTATCTCCAAAAGTAAGATGTCCTGCTCCAAGCGTTTCTTGAAGGGCTTTTCCTGTAAAGAACTCTCCTTCAGCAAGGAGAAACAGGAAGAACAGCTTCTTTTTGGGTGCCTCCCCAAAAAGGTCCTTTACCGCCACAGCCTTTATGGTTTCCGCAAGGGCAAGGCCTTCGTCAAGGGTCACGATGGGCGGATGAGGGAAACCCTCATAGAGAATCTTTAGCTTTTGAAGGGGACCATAGATTTGTATTTCCTTATTGGTCAGCATGGTGCAGGTTTCGTAGGGCCGTAACGTGACCGATGACAATTTCCGCAATGGTATCGATGTCTTTTTCGTCAAGGTCTGCACCAAGACTGAACCGGATGGACGAGCGGGCCTGTTTGGCTGAAAGCCCCAAGGCAAGAAGCACATGGGAAGGTTCCGGTGAGCCGGAAGCACAGGCGGAGCCTGCCGAAACACAGATGCCGTCCATGCCCAATAGGGGCAGGAGGGCTTCTGATGGGGCGCTGTCAAAGGTAATGTTGAGCGTTCCCGGAAGGCTGGGAGAAAGGGCGCCGTTTTGCCGCACGCCTTTAAGGGCCAGCAGTTTTTTCCGCAGACGCTCTTTGAGGGACCGGATGCGAGCGCTTTCCGCAGCCTTTTCCTGCATGGCTTTTTCAAGGGCTGCGGCCATACCGACAATGGCCGGGATATTTTCTGTTCCCGCCCGTTTGCCCCGTTCCTGGGCCCCGCCTTCGATGAGGCTTTCAAGCTCGATGCCCTGCCTTGCATATAAGATTCCAACACCTTTGGGTCCATGGAACTTATGGGCTGAAAAAGACGCCATGTCAATGACCCCTTTTGTAAAATCAAGGTCCATATGGGCCGCCCCTTGTACGGCATCCGTATGAAAGAGAACGCCTTTTTCATGGCACAGGGTCCCTATGGCCTCGATGGGCTGGATGGTGCCAATCTCGTTATTGGCCGCCATGACGCTGACGAGGGCCGTATCTGGGCGCAGGGCTTTTTTGACACTTTCGGGACTGACGAATCCATCTTTTGAAATGGGAAGCAGCGTGACCTCAAAGCCTTCTTCCTTGAGGCGCCTCAGACTGTGGAGCACGGCATGATGCTCCATGACGGTGGAAATAAGATGACGCTTTCCTTTTTGGGCGCCTATATGGGCCCCTGTAATCAAGGCCTGGTTGTCGCTTTCGCTGCCGCCGCCCGTAAAGGTGATTTCTGACGGGTGGACGGATAGGGCGCGGGCTGCCTGTTCCCGTGCCATAATAAGGGCGCGGGCCGCTTCCTGCCCCTTGGGATGCTGGCTTGAAGGATTGCCGTAAGCTTCTGTAAGATAGGGCATCATCGCCTTGAGGGCTTCGGGATAAAGGGCGGTGGTGGCCGCTTGATCCAAATAGTAGAACATGATGGAACTCCTTTTTTCAGGGGAAAAACTTCCTTGAAAGGGAAGGATCCCGGTTTTTGGTTTCCTTATTATACACCAAAGTGGCTGTTCTAGGTACTGCCCCTTTGCCAAAGGGACAATCAGATGGCAAGAAACGGCCATTTTCCTAGAAAAAATGCCGTGGAAAAGTTCTTGAAATGTTTCATGAAGCATGGTAAAATAGTCAAGCTGTATATATGAAAGTATATACTTCTTCTGCTCCCATCGTAGGGAAGCAAATCCAAAGGAGGAGGTGATTTCGTGAATAACTACGAAGTCATGTACATCGTAAAGCCGGTTGAAGAGGAAGCTTATAGCGCTGTCGTAAAGAAATTCGACGACCTTCTGACGGCTAACGGCGCCACTATCGAAAAGACCGATAAGTGGGGCAAAAAGCACCTGGCTTATCCCATCCAGGACATCCAAGATGGCTTGTATGTATTGACCACTTTCAGTGCTGAACCTGCCGCCGTTAAGGAATTGGACCGCGTGATGAAGATTACCGACGAAATTCTGCGTCACATGATCATCCGCAAGGGCGAGTAAGCAAGGAGGATTTGGTGTATGAATAGGATATTTTTGTTAGGCCGGCTCGTACGCGATCCGGAAGTACGGGTAACTCCTACGGAACGTACCGTCTGCACCTTTACTCTGGCGGTGGACCGTCCCTTTACTGCGAAGAACGGCCAGCGCGAAGCGGATTTTATCAACATCGTAACTTGGAATAAAACCGCTGAATTATGTGGGAACAGCTTACTCAAGGGACAAAGGGCCCTCGTGGAAGGACGCCTGCAGATCCGTTCCTATGATGACAAGGACGGGAACCGTCATTGGGTCACGGAAGTCATCGCAGATCGGGTTGAATTCATTGAAAGAAAGGGTTCGGGTTCCCCGGCTCCTTCTTCTCAAGGCAGCACGCCTTCCCAGAGCGGAAATGCCCAGAACCAAGGGGGCATGGAAAGCTTTGGCTCTCCCATGGGTTTTGACGAAGAAATCCCATTCTGATAGGAGGGAAATACATGATTAACAAGCGTGACCGCGGAAACAGAAGACCGAGAAGAAAGGTCTGCTCCTTCTGCGTTGATAAAGTCGAAGAAATCGACTACAAGGATGTCGCAAAACTGCGCAAGTTCATCACCGAACGTGGCAAGATCCTGCCGCGCCGCATTACCGGTACCTGCGCAAAGCATCAGCGTCAGCTGACGATTGCTATCAAGCGCGCCAGAAACGTTGCTCTGCTGCCGTTTACGGCAGAATAAGGAGCTTAAAGGGCTGTACAATGAAGCGTTGCTTCATTGTACAGCCCTTTTTTCTGTGCCTATGCCTTGGCTGAAAGAAGAAAAGAGACTCCACCTTGAATTTCTTTACATAAAACCCTATACTTTGAATAGATAATTGTTGATAATATATCATTTTTTTAATTGGTGGGAGGTGGATGGGGTGAACTTCCTTCAACAGACATCCCTTGGCCTGTCTTTTCTTTGGCTCGTAGGGTCCTTTGCTCCGGCCCTTGCCTCAGCGGCCAAATCCGCTCCGCAGACTTTTTCTGGAGCGGCGGGGCAAAAGGATCCTTCTTGGATCGATTTGGCGACGTCTTATGGGAACCCGTACGTTCGGGATGACGTGGATGCTTCGCTATCGCAGCAACAGCTGGCTAGCTGGTGGGAACTCTTCCATGATGACACGCTGACAGAACTCATTTCTTTGGCCCTTGAGAACAACAAAGATCTTGAAGCCGCCCGTTCCCGGCTTTCTGAAGCTCGGGCCCAAGTTGGGATCGCAGAGTCTGCCCGGCTTCCCTGGATTAATCTGAATGGGGGATGGATGCGGGGAAACGTGCCGGATCACGTGGTTGACGGGGTGCTTCCCGAAGGTCCTGTACGGGACCAGATGGGGATTGACCCGCAGGCAGACGGATCCTTTGCCGGGATTGACGCGTCGTGGGAACTAGACGTTTTTGGAAGGACGAAAGCCAAGGTGCGGGCAGCTTCCGATACCCTTCAGGCCCAAAATGCCAAACTATATGAAGTGTGGGTCAGTTTATCGGCTGAACTGGCTTTAAACTACATCACCCTGCGGACTTTGCAGGCAGAGCGGATGGTTACGGCATCCCACATTGCCAGTGAGGAAGAAACCTTGGAATTGCTGCAGGTTAACCGCAAGTCGGGGCTTCTTTCCGATGTGCCCCTTCAGCAGTCGGAATATACCCTCTATAGTACCCGTTCCCAATTGCCCGCCCTCGATAAGGAAATTGCCGGCACCCTTTCGCGGATTGCCCTTTTGACCGGCACTATCCCGGGCTTTCTTGACCAGAAGCTGCGGACACCTCAGCCGCTTCCCGATATTGATGCACGTCTTTATGGGGCCATTCCGGCGGACCTGTTGAGGCAGCGGCCGGATATCCATGCCGCTGAACGCGCTTGGGCGGCTCAGATAGCCCGGACTGATGAAGCACGGGCCGCACTGAAACCTAAATTTTCCATCCTAGGGCTGCTTGGCTTTGCGACCCTTGGCGGGGGGCTTTTCTCAGCCGGCAGTCAGGGATTTTCCCTGGTTCCCCAGATTTCCTATCCTCTGTTTTATGGCGGAGCCCTCAAAAAGAATGTAGCTGTCCAAAAGGCCGCGGAAAAGGAAAAGAAAGCCCTTTATGAAAAGATGGTCCTCAAAGCAGCGGGGGAAGTCAGATCGTCCATGGCTGCCATTGCTGAAGATCATGCTGCCGCCCTGACCCTCCAGAAAGGACGGGCCGCTTCCCATAAGGCCTATGAACTGGTCCGCCATAACTATCACAGCGGGCTGGGGACCTATCTGGATGTGCTGGATGCCCAGCGGGCCTATCTGCAGGCTGACCAGAAATATACGGTCTCTAAGGGAAAGGAACTGTCTTCCTTGATTTCCCTTTTCAAGGCCCTTGGAGGTGGTTGGGGACCGCTTGAGGAAGGAAACGGGAGCGCTGTCAAGCGTCATCAGTCGGCGCTGACAGACGGCGGACCGTATGAAGAGAAAGGAAACGAGGCTCATGAAAGAATTCATCAATAGCCTTTGGGGGAAAAAGGCCGGAAAGGCCGCTATAGGAATCCTTGCTGCCCTTTTTATCATTGGTGGCGGTGTGACCTTATATGAGCGGCATGAAGCGAAACTGGCTGCCCAGACGCTGACCCTCAATGGAAATGTCGATCTGAGGGAAGTTTCCCTTGCGTTCAAGAACAGTGACCGCATTGCTGAAATCCTGGTCGAGGAAGGGGATGCGGTCAAGAAAGACCAGGTCCTTGCCCGTCTTGATTCGGATGCGCTCCAATATAAGGTGAAAATTGCGGAAGCCCAAGTGGCAGCCCAACAGGCCGTTGTGGATAAGCTGCATAATGGGACCCGCAGGCAGGAACTTGATCAGGCTGTTGCCAAAGCCCAGGAAACAGCGGCGAATCGAGATTTTCTCCAACGTGAATATGAACGCAAGCAAGCGGCTTACGATGCGTCCCAGGGCCGCTCAATCAGTGATGAATCCCTCGATGATGTAAAAAGCAAGCTTGACGCGGCTACGGCCCGCGCCAATGAGGCCCAGGCCAATTATGAGCTTGCTCTGGCCGGTCCCCGAAAAGAGGACATTGCGTCGGGAGAAGCCAAACTGGAGAGTCTGACCCAGGAATTGAAAGAACTTCAGTATACCCTCGGTCAATATGAACTCAAGGCCCCTCAAGATGGGGTGATCCGTTCACGGCTCCTTGAAGTGGGGGATATGGCTTCCCCGCAGAAACCGGTCTTTCGAATTTCCCTCAACACAAAAAAATGGGTCCGCGTTTATGTCAAGGAATCTGATTTAGGAAAACTTCATGAAGGCAGTCAGGCCAGCGTCTATATCGATAGTTTCCCCAATCACGCGATTCAGGGACAAGTAGGCTATATTTCAGGAACAGCCGAATTTACGCCTAAAAATGTGGAAACAAAGGACCTGCGTTCGGCCCTTCTTTATGAAGTCCGGGTCTATGTAGAAGACCCTGATAATCTGCTTCGCATGGGAATGCCGGCTACGGTCAAAATCAAACTGTAAAGGGTGAAGCGTCATGGATGAGGTCATAATCCGTGCCCAAGAACTGAATAAGACGTTTTCCCTTAAACGGGGAAAACGTGTGGAAGCCCTTAAGGATCTTGATCTTACTGTGAAAAAAGGGGAGCTGACAGCCATTATTGGTCCTGATGGAGCCGGGAAAACCACCTTTATGCGGCTTATAGCGGGATTGATGGATCCTACAAAAGGAAAGCTGTGCGTATTGGGGCTGGACAGCGTCAAAGAGGCGCAAACAATCCAGCGCCGCATTTCCTATATGCCACAAAAATTTGGCCTTTATGAGGACCTGACCATACAGGAAAACATGGAACTTTATGCCGACCTTCATGGCGTGCCCAAAGAAAAAAGGCCGGAACGGTTTCATAAACTGCTGACCATGATGGGCTTGGAACGTTTTACCGATCGTCTTGCAGGCAATCTGTCAGGCGGAATGAAACAAAAACTTGGTCTGTCCTGCACCTTGGTTCGATCGCCGGAACTTTTGCTCCTAGATGAACCTACGGTCGGTGTCGATCCCCTCAGCCGGCGGGAATTGTGGGAAATCCTTCAGGAATTTGTCCATGAAGAAAATTTATCCGTCCTTGTCAGTACCGCTTATATGAATGAAGCGGCACTGTGTCAAAAGGTCTATGTCCTTAACAAGGGACAGCTTCTTTTTAGCGGGACTCCAGACGGTCTTGCGGAGGTTGCTAGGGGCCGCTGCTATGCCCTTGAATCCCCTAAAAAGCAGCCGACCCGTCTCCTGCAGGCCCAGCTCATCGATGACCGGGACCATGTGGTCGATGCCGTGCCCCGCGGCGGGAAGGTTCATTTTATCCTCCAGGAAGGCGTGACTGGTGTTCCTTATCTCGAAAAACGCGGGATCAAGGCAGAGCCGGTTCCTTCCACGCTGGAAGATGGCTTCATGATCCTTTTGAAAAAAGCGGAAGAAGATTCCCTTCCCCTTTCCCAAGCTGGTGGATCCCTTGATCAGGAAGCGCTGTCCAGCCCTCGGAACGTGAATATCATTGTCAAGAATCTGGTCCGCAAATTTGGGGACTTTACAGCGGTTTCCAATACTTCCTTTGAAGTCCATGAAGGGGAAATCTTTGGACTTTTGGGGCCGAACGGGGCGGGTAAGACAACGACCTTCAAGATGCTTTGCGGGCTATTGCCAGCAACAAGCGGTTTTCTTTCTGTGGCGGGCGTCAACCTGCGGCAGGCCCGGACACAGGCAAGGGCCCATATTGGGTATGTCGCGCAGAAATTTTCGCTGTATCGCCATATGAGCGTCAAGGAAAACCTGCTCTTTTTTGGGGGTGTCTATGGACTTGGCCCTAAAAAATTGGCTCAGCGGATTGCGGCTGTTACCCATGAATTTTACTTGTCCGATTGTCTTGACCGTAAGGCTGGTGACCTCCCGGGCGGATATAAGCAGCGGCTTTCCATGGCTTGCGCACTCCTTCATGAACCCAAGATCCTTTTTCTCGATGAACCGACATCGGGAATCGACCCACTTACGCGGCGCAATTTTTGGCGGCAGATCACGGCCCTAGCGGCTCGAGGAACCACCATCATCATTACGACCCATTTCATGGAAGAGGCTGAATACTGTGACCGTTTCATGATTCAGGACAATGGCCATCTATTGGCCATTGGAAGTCCTGCGGAAATCCGGCAAACCCTCCATAAGGAGGGGGCGGATATGGATGAAATCTTTATGACGATTGTTGAACAGGCGCGAAGGAAAGGAGAGAACTCGTGATGAATGGATTCCTGCGGCGGATGGGTGCTTTGATCAAAAAAGAGTTTCTCCAGCTCTCCCGCGATTCCAGTTCCCTTTTGCTGGGGATTGTCCTTCCCATTGCGTTGATCCTGATTATCGGGTATGGCATTTCCCTTGATATCCGGGATATTTCCACGGCAGTTGTTTTGGAAGATCCTTCTCCTAAAGCCCAGGATGCGGTGAGTTTCCTGAATGGATCCCGCTATTTTTCTCCTACTTACGTCACCTCTTTCAAGGAAGCCGAAGCCCTCTTGCTCGATCGAAAGGCCAGTGTCATTATCGATATTCCGCCGGATTTCACATCCAGGCTTTCTCAGGGCCGGGCAAAAATCTTTGTCGCTCTCGATGGGGTGGAAACAGCCACGGCCATGACGACCCAGACCTATATTGAAAGCGGGATAGCTTCTTTTTTGAGGCGGCAGAAGGGAGTGGCAGGATCGGCACAGGTCGTCCTTGAGCCCCGCATGTGGTTCAATGATGCCAATTCCAGTACCTGGTTTTTCCTGCCAGGGCTGATTATGCTGATAGTAACCCTTGTGGGCATCATGTTGACGGCTATCGTCATGGCTCGGGAGTGGGAACGGGGCACTTTTGAATCCCTTTTTGTCACGCCCGTCCGTCCTTTGGAACTGATTCTTGCCAAGATTATCCCCTATTTTTGTGTGGCTATGGTGGGGGTTTTTCTTTGTCTTTTTTTCTCGCGGTTCCTCTTTGAGGTGCCCCTTGTGGGCTCTCTTGCGATGGTAATCTTGATTTCCATGATTTATCTTATGGTTGCCCTTGGCATCGGGCTTGTCATCTCTGAAGTGACCAAGAATCAGTTCCTTGCCTGCCAGTCCTCCCTTTTGATCAGCTTCCTTCCCTGCTTTGTCCTTTCAGGGTTTATCTTTGATTTGCGGTCCACTCCGATAGGGGTCCAGCTTATCGGTGCCATCCTTCCCTTCAGTCACTATTTGACCTGCATCCGGGCCCTTTTTCTTTCCGGCACCCATTGGGGGATTCTCCTTAAGGAGGGCGGCCTGCTGCTCTTATATGGAATCTTCTTTATTGGCGCGGCCTTTGGGATGACCAGAAAGAAGGTGGAATGATGGAAGGCATACAGCTTTATTTGGAACAGCTGGCCGTCATCTGCCGCAAGGAAATCCTGGCCATCTGGCAGGATAAGGCGACACGCCTCATCATTGTCGTGCCCTGTATCATCCTGGGTTTCCTCTTTGGCTATGCAGCCAACTACAATTTGGAGAAAGCCCCTTATGCTGTGATCGACCTAAGTCACAGCAAGGAATCGGCTGAGCTGATTTCCCGTATTGATGGAACGGGATTTTTCCAGCGGGCTGTGACGCTTCAAAATGCCGAGGAAATCAGTGACTATATCAACAGGGGCGAGGTTGTCATGGCTGTTTCCATTCCTCCTGATTTTTCCAGGCGACTGAACCACGCTCAGGAAGCCCCCGTACAAGTTATTGCCGATGGACGCAACACGGTGATTGCTGGCCAGGTCATAGGCCATATGGGGCAGATCATCAGTCGGTACAATCAGGAAAGGAGCGGAAGCAAAAGCCCCGTGGCCTTGGAAATGCGGACTTGGTTCAATCCCAACCAGATTACACGGTGGTTCTTTCTGCCAGGCATCATTGGACTCTTGAGTTTTTCCCAGGTCTTTCTGCTCTCGGGCCTTTCCGTCGCCCGGGAACGGGAAGAAGGAACGTTCGAGCAGATCTTGGTGGCGCCCATTTCAGAGCCCATTATCCTCATCGGCAAAGCCGTTCCACCCATGATTGTCGGCATCATCCAGTGTACGATCCTGCTTTTTATCAGTCTTTTCTGGTTCAAGGTGCCTTTTGCAGGGTCCTTTCTTGATTTTTATGCCGCGGTTTTCTTCTATGTCCTCAGTTCTACCGGGATTGGGCTCTGCGTTTCCGCCATTTCAAAGAATATGCAGCAGGTACTCGTTTACGTCATTGTCATGATGGTGCCTATGGCCCTTCTCTCGGGAATCATTACGCCAATCCAGAATATGCCGGTCTTCCTACAGACTGTGACCTATATCGATCCCCTACGCTTTGGCCTGGAACTCATCCGGCGCATTTACTTGGAGGGGCTGCCCCTTACCAGTCTTTCCTGGAATTTATTGCCCCTGACCGTCGTCGCTATTGTGACCTTGATCCTTGCGAGCTATTTGTTCCGCCATCATACGTGAAAAAGGGGCTGTGCAGGAAGAACCAATCATTTCTTCACAGACCCTTTTACTGTAGGTGCGGGTGATGCTTTTTGAGCAAGGACCAGCAGCCAAGGCAAAGAACAATCTGGATGAGGGTTGAGCACGGTGTTGCCAGACCAATATGGAAAAGGGACACCGGTTGGAATTGGCTCAGGAGATAGGAAAGGGGAACGCGAACCCCAAAGGATCCCAATATCCCTTGAGCCATGACAAACGAGGTGAGACCCAGCCCATTGTAAAAACCAATGAAACAGAAGAGAAAACTTGTAAGAAAAGCATCAAAAGCGTAGGCTTTTAGGTAGTCTGCCGCCGCTGCCATAACGGATGGGGAAGAGGTAAACAGGCCGGCCAGGATGTCGCCGTGAAAAAAGGTGAAAAAGCCCATGATAAGGCCGCAGCCGCAGGAAAGGCCCATGGCACACTGAAGGCCCTTGATGGCACGGTCCATGCGGCCAGCCCCCTTGTTTTGTGCCGTAAAGGCCGCCATGGATTGCATAAAGGCAGCAGAGACCAGCATGATGAAGCCGCAGATTTTTTCTGAGACCCCTACGCCGGCCGAAGCATTAACCCCGAGGCTGTTGGCAATGGCGAGGATGATGAGGAAGGACAGGCCGACAAAAAGATCCTGCACGGCAAGGGGGATTCCCAAGGAAAGGATCCGTTTGATTGTTTCCTTATGGAAGGTGACATGGGCCCGCGTCATTGCAAAGGGCAGGGGCCGGTTGGAGATGAGGTGATAGGAAACAAGGACGCTGATGGCTTGGGAGAGGACCGTTGCCAAGGCCGCGCCGGCGGCACCAAAAGAAAAGACGGCGACCATAAGGAGGTCAAGAACGATGTTTGACACGCAGGCAATGGCTACGGCAATAAAGGGGGTGCGGGAATCCCCCATACCGCGGAAGAGTCCGCCAATGAGGTTATAGAAGATCATGATGAGGGCGCCGCCGCCGCAGATGGATAGATAATGGACCGTCTTCAAAAAAGCGGCTTCCGGAGCATTCATGGCGCGGCTCAAGGGGGCCGCACCCAGGGTCAATAAGAGGCTGAAGGCAATGCCGATGAGGGCAAAAAGGATCAGGGAGGCTCCTGCAATTTTGCCGCCTTCTGAAGGCTTTTTTTGACCGATCTTCTGTCCCAAAAGGACTGTCGTTCCCGTGGCAAGGGAACTGATGAGGTTCGTCACAGTCTGCATGATCTGGGATCCTGTAGCCACAGCGGAAACGTCCGTGCTGGAAGCGAACTGACCGACGATAAGAAGATCGACGGTGCCGTACATGGCTTGGAGAAAAAGAGCAAACATGACAGGAAGGGCAAAGTGGATGAGGGCGCGGGGAACGCTGCCCGAGGTAAAATCGATTCGTGAAGACATGAAAAGGCTCCTTTCTGCAGAGAAAGCGGGAATAAAAAACGCCGGATAAGAAAACAGGCATTTCAGCCTGTCATCTTATCCGGCGTACTGTTTCTTTTGAACAGCGTACCCTCTGATGAGTGAATTTATTATACGGGAGACCATCCTGGTTGTCAAGGCGTTGTGCCTTTGAAATTAAAATTCTAATTAGGAATGTTAATCATCATTAACCATCATTTTACAGAATGAAAATGGGGCAGTACAATCGAGAGGAAGAAAATTACAGAATCTTGTGATAAGTCATCAAGGCTTCCAGAAAGGCCTGGACATGGGGTGCGGTTGATTCTCCATGAGAGATGAGGGCATAGGTGTGGCGCAGGAATGGGGTTCCATCTTGGAAGGTCATGGGTGCCAGGTTTCCTTGGAACTCCGTGAGACAAATCTTGGGCAGGATGGACCAGCCAAAACCTTCTTGGATGACATCGCGGCAGGCATCGATACTGCCAAGCCATAGAGCGGCGTCAGGAACGGTGAGTTTTTTTTCAAAGAACCAGCGGTCAATGCTGAACTTGGTGTCCATATCTGTTCGGTGTCCCACATAGGGTTCTTGGCAGAGGGTTTCTTCCGTGAGGGGGTGGCAGCTCACGAGGCAGAAGGGCTCTGAATCAAGGAGAATTTTCGTATCGAACCATTTGTAATCGCCGCGGACGATGGCAATATCTAGTTTGTGGTTCAATAGATCGCTGTAGAGTTTTTCACTGTGGGAATCTATGACGGTCAGATGGACGCGGGGATACGTCTGGGTAAAGCGGCGCAGGATGGTCGGAAAATGGCGGCTCATGTAGTTTAAGGAGACCCCAATGGTGATGGATCCTGTGAGCTCATCGGCCGCTGACGATACATCTTCTCGGAAGGTTTTTTCGAGAGCAAGGACCTGCTGGCACAAGGTGACAAACAGTTCTCCTTCCCGTGTAAAGCGGACCCCTTTGCGGGAACGGGTAAGCAGTTTGCAGTGGAATTCCTCTTCCCAGCCTTGGATCATCTTCGTCAGGGCCGATTGAGTTAGAAAGGCTTCTTTGGCTGTGTGGGTGATATTCCCGTTTTCGTGGAGGCGGAGAAAATAAGCGAGTTTTTTCGTATCCATTTTCAATTCCTTTCTGGAATGGAAATTTATTATATAAAGTCGTATAGAGAATATTGTATCACAAAGCAAGTACCAAGGAGGCAAAAATCATGGCGGTAAGAAAATTCCCCTGTGTCTATATGCGGGGCGGGACGAGCAAAGCGGTGTTCTTCCATAAAGAGGATCTTCCGGAAGAGCCCAAAGCCTGGGATGAAATTTTTTTGAAAGTCATGGGCACACCGGACGTCAAACAGATTGATGGTATGGGAGGCACTGTATCTTCGACGAGCAAGGTCGCCATTATTGCCAAATCGACAAGACTCGATGCTGACGTAGATTATACATTCTGTCAGGTTGATATTAAACAGCCAACGTTGGGCTGGAATGCCAACTGCGGCAATATATCCTCAGCGGTAGGGCCCTATGCGATAGATGAAGGGCTTGTGGAAGCGGTCGAACCGATTACGGTTGTCAAGGTCTACAACACGAACACGAAAAAAATCATCGAAGAACATGTCCGCGTCAAGGATGGTCACGCCGATGTCTATGGTGACGCTACCATCAAAGGGGTTCCGGGAACGGGATCCCCAATCGATATGTACTTCATGGATCCTGCCGGTGCGGCAACGGGAAAACTCCTGCCCACGGGCAGTAAGAGGGATACCCTTGATGTGCCGGACTATGGCCCTATCGAAGTAACCATCATGGATTGCTCCAACCCAGTTGTCTTCATCCGGGCCAAGGACCTCGGCATCAAAGGGACGGAACTTATGGAACTAAACGCCAATAAGTCCGTCATGGAACATATTGAACGCGTTCGCTGCCTTGCTGCCAAGGCTTGCGGTCTTGTAGACAACTGGGAAGACGCCCGCACAAAATGCACGTCAATCCCGAAGGTTTCCATCATATCCGAACCACAGGATTATGTGAACATGGATGGGGAGACGGTCAAGAAGGAATCTATGGACCTATGTGTCCGCGGCATTTCTGTCGGCGCTCTCCATAAGGCTTATCCCATGACAGTGACGGTCTGCACGGGGGCTGCGGCACTTATTCCGGGAACTCTTGTGAACGAAATTGTAAAGCCGAAGGAAGGCCAGCATCAGTTCATGCTGGGACACGCCAGCGGTGTTACGGATGTGGATATGGAAATGGACGGTGACCGCGTCGTCAAGGGTGGCGTTCTCCGGACAGCCCGCCGCATCATGGATGGTACGGTCTACATCCGGTAAGGATAGCTAAAAAAGATTCTTGAAAAAAGGAGAGGGAACATGATCAAGTTATACGGCGAACCGACCTATGTCATGAGAAATAAAGTAATCCGCAGCGGGAAGGAGAAGGTTGGCACGACCCCTGAAACCGCGCGGAAGGGAACCATGACCTACAAGGTCCTGAAGGCCCACTGTCAGACGAACGATAGGGAAAACCTCAGCATCAAGTTTGATTCCATGGGGGTCTATGACAACACCTATGTTGGCATCCTGCAGACGGCCATTGCCAGCGGGCTCAAGGAATTTCCTATGCCCTGCGTCTTCACGAACTGCCACAATTGTCTGAACGCTGTCGGCGGTACGATCAACGAAGACGTTCATAAATACGCCCTTTCGGCGTGCAAGAAATACGGAGGCATCTTTGTCCCGCCCCATGAAGCGGTCATCCATCAGTACATGCGGGAAATGATCGTGAGTGCCGGCGATATGTCCATCGTTTCCGACAGCCATACGCGGTATGGATCCCTGGGCTCTCTGTCCATTGGCGAAGGCGGGCCGGAACTTGCCAAAGCCATGCTGGGTAAGTCCTATGCCCTGAAGTACCCGAAAGTCGTTGCCGTATTCATGACAGGAATGCCGAAACCTTGGGTTGGTCCCATGGACGTTATCCTTTCCATCATCGGCGAAGTCTTCAAGAACGGTTTTGTCAAGAACTGCGTTCTCGAATTTGTTGGTCCTGGCGTTGAGAACCTGTCCATGGATTTTCGCAATGGCATCGATACGATGACGACGGAATCGACGTGTCTGTCCTCACTGTGGACGACGGACGCAAAGACGGAAGAATACTTTGCCATCCACGGCCGTCCTGAAGATTACAAGGAAATGAAACCGGACGATGCCGCACTTTATGACAAGGTCATTGAAGTCAACCTCGATACGATTGAACCGGTCATTGCCCTTCCGTTCCATCCGAGCAATGTCTACAGCCTGAAGGAAATCATTGCCGATCCGAAGGAAGCCCTTTCCATCATCGACAAAAATGCCAAGCGCACCTTTGAAAATAACCCTAACGTCCATTGGAACCTTGCCGGAAAGATCCATGACGACGGCAAGCTCTATGTTGACCAGGGCGTCATCGCAGGCTGCTGTTCTGGTTCTTTTGAAAACCTCTATGCCGTCGGCAAGATGGCTGAATATATGAATCACGGCGTCGGTAGCTTCAACTTCAACGTTTATCCTGCCAGTCAGCCGATCATGACAGCCCTCATGGAAGCCGGGACCATCAAGACCCTCATGGACTACGGGGTCCGCGTAAAGAGTGCTTTTTGCGGACCTTGCTTTGGCGCCGGCGATACACCTGCCAACAACGAATTCTCCATTCGCCACACAACGCGCAACTTCCCGAACCGCGAAGGCTCTAACCCAGCCATGAACCAGTTCTCCTGTGTTGCCCTCATGGATTCCCGCAGCATTGCTGCAACGAGCTTTAACGGCGGTAAACTGACGAGTGCGGAAGACGTATGGCAGGATATTACCTATCCAAAGTACCACTTCAACAGCCAGATCTATGAAAATACGGTCTATAACGGCTTCAAGAAAGCCGAAAAGGATGTGGAAATGGTCTATGGTCCGGATATCCGCGACTGGCCTGATATGACGGAATTGGCAGATGACCTTCTGCTTAAGGTGGCAAGCGTCATCCATGATGAAGTCACGACGACGGATGAACTCATTCCTTCCGGTGAAACGGCATCCTATCGTTCCAATCCGGAAAAAATTTCCGCATTCACCTTGATCCGTAAGGACCCGAAATACGTGGGCCGTGCCAAGACAGTCCGCGAATTTGAACGGGCTCGGCTTAAGGGTGATGAGAAAACGGCCATGGAATACTTCTCCATCTTGGAAAAGGCCGGTATTTTCGTGCCTAAGGACCGCCTCATGAACCATACGGGCATTGGCAGCGTTCTTTATGCAAAACGGCCTGGTGACGGCAGTGCCCGTGAATATGCAGCAAGCTGCCAAAAAGTCCTAGGCGGCTTTGCCAATATCTGTATCGAATACGCAACGAAACGGTATCGCTCCAACTGTGTTAACTGGGGCATCCTGCCTTTCACCTACGGAACCGATCCTATCGACCTTCAGCCCGGTGAATACATCTACCTGTCGAACATACGCAATTCTGTGGAAAAAGGTTTGACAGAAGTGGAGGCTACGGTCATTTCTGAAGATGGGAAGACGAGAGTGATGAAGCTGAACCTTCCTGATGTGACGGAAGCAGAAAAGCAAGTCCTTCTTGCCGGTAGTCTCATCAACTTCTACAAACTGGGGAAATAAACCCAGCTATCAGGAAGAAACCTTAAACGCGCTATCAAGAGGAAACGAGGACAGAACAGGCCAGATAAAGGTCCTGTTTCCTCTTTCTTCATGATTTGATGGAAAAGAGGAGAACTGACGCAAACCATTTCACTGCTGGTCCTGATTGTAGCCATCGCCATTGGCTTTTGGAAAAACATCAATGTAGGAATCGTATCCCTGGCCCTGGGCTTTATCTTGACGGCCGCAATGGGGATAAGCGTCAAAGTCCTTGTCGCTGGTTTTCCAACCAAGCTTTTTCTGACCCTTTTGGGAACGATGTACTTTTTTGCCCTCCTGCAGGATAACCAGACCTTGGAACTTCTTTCGAGAAAAATTATCAGTTTATTTAAAACGAGGCCCTTTCTCATGCCTGTCGTGATCTATGTGGTTTCCTACGTCATGAGTGCCGCCGGGCCGGGCGCCATTTCTGTCCAGTCCGTCATGGTCATCTTTGCTGTCAGCCTTGCAGTCCAGATGAAGGCGAACCCCATCCTTATGGCCGTCATGGCCATCTTGGGGGCTGTTGGTGGGACGGCATCCCCCATTGCCCTGACGGGAATCATCGTAAAAGACCTCACGGCTTCCCTCCATGTGCCGGGCATTGCGGTTCCTGTCTTTTACGGCGTTACGGCAGCAAACGTCTTTATTGCCGCTATCTTTTATGTGGTCTTGGGCGGTTATCGGATGACCCTTGACGCGAATCTTCAGAACGTGGGCGGTGAAGCCTTTACGCGGGAACAGAAGATCTGCCTTGCTGGCCTTGCTGCCCTTGTTGTCATGGTTGTCATCTTCCGTATGGATGTAGGGTTTGTCTCTTTCTTCCTTGCGTTTCTTCTCATGCTTGTCGGAGCGGCGGACAAAAAGCGTCCTGTAAAGCTTGTTCCTTGGAATGTCCTGATTCTTATCTGCGGCATCAGCGTTCTTATGAGCGTCATCAAAAAAGCAGGCGGGATCAAACTTTTGGCAGACCTCTTGGCCTCCCTTATGACGGAAGGCACGGCGGCCGGGCTCATTGCTGCTACGGCCGGTTTTATGAGCTGGTTCAGCTCGGCCAACGGCGTTGTCTTTCCAACCCTCATTCCGACCCTGCCTGAAATCATTGCCAAGGTAGGCGGCGAGCTACGCCTTGTCGATATGCTTGTTAGCGTGGTCGGGGCCGCAACGGTAGCCGGCATCAGCCCTCTTTCCACAGGCGGCAGCCTCATCATGGCGACGGTAGCCCAGAACGAAGTGGCTTCGTCGGAAGATTTGTCGAAGATGTTCCTGAAACTTTTCCTCCTGTCTTTTTGTGCTGTTATGCTTGTCGTGGTCTTTTCCCTTGTAGGTGGGACCAAACTGATTGTGTATTGATTTACTGCTGAAAAGGAGAATGCTCATGTTTGCTTACGTTGGATCGAGAACGACAAAGGAACGCAATGCCACGGGAAAAGGAATTTCCGTTTACGAAGTACATGGTCATGACTGGAAGCTCATCCAAGTCGTGGGGGATTTGGTGAACCCTTCTTTCCAATGCTTTGACGAAACCGGGAATTTCCTCTATTCCGTCCACGGTGACTTCAGCGAAATCAGTGCTTTCAAACGGGACCGGAAGACGGGGCGCCTGACCTATCTCCATACGGCAAGTACAGAAGGAAAGAACCCGGTCCACCTGTCCATGGACTGTTGCAACAAGTGGATCTATGTGGCAAACCTTGCAACGGGCACAGTTTCTGTCATTGAACGCCGGGAAGATGGAACGGTGGGCAGCTGTGTCAATCAATATGTCCTTCCTGGCAAAGAGAAAGACTATTTTTCTCATCCCCATCAGGTCCTTCAAGATCCGTCCCGGGAATATCTGCTTGTTTCATGCCAGGGTCGGGAACATGGCTTTGGACAGGTTGACGTTTTCAAGATCAACCACGACGGCACGCTGACCCCGACAGATCGGGTGCCCAGCCGCGAGATTGCGGAACCCCGCCATCTGACCTTTGCTGGTCCCAAGGGCTGTTGCTATGGTTCCAATGAAAAGGATTACACCGTCACGGCCTATCATTTTGACACAAAAAAAGGGACCTTATCCCCCTTCCAGATTGTGCCAACCCTGCCTGATACCTTCACTGATGATGGCTGGGCAAGCGGTATCGTGTCTGCTCCCGGCGGCCGTTTTGTCTATGTGTCGAATCGCAAGGCAGATTTGGTGAGCGTTTTTGCTGCAGACCCTGCAACGGGAAAACTTTCCCTGGTTCAGTGGATCCCTACAAAAGGCAAACAGCCCCGCTTCATCGGTATGGTACCTGATGGGTCTATGCTCGTTGCGGCCAATGAACTGGGCGCGTCTATCCGTATCTTTGATGTCGATCCCCAAACGGGCCGCCTCCATGATGGTGAACATGTCATTAAGACGCATAGTCCCGTTTGCGTGACTTTTGCCCTCTAACGCAGCCGGCCTTGGGAGAAAGGCCGTTGCTTATGCCCACTGAACTGGCTGCCCGCGCAGCTTTTGATGTAAAAAGGAGAATGAACATGTTATGTCCTGTACGCCTTGTGTCCTGTGACCTTCGTGATGGCCAGCAGGCCGCCATCGCGACCCGCATGACGACGGAGGAAATGCTTCCCGTTCTGAAGCCGCTTGATGAATTTGGCTTTGATGCCCTGGAAGTCTGGGGCGGTGCGACCTTTGACGCGTGCATCCGCTTTTTGGGAGAAGATCCCTGGGAGCGTCTGCGCATAATCAAGGCTCATGTGAAGAAGACGCCCCTGCGTATGCTTCTGCGGGGACAGAATCTTTTGGGCTATGCTCCTTACCCGGATGATGTGGTCGATCATTTTGTTGCCGCCGCAGCTCGTGACGGCATTGACATTTTCCTCATCTTTGACGGCCTCAACGATGTGCGCAATGTGCGCCGCGCTGCCGAAGCTGCCCTTAAAGCCGGGAAGAAGGTGGAAGCCAATCTTCAGTTTACGTCAAGTCCTGTCCACACGGTGGAATCTTTCATAAAGACGGCGCGGGACTATCTTGACATTGGTGCCACGGCCCTTCATCTCGAAGACATGGGCGGGATGAAGACGCCCCGGGAAGCGGTAGAGACCGTCAAGGCCTTGAAGGCAACCTTTGATGTGCCGGTCCACTATCATGCGCACTGTGTAGGCGGGATGACAGATATTACCTACTGGGAAGTTATCCGTGCCGGTGTCGATGTGGTAGATGTGGACACAGCTGCTTTTGCCTTGGGAACCGGGCATCCTTGCGCGGAAAGCTTGATTGCCGTCCTTGCCGGCACGGAACGCGATACAGGACTTGACTATACGAAGCTAGCGCCCATTACGGCTCACCTCCAAAAGGTGCGGCAGGCCCATCATGAATATGAATCAAAGCTGCGCGGGGTTGACATCAACGTAGTGCGTCATCAGATCCCTGGCGGGATGCGGAGCAACCTGGAATTCCAGCTTGCCCAGCTCAATGCGGAAACCCACCTGCCGGAGGTCCTTAAGGAAGTGGTCGCTGTTCGCCGTGATCTGGGCTATCCCCCGTTGGGGACACCTTTTTCTCAAATGTGCGGCGCCCAGGCTACGATGAATGTCATGAGCGGGGGCCGCTACAAGGTCCTTTTAAAGGAAGTGAAGGATTACGTCCTCGGGAAATATGGTAAAGCGCCTGGACCTGTTGCGGAAGTTCTTAAGAAGCTCGTCCTTCGTAAGGAGTTGGAACCGCTTTCCTGTCGCCCAGCTGACCTGATTGCACCGGGCTGGCAGGCGGGCGTTTCCGCAAGCCGAGACATTGCAAAAAGTGAGGAAGATATCCTTACGTATCTTCTTTTTCCGCAAGTGGGTGGGGAGTTCCTTAAAAGAAAATATGCATAATAAGCGGGACACTCAGGAAAGACCGTTTATGCGGCTAAGGGAGGCTGTCTTTTTCAGACAGCTTCCTTTTTGCGTGGATTTTTGCCAATCTAGGGGAAATGCCATTGACATTGCCATCTGAAAAAAATACACTAGGAAGATAATCCATTACAACGGAAGAAAGGAAGGATAGGAGATGGAAAAAGAAGTACCGGAACTCATCACCGTGGAAGCTGCGAGGGACAGTCACCGCTGGGTGGCCATTACAGCCCTGCTGCTTGCCATTGGTGTCATTTTGCATACCATCAGTCCCAATGTGGGCGGGGTGACGCCCAACTGGACCATTGCCATGTATTCCATAACCACCAATTTGACTCATCCTGGTCTTTTGCGCGCCCTGGGGACGGGATTTGTGGCAGGGCTTACCATTGTGCCTTCTTCCAAATCGGCATTTCCTTTGGGCAACATTGCCAGTGAAATTGCAGGGTCCTTGACAGCCTGCCTTCTTGTGAAGGCTTTTGTCTCCCTCCATCTGGGAAAATTTCGTCTGGTCCCCCTTATCATCGGCTTTTTTGCCACCCTTGTGAGTGGTTCTGTTTTCACGAACATCCTCTGTATTGTCCTGGGTCTTCCCTTTTCCACGTGGCTCAAGGTCATGCTGCCTGTCGTGCTTGTCGTTGCTGTCCTCAATGCACTCATTACCCAGGTCCTTTATAGGCCGGTAGAAAAGGTATTCCATACGACAGGAGGTGAAGACCATGAGTGACAGTGTCATCCGTCTTTCGGGATTTTATTACGCCTATCCCCAGAGCGATGTTCTTTTGAAGGATATCAATCTTTCCGTTGAAAAAGGTTCCTTTACGGCCATCGCAGGACCCAGCGGCGCCGGCAAGACGACTCTCTGCCGGGCCATGACGGGGATTGTGCCGACCTACTATGGCGGCCGCTATGCCGGGGCGGTAGAAGTGCTCGGCGAAGATATCCGCGATAAAAAGATTTCGGATCTTGCCATGCGCGTTGGCATTATGCTTGATGATTACGAAAGCCAGATGGTCTCCCTCACGGCAGGTGAGGAAATCAGTTTCAGCCTTTTGAATCACGGTTTCAGTCCTGATGAAGTCGACGCCCGCGTCAAAGAGGCCTTAAATGACGTCGGATTGCCGGACCGGGAAAACTACCAGCTTGATGAGCTGTCGGGCGGACAGCGGCAGCGCCTGCTTTTGGCCTCCGTCCTTGCGACACGTCCTGATATCCTTATCCTTGATGAACCGGTTTCGGCCATGGACCCTGATGGGGCTCGTTCCCTGTATGCCCTTGTGGACCGGATCCATAAAGCCCACGGAATGACCGTTGTCGTTGTGGAACATGACCTTAATTATCTGCTGCCCTACATGACTCATATGGTGCTTATGGAAACAGGAAAGATCAAGGTTCAAGGTCCCTTTGAGGAAGCCGCCCGCCGGGCCTTTCCCCAGGAATCACTCCGGGCCAACCTCCCTGAACTGTGGCGCATCAAACTGGGCCTTGAAGCAAAGTACCCCGTAACACTGCAGGATTGGCGCAGTGAAGCGGCAGCCCTGCAGGAACTTGCGGAACGCTTTGAAAAGGAGAAAGACCATGATTGAAGCAAAAACCGTAACCTTTGCCTATCGGCGGGGCATACCCGTCTTGAACGATATCAGCTGTACCATCCATGATGGGGAGGCGGTGGCCCTTTTGGGGCATAATGGAAGCGGCAAAACAACCCTGAGCCGTCTTTTTATGGCCCTCAATCATCCCCGCAGCGGGCAAGTCCTCATCGATGGCCGGGATATTGTCAATTTTGAACCGGCAGACCTGGCCGACCAGATTGGCTACGTATTCCAGAATCCAGACCTGCAGATCTTGGGGGATACGGTCTATGAAGAAGTGGCCTATGGGCTCGCCAATAAGAAGCTTCCTCGATCCACCATTGACCGTCAGGTGCGGGATGCCGTGGAGGCCATGGGACTGACGCCTTTTTTGGACCGTTATCCGCGGGCCCTTTCCTTTGGTCAGAAACGCCGCCTTGGCGTTGCGACGGCCCTTGCGCTTCAGCCTAAGACCTTGATCCTTGATGAAATCACCAACGGGCAGGACGAACAGGAAAAGTGTCATATGATGGCGTATCTTGGCAGACTTCAGCAGGAGCGCCATATGACACTCATCCTCATTACCCATGATATGGATATTGCCCGAACTTATACAACACGGGCCCTCGTCCTGTCCCATGGGGACCTCGTCTATGATGGCCTTACAGCGGAGCTTTTTGACGGCAAGCGTCCCATTGAGGCGTGGGGACTGAAACAGCCTATTCTTTCCCGCATCTGCGCGCAAATGAAAGTAACGGGTGTGACGACGCCGGAAGAGCTCTGCAGCAAGCTTGCGCTGAAAGGAGGCGAGGGAAAATGAAATTGACTGCGTTTACGCGCCTTGTCCTCGTCCTTGCTGTCACAGCCTGGGTCTTTTTGCTTCCTATCCCGGCTGTTGCCATGATCCTTGCCTTGGAACTTGTCATCCTTCTTTATATTAAACGGGACCGCGCCACCATGGCGGCCATCGGAACCTTGACGGTCTTTACGGCTCTCATGATTATCTTCCAGATGCTTTTTGGCTCGAGTCTTGAAGTGGCCCTGACGGGCGGCCTGCGGATGTTTGTTATGACAACGGCCTTCCTCTGCCTTTTGGCATCGACGAAGATCCAGGATATTTCCCAGGCTCTTGTAGAAAAGTTCCATATGCCCTATGAGTATGCTTTTATGCTCACGACTGCCCTGCGCTTTGTACCGGATTTCCTGTCAGACAGCGCCATCACCCTTGACGCCCAGTCCTGTCGGGGGTATTCCAACCGCGGCAATGCCTTGAAACGTCTATTTGCCTATCTGGCTGTTGTCAAACCCCTTGTCATGCGGGCTGTCGCCAAGTCGGACACGCTTGCCCTTTCTATGGAACTTAAGGGCTTTGGGCCCAATACGTACCGCAATCGCCGGCCTATGAAACTTGGCGTGTGGGATTATTTCATGCTCCTTGTGACCGTGCTCCTGTGTGCTTATCCGCTGTGGAGCCATCGTGTAGGTCTTTGACCTCTGCTAAAACAGGGTTCGTTTCTTTGTGGATAAAAACTGCTGCGTGAAGCGGCAGTTTTTTTATGGATTTTTTGTGAACAATTCGCTTTAAAAAATAAGGAGGAATGCGGGGTTTCAGCACTTTTCCCACTGTTTTCCGGACCTTATCGCGATGGCAGGTCATAAAGGGAAATAATATAAGTTCTTAAAATAGAATTATTTTAAAAAAATCCAAAGAATTTTTGACAATTCTTGACTGAAATATTGTATAATGAAATAAGTTGTTATGTTTTTCATCTTCTTTTTGCGAGGAAGTAGGGGAAAATGTACAGTTTTACGCTGCACATTAATGGAGCAAAGGTGGTGAGACCATGTCCATGTTAGAAGATATCAAAGCTGCAGAAAAGGCTGCTGATGAACTGAAGAAAGAAAAGACGGCAGCTGCCCGCACGCTTTTGCGCGATGCCCAGGAAGAAGCCCGGAAGGAAGCGGACGCCCTCGTGGCAAAGGCCCGGGAGGCAGCGCAGAAGACCGTTTCGGAAGCAGAAGCAAAGGCCCATAAGGAAGCTGATGCCTTTGTCGCCCGAAAGGCCGAAGAAGACCGGCAAAAGGCGGAGGCCGCCCGCGCCCGTCTTGACAATGCGGTGAAGTACATTATGGAAAAGGTCGTGATCGAATGCTAGTCAAAATGAAAAAATGGACGCTTTATGCGCTCAAGCAAGATCGCGACGCCCTGCTCATGGCCCTGCAGAAAGATGGCAGTGTCATGATTGAATCCGAAGGGGAGAAAAAAGGCCTTGAAGGCGCGGAAGAAGTGAGCGCCCAATTGGAAAAGACCGGTCAGGTCCTGCGTTTTATGGCGCAGAACGGGGCCAAGGGAGGTCTCTTTCCCAAGCGGACGGAACTGTCCTATGATGCTTTCCTAACGCCCAGTCAAACGGGTGAGAAGGTCACGGAACGGGTGGATACCTTGGCTAATCGGGTGGCCTCTCTTGACAGTGAAGCAGCCGCCCTCCGTACCCAAATAGAGAGCCTGAATCCTTGGCTGGACCTTGATATTCCCTTGGAACAGCTGAGTTTTACGGAAGATACCCGCCTGTTTGTAGGCTTTGTGCCCGATAAGGAAGTGGACGCTGTTCGGGAAGGCCTTGAACCGCTTCTTGCGGAAATGAAGACCTATGGCCTTGCTCCCGATGGACAGGCCCTCGTTGTCCTTGCTCACAAGGATGCGGAAGAAGGGGTCAAACACCTCCTCAAGGACCATGAATTTACGGAAGCCGTTCTTCCTAAGCGCAGCGGCCTTGCCCGGTGCGTGGCAAAAGAACTGGCGGAAGAGGCGAAGGGCAGGGAAATCGAAGCCGAAAAACTGCGCTTTGAAGCAAAGGAAGCGGCTAAGGATAAAGCCTCCGTTGAGCTCTATTATGATCAGCTAAGTGCGGAAAAGGACCGCCTTGCCGATGCCGGCATCGAAACAGAACGTGCCTTTGTCCTAACAGGCTGGATCCGCGGGGATAGGCAGTCACATGTGGAACAGGTCATCAGCGGGGTAACGGATGCTTACCAGCTGACCTTCCGGAATCCTAACGAAGGGGAAATCCCACCGACGGTCCTTGAAAACAACAAGCTTGTGGCACCTTATGAATCCGTCATTGGGCTTTACTCCCTTCCTAAGGCCGGGACCCTCGACCCTGATTTTTTAATGGCACCGTTCCATTTCATCTTCTTTGGAATGATGCTTTCTGATGCAGGCTACGGTCTTGTCCTGACGATCTTGCTTTATCTTGTCATGAAGAAAGTAAAACCCCAGGGATTGGGCGGTCAGCTCGTTATGGTCTGCCTCTTTGGCAGTATCTCAACCATTATCTGGGGGGCACTTTTTGGCGGCTGGTTTGGCCTGGAATGGCATCCGCTGCTTTTTGTCCCTATGAATGAACCACTGAAGATGCTTGCCCTCTGCTTTGGCCTTGGCATCCTTCATCTGGCGCTGGGGATGCTGACCAAGGCCTATCTCCTGATTCGCGATGGCGACATCATGGGGGCTGTCTGCGACCAGTTCAGCTGGCTCATCCTCTTTACCGGTCTTTTCCTCATGCCGTTTGTACCAGGCAGTATCGGAAAAGATATCGCCCTTTTGGGCGCTGCCATCATCGTCCTATTTGGGGGACGGGATAAGAAGGGAATCGTGAGCCGCTTGATTGGCGGTGTCCTGAGCCTTTATAACATCAGTGGCTACCTCAGTGACCTCTTGAGCTATTCCCGTATCTTTGCCTTAGGTCTAGCAACGGGCGTCATCGCCATGGTCATCAATACGGTTGCCCAGATGCTCATTGCGGCTGGACCTGTGGGAACAGCCGCCGCTGTGGTCGTTCTTGTAGGCGGTCATTTCTTCAATATCATCATCAACATCCTGGGTGCTTTTGTTCACAGCTCCCGGCTGCAGTACATTGAATTCTTTGGTAAGTTCTATGAAGCAGGCGGCCGCGCGTTTGTTCCGCTGGCGCTTCGCACCAAATACACGGATATCGTGAAATAAGCCAATTTAAGGAGGATATGAATCATGATTAGTTTAGGAACAGCTCTTGCTATCTGCGGCGCCGCCATTGCGGCTGCCCTTGCCGGCGTTGGCAGCGCCATGGGTGTCGGGATTGCCGGCCAGGCTGCCAGCGGCGTTGTCAGTGAAGATCCGGATAAGTTTGGTAAGGTTCTCGTGCTTCAGGCCCTTCCTGGTACGCAGGGCATTTACGGTCTATTGATTGGGTTTGTCATCATCATGAATATTGGTCTTGTCAGCGGAGCTCCGAAGGACCTCACCCTTTATCAGGGCCTGTCCCTTCTCTTTGCTGGTCTGCCGATGGGTATTGGCGGCCTGCTTTCTGGTATCTATCAGGGCAAGGTAGCTGCTTCCGGTATCTACCTGACGGCAAAACGTCCGGAAGAAACCGGTAAAGGCATCATTTTGACCGCTATGGTTGAAACGTACGCCGTATTGAGCCTTCTGATTTCCTTCATCATGGTCAACGGTGTGAAACTGTAAAGAGAGGTGGACGCGTCGTGGCAGGCAACAAAATCATTGAAAAGATAGAAGAAGAAGCTAGACAGGGCGCGGCGGCGATTGAAGCGGAAGCAAAGCAAAAAGCGGAAGCGGAAAAGAGCCGTATCCTCGGGAAAGCAAAGGAATCCGCAGCGGAGATTGAAGCAAAGGCCCAGGCAGATGCCAAGGAAGCGGCCGGCCGTCTCATGCTGATTGCTGACCTCAAGAGCCGCAAGGACAGCCTTGCCGCTCAGCGGGCCGTTATCCAGGAGGCCTTTGACCAAGCAGCGCTCCGCTTGTCCCAGCTTCCCCAAGAAACCTGGGAAAAGCTGATCCTTGCCATCGTCACCCAAAGTGATGTGGAAGGGACGGAAACGCTGGTTGTACCCGCTAAGGACCGCGCAGTCTATGAAAATGGTTTTCTTTCCAAGATCAACAAGACCCTTGTGGACCAGGGAAAGAAAGGTGAAATGACCTTGGACAGCGAGACGGCTTCCTTCAAGGAAGGGATCCTCATCCGAGGGAAGGATTGTGACTACGATGGCTCTTTCGCCACGCTCCTGAGAGATGTACGCAGCGAGGAGGAATATCGCGTAGCAGGGATCCTGTTTGACGCGGAGGTGAAGTAACATGGCCCAGCCCAGTTTTGAATTTGCCCTGGGCCGGATCAGCGTCCTTTCCACGCATTTGTTATCGGCGTCCCAGCTTCGCCGCATTGCCGAAGCCGGTTCCACTAAGGAAGCACAGAAACTGCTTTTGGAAACCGGTTACGGTGAAAATGCGGCAACGGAGCAGGAACTGGCCACGGGCGAGATCGATCTCATCATCCGCGGTCAGCTTCAGCTGACGAGGAAACGAATTAAGGAACTGACGCCCGATCCGGAACTGACAGGACTTTTTCTCCTGCCCGTCGATACCCATAATATCAAGGCCCTTTTGAAGGCCCGCCTTTTGGGGACAAGTGCCGACGAGATCCTTCGTGATGGAGGAAACTTCCCCCTTGATACGCTAAAGGATATGATCCAGACCAAGTATTACGAGGACATGCCCCCAGTCTACCGCGATACACTGAATGAAATCGAGTCGGAACTCGGCCGTGAGGCCGATCCCCTTGTTTTCAGCGCTATGGTGGATGGGGCGATGTTCCGCCATGCCAAGGCAATCATGGACGCAAAGCACGAAAAAGGATTCATTCGAGCATATTTCTCCCTGTGGGCCGATTTCCAAAATACACTGAGCCTGATCCGGGCCCAGAATCTCCATTGGGAGCTCAGTCAGCTCCGCCTCGTCCTCGTCGACGCCGGCGAGATTCCCCGGACTGTCTTTGAAGAATGCCTTGATACGCCGCCTGAACAGCTTGGGGCGCGCCTCAATCAGGGCGCCCATGGTGCGGATCTCGTCCAGGCTATCAACGAATTTGCCCAGACCGGAGACCTCGGCATCATTGCCCGCCGTATGCAGGAAGGCAAGATGCAGATCATCCGCCTTGCCAAATGGGAGACGGACTCCTTAGGGCCTATTGTAGGGTACCTATATGCCCGCGAGGTTGAAGCCGAGGCCCTGCGCCTGATTTTTGGGGCCCTTGCCGGCGGCTTTGAAGCAGAGCTGCCTGAAATCTACACATAAGATCGCGAAGCTTGGGAGGAAAGATATGGATAAGAATAAGATTGCTGTTGTCGGTGATCCCAGCTCCGTTATGATCTTCAAGGCAGTAGGCTTTGATGTATTTTATGAACAAGAGCCGGACCAGATCAAACGACGGCTCCACACACTGGCTGATGAAGGGTATGTCGTCATTTACATTACGGAAATGGCAGCAAGTCTTGCGGCTGATGTCATCGATGAATATGCGACGGCGACTTTCCCGGCTATTATTCCGATTCCTGCTGGCAGCAAGTCCTTGGGACTTGGGATGAAGCGGGTCAAGGAAAATGTGGAAAAAGCCGTTGGTGCCGATATTCTATTCAAAGAAGGGTAGGGAGATAACCGATGAGCGGAAGGATCGTTAAAGTATCCGGCCCGTTGATCGTTGCTGAAGGCATGAAGGACGTGGAACTGTATGATGTGGTCCGCGTCAGTGAAAAGCGACTGATCGGCGAGGTCATCGAATTAAGAGACGATAAGGCTTCCATCGAAGTCTATGAAGAAACGGCCGGCCTTGGTCCGGGCGAACCGGTGGAATCGACAGGTTCCCCGCTGTCCGTGGAACTGGCCCCAGGCCTGATCGAAAGTATTTTTGACGGCATCCAGCGCCCGCTGGAAGTCATTTATCAATCAGAAGGCGACCGCATTACCCGCGGCATTGATGTGCCGAAACTGAACCGGGAAAAGAAATGGGCTTTTGTCCCCGTGGCCAAGGTAGGCGACGAAGTTTCCGGCGGTGATGTCATCGGTACGGTCCAGGAAACCCCGGCCGTCCTTCATAAGATCATGGTGCCGCCTGGTAAGAGCGGCGTTGTGGAATGGGTCTTTAGCGGTGAAGCTACCATTACGGAACCGGTCTATAAATTAAAGGAAGCAGATGGAACTGTCAAGGAATATCCTATGCTCCAGACCTGGCCTGTCCGTAAGGCCCGCCCTTATAAGTCGAAACTGGCTCCTGATGAACCGATGGTCACGGGCCAGCGCGTCATCGATACACTGTTCCCGATTGCAAAGGGCGGTGTGGCCGCCATTCCGGGGCCTTTTGGTTCGGGCAAGACCGTTACGCAGCACCAGCTTGCCAAGTGGGCTGATGCCGATATCATCATTTACGTCGGCTGCGGTGAACGAGGCAACGAAATGACGGACGTACTGAACGAATTCCCGGAACTAAATGACCCGAGAACGGGCCTTCCCTTGATGAAGCGAACGGTCCTTATTGCCAATACGTCCGATATGCCTGTTGCCGCGCGTGAAGCTTCCATCTACACGGGCATTACGCTGGCGGAATATTTCCGTGACATGGGCTATAAAGTCGCCATTATGGCTGACTCCACGTCCCGTTGGGCAGAAGCTCTTCGCGAAATGTCCTCCCGTCTGGAAGAAATGCCGGGCGAAGAAGGTTACCCGGCTTACCTTGCCTCCCGTTTAGCTGAATTCTATGAACGGGCAGGTGAAGTGGAATGTATGGGTAAGGATGAGCGTGTGGGGGCCGTATCGGCCATTGGCGCTGTATCTCCTCCGGGCGGTGATATTTCTGAACCGGTTTCCCAGGCGACGCTTCGCATTGTCAAGGTTTTCTGGTGCCTGTCTTCGGCCCTTGCCTATGCGCGTCACTTCCCGGCCATTGACTGGCTGCAGAGCTATTCCCTTTATTCGGACCGCCTGCGTAAGTATTACGATGCCAAAGTAGCTCCTGACTGGTCAAAGCTTGTTGGAACCACCATGGAAATCCTTCAGGAAGAAGCCAACCTCAATGAAATTGTCCGCTTGGTTGGTATCGATGCCTTGGGCTTCAAGGACCGCATCACCATGGAATGTGCGCGTTCCATCCGTGAAGATTTCCTTCACCAGAACTCTTTCCATGAAGTGGATACCTACACTTCCTTGGAAAAACAGTACGATATGCTGAAACTGATCATTACGTGGTACCAGAAGGCCTTGGACCTTTCTGGCAAACATATTGCGCTGGACCGTATCATCGATATGCCCGTCCGGGAACAGATTGGCCGTGCCAAGTATATTCCTGAAAGTGAACGGGATGAGAAGTTTGCCCAGCTGTTCAAAGATTTGGATCAGGCCTTTGCCGATCTGACGGAAGAGGGTGGCGACAATGCGTAAAGATTATAAGACAATCCGGGAAGTCGTCGGCCCCCTGATGACGGTGGATCATGTAGCTGGCGTGAAATATGACGAGCTGGTGGAAATCCATCAGGCTAACGGCGAAGTCCGCAGCGGCCGTGTCCTTGTGATTGATGGGGACCGTGCCTTGGTCCAGCTGTTTGAAAGTTCTCAGGGTCTGCAGGCTTCCACGGCCAAGGCTCGTTTCGTAGGACACGGGATCCAGCTCGGTGTTTCTCCGGATATGCTGGGCCGCGTCTTCGACGGTATGGGCAACCCCATTGATGGTGGGCCCAAGATCATTCCCCAGGAATATCTCGATATCAATGGGGCTCCGATGAACCCGGCTGCCCGTGACTATCCTGCCGAATTTATCCAAACCGGCGTCAGTGCCATCGATGGCCTGAACACGCTGGTACGCGGCCAAAAACTGCCGGTTTTCTCCGGTTCCGGTCTGCCCCATGCCCAGCTGGCTGCCCAAATTGCCCGTCAGGCCAAGGTCCTCGGCAAGGATGAAAAATTTGCCGTTGTCTTTGCGGCTGTCGGGATTACCTTCGAAGAAGCCAACTTCTTCATGGAAGACTTCAACCGTACCGGTGCCCTGAGCCGTGCCGTTATGTTCATCAACCTTGCCAATGACCCGGCTGTCGAACGTATTTCCACGCCGCGTATGGCCATTACGGCAGCCGAATATCTGGCTTTTGAAATGGACATGCATGTGCTTGTCATCATTACGGACATTACCAACTATGCCGATGCCCTGCGTGAAGTCTCTGCTGCCCGTAAGGAAGTTCCGGGCCGCCGCGGCTACCCTGGCTACCTTTATACGGACCTTGCCACCATGTACGAACGGGCAGGGAAGATCCGCGGCAAGAAGGGCTCCATTACGATGATCCCAATCCTGTCCATGCCGGAAGATGATAAGACCCATCCAATCCCTGACCTTACGGGATATATTACGGAAGGTCAGATCATCCTTTCCCGCGAGCTGTATCGGAAAGGACTCAAACCGCCGATTGACGTCCTGCCATCCCTGTCCCGACTGAAGGATAAGGGCGTTGGTAAGGGAAAGACCCGTGAAGATCATGCGGATACGATGAACCAGCTCTTTGCTGCCTATTCCCGTGGGAAATCGGCAAAAGAATTGGCCACGATCCTTGGTGATTCTGCCCTGAGCCGCGTAGATAAGCTTTATGCAAAATTTGCCGACGCTTTTGAACGGGAATATGTTTCCCAGGGGTATGAAACCAACCGCTCCATCGAGGAGACCCTCGACATCGGATGGAAGCTTTTGGGCATCCTGCCGAAGGGCGAACTGAAACGTATCCGTGACGAATACTTGGATAAGTACTACAAACCTGCGGATGGCTCTGAGGGGGAATAACCCATGGCTACAACTGTGAACCCGACACGAATGGAGCTGACCCGCCTCAAGAAGCGGCTCGCGACGGCAGTGCGGGGGCATAAGCTCCTAAAGGACAAACGGGATGAAATGGTGCGCCAGTTTATGCTTTACATCCGGCGCAACCACGAACTCAGACAGAAGATGGAAAAAGCTCTGTCCGATGTATCCCAGCATTTTGTCCAGGCAAAGGCTCAGATGGGGTCCCTCTATATGAGTGAAGCCCTTCTCTATCCGGCACGGAGCGCTGAATTTGAAGTAGGGACGAAAAACGTCATGAGCGTTGACGTCCCGACCATCAAATACACGGGCGCGACAACGGATGATGAGACCCGCGTGCCCTATGCCTTTACCTTTACGTCGGCAGAACTTGATAATGCCGTCGTAAATCTTACCTCGTACCTGCCCGATCTGTTGGAGCTTGCTGAGGTGGAAAAGACCTGCAATATGCTCGCCGATGAAATCGAAAAGACTCGGCGGCGCGTCAACGCCCTGGAATATGTCATGATTCCGGAAATGCAGGAAAATATCAAGTATATTACCATGAAGCTTTCGGAAAATGAACGTGCCAGTACGGTACGCCTCATGAAAGCCAAGGAAATCATGGCCAAATAAGGAGGGACCCCTGCAGGCAGCAGGGGTCCTTCTTTTCTTATGCCTTACCCGTATGGAAACCCGGCAGGAGGAAGTATTGGACGGAACCTATGGAACCCGCTACAATGGAATTATCCAATCTAGGGAAGCTGAAAGACAGTGGCAGCTGCCAGTCTTCTTGCCGGTATCCTAAGGATTTCAGGCAGGGATTTTTTACCCAATCTGTCAATTCCCTTTTTTCTACCTTCCTGAAAGATCAGCGTTTTTTCGCTGACGCCACTTCACCATGACAGAAATGGGGTTTTTGGCTTGGACTAAGAACGTAAATCAGCCTGTGGGTCGGATTGACCTTGACAATCATTTTGGAAAGAGAGGTGAGGCGAGCCATCTTTTCCCTATGAAAGGAATGCCAGCTCGCGTTTGCGATGAAACGTACCCAGCAGATCCTACTAGTCGTCATCATGATGTTTGTCGCTGTATCAGGTGTCTACCGGTATCTGCCTTGCTTCAAGGAGGTTTTTATCTCTGGGAGGGAGCCTTATGAAAATTGTGCAGAAGCCGGAAGTGAACCCAAAGGCGCCATCGGTGAGGCCTCATCAAAACTTGTCGTCCTGCCAAGTCCGGAAACCATCCGGAGCTCAGGTACAGGAGAGATTGCCGTGTCAAACCAAGTGACTACGCCCTACGGCGAAGCCCCCCATATCCTGAGCCATTTTCCCAAGGACCATCCCAGTTCATTGAAACCGGTCCTGCGATGGGAAAAGGCGGATGATGCCGTAGTCTATGAGGTCCAGCTTGCTAAGGATGGAACTGTATTTCAGACTGATGGCTATGTCTTTATTAACGGCTATCATGCCGTCCTTCCTGACGACTATGCGGCTGACCATTTTGAATTCCGGGTCCGCGCCCTTAATTTGGACCGTGTCCCGATGACTCCCTTTTCCGCGTGGGAAACGGTCTATGTAGATCCCCAAATGCCTTCCCTCCAGCGTCCTGTCCCGACCAACCGCTTCAATGAAGGCATAGGGACGACCCTTCTTTATCCTGTTTATAACTGGATTCCTGTCCACGGGGCCCGAAACTACGAAGTGGAGATTCTCAGCCGCTTGCCGGAGCGTCCAGATCAGCGGGCAGACGCGGCGATTACCCTAGGACGGGGCAAGGCGACTGGCTTTGATTGGTATGACGATACAAAGCGCGTGGCTTCTTATCCCCTTTATTGGCGGGTCCGCGCCCTTGATGACGAAGGTCAGCCCATTGGCGTATTTTCTGAGCCCCAGAAAATGGTAATAAATCCATCTGACCACTGGGAGGTTGCGACTTTGGGCGACAGTATTTACCATGGCGGCGGGAACCTTTCCTATTCACCGAGTGATTGGGAATACAGCTTCCAGCACTATTTGAAGTTTGATTCCATTAACCTGGCCCAAAGCGGGGATACGAGCGGGGCCACCTTGGCCCGCTTTGATGATGATGTCCTGCCTTTCCATCCCCACTATCTCATCATCATGACGGGAACCAACAGTCTGCGGGCTGGCGTGGATCCAGATGATGTCATTTCCGACCTTGCCGCCATCAAGGAAAAATGTGAACAAAACGGGATCTGCCCAATTTTTATGACCTTGCCACCAATCAATCCCCAGAATATTGCCCGGGCCTTCAATGAACCGACGGCTGAGGATTGGAAGGAGCGCTTTGCTGCTGTCAATGCTTATATCAGGACCCAGATCCATATCGATCTTGCGGGAAAAATCCCCGAAGGGGTGGACCTTCCGACGGAACTCGGCCTTGATGGCATTCATCTCGATCCGCCCGGTAAGAAACTGATGGCAGAAGCGGTCAACGAGCAGTGGGAAAAGGTTCTGGCCCAATTTGCGGAAAAATAGTCGCTGGAGGTGCATTGGCTGGGGATTTCCCACATAGGGAAATGATACTGATTGTTTATACTATTTTATGATTTTTTTCTGTTTGTACCCACTTATTCATGAAACTTTCATTTTCTTTTTTTATAATAAGCCCTAGAGGAAGGCAAGAAAGCAGGGTGACTCCAGACCCTGCAGCATGGATCCGTTGGTGACTCCTCTCCGGCGTTTCTTTTCTTGTCATGCAAGCCTCTATTTTTCCCCAGGTAGTCCAGAGCTTCCCCGCTCGGATTACCATCCCCATATCCGGAGTCCCCATGTTGGGGGCTCATTTTTTTTTGATGGTTTATATCATCGCGATGATTTTCATTCTTTTTTCACGAAAAAGGTGTAAAATAAGACGTCACTCAAGTGGTTTATCCCATCATAACAGATTTCTTTTTGCAGGTTTCCTATATCGGAAAGGAGGAATTCCATGAAAATCCTCGTTGTAGAAGATGAACCTTCCTTAAACCAGATTATTGCCAAGAGGCTCAAGATCGAAGGCTACTCCGTCGATCAAGCAGAAAATGGCCGTGATGCCTTGGAGTTTGTGGCGCTGGCCGAATACGACCTGCTCATCGTGGACATCCTTATGCCCGAAATGGATGGTCTGACCCTTGTCCACACGCTGCGGGAAAAGAATGTGACCGTACCGGTTCTTTTCCTTACGGCCCTTGATGGGACGGAAGATAAGGTCAAGGGCCTTGATGCCGGAGGGGATGATTATTTGGTCAAACCCTTTGAATTTTCAGAGCTCCTTGCCCGGGTTCGGGCCCTCTTGCGCCGCTCTGGGGGGACGGCGGTGCCCAAGAATGAATTGCAGCTGTCCGATCTTGTCCTGTCGGAGAGTGCCCATACGGTTACCCGCGGCGGGAAGCCAATCGCGTTGACCCCCAAAGAATTTTCTGTGCTCGAATACCTGCTTCGGAACCAAGGGATTGTTCTGTCCCGGGATAAGATCCTGGAACATGCCTGGGATTTTTCCTATGAAGGAGCTTCTAACATGGTAGATGTATACATCAAGACCTTACGAAAGAAAATCGACCATGATTTTGAGCCTAAGCTCCTTCACACCGTACGAGGTGCCGGTTATGTCCTTAAGGAATAAGCTGGTTTCCTTTTCTGCTTCTGTCATGCATTTTTTGAAGGATATGCCCGTTTCCATCAAGGTCACGGCCTACTATACCCTGTTTTTGGGGTTATTGCTTCTGCTTGTGACCATGAGCGGGTTTCAAATGGCTAAGTACCTTGAAATCAAGGAAATGGACAAAGTGCTCCTAGAGGTGACGGTCCGGGCCTCGCGCAACGAAAAAGCTTTTGATGTCTATGATCGAAATGTCTATCTTTCCATCCACAATCATGAAGATAAGATTGTCTACGGCGGCATGCCGGAAGGGTTTCCTCAGGAGCGCCCCCATTTTGGGGAAGGCCCCCAATCTATTAAGGTTGGAGGTGTGGAATACCGCTATGTGGATATTCCAGTTCGGCCTCCGCGGGAGCTGCGGGGTGATAGGACGGATACTTCCTTGACGGGCATGGGGCTTGATCTCCAGCAGCCGCGTCAGGGACCGTTTGTGTCGGGAGAAAAATATGGACATCATCTGTGGGTTCGGGGCATTATGTCCGGGGAAGCTGCTTCCAGCAGATGGCGGACCCTGATTGTGACCTATCTGGTGTTCTTTCCTCTCTTTTTGATTCTTGTTATCGTCGGGGGCTACCGGATTGTCCGCCGTTCTTTTGCACCTGTGGCCTCCATGAGCAAGGCAGCCCGGGCCATTGGGGAAACGGGGGACCTATCCCAGCGGCTTCCCGTTGGCGAAGGAAGTGATGAAATCCATCAGATGGGACGCACCATGAACCACATGCTTGATCAGATTGAGGATCTCATGGGCCGTGAAAAACGCTTCACCTCCGATGTTTCCCATGAGCTCAGGACGCCCATTGCTGTCATTATGGCAGAAAGTGAATTCGGTAAGGATTACGCGGAAAACGTAGAAGAAGCGAAAAAGGAAATGGGCAGGATCTTTGACCAGGCCCGTCACATGAACCGCATGATTGGGCAGCTCCTCGAACTGACCCGACTCGGCAACAAGCGGTCTGTTCCCCTCTCGCCCCTTGATATCTCAGCCTATGTGGCAGATATCGTAACGGACTACCAGAAACTTCCGGAAAGCAGGGACATTACGTGGGATATCCAGATTGAACCGAATATTACGGTGCCTACGGATCAATCACTTTTCATGAGGATCTTTATCAATTATCTGGATAATGCCATGAAGTTTACCCGTTCGCGGGTTAAGGTCTGCCTATATGGAAAGGGAAACGAGGTCTATTTGACCGTATCCGATGATGGGGCGGGGATGGATGAATCCACCTTGAAAAAGATCTGGGACCGTCTCTATCAAGCGGACGCGTCGCGCAGCCGGAAGTTGAATGCTGGATTGGGGCTTGGCTTATCCTTTGTGGCTGCGGCGGCAAAGCTCCTGGACTGCCGGGCCTATGCTGAAAGCACGCCTGGTGTGGGAAGCACCTTTTATCTTGTTTTTAAGAGATAGGGCAGTAAAAAAGACTGTACAGGAAGGATCCTGTGCAGTCTTTTTGGTTTTGGGGACGGCTATACATTTCCTAGGTGGACCCATGTGAGGTATTGTTTGGCCTCACGGGAAAGCGCCGCAAGACAGGATAGGGAGGTCTCTGGGCGGCAGGCGTGATAGCGGGGAAAATAGCGGGTCAGATGAAGGGGAATTTCTGGGGAAAGGGAAGCAATCCATTGGGCTTCGTCTCGCATCTCAAGAAGACGATCGTTTAACCCGGGAACAATGAGGGTCGTCAGCTCCACATGGGTCCCGAAACGGACGGCTTGGACGATGTTTTCTTTCGTTTCCGCAAGGTTTCCTGAAAGGCTGCGGCAGCCTTTTTCAGTAAAGCATTTGAGGTCGATGTTCATGGCGTCTGTAAGGGGCAGCAGATCATGGAAGCGAGCGGGGGCGAGGCTGCCATTGGTAACAAGGACCGTTGCAAGGCCTGTTTCCTTGATGAGCCGAAAGGTATCCAGCACATATTCAATGTTTATGAGGGGTTCGTTATAGGTAAAAGCAAGGCCGATGCTGCCTGTTTCTTTATGCATCTTTCCCGCAAGGGCAGCAAGTTTTTCCGGGGGAAGGACAAAGCGGGTGGCTTCCCTGCCATGTTGGGAAATTTCGTGATTCTGGCAGAACGGGCAGGCAAGATTGCAGCCAAAACTGCCGGCAGAAAGGATGTGCGTTCCCGGGTGGAAGTGATAGAGGGGTTTCTTCTCGATGGGGTCAAGGGCAAGACTGGTGAGCTTTCCATAGGACAGGCTTACCAGTCGTCCCTGTTGGTGCTGCCGTGCGCGGCAAAAGCCGATTTCACCGTCAGCAAGGCAGCAGTGATGATGACAAAGCAGGCAGGTCAGGATGGGAGACATCACGAACACACCTCCTTTGAAATGGCTCCTAAAGGCTCATATTTCATTTTTAAGGCGTGCAAAGAAGAAATATGATAAATGGTTCGCATAAAAAGAAAAAAAGCTTATAAAGCATTTTGAGGGACGGCATAACAGAAAAATGCTTCTGAAAGATGGCCCCTTTTGTTCCGGGTCCTTAGGGGGTTCCTTTTGGAAAGCGGCGCACCCATTTGGAAAGGCGGGACGCGTAGGGAAAAAGGCTGGCTTCCCTTCCCTGAAGGATGGGAGCCTAGGCGTGGCGCGTCACTGTGAAGCGGTAGAGTAAGATCGGTTCATCGGCCCCGATGCCGCCTTTTTGACGGGCAATCTGGATTTGCTGGGACACACTTTCCACACCGTCAAGATCGGGAAGGAGGAGCCCCCGCCGCGTTCCATCTAGACTTTCGGTGATGACGCCATAGCGTTTGGGGTCAAGGCTGGATTCATCTGCTATGCGTTCTGGGACGCCAAGAATATCGACGGAATAGACAAGGTCCGGCAGTTCCTCTTTGCGCACTGCCGGAAAGCGGGAATCGTGCAGGGCTGCGCTGATGCCATTGGCTATGATTTCAAGGGCCGTGCTTTTCTTCGTCGGGGCAATGGTCCCAATGCAGCCCCTAAGATTTCCGTAAAGGTGGAGGGACACAAAAACGCCGTGACGGCTTCCTGTCAGTGCTTTTGGGAGATGCTCCGGCAAAGGCAGGGGACGCCCCGTTGTGACAATTGTTTCAACGCTTCTGCGGGCAAGGGTCACATAGGGGTCTTCTTGCTGCTTTTGGGTCTTTCGCTTTTCTGCAAGCTGCTGATGCAGGACTCCTGCCAGTTGGCGCTCGGGATTAGCCCCTGTGACGGAAAAGCTCACAACGCCGTAGCCGACACCAAAAATGTCCTCGTAGGAGTGGCACGTCGTGGAAACGGTAAGGCCATCCAAGGCGCCTGCCATGATCCAAAAAGAGTGGAGCCCGCATTCGGCGGCTTTCCTTGAAAAAGTGGGATCCATGGTGAGTAGGGAGACAAAATCCGCCTTTTCAAGAAAAGACAAGCAGTCCCTGTCCCAAAGGGGACCTTCAGGGGCATAGCCGTAAGGGCCATCTTCCCGGAGTTTGTGGGATAAATCCCCGCTGGCGATGAAAATGATCCGGCGTTTCAGGGAGGACGCGGCTTCGGCGATGGTCTTTCCCAGAGCATAGTGGGCTTCCGGAGAAAGGCCGGATAGACCGATACGGACAATCTTGAGGGTATTTACATCGCCATGCTTTTGGTAAAAGTAAAGCGGCAGGAGGGTTCCATGATCAAGCTCTGGGTGACGAGTTCCCAGAAGCCCTGCTGCAAGGCCCTTATCCTCTGCCCTTTCACTGATTGCAGCCGCCAGGGCTTTGTCATAGCTTACCTTGATGCGTACCTGAGGGGCACCAAACTGTCCAAAGCTGCCTTCGGCCTCCGTTCCTGGGGAAATGGCAAAGTAGTCCACATAGGCATCAGCATGAGGACTTGTAATAACGAGTGTATCGGCATGAAGGGCCGCGGCTTCCGCCATGACCGCATCATAGGCGGCGCTCGTGCGGGCAATCTTCTTTTCTTCCCCTTTTCCAATTTCAGGGACAATGATGGGCGGATGGGGAACCGCGTAGGCTGCAAGGATCATGGAGTATCACCTTCCTTTTTCTTATGTTCCTGAAGGAGCTTTTTCCCATATTGTAGCATATTTTGAGGGGGTGACGGACCAAGGTGGGAATGGGGGTAAGAAAATGGTATAAAGCATAAAAAAGCGGCAGGAAATATGGGTTCTATAATTTATTTTGGGGCGCTAAAGTGACCGTCCAGATGCGTGTCCTCTCAGCGCCTACTTTTTTTTCAATAAAAAAATAGGCATATGCACTCAAATCCTCTACAATTAAAGTGATCAAACAATAAAGAAAGTGAGTTGAATACATATGCCTTCTCTAGATTATATCGAAAAATTAACAGGAATTAAAGAGGAATGGATTCAAAATTTAAAGGAAACGGAATCAGCCTTGGTTTTAGCGGTTCAGCTGCCGCCTCAAGAACACATCTGCCCTCATTGTAAGGCCACTACAAGACGCATAAAGGGCTACTATACGCGCCTCATCAAACATTCCCCACTTCTCCATAAAGAGTTGCATCTCCTGTATCGCCAGAGACGCTATATATGCAGCTGTGGTCACACATTTAACGAGAAGAGCCCCTTTGCCTCTCCGTATTTCCAAACCTCTTCCTCGCTTCAACAAGTCATGCTCCAGGAGCTGCGTCAACACCTTTCTTTCCAAGAAGTGGCCAGACGATGCCATGTCAGCACCAGCCAGGTCATTCGTGTCTTTAATGAAGTCCATATTCCTCGTCCCAGTCACCTTCCCCGCGTGCTTTCCATCGATGAATTTAAAGGAAATGCTGCCGGTCAGAAGTACCAAGTCATCATCACTGACTCTGAAAACAAGCGTATAATGGACATTCTTCCGGCACGAACCACACCGGCTCTGCTCCAGTATTTCTATCAATTTCCAATGAGTGAACGACGAAAAGTAGAATTTGTCACAATGGACATGTCTATGCAGTTCCGTTCAGTCATAAAAACGATCTTCCCCAAGGCGCGCATCGTGGCAGACCGTTTTCATATGATCCGCTTAGTCCAATGGGCTATGGAGCGCGTTCGCAAAGCAGAGCAAAAGCGCCTTTGTCACCATAGCCGAATGTTTAAGTCCAACAAGACAATCTTAACGAAACCATATGAGAAATTAACCGAAGAAGAGCTTATAAAGCTGGAGGGAATCCTTCGCTGTTCTCCTCGTCTAAGATGTGCTTACGCGCTAAAATACGCATTTTCCAAGGTGCTTCGATTCAAGGATCATACCAACATTTCTTGGGCACTTTCAGCATGGATAGACCTGGTAAAAAGCGCTGATTTACCGGAAATGAACTCTCTGGTTAAGTCCTTTACCTATTGGTACGAAGAAATTAGGAGCGCCCTTATATATCCTTACTCCAACGGCTTTACTGAAGGCTGCAACAATAAAATCAAGGTGTTAAAACGTGTCTCATTTGGTCTGCGCAATTTTGAGCGCTTTCGTAATAGGATCTTGTACATTAACACACGCAACGAAAAAGGACACGCACTGTATTCAGTGCATGTCCTCTCCAGGAGTGCATAGACACTTTAGCACCCCAAAATTTGACAAAGAACCGGAAATATGTGAAGATTTCCTGCCGCGTCTGATGTTACCCGCGCTTGCGGAAGCGGGCAAAGAGATTGACCGGATGGTCGGAACAAAAGGGATAATCGGGAACGGATTCAAGGACTTTGGCTTTTGCCGCTTCAAGGTCATGGAAGACTTGCCACTTGGCGTCAATCTGGGCTTTTCCCGATAGGCGCAGGAGATAGGAGGGATGGAAGGTGGCAATGGCGTCAAAGCCTTGGTTTGTCCGGAACCATTGGCCTCGTTCCTTGGTGATGCGGGCCTCGGGACCTTTGAAGTATTTGAGGGCTACGCCGCCCAAGGCAATGATGACTTTGGGCGCAATAAGGCGCAGCTCCTCGTCAAGGATGCGATGGGCGCAGAAAGCGGCTTCTTCCGGCGTTGGTGTCCGGTTGTTCCTAGGCCGGCACTTAATGACGTTTGTTGTAAGGACATGGTCCCGTGTGATTTTGACGGACCAGAGCGCCTTATCCAGGAGCTGTCCGCTGGGGCCGATAAGGGGACAGCCATAGTCATCCTCGACGCCGCCTGGTCCTTCGCCGACAATGACGAGGGGACTGTGGGGATCCCCAAACCAGCCAACCGGAGCAATACAGTCACCGCGCAGGGGACAGGCTGTACAATCTTCCATTTTTCTTTGGAGTATGTCCAGTTCTTCCATCCAAAAGACCTCCTTATTTACGCAGGCATTCGTTGGCTGGGACCCGTTTCAGGAAAATGCCCGCAACAAGTCCCGTAAAGATACCTGTGGGAATTCCAATGCCGATGAGAAAGGGCAGGTAGCTCACAAGGGCTGTGCTCTGCATGAGCACCATGGCCGCAAGGATTTGACCGCAGTTATGGGTGAAGGCACCGAGGACGCCAACGCCGACGCTGGAAAACCAATCCTTCTGGACGGCAAGGGCCATGAAAAGAAAACTCAGGACAGCACCGGCAAGTCCAATGCTGAAGCCTGGGGAAAAAAGGCCGGTAAAAAGGAGGCCTGTCAAAAGGATCCTCGCTGCAAGAAAAAGGGCCGTCCGTTTCGTTCCGTAGAGGTAGAGGACGATGATGGTCACGGCATTGGCAAGGCCCAAATGGGCTCCCGGCAAAGGCAGCAGGTAGGCTACGGTTGATTCGGCAAATCGCAGGGCAATGGCGGCTGCCAAAAGGATCCCAAGCTGGGTCAGGTCGTGGGCGCTGAACCCCTTAGCGGAGGATGGCATCATGTTCACGCTCCTTTGCAGCACTTTGGAGGGTCAGAAGCACCTTTTCCGGGACGCAGGCAATGGTCTCTCCCGGTTTCTGGATCCGGCCTTCCTTAATGCAGATTTTATCGGGGCAGGGTGATGATTCGACCCAAGCTCCATCCTTATTATAGACGATGACCATCTGTCCGTCATCCACATCAATGGTCAGTTTCGTATCAGCCGTAACTTTTCCCAGATCCACGCGCTTGATGACGGCCCGATCCTTTTGGATGACCAGTTCTTTATGGGTTCCCTTCTGGGTCATATTGATGAAGAGGAAGCTGAGTACGGCTGCAAGAGCCATGACGGCAATGAGCCGTCCATCATTTTTGCGCATGAAAACCTCCTTTATTGACCTTGGACGAAAAGGTCCTTGAGTCCGCTGGAAATGTGGAGCGTTCCGTCCAGGTCCTGATAGACCATTTCAAGGGACGGATTGTTTTCAACAAGGGTCATGGCGTCCTTAGGTGTCATGACAAAGAGCAGGGTGGAATAAAAATCTGCCCAAAAGGCCGATTGGGTAACGACTGTAACGGAATGGGCATTGCGGCTGGGCCAGCCCGTCTGCGGATTGAGGATGTGATGGTAGCGGACGCCGCTTACTTCGTAATAGCGCTGATAGTCGCCGCTTGTTGCAATGGCTGTACCGGGAGGAACCGAAAGGGTTCCCAGGACCTTTTCCGGATCCTTCGGGTCCTGGATGCCGATGCGCCAAGGTTTGTGATCAGGCTTTTCCCCAAGGACCTTGATGTTGCCGCCGGCGTTGATGAGGGCGGTTTGGAAGCCGCCTTCCTTCTGGAGGACCTTGGCTGCTTCTTCCACGGCGTAGCCCTTTGCCACAGCTCCCAGGTCGATCTGGGTCCCCGGCATGAGGGTAAGGGTGCCCGTTGTTTCGTCGATCCTGACGCGGGAACCTTTGGTGAGGGTGAGAGCGTCAGCAATTTCAGCTCTGGAGGGCACGGTCTTTTTCTCTCGATTGTCGTTCCAGATCTTGATGACGGGTCCTAAGGTGAGGGAAAGTTCCTGATGGGGATGGCTAGCTGCGCTTTTTAGGATGGCAAGGAGGTGGGGGGCCGCTTTTTGGGGCCCCGTCCCTGCCTTTTCATTGATGGCATAAAGGTCCTTAGGACCATGGGGTGCGTAGGAATCCGTTTCATCAGCAATCTCTTGGAAGGCGGCAAAGGCCTTGTCGGTTGTACTTTTGAGGGTGTCCTCACTTTTCCCCGTTGTTTCAATGGTGACGATGGTATCCATCATGAAGCGTGTATCTTCATGATGGATGGTGCTGTTTTGGTCTTGAAAAAAGCAGCCTTGAAGAAACAGGCTGCTTAAAAGAATCATCCATATTTTTCTCATCATAGATCCATTCTTTTTGAAATGGCGCCTAGCTTACTGCTGGGCTTCTTGGTTGAGGTTTTCTGCCGTCTGGCAGGCAACACAGCCCACCGGATCCGGTCTTTTTGCAGAAGGCTGGGGAGCTTCAAGCGGTGTGATCTTGACTAGGCACTTGCGCGGGCATTTTTGTACGCACAGTCCGCAGCCAACGCATTTATCGTAATCGATGACAGGGATGCTGCCATTGACACCGTCTTCCATGGTGATGGCTTGTTTCGGGCAGTTCTTTGCGCACAGTCCGCAGCTGATGCAGGAAACGCCGCAGTCAGTCATAGCGGCTTTGCCTTTTTCACGGTTGTTGCACTGGACCAGAACCTTGTTCGAAGCCTTCATCATTTCAATGAGGAACTGCGGGCACGTGGAGGCACAGGCACCGCAGCCAACGCATTTATCATAGTCGAACTGGGGCAGGCCATTTTCTCCCATGGCCAGGGCGCCGAAGCTGCAGGCATCAACGCAGGCGCCACAGCCAAAGCAGCCAAAGTTGCACTGGCCAGGGCCGCCAGCGGTAGCCGCGGCGAGGAAGCAGTTCTTGACGCCTTCCCGTTTGTATTTGGCCGGGCGGTTTTCTTTGCACCCATTGCAGTGGAGACGGGGAATCATGCGGACGGCATTTTCGTCGTCGTCAGCTGCAAGGCCCATCACCGCTTTGATGGCCTTTTTGTTTTCGGCAGCACAGGCTGCACATTTCATGGCGCCTTCTTCTTGGCCGGCGACGATGGCATCTGCCATGGCAGCACAGCCAGCATAGCCGCAGCCGCCGCAGTTGGCGCCCGGCAGGAGGGCTAGGATTTCATCCTTGCGGGGATCTTCTTCAACGGCCAGTTTCTTGCCGGCGATGGCAAGGATGGCACCGAAGACGCCGCCTAGGATGGCAATGATAATAACAGCAGTTTCCATATCTTTCAGCTCCTAACTCAATGAATACCGCTCATTCCCATCATGGCGATGGACATGCAGGCGGCCGTAATCAAGGCAATCGGCAGGTTTCTCAAGCAGCTGGGGATCATATCCTCATTGAGCTTTTCGCGGATGCAGGAGAAGAGCAGGATGGCCATGGTGTAACCCAGGGACGTGCCGATGGAGTTGGCAACAGACTGCAGGAAGTTATAGTTGGATTCAACGTTGATAAGGGCGATACCCAGGATGGCACAGTTCGTGGTGATCAGGGGCAGGTAGATCCCCATGGCCTTATGAAGGGCGGGCATCGTCTTTTTCATGAACATTTCAACGAGCTGGACCAAGGTCGCGATGGACAGGATGAAGACAAGGGTCTTCAAGTAGGTCAGATCGAAGGGGACCAGGATGAGGTGGTACAGGGCATAGGAAAGCATGGTAGCAAGAAGCATAACAAAGGTTACGGCTGCCCCCATGCCAAGGGAGTTATTGAAGTTCTTGGAAACGCCCAAGAAGGAGCACATGCCCAGGAACCGGGATAAGATGATGTTGCTGACGAAGATGGAACTGAATAAGATTCCAAAGATACTGTCTCCCATTAACGAGCATCTCCTTTCTGACGGAAGTAGTTAACCATAGCAAAGACGAAGCCCATGGTCAGGAAGGCACCTGCCGGCAGGATGAAGATGAGGACCGGGGTGTAGGCACTGCCAAGCACGACATGACCAAAGAGTTTGCCGGAACCGATGAGTTCACGGAAGAGGGCAATGAGGCTCAGGGCGAAAGTAAAGCCAATGCCCATACCAATGGCATCAAGGGCGGAGGAAACAACGCCGTGTTTGCAGGCAAAAGCTTCTGCACGGCCCAAAACGATGCAGTTAACTACAATCAGGGGAACGAAGACACCCAGAGATTCATACAGGGCCGGAACAAAGGCGTTCATCAGCATTTCCAGGATGGTTACGAGGGATGCGATGACGACGATGTAAGCCGGGATATGGACCTGATCGGGAATGAGTTTCCGGATCAGGGAAATGATGATGTTGGAGAAGAACAGGACGAAGGTAAAAGCACAGCCCATACCGACCGCATTCTCCAAAGATCCGCTTGTTGCCAGGGAGGGACAAACACCCAGGAGCTGGACAAACAGCGGGTTTTCTTTAATGATACCTTTTGTCAAATCTGACAGCATGCCGATCAGCCCTTTCCGTTAGCAAAATTCTTCATGTAGTGGTCGCGTGCCGCGTTAACGCCTGTAACGACCGCTCTCGAAGTGATGGTGGCAGCCGTGATGGCACGGATGTCATTGTCCTTCGTGGGATCTTGTTTGGTGACAACAAGGTCATTTTTCAGGGATTTTCCTTTGAACTGAGCCTGCCATTCCGGTTCGGTGCTGCGGGCACCCAGACCCGGGGTTTCCGAATGGCTCAGGACCTTGATGCCCGTAATGGTCCCTTTCTCGGCGTCGATGCCGACCATGAGTTTGATCTTGCCGCCGTACCCGCTGGGATCGACAGTGTAGATATAACCGTTGGCTTTGCCGCCTTTACTGGATTTTTGGATATCGCTGATGAGGTCTCCCGGGGCCTTTTCCTTCTGGAGGTCGCCCAGGTCAGGGAGGACCTGCTTGTAAGCTGCTTTTGTATCAGCTTCATGCTTTTTGGCAATGATTTCCTTGGTCCCTTCATGAGCGCCGGCAACGAGGGCAACACTGGCAGCGCAGGTGATGAGAAGGGTGGATGTCAGTTTTACGAAGAAATTACTCATTTTTTGAGACCTCCTCCGAAGGATACGTTCCGGACGAACCGGTCAATCATCGGGGTGACCATGTTCATCATCAGGATGGAATAGCAGACGCCTTCGGTGTAGCTGCCACGCAGACGGATCAGGGAGGTCAGGACACCCAGGCCAATGGCATAGATGATCTTGCCTTTTTTGGTAATCGGGCTCGTGACCCAGTCAGTTGCCATGAAGAAGGCACCAATCATGAGACCGCCGGCAAACAGATGATACAGGGGGAAGGTGCTGGGATAGCCCATAACGGCACCGTACACACCCGTCAGGATGGCCACGGTGACGAGATAGAAGACAGGGATACGCCAATCAATGAGTTTCTTGTAGATGAGGTAAAGACCGCCAAGTACGAGGGCCGGTACACAGGTTTCACCGAGGGAGCCGCCGACATTGCCCCAGAAAAGGTTCATGAGGTCAGGAAGCTTGGCCGCACTGGCGGCACCGCCGGCCTGCCAGATCTTTTCCGTAGCCCGCATGACAGCAAGCGGGGTGGCTGTGCTGACTGCGTCGGAAGCAGCTGCTGTAGCCGGAAGAACCCAGTTTGTCATCTGCTGCGGGAAGGACGCTAGTAGGATGGCACGGCCGATGTGGGCCGGGTTGAAGATGTTGCAGCCCAGACCGCCGAAGACAGCCTTGCCGACAACAATGGCGAACATGCTGCCCATGGCCGCAAACAGGGGCGGCATGGAGGCTGGCAGGCACATCGCAAGGAGCAGGCCCGTCAGGGCTGCACTGCCGTCCTGTACGGTGTTGGGCTTGTGCATGACTTTATTGCAGATGGTTTCAAAGACAATGGCAGAAACAACACAAGTCACCATGACAATGGCGGCGCTCATGCGGAAGTAATAAACAGAAGCGATGATAGCCGGTACAAGGGCCAACATGACTTCTCTCATGGACTTGCCAATGGTCAGCCCGCAGTGCATATGCGGGGAGGAGGTGACAAGAACCAATGGCGTAGGCTCTTTAATAGGTTCCATAATCAATATCCAGTCCTTTCGCGTAATTATTTATCCAGTTTATAGAACGGGTTGTGACCGCCATGGCCTTTTCCCCTGATGAACTGTTTGCCCATGCGGATGTACTGGACCAGAGGAATGTGGGCAGGGCAGACAAAGGCGCAGGATCCACATTCGACGCAGGCATGGCAGGAGAACCGTTCTGCTTCTTCCCAGTTCTGGCGTTTGACGGCTTGAACGATTTCCGTCGGTTCCAGCTTCATGGGGCAGGCGTCGACGCAGCGAGCGCAATGGACGCAGGGGCTGGGTTCGACATATTGAGCAAAAGGAGATTCGGAATTGAAGATAAGGACTGCACCGGACCATTTAGCAATGGGGTAATCGAGGCTCGGCGTGGAAAAGCCCATCATCATCCCGCCGGAAATGAACTTGCCCGGAGTGCCTTTGAGTCCGCCGGCAGCCAGTTCCACGGCATCGCTGTAGAGCGTGCCCAGGCGGCAGATGTAGTTGCCCGGTTTATTGACGCCGTCACCGCTGATGGTCGTGACGCGTTCATATAGAGGAATGTTCTTTTTCACCATACGGTAGCAGGCAACCGCAGTCCCGACATTGTCGACGATGACGCCGACATCGGCAGGCAGTCCACGGTCAGGAACCGTACGACCGGTGGCCGCGTAAATCAGGTGTTTTTCGGAACCTTCCGGATACTTTTCTGCACAGACGCAGACTTCGATATTCGGTTCGGAAGCGACTTTTTCCTTAACAAGGGCGATGGCATCGGGTTTGTTGTCTTCGATGCCGATGATGCCTTTCTGGGCACCGGAGGCCATCATGAAATATTTCAGGCCTTGGATCATTTCATCAGCCCATTCGAGCATGATGCGATGGTCACCCGTAATGAAAGGCTCGCATTCGATGCCGTTTAACAGGATCGTGTCAATAGGACGGGCCCCTTCCTTCGGAGGCGCGTACTTGACCGCTGTCGGGAACGTTGCCCCGCCAAGACCGACAGAACCGCCTTCCCGCAAGGCCGTGCGGATGACATCCGGCGTGATTTCCTCGTCGCTGCGTTCCTTGATGGTTTCGCAGGGCGTATCGAGTTTGTCGTTCTTGATGACGACGCACTGGGAAATTGTCCCTTGGGGCATGTAACGATTTTCAATGCGCAGGACCGTGCCGCTGACGCTGGCATGGATGTTGGTACTGACGAAACCGCCTGCCTCACCGATGACCTGACCTAGGGTTACCTTATCTCCTGCCTTGACGACCGGCTTGGCCGGTGCGCCGATATGCTGGGAGAGAGGAATGTAGACCATGTCAGGTGCGGGACATCTTTCGATGGCCACTTTGTCAGTCAAGGACTTGCTGGGAGGTACATGGACACCACCCATAAAAGTTGCTTCTTGTGTAGACATGTAGTTCACCTCTAACCTTTCATGTTCAACTTCAAAACAAAATTATATATGGTTAAGAAGTAAATTACAAGTAGAAGGAGGAAGTCTCCTGTGGATAAGATATCCCTTATAATGGAAAATTTTTCTCAAAAAGTTTACAAAACGTAATGTAAAAAAGTGTAAAATAGTTTATAATAATGAACACGATACAGGTGGACTTGTACAGCTGTAAGAATTGCGATAATGCTTTGAATATACTGACTATATTTATTGGAAGAGTTTTTGTGTGAGAAAGGAAATCTTCGTGTTTGGACTGTACTTTGATGATTATGAGACGCCGGTTTTCCGGCCCCCCAGTGAAGCAAACAGTTTCATCCTTCGTGTCACTCGGGGATGTGCCCACAATCGCTGCACGTTTTGTGCCATGTATAAGGACGTTCCCTTCTCAGTCTATACGGACGAGGCTGTGGACCGGCAGATTGCCATGGCCGCCCACTATGCCGGCGATGAAGTACGGCGCATCTTCCTTGCTGACGGAGATGCCTTTGTCCTTCCGACGGAAAAGCTCCTTGCTCTTTTGGCCCGCCTGTACGGGACCTTTCCCAATCTCCAGCGCGTCACAAGCTACGCGGGGCCAAAGGATATCCTCCGCAAGAGCGATGAGGAGCTGCTGCGTCTCCGAGAAGCTGGACTCAAGATGCTTTATTTTGGCCTTGAAACAGGGGACTCGCAGCTCCTGCAGCAGATTCAAAAGGGGGTAACCGCCGAAGAATCCATCGCGGCCGGGCAGAAAGTCGTACGAAGCGGCATGAAGCTGTCCATGATGGTCATTGCTGGTCTCGGCGGCGCGGCGGGGTCTGCACGTCATGCCCTTAAGACCGCATATGCAGTATCCCAGATTCAGCCTGACATGCTGAGTGTCCTGACGCTGCGTCTATATAAAGGAACGCAGATGTTAAGGGAGTTTGAAGAAGGCAAATTTGAGCTGCTTTCGCCTTGTGGCTTGGCCGAAGAAGTGAGGACCTTCCTCAGCCATATTGAGCTGCCGCCGAATCGGCACTGTCTTTTTAGGAGCAATCATATTTCCAATTATGTTCCCCTCAAGGGCACGCTGCCCAAGGACCGGGACCGCTTGCTTCAGGAACTGGATGTTTCCATTGGAAAGCTTTCGAAATTGACGGATTGGGAAGTTTATACTAATATGGAGTATTAAGGAGATTTCAAGAGGCAGTTGGCCTTTTTACCATCGGGGAGAGCTCCCCCTTTCAGCTAGCTTTTAGGAAAGAGGCGTCTATAAATGAAAATGCGAAGACTGTTAACGGCATTTCTCGTTGCTATGATTGCCCTGCCGGTGTCGCTGGGCTTTGCGGCAAAGAAGAATGCCCCCCTCAAAGTCGGGGATAAGGGATGGAAGGTCAAGACCGTCCAAACCAAGCTGAACACCCTTGGCCTTAAGACACCGCTGACGGGAAAATATTCCCGGGACCTGGAAAAGCAGGTGCGGATCTTCCAAAAGACCCATAAGTTGCCCGTTACAGGGAAGGTGGATGATAAGACCTATTTCCGCATCAATGAAGCTGCTTTTGAAAAAGAGGGAATCCATGGCGTCAAGGGCAAAGATGTGGTAAGGACCGCTTCCAAATATAAGGGAGTCCCTTACAGTTTTGGCGGGACAACGCCGCGTGCCTTTGACTGTTCGGGGTTTGTCCAGTACGTCTTCAAGAAACATAAGGCTGACTTGCCGAGAACGGCAGACCTTCAGTATGAAAAAGGTCTTTTCGTGACCATGCGGCAGCTAAAGCCCGGCGACCTGGTGTTCTTTACGACCTATGAACCGGGGGCTTCTCACGTAGGAATCTATGCGGGCAATGGGCTTTTCTGGAGTGCGACTTCGTCGAAAGGGGTCCGTCTGTGCAGCCTTTCCGAGCCGTATTGGCGGTCCCGTTATTACGGTGCCAAACGGGTCCTTGTTTCTGGGGATCGGTCTTATCGTTAACAAGTTGAGGGAGGAAGTTCATGATTAGGGAACGACGCAATAAGGAAAAATTGACGAGTTATTATAATAAGTTCATTGAAGAGGGCATCATCGATCCCAATGTCCATCCGTGGGTCGCTGAGTCGTGGCGTCGCTGCGATGCCCGTAAACAGAACCATGAGACCATGCCGGCTAATGGGGTGCGCCTTTCGGCCAATGAATTGGCCCGGCAGTTGGAGCTGCATAAAGATGTCCTGACTTATGTGGATGGACTTTTTGAACAGAATAAGCAGTATTTTAACTCCCATAACCTGTCCATGATCATCGTTGATGAAAAGGGGTATGTCCTCAAAAACTATGCCCTGCCGTTCTTCCAGCGGAGCATTGATGATATTCAGGGCATGCGTGTGCTCGAAGAGGACTGTGGTACGTCGAGCCTTTCTGTGGCCCGCAGCCACAATGTTCCCTTCCTGATGTTCGGACCGGAAATGTGGGTCCGCGAATGCCATTCCGGTGATGCCTGCTCCGCCCCCATCAGTGTGGATGGACAGAATCGATACTTTTTGTCCATGTTCAGCCTGGACCAGAATGACCTGCCTTATGACATCTTGCTCAGCTTGCTCATGACCATGAAGTATTCCGTCGAAAATTACCTCAAGATGATTGAATACTGGAAGGTCTGCAACATCATCTCCGAAGACATCCCTGCAGCTATTTTCTGGGTCAACCGGGATGGCTCCCTGCGCTACGCCAATGACCGGGCCCGTCTGCGCATGGATGAGGGGGCCCGTATGGAAGATGTCTTCCTGAACTATGAACATATTCCTGTACAAAAAGGTTTTGATGGCAAGAAGACGATCCGTAAGGAAATCACGTGGATTACCCAGGACCGTACCTATGAAGATGTGACGAGCGTCCTGCCCGTCTATAACAGCGGCCGTGTCGACAGTGTCGTCGTCATCACCATGTCCATCGAGGATTTGAAGACCACCATTGCCCACGCCACGGGATACAGTTCCCGCTACAGCCTTTACAGTATGGTCGGTAATTCCAGCGAGTTCCAGGCCCTGCAGCATAAGGCCGCCCGCGTCGCCCGCGGGGATAATAACATCCTGCTCCAAGGCGAACCGGGTACGGGCAAGCAGCGTCTTGCCCACGGTATCCATCAGGCAAGTCCACGGGCTGCGGCTCCGCTCATTACGGTGCGCGGTCACGAAGGACCGGAAGAGGAACTGGAAGAAGAATTTTTTGGCAAGACCGATGGTACGGGCCATCTGGCAGCCGGCAGTTTGGAACTGGCCAATGGGGGAACGCTTTTCCTTGATGAAGTGGAAAAATTCCCGACGAAGCTGGGCGATGTCTTGGCTGATGCTTTGAAAAACGGTGTTCTCAACAAGGAGACAGGCGTTCGCCGGAAATTCAATGTCCGCATCATTGCGGCCTGTGACTCCAACTTGAAACGTCTGACCGATAAAGGCCTCTTTTCCAAGAGCCTCTATGAACTGGTCATTGGCACCGTCGTCCGGGTACCGCCCCTGCGGGAGCGGGTGGAAGATGTGGAAGTCATTGCCAACCATATCCTTACGGAAATGGCGGCCCGTCACAGCATGCCGACAAAGACGCTTTCCCACGAGGCCATGGAACTCCTCAACAGCTGCCACTGGCCCGGCAATATCAAGCAGCTCCAGGGAGTCATTGAACAGGCCTTCTTCCATACGGCAGGCAGTGTCATCGACGCCAGCCATATCAAGCTGCCTGGGGAACACCGCATTGAAAAATCCTGGAAGCATGATAAGGATGCCTTTGTTGCAAGCTGGAAACAGGCCGGTGGCAACATCAGCAAACTGGCCATTATGCTCGGAGTCAGCCGCGTGACACTTTACCGCTACTTGAAAAAATACGACCTAGGTCCCAAAAAATAAATCAAGGACATTATAGGGACGCATCTGTCCCGGGAAAGGTGCGCTTTGCCATCGACAAAACGCATCTTTTCGTGCTTTTTGTGAATGCCTCGTAAAAGGCTGCAAAAAGCCAGGAGCAGATCACCCTAAGGAGGAGCCCAGACCCATGCGTTTACGAAAAAAGCCCTGGATATCCCAGGCCTTGGAAGACTATAAAGGAAAAGAACTGCTCGAGGACGGTCTCGAGGCATACAAGGGAAAATGGCGCGCCCTTCTGGGCGATAAACCCCTTTACCTTGAAATTGGCTGTGGCAAGGGGCAGTTTATCAGCCAAATGGCCCAGCTTCATCCCGAAAATGCCTACCTTGGCATTGAAACCCAGCGGGATGTCTGTTACTATGCTGTGAAAAAACTGCGGGATCAGGAAATTGATAATGCCCGTATTCTGCGGGCTGATGCGGCCCATCTGCTTGACTGGTTCGAAAAAGGGGAAGTGGAAGGGCTCTACCTCAACTTCAGCGATCCCTGGCCCAAGGCTCGTCATGCAAAACGACGCCTTACTTACCGCAGTTTCCTTGCTCTTTATAAGACAATCCTAAAACCCGCGGGGCATCTGCGGTTCAAGACCGATAACGATGCGCTTTTTGAGTTTTCCTTGGAAGAATTCAAGGAATTTGGCCTTCCCCTTCTCACCGTAAGCAGGGACCTCCACCACACGGAGATCCTCAACGAAGCACAGACAGAGTACGAACAGCGCTTCAGTGCCTTGGGAAAGAATATCAATTTCTGCGAAGTTGTTTTTTAGTGGGAAAGGAATCGGATGATGAAGGAGAAATGCATCTTCAAAAATCCTAAAATCGCGATGGTGATCCTCGTCATGGCTCTGATGATTGCCGGCGCCCTCAATGTCTATAGTGCCAGTTTTGCTATGATGGGCTATGGAAAAGGGTATTTTAGCGGCTATATCGCAAGATATCTTCTTTTTGGAGTCATCGGCCTGATTTTAATGGGATGGTTGGGCTGGAAAATGGACTATCATCAACTCCTGGGACGGAGGGCGGAAATGGCGATTGCTTTTATCAATATCGTTTTGCTCGTTGCCGTCGATCTGGCCGGTCATACGGCTAAAGGCGCCCAACGCTGGCTGTCCCTTGGCCCTGTCAGTTTCCAGCCTTCGGAATTGGCAAAGCTTGCCATCATCCTTTTAGGTGCCGCTTACCTCGGGAAGGTCATGGAACAGGGGAAGAAACCCTCTCTTGTGAATCATTTTTCCTTTGCTGTGGTGATCATCGGCCTCCTTGTTTTCAAGCAGCCTGATATGGGAACCAGTGCTATTTTGATTGCCATTGCCTTTTTTCTCTATATTCTTGCCGGACTGCCGACCCTCATGGTCATCGGGACAATCCTTATCGGTGCGGTGGGGGCCGTAGTCGGTGTTGTCATTGCTCCCTACCGGCTGAATCGCATTTATGTATGGCTTGACCCCTTCCGAGATCCCCAAGGTCTCGGCTACCAAATGGTCCAGTCAAAGGTGGCCATTGGCAGTGGTGGATTTGGCGGTCTTGGGCCTGGCCAGGGGCTGGGAAAATATTTTTATCTTCCTGAAGCCCACACGGACTTTGCTTTTTCCGTATTCTGTCAGGAACACGGTTTTTTGGGCGCGTTCGTCCTCATTGTCCTTTTTCTCATGCTTGGATATGTAATCTATACGGTCGCACGCCGGACGCGCGACCATCAAGGGTTTCTCCTTGTCATGGGCGCCAATTTCCTTATCGTTGGACAGGCCTTTGCCAATATGGCTATGGTCTGCGGAATCCTGCCCGTCATTGGGGTGCCGCTATCTTTTATTAGTTATGGGGGAACGAGTCTTGTCACGACACTCCTTGCTATGGGGCTTGTTTTCTCTGTCTATCATGACGAAGTGCGTCGGGAAGAAAAGGAAGCCCCGCCGACTCTGCCCCTCCGCCATTCACAGCGGCCTCCCTTTGTGGGAACGCCGCGCTATCAGAAAGACAGGTGGAAAAAATGAAGCTTTCATTTTTCAATTTTTTCCGCAGAAAGAAACAAAAAAAGGCGACTGAGGGTCCTTCCTTTCCTCAGTGGAACCGTCCATCGGGACGAAGGAACCGGCAGTCCCTGGATAATGACCACGCTTTTTCAGCGTCTGCCGCGCATGAACACAGTCGCCGGATCCTAACCTTGGAAAGGGATCGCGGTGCTTTGAAGCGCGGTCAGCGGCGTAGCCGCGTCTTGTGCCTTGCTATGGTCTTATTTGTCGGTGCCATTATCCTGCAGCTTGTGAACCTGCAGTTCGTCCAAAAGGATTTTCTTGCCCACTGGGCCTTGAATCAAATCAGTGGGGAAAACCTTGAAATTGTCCCCCGTGGGAGCATTGTAGACCGTAATGGGGAAGAACTGGCCGTAAGTGTTGTTTCCCGGTCACTTGCCGTCAATCCTCAGGAACTGGTTGATGATCCTGACCGTTGGCCAAAGGGCCAGATGCCGGTTCGCGATGTGCGTCAAGTCGCTGCCAACCGCCTTTCCCCTATCCTGCAGATGCCCGCTTCAAAGCTCATGGAGCTTTTTACCGATAAGCAGCATATGTTCTTTTGGGTGAAACGGACCTTGGATCCCCATGTTGCTAAGGAAGTCTCTGAGGTGTTGGACGAAGAAAAGATCCCTGGATTCCATTTTATTGAGGAAAGTAAACGGTATTATCCCAAAGATAACCTTGCAGCGCAAGTCATCGGATTTGTTGGAATCGATGATAAAGGACTTGAGGGCGTGGAAGCTTCCATGGATACTTATCTGCGCGGCGTCAAGGAAAAGCAGACCAATTACACGGATGCCAAGGGCAACCTCATTGGACCCTCCGGTTTGAATGAGGTCCAGATCCAGCGGAAGAATACTGTACAGCTGACCATTGATGCGCGCATGCAGTTCATCTTGGAGCGCGGACTTGACGACGCCATCAAAAAGACAAAGGCGGCAAGCGCCGCGGCAATCCTTATGGATCCCAATACGGGAGAAATCCTGGGGATGGCAAGCCGGCCGACCTTTGATCCCAATCACTTTGCCGACGCCTCCAGCGAGGCCTATATGAACCGCGGTGTAGGAATCATTTATGAGCCTGGATCTGTCTTTAAACCCATTATGGGTTCGGCCGGTCTTATGGAAAAGATCATTACGCCGGATACACCCTTCCATGATGAAGGATCCATCGACGTTGGCGGCCGGCGCATCCGTAACTGGGACGGCCGTGGATTGGGCAATATCAAGTTCGAGGATATCATCAAGTTCTCCGTCAATACGGGCATGGCTTCTCTAGGACTCAAGCTCGGCGGAGAAAAGGAAACCGAGTATGCCAAGCGCTTTGGCTTTGGCGAGGCTACGGGAACGGATGTACCGGGCGAAGAAGTGGGAATCCTTTATAATCCGAAGGACATGGTCCCCTCTGACGTTGCCACCATGGGAATCGGTCAGGGGATTGCCGTCACACCGCTTCAGATGCTGCGGGCCATCTGCGCCATTGCAAACGGGGGGAACCTCGTCCGCCCTTATGTCGTAAAGAAAGTGACCGGACCTGATGGTAAGGTCATCAAGGAAAATAAGACCCAAGTAGACCGGCAGGTCATTACGCCGGAAGTTGCTTCCCAGATGCGGGCCATGATGGAGAAGGTTGTTTCTGAAGGGGGCGGCAAATCGGCCCAGATCAAAGGCTACAAGATTGCAGGCAAGACGGGAACTGCAGAAAAGCTTTCTCCTAAAGGCGGGTATATCCCCGGTGTCTATATTGCTTCTTTTGTAGGCTTTGTGCCTAGTGATAATCCTCGCTATGCCATGATCATCATGATTGACTCTCCAAAGGGTGCCTATTATGGGGCACAGGTCTCAGCGCCGATTTTCCGCGACACGCTGCAGCAGATCCTTGTGGCTCAAGGCGTCCAGCCGAGCAATAAGGCTGATCTTAAGACCATGGATTCCCTTGCGGAAAAGGATGGAGGAAAGGAAGGAACCCTGCCTAGTCTTGCTCCCAGTGGGGAAAAGACAGTTCGCCTGCCCAACCTCGCCGGCTGGTCCCTGCGGGAGACGATGGAGATCCTTCAAAAGGGCGGGCTTCAGCTCCTGCCCATTGGCAGCGGAATCAGCTTCAAGCAATCCCCGCCGCCAGGGACGACCCTCAATGAAGGGGATGCTGTAACGGTTTGGTTCCGGTAAAGCGTTGTCACAGTGGTGCTCCTTGTAGTAGAATAAAATTAAGTGGATTCTTATCAGACTGCAGCAGTCTTCTTGGAGGAAACTGTTGCAGTCTTTTTTATAGGGAGAGGTCTTCTCTCCTTGTTCCTGAAGAAAGGATGAATCAACGTGAAACGACAGCTTGTCCTTGAAGGTAAGCCCGTGGCTGACGCAATTCGCGAGAAATTGGTCTCCCAATTTTCCGAATGCGAAGCGACCTTGGCCACTTTTATCATAGGAAACAATGCACCAGCCCATGTCTATAAGCGGAGTCTTTTGAAATGCGCCGAAAGCCTGGGCGTCAGGACGCGGGATGTGGAATTGCCCGAGAGCGTGACTCAACAGGAGGCTGAGGCCTCCCTTCGTGCTCTCAGCGATGACCCGGCTGTGACGGGGATCCTGCCCCTTATGCCGGTACCGCCCCAAATCAAGCAGATGACGCTCATGAGCTGCCTTGATCCCAAAAAGGACATGGACTGCCTCCATCCCTTGAACAGTGGGGAATTCTATCTGGGCATCAGTCCTTGGGGTCCCTGCACGCCGCGGGCTTGTATTGCCCTGCTTGACTATTATCATATTCCCCTTGTAGGCAAACGGGTCGTCATGGTGGGGTACGGTGATGTGGTCGGCCGTCCGCTCACGCTCATGCTCGTCGATCGCCATGCGACAGTCACTGTATGCCGTTCCAAAACAAAAAATCTGCCTAACATTCTCAGTCAGGCAGATGTGATTTTGAGTGCTGTCGGCAAGCCAAACTTCATCACTGAAGATATGGTTCGCGAAAACTGCGTCCTTGTCGATATTGGGCTTTCTTCCCTTGATGGGAAAATGGTGGGCGATATTTCTGAAGGGGCAAAGCTCAAGAAGGCTGCTGCCTATACGCCCGTTCCTGGTGGGGTCGGGGTCCTCAGCAATCTTATGGTTATGGAGACCTTGACGCGGAACCTTTGATCAGCGGTCGTATCTTGTTTTGAGCTTATTCATGAATTTTTCCTTTTTGACCAGGAAACGTTCATGGGATCCTTGCCCAATGATTCCGTGTTCATCGGAAGCCGTGAGCTTAAAGGAAAGCTTGCGCCCGTCAATACCGACGAGAACAGCTTTAGCGGTTACCTGGCGGCCAACAGCGGTTGCCGCGTCATGGGAGATGTTGAGGCTGATGCCGACACTTGTCGTATCCTCATCGAGGAGGGGTTCTACCAAGTTGCAGGCAGCCTGTTCCATGAGGGCAACCAGGGCCGGTGTAGCAAAGACATCGAGACTGCCGCTCTTCATGGCTTTTGCTGTGTTTGTGTGCATGACCATGACCGTTGCTTCAGCAGCGGAACCAATCCGAAATTCTGTCATAACAATTCACTTCTTTCTGCAATGTTTTTAAAATCCATTCGTTATCATTGTATTCATTTTTAGGTGTTTAGGCAAGGGAGGGGAGCATTCCATCCTGTTTCCGCAAGGCGTGGAGATAGGGGCCTGCCTTTATGCTATAAGGAGGGAGAACCATGTTGTTCCACGATATTTTTGCCCATCATCCTAAGGAGCGGGAAGCCATCATCGACCAGGACCGCAGCGTTACCTATGGTGAGTTTCAGGATCTGGTGGAGCGCTGGGCCGCTTATTTCGAAGCCCTAGGTGTAAAAAAGGGAGACCGTGTCGGTCTTGTCAGCAAGAACTGTTTGGAATTCATTGTCACCTATTTTGCTGTCATCAAGGCTGGCGGCGTCATTGTTCCCATCAATTTTCAGCTCGTGCCGCGGGAGATTGCCTATATCGTCAAGGATACAGCGATGAAGCTTCTTGTCGTAAAGGAGGCGCTGCCTCTTGCAGAACCGCTGCAGGAGCTTTCTGCTCCGTCTCTGATGCAGATTACCTTTGATGAGCTCCATCATGCGCCAGAGCAGGAATTTGTGCCCGTGTCCCTTACGGAAACCGATCCATCGACCATCATCTACACATCGGGAACAACGGGCAAACCCAAAGGGGCCATGCTCAGTCACGGGAACCTTTACGCCAATGCCCGTGATTTTATGGAATCGATTCCATTGACGGCAGAAGATACGGCCTTGTGCGTCCTTCCCATGTATCACTGTTTTGCCTGGACCGTGTGCGTGGCCGGTCCCCTGCTCTGCGGCGGACGAATCGTTATCCAGGCGGTCTATCAGTTCAAGGCCGCCATGCGGCTTGTAAAGCAGTACGGTGTAACGATGTTTACCGGCGTGCCAGCCGTATATCGTCTCCTTCATGAGAGCCGCGATCTTGATTCTGTCGATTCTGTCCGTTATTTCATCAGCGGCGGGGCGCCTCTGGGCCTCGACCTTGCCCGCGGTTTTGCCCTTAAGTTCGGCCGTCCTGTCCTCGAGGGATATGGCCTTTCTGAAGCCTCGCCTGTTGTCTCCGTCAACCTGCCCCATAAGGTAAAGGTCGGTTCCATTGGTCCGACCATTGCCCACGTCAAGGCAAAGATCATCAATGCCCATGGGGAGGAAGTTCCTCATTTCGAACGGGGAGAACTTCTTGTCAAGGGCCCCAATGTCATGCTTGGCTATCTCAACTTACCGGATGCGACGGCTAAGGCCATTGAAAAAGATGGCTGGCTTCATACCGGTGACGTAGGGTACATGGATGAAGATGGATTTATTTTCCTTGTCGATCGCGTCAAGGACATGATCATTTCAAGCGGTGAAAATGTGTACCCGCGGGAAATTGAAGAAGTTGTAAGTGCCTATCCTGGCGTGGCGGAGTGTTCCGTCATTGGTATTCCTGATGCCCTGCGGGGCCAGGCCATCTGTCTTTATGTGGTTCCTCGGGAAGGGGAGACCATCGATAAGAAGGCCCTGCGCCAGTATCTGATTGGTCGCATTGCCCCTTATAAGGTGCCGCGGGAGTATTTTCTTGTCGAATCCCTTCCCAAAACAGCGTTAGGCAAGGTGCGCAAGAATGTCCTGCGCGATGAGACCGTGGCCATCCTATCGAAAAACAAGTTTGCCGGGAGGGCCCTGTGATGAAACGGTTCCTTATCCTTATGGCGCTTGCCGCGTCCCTTCTCCTATCAGGATGCGCCCGTGGAGAGATTACGGTAGAACTTTCCCGCTTAGGAGCGGCGGACCTTACGGCCAAGCTTGTCACGCTCCCCATCCTGCAGCCAACGGCAGAGACTTTTGAAGAGGACTTCAAAAAAGATGGCTATACGGTCCAAAAAGTCGATGAAGGTGAATATAAGGGCTTTGTCGCCCATCGTCATTACAACCAGCTTTCGGACATCAAAGAATCCAAGCTGCTGCGGACCTATGACTTTGAAACTTGGTCCCATGCGGCCCAGTATGCCGTGAAAAATAACGGGGCTGCTGGATCGGGGTCCGAAGATAAGGCCCTGCGTCCCGCCCTTCCAGCAGAACGGCATGCGCCTGTTGTGACCTATCATGGAGGGCTTCTTTTTGATACGGTGAGCGTTCATAAGACCGTCCAGCTCAGCCCCCGTGAGGCGATGAAAGATCCCCGTACGGCGGGGATCCTGCGCAGCATCATGGGTCAGTTTGACCTGCGCTTCATCCTGAAGCTGCCGACCCGCGTCGACAGTGCCAATGCAACGAGCGTCAGTGAGGATGGCCGGGTCCTTATGTGGCGTCTGCCCTTGGGAGAGGATTCCGATCTTGATGCCTCCGTGACCTATCTCAATCCCATGAAAGCGGCAGGCTGGATTGTCCTGATTGGGATCTTAGGTGGCTTAGGCTCTGTTTACTTCCGGAAACGACGCCGGGAAAAGGCCCTTGAAGCGTTAGAAAAGAAACAAAGCGATAAGACCAAGTTGTCCTGAAAGATCCGCTATCTGCCGTTTCTTTTGCATGACCGTCCAAATTCTGTTACAATAGAATTGATAAATAAAGGCAGTTGTGGGTTATTTGTATGGGTATTTCATAGGAGCTGGAGGGACAAATATGGCAACTGAATTTCTGGAATTAAAAAAACTGACAATTTTTGTAGGAGAGGACTTTTTCTGTGGAGATCGTCCATTCTACAAAGTCATGCTGGAAAAGGCAGCTAAACTCAAACTTGCTGGCTGCACGGTGTTCCGCGGCCTCCAAGGCTACGGAAGCCGTGTCCGCGGAAGGGAACGGCGGCTTCTCATCAGTGTTTCGGAGGCTATCAATCTTCCTGTAATCATTACCATTATTGATACGGAAGAACAGATTAAGCGCGTCTTGCCATTCCTTGAAAAGAACCTGACTCATGGTGTGGCAACCCTTGATGACGTCAAGATGCTAGCGACAGACTTTGTCAAGGAACGTTTTGAAAAACCTGTGGAAGAGCGCCGCGATCCAAGCCTTCAGGAATAAACCAGTCATCATCGGATGGCGTTACGTGTTTTTATATATGTGTATCGCTGGGGGGTCTCTTTGTCTTTTTGTATCAAGGAAAGTCTGCTGCAGAAAGATGAAGGCCCCATCATGGATGAGGCGGTTCCATAATTCATTTAGCTGGAAAGAACGTAAAAAGGCGGCCAAAAAAGGATCTTCTCCTTTCTTGACCGCCTTTTTTATTGGTTTGAAGCCAGTTTCTGGTCTTTATCCCCTCGGACAGGGATGATCAATTTCTGACCTGGCTGAAGGGCTGCTTTGCGGTCCAGCTTGTTGGCATCAATGATCCGTTCAATGACGTTTCGCACATCTTCGCCGTCTTCTGTATGGCGGCTTGCGATGGACCAAAGGCTGTCACCCGTGTAGACGGTGACCTGCTGTTTATGAAGAAAGGCAGACGGAGCGGCGTTCATCTGCAGGATTCCAAAGGGGAAAAAACCAATCAAAAGCACGAATAATGATCCAATCATCTGTTTCATCATCATGATTCCACCTCACGTTCATACATCATAAAACTGAACTACTGTTTATTTGTTTGTATGATATCATGATAAATTTCGTTTTTCAATAGCTAAATCAAAAATATGTTCGTTAAAAATAAAAAGATAGGAAGCGTGTTCATCTTTTTGGACTGCATGGATTTTTTGCCAAATTGGTCTTGACAAAAGAATAGGCAGCAGATCCAGTCGTGTCTGGATAGTGGGAATGCTTGCCTGCCTGTCTTGAAGAGGTCCCTATTTGTCACATTTTTTCCTTACTGATATGGTATAATGATAAAAAGACCATTTTTTGCCTTTGGAAGTTCATTTTTAGCTGCAGTTCCTTGGCAAAGCAGTCAGGAGGGATTTTTAATGATGGAAGATAAGAACCAGATGGCTCACCAAGACCCTGTCGATCAGGAAGATCTGGTGGAAACCGATGTCCGCCCCTTGGAAGAAAGGGAAAAGGAGGCCGTCAAGGGAGAACTTATTGAAACCGAGCAGCCCGTGGATTATGAAAAGGAAGCAGAATATATCTGCCGCTGGGGTGCTGCAAGGGCCAGCGTCATTGTCATGACCCCTTTCTTGGGCTCCCTTGCCCTTATGGCCAATGAAGTCTATATGATTACGAGATTAAGCGATCTGTATGGTGTGGAACTTGAAACGGGTGCCATTGCCGGTCTCATTGGCTCTTTGGGTGCTTCTTTTGTGGGACAGACCCTCTTTACCCTCATTCCATTCCCACCGCTTCAGGTACCCATGGCTGTTGCTATCACCTATGGTGTAGGGAAGGCGGCTGATGCCTGGCTGAAGGCGGGCCAGCCCAAGGATATGGACCGAATCAAGGAAATCTTTGAAGCCGCTCGCAAGGAAGGGATAGCGCGTTTTAAGGAATTTAAGGAAGATCCGACAAGGAACCTTCCCTTAGGAGATGAAACAAAGGATATGATGAAGGAAAAAGCAGGTCCGCTTTTTGATAAAATCAAGAATGCTGCCGATACGGCCACGGATAAGGTTACGGCTGCGGTGGAAGATATCCGGTCCAGCAAGGAAGGACCGAAAGGCAAGCTTGCCTCCGCAATGGATGCGGCAAGTGATGTAGCAGAGCAGGCCCGTCTCGCCCTTCAGCCTTATAAGGAAATGGCCCTGCGCTGGATTGAGGCCCAGACCTGGGATGAACTGCGGTCTGGGACCCTTGTTGTTCCTTATGAAGATCTCGAAAAAGGGATCCGCGAAGCCATGAAGGACAGTGAGTTTAGGTTCGGCGGCTGCCACTATGCCAAGGATGGACTCTTGGAACTTGTCGTGGAACATGGAAAATATGGCACCATCACCATCGATGCAGGAATTGAAGCGTTTGCCCTTACGAGCAGTGCTTCTTATGGGCGCTTCCGCATCCATGATTTTGCGGTCAGTGAGAACAAGATTGGTGAGCTTGTCGTAAAGCTTCTTGGCTCGCGCCTCATCATGAGTCTTGTCAATGCGGTCTTCAATATGAAGACCATCAGCAAGGATGACATTGTCTGCACTTACAGTGACAATACGCTGACGGTTGACTTTACAGATGTCATCAAAAAGAGCAAAGCAGCTCAGTTTGTAATCAAGGACCGTAATCTATTCGACATTGTTACCCTTACTGGCCTTGTCCCGGAAGAATCAGGCCTCAAGGTATGCAGCAAGTGGACATTGATTAAATAATGACGAAAAAAGATAAAACCGCGGAAAATGTTGTTTTCCGCGGTTTTATTTATTTCTTTTTATAGAAAACTATTCCTAATTAAGTACATTCTCAAGGACAGTTTTTTTCAGAAAGTTTTAAAATATTGTAGCATTTGTGTGACAAAGGGACTATAATAAGAGGTAAGAAACGCGAAGTAAATTCGCAGAAGGGGGTTTATGTAATGATTAGCTTTTTTGTGTGTCTTGCAATCTTAATTCTCGGCTACTTCATTTACGGCGGCTATGTCGAGAGTTGTTTCCGTCCTCCTATCGATGACAGAAAGACTCCGGCATACAGACTGGAAGATGGTGTCGACTATGTTCCGATGGGAACGGGCCGTGTCTTCTTGATCCAGCTGCTGAACATCGCTGGACTGGGCCCGATCTTCGGTGCTTTGGCCGGTGCTATGTGGGGGCCTGCTGTGTTCCTTTGGATTACCTTTGGTACGGTTTTTGCAGGCGGTGTCCACGACTTTATTTCTGGGTTGCTGTCTGAAAGAAATGATGGTGCCTCCATTTCCGAAATCGTAGGGAAGTACCTCGGCGATACCATGAGACATATCATGCGTGGATTCTCCGTTATCCTCCTGATCCTCGTCGGTGTTGCTTTCACGACGGGCCCTGCTGGCCTTCTGACCAAGATCACGACCCAGAGCTTCAACTTCTGGCTGGTTGTCCTGTTGATCTACTACTTCATTGCAACCTTCCTGCCGATTGATAAGGTCATCGGTAAGCTCTATCCGTTCTTTGGTTTCTGCTTGATCTTTATGGCTGTTGGTGTTGGGACCATGCTCTTTGCGAAGGGATATACCATTCCTGAAATCAGCTTCACTAACATGCATCCGAAAGGAACCCCGATTTGGCCGATCATGTTCATCACCGTTGCTTGCGGTGCTATCTCTGGCTTCCATTCCACCCAGTCTCCGCTGATGGCTCGCTGCATCAAGAGTGAACGTGAATGCCATAAGATTTTCTATGGTGCCATGGTTTGTGAAGGCATCATTGCCCTGATTTGGGCTGCTGCTGGTACGACCTTCTATGATGGTACGCAGGGCCTTGCCAAGGCTTTTGTTACCTATAAGGGCGCTGGCGGTGTTGTTTATGATATCTGCTCCGGCCTGATGGGTACGGTTGGCACAATCATTGCCATGATCGGTGTAATTGCTTGCCCTGTATCCTCTGCCGATACGGCTTTCCGTTCTGCCCGCTACACCATTTGCGACTGGTTCAAGATTGACCAGCACACGGTAGCAAGCCGTCTGAAACTTTCCATTCCTATCATTGCTGTCGGTGGGATCCTGACCCAGGTTGACGTGACCATCCTTTGGAGATACTTCTCCTGGACGAACCAAACCTTGGCTGTCTTCGTTCTCTGGGCTGGTGCCATGTACCTCCTGGCTAACAAGGGCAACTATGTGATTGCTTTGGTTCCAGGTACATTCATGAGCGCTGTATCCTGCACGTACATCCTCATGGCTAAGGAAGGCCTTGGCCTTTCGACCAGCATTGCTTATCCTGCTGGTATTGCTGTGGCTGTCATTGCAAACATCCTCTTCTGGAAGCGCGCAAAGAAAGTTGAACGCGGTGAAATCGACCTGGCTGATAAACCGGTTGAAGGCTGATTGAAATCGTAGGATCACTTGGAAGGGATTGCCTTCCAAGTGATTTTTTTCATGTCAAAGGACCGGTACGGAACATATTGTTCCGTACCGGTCCTTTGATAGTTTCAGGGAATTGAATCTGTTATTTGACTTCGTGGATCCAGCCTTTGGGACCTTCAATTTCGCCCATCTGGATTCCGCGAAGGGTCTTATAGAGTTTGGTTAAGACAGGGCCCATTTCATCCATGCCGCTTTTGATATCGATGACCTTGCCATGATCGACAACGCGGCCGACAGGGCAGATGACAGCCGCAGTACCACAGAGGCCAGCTTCTGCAAAATCAGCCACTTCCGAGAAGGCTACGGGCCGATGTTCCACCTTCATGCCAAGCATATCTTCCGCAATGGTAATCAGGCTGCGGCGCGTGATGGACGGCAGGATGGAGTCAGATTTAGGTGTGACAAGGGTACCGTCTTTTGTGACAAAAAGGAAGTTAGCACCGCCCGTTTCCTCGACATAAGTGCGAGTAGCCGGATCAAGGTACATGTTTTCGTCAAAGCCTTTAGCATGGGCGGTCATATAAGCATGAAGACTCATGGCGTAGTTCAGGCCAGCTTTGATATGGCCTGTCCCACGAGGGGCTGCACGGTCAAAGTCGGAAACACAAATGGTGATTGGCTTGACTCCATTTTTGAAATAGTTGCCTACAGGGGTGCCAAACAAACGGAACTGATATTCATCGGCTGGCTTGACCCCGATGACGGAACCGGTTGCAAAAAGGTAGGGCCGCAGGTAAAGGGCTCCGCCTGATTCAAAGGGAGGAATCCAATCCTTGTTGGCACGCACGACTTCATCGACAGCTTCCATGAACATGGCTTCCGGAACAGGAGGCATTTCAATACGTTTTGCTGAATCTACCATGCGTTTTGCGTTCTGGTCCGGACGGAACGTAACGGTTCTGCCATCCTTGGTCTTGTAGGCCTTCAGTCCTTCAAAGACCTGCTGGCAATATTGAAGGATTCCAGCGCATTCGTTAAGGGGAACGGTGGGATCATCTGTCAGAGCACCTGGACCCCATTTCCCATCTTTATAGGTCGCTACATACCGTTTGGAAATTGGCATATAACCAAAACCCAAGCTGGACCAATCAAGTGATACCTTTGTCATAAGTCATTCAGATCCTTTCCAGTAACTTGTAACTTAATTGAATAAGTACCCAAATATAATAGCCATAATGTTATAATTTGTCAATTATTTAAAGACATATGGATGATTTTGTGTTCTAAAAACGATATAAATGACTTAATCTTTACACTATCCACAAATAAAGGACGAATGCTTTTCTGTATATAATGGGAAGAGACAATTCATCCCAAACAAAAATAAATGTCCGATTTCGCATTTTTGACACATATTTTTCATTTAGCTTTCATTTTCTGGGCAGTAAAATAAATAGAACAATCAGTGTTTCACTGGTTTTCATGAGCTAAATCAATGAGAGGGAAAGAAGGAATCTGGAATGAAGAAAAAGTCTTTGGTCATGACGGTTGCCGCTCTTGCCGCCTTTACTTCCATTGCAAGCGCAGCTCCCGCAACGAGTTGGGAACAGGGCCAATGGCAAGTTGATTTGGGGGCATCTGATCCCAAAGCAAAATTTGATGGACTGGAAAGCGATACGAAATGGAACTTTAATGGTGGTCTTGGCTACGCCCTTTCTGATAAATGGGCCTTGCGTTATGATTATCATGGGCTAAAGACCGAAGCTGGCGATTTCAAGACGGCCGGCGATGAAAATGAAGTCAACTTGATGTACAGCCTGGGACGGAACGCCGCCCTTTTTGCAGGCTGGGCCCGCATCAACAATGATTTCGATGGCAGCGTGGCACGAGGCACCTATGGGATTGACAGCTCTGACAGTGTTGTGAACAATGTGGCCCAGTTTGGTGCCATTGTGAAGGCTGACCTTGCTAAGAACCTCGCTCTGTACGCAGAAGGCGCTTTGGGAACGAAGAAGACTTCTATGTGGGAAGCGGGTCTTAGTTATACCATTGCCAAGGATTGGGATCTGAATGCTGGGTATCGTTACCTTGACACCAAGCTGGATGATGATAACAATATCAAATACAGAGGTTTCTTGGTCGGCCTGACCTATCGTTTTGGCGGGCATAAGGCAGAAGCTGCTCCTGTCGTGGAAGAACCGGCTCCTGTTGTGGAAGAACCGGTCCAAGAACCGGCCCATGTCTACAATGACTACTATCTGGACAGCATTCATTTTGCCTCTGATGATGATCAGCCACTTCCTTCTGAACGGGACAAGATGGACCATCTTGTCCAGGTTGCCAAGGATCATCCGGATTCTACGTTCAAACTGGTTGGGAATACGGATTCTGATGCTTCTGATGCCTACAATGAAGACCTTTCCAAGCGCCGTGTTGACCATGTCGCCCAGTACGTCTCCAATAATGGGGTTTCTAGCGATCGTCTGAAACTCAACTACAAGGGTGAAAAGGATCCGGTTGCTTCCAATGCGACGGAACAGGGCAAAGCCGATAACCGTCGTGTGGATGTGTGGGAACATAAATAATTTTATGCGGATCCAAATCCGTAAACGCGCCTCAGGAATTATTCCTGGGGCGTTTTTTGCTGCTATTTTTGTTCCATATGCTTCTGTCCTTAAAAGAAGGACGAAGAGACAAGTAATACCGGGAATATTCCTGTAAAGAATAGTACAATATTACATATAATGTGGAATGTTGCAAAATTTATGTAATAAATTTATTTACAAATAAGAAAAAAGTGGTATAGTAAAGGACATCTCAAACTTTGTATTCGGTATACAATATAGAGTCTATTTTGTAAGGAAGAAGGTTCTTAGCATGGTAAGTTGTTTTCATCCGGTGACGCCGGAACTGCTCGAAGATCTTAAAAAAGTGGTGGGGGAGAAATATGTTCGTTACGACGAAGATACTCTGGATCAGTACCAAACCGACGAGGAAGGCAATCCTCATTTTTTCAAAAAGCCAGAAGTCGTCGTTTTCCCTGGTTCTACAGAGGAAGTTGCATCCATTGTCAAACTTGCCAACCAATACCTTGTCCCCATTACGCCGCGGGCTGCAGGTTCCGGCGTGGCCTGTGGCGCCATTCCTATCTACCATGGCATGGTTGTAGAACTGGAACGGATGAACAAGATCCTGGAACTGAATGCAAATGCCATGTACGCGGTCGTACAGACGGGCGTCTATTGCGCCCAGCTGCAGGAAGAAGCTAAAAAACATGGCCTGCTCTATGCAGCTGATCCCTCTTCTGCATCTTCCAGCCAGGTCGGCGGCAATGTTGCAAACAATGCAGGCGGCAACAAGGCTGTCAAGTACGGGACGACGCGCAACCAGATCTATGCCCTCAAAGTGGTGACGCCGACAGGAGATATCGTTGATGTTGGGGCACGGCTGCAAAAATGCTCGACTGGCCTTGCTTTGGAACAGCTTTTTGCTGGTTCCGAGGGAACGCTCGGCATCATTACGGAAATTACGGTCAAGCTGCGTCCCCTGCCGCCATACAGTTTCAATATGGTCTGTGTATTCAAGACGGATGAAGAAGCCTTTGCCCTGCCCAATAAGATCCTTAAAGCCGGGGTTGATCCGACAAGCCTTGAATATATGGATAACGAGGCCATTATCATGACGGAAAAGTACCTTGATATGCACTTTCCTCATGCAGATGAAGGGGCCTGCTATGTTATTGTGACCGTTGAGACCTTTACGGAAGATGAACTTGACCGGAAGATGGAGCTGCTGTGTGATCTTGCCGAAGAAAATGGATCCATCGATGAATTTGAAGCTGACGAGCGCATCTGGAAACTGCGCAAGGAATTTGCCGAAGCGGCCAGGGCCATTGATAAGATGTTCCAGACCGAGGACTTTGTGGTTCCTCTCGACAAAATTGGCGATATGACCAAACAAATTCCGGAACTGCGGGAAAAATACGGTCTTTATTGCGTAACCGTTGCCCATATCGGTGATGGCAACATCCATGTCCTGCCCCTTAATAAATATGGCCTGACACCGGATGAATGGTTTGAAAAGATCAAGGCTTTCCATGCCGATCTCTTCCCACGCGTCTATGCCCTGGGAGGAAAGATGAGCGGCGAGCATGGGGTCGGTTATAAGAAGCTGGAAGAGTTTGCCCGCAATACGCCGGAAGGGGAAGTGAAGATCATCAAGGCCATCAAACGGGCCCTTGATCCCAATAACATCATGAACCCTGGGAAACTGGTTGATATGAATGGCGACTTTATTGCTTAGGAAAAGGAAGAGGAACCACAGAGCAAAGCTCCGCGGTTCCTCTTCCTTTCGTTATTTCTTTGTTGGCGCAACTTCAATGAAACTTAGGTCGCTGCGGGAATCATGGCTTCCTGTCATCTCTCCCGAGACAGGATCGATGATGATGGCATTGACGTCGCCCATATACGGTTTAACGGTCAGGTGATAGCCCCGTGCCACGAGGTCTTTCTTTTGGGCCTCAGTCAGTCCGTTTTCCGGTTCCAGACGAATTTCATCAGGCTGCCACTGCATGTGGAAGCGCGGTGCCGAAACAGCTTCGTTGACAGGCATCTTATGGTCAATGACATTCGAAATGACTTGAAGAACAGTTGTAATGATGCGGCTTCCACCCGGACTTCCGACAACCATGAAAATCTTGCCATCCTTGGAAATGATGGAAGGGCTCATGGAACTTAAGGGCCGTTTATAGGGGGCAATGGCATTGGCATCACCGCCAATGACGCCGTACATATTAGGTACGCCTGGTTTTGCCGAAAAATCATCCATTTCATCGTTGAGGAGGAATCCGGCCCCTTCAACGGCAACCCCACTGCCGTACCAGTCATTAATGGTGTATGTGACGGAAACGGCGTTGCCAAAACGGTCTGCAACGGAGTAATGCGTGGTCTGTGTGCCTTCCTTCAGGGGGATAAGACCTGGCTTTACAAGATCACTGGGTGTGGCTTTTTTTTCATCGATACTTTCATAAAGCCGCTTGGCGTAAGCTTTATCGGTGAGTTCCTTCAAAGGTACTTTTACAAAGTCAGGGTCACCAAAATATTCACTGCGGTCAGCATAAGCGCGCCGCATGGCTTCGGCCATGATATGGATGGTTTCAGGCGTTTGGAATCCACTCTTTTCGATGTCCGCATTTTCCATGATGTTCAGGATTTCCGCGATAATGGGCCCGCCGGAAGAGGGTGGGGCCATGGAAATGATCTTGTATCCCCGATACGTGGTCTCACTTGGCTTCCGCCAGACCGGTTTATATTGGGCCAGATCAGCGGCTGTAATGAGGCCGCCATTTTTCTTCATATCCTTGACAATGAGTTTGGCTGTTTTGCCCGTATAGAAATCTCTCGGGTCATCGGCAATGCGGCGCAGGACTTTTCCCAGGTCCTTTTGGACAAAGATTTCTCCTTCTTGATAGAGACTGCCGTCCTTGTGGAGAAAATAGTTGCGGGAGGCTTTGTAAGGCGTGAAGCGTTCCGTCCCAACATCTTTCAGGGTTCCTGCCATATTCCGGGAAACGGCAAATCCTTTTTCTGCCATTTCGATGGATGGTCCCATGAGTTCCTTTAGACTCTTGGTGCCATATTTGTTCAGCATTTCAGTCATCCCGGCAACCGTGCCCGGTACGCCAACGGAAAGATAGCCCAGACGGCTCTTATTACTGTCTACATTGCCTTTTTCATCAAGGTACATATCCTTTGTAGCCTTTCCAGGGGCTGTTTCCCGGAAATCAAGGGCAATGTCCTCTCCATCCTTCGTATGGATGACTGCAAATCCGCCGCCGCCAATATTGCCTGCATTCGGATGACAGACAGCTAGGGCATAGCCTACAGCGACAGCGGCATCGACGGCATTGCCGCCCCGATCAAGGACATCCTGCCCAATCCGATCGGCAAGGGCTTGGGAGGAAACAACCATTCCTTTTCCTTTGCTGGTGACTAGGGGATTGGCCGGTGCCGTAAAAGCTGTCGTTGGACCCAAGAGTGAAAGTGCCATTGCCACGGCAGCAAGGGCTTTCTTTTTCGCTTTTGCCTTTGACCAAGTAATCATACAAACCTCCTTTTGGAAAAGAATCGGGAAAAGCTTCGATAAATCCATTATAGGGGACAAGATGGAAGGAGACAACAAACGGGAAAAAGCAAAAAACTCCTTATGGAAAGATGTATGAAAAGATACAGTGCGGCAGGGGAAAAGGACGCTGCAAGGGGTATGTTTTTCTTCCGGACCATACTATAATGGAAGAGCAGGATAGAGAAAGGAGTCGATCCTTATGGAATCTCAAGAAGTAGAAGAAAAAATCAAAACCCTTGCTAAGTGGGTGGGGGAAAGTCAAAACATTGTCTTTTTTGGCGGAGCTGGGGTTTCGACGGAAAGTGGGATCCCCGACTTTCGCAGTATCGATGGCCTTTATCACCAAAAGTATGATTTTCCGCCGGAAACGATTTTGAGCCATACGTTTTTTGAAGCGCATCCCGACGAATTCTATCGCTTCTATCATGATAAGATGCTCTGCCTTGATGCCAAACCAAACGCAGCCCACAAGAAATTGACCCAGTGGGAACGGGACGGTCGTCTAAAGGCTGTCATTACCCAGAATATCGATGGTCTGCATCAGGCGGCAGGCAGTCGGAATGTCCTTGAACTGCATGGCAGTGTACACCGTAATTACTGTCAAAAATGCCACAAATTTTTTGACGCTGCCTATATGAGAGCCCATGTCGGCATTCCTCGTTGCGACACCTGCGGCGGCGTCATCAAACCTGATGTGGTCCTTTATGAGGAAGGCCTTGATAGGGAAACCTTGGAGCGGGCGGTTTCCTACATCCGCCAGGCTGATATACTGATTGTAGGCGGTACGAGCCTTGTGGTCTATCCGGCAGCCGGCCTTATCCGATATTATCAAGGTAAGAAACTGGTCCTCATCAATAAAGGGACAACCGCCTACGATCAGGATGCCCAACTTGTCATTTCAGCAGCCATCGGAAAAGTCATGGAACAATTGCCTTGAAAAGATGATTTTTTCACGCAATTTGTGATATAATGGCCTAAAATGTCCTTTTGATTTGGGGGGTAATGTCGATGTTAGATTTGAAGTTTGTTCGGGAAAATCTAGATAAAGTGGCCGAGGCCATGAAGAACCGTCACACAGAAGTGGATCTTGATGCGTTCAGGAAGCTTGACCAAGAGCGCCGTGACCTGCTCCAGGAAGTGGAAGCGGATAAGAGCATGCGCAATAGCGTCAGTGCTGAAATCAGCAAGATGAAGAAAAATGGTGAAGACGCTTCGGAGAAGATCCTTTCCATGCGTACCCTTGGAGATAAGATTGCTGAAACGGACAAGAAACTCAAGGAAGTGGAACAGGGACTGCGTGACATCATGCTGACAATCCCCAATATGCCTGATGCCAGTGTTCCCGTTGGCAAGGATGATACGGAAAACCCGGAAGTCCGTAAATGGGGTGAACCGACGCACTTTGATTTTGAACCCAAGGCCCATTGGGATCTTGGGGAAGACCTGGGCATCCTCGATTCCAATCGGGCAGCCAAGGTTTCGGGCGGTCGTTTCTATTATTATCTGGGCCTGGGGGCCCGTCTGGAACGTGCGGTCTATAACTTCATGCTTGATCAGCACACCCAAAAAGACGGCTATACGGAAGTCATCCCGCCCTATATCGTCAATCGGGAGACCATGACCGGTACAGGTCAACTCCCAAAATTTCACGAAGATATGTATCGCCTTGAAGGGATGGAGATGTATCTTATCCCGACGGCGGAGGTTCCCTTGACGAACTACTACCGTGATGAAATTATTGACGGCGCCAAACTGCCGATTTATTTGACGGCCTTTACCCCCTGCTTCCGTGCAGAAGCCGGGAGCGCCGGACGTGACACGCGCGGCTTGATCCGCCAGCACCAGTTCCATAAGGTGGAGATGGTGAAATTCACTAAACCGGAAGATTCCTTTGATGAGTTGGAAAAGCTGACCCATGATGCCGAAGGGATTCTTCAGGCCCTTGGACTGCCATACCATGTGGTTTGCCTCTGCACGGGTGACCTTGGGTTCTCGGCCACCAAATGCTATGACATCGAAGTCTGGTTCCCCGCACAGAACAAGTACCGTGAAATCTCTTCCTGCTCCAACTGTGTAGATTTCCAAGCGCGTCGTGCCAATATTCGGTTCCGCCGTGACAGCAAATCCAAACCGGAGTTTGTCCACACCCTCAATGGGTCCGGCCTTGCTGTTGGACGTACGGTGGCCGCTATTCTTGAAAACTATCAGCAGGCAGACGGCAGTATCGTGGTCCCTGAAGTCTTGAGACCGTACATGGGCTGCGATGTCATTGCTAAACCCTAAGTCGGATGAAATGAATGGGATTCCTTTGAGGAAAGGAATCCCATTTTTGCTTTTTGTTGGGATAATTTGCTTGTTTTAGCTCTTAATAAGAAAGAGGCGTCCATGAATATTTATTCATGGGCGCCTCTTTCTTATTAAGAGAAAAAAGAAGAGTATAGCTCTGCTTCAATGAAAAAAGGAGTATAGGGGTGTATGCAAAAGACGTTATCAAGTTGTAAAAGATGGTACAGATTTAAAAATATTCATAAGCCCTTTTTCTCCTAAAGAGCTTTGGCTCCGTATGGAGCCGTATGAGGCCGTAAGAGATAGTATGAGGGAGTAAATAGAATAATTGCTTTTATTCATTTAATTTATAGGACTATCCAGCGATTTTCATATTTTTTCTTCAATCTCCTCAAATCTCCTTCAATTTCCTCTATTTTCCTCTTGTCTTTTCTGTGCTCTGTAGTATAATTAACAGCGAACTAAAATATGCGTCGCTGACGCCAGAGGGGGATGGATAGATGAACGAACAAGCTTTTTTTCAATTGAGTCAAGATGCAGTCAGCCGGTTAGCTGAAAGATACGGCACTCCTTTGCTGGTGCTTTCCTTGGAACAGATTGAAAAAAATTATGACATCCTGCGGACCCATATCCCGCAGATGAGAATCCATTACGCAATGAAGGCCAATCCGGATTTGAGAATCCTGGAGACCATGATTGATAAAAACGCTGATTTTGACGTTGCAAGTGACGGGGAAATCCGTACCTTGGCAAGCCTTGGTGTTCCGGGGGAAAAGATGATCTATGCCAATCCCATCAAGACGGAAGCTGGCCTCAAGGCCTGCGTCGATGCTGGTGTAACGCGTATGACCTTTGACAGTGAATCGGAAATCTGCAAAATTGCCAAATGGGTACCCCATGCGACCGTGCTTCTGCGCTTGCGCATTGATAATCCCAAGGCCCATGTGGACCTTAACAAGAAATTTGGCGCGCCGCGGGAAAAGGCCCTGTCCCTTATGAGACTGGCACGGCAGGCTGGTCTTGACATGGCTGGAATTGCCTTCCATGTCGGCAGTCAGGTTACAACGGCCGATTCTTATCTCCACGCCTTTGATGTTGTCCATGAACTCTTGGAAGAAGCAAAAAATGAGGGGTTTGACCTTCCCATCATGGATATTGGTGGCGGGTTCCCCATTCCGGAAACGGGTGTCCATTACAACTTGACGGCTATCTTGGATCAGATAGCAGCCCGCTTGCGGGAAGACTTTTCCGATAAGATTATTTGGAGTGAACCCGGCCGCTATATGGCTGGCACGGCTCAAAATCTTATTACCAAGGTCATTGGCGTCAATGAACGCAATGGTCAGGTCTGGTATTTCCTCGATGATGGTATTTATGGGACCTTCTCCGGCGTAATCTTCGATCAGTGGGACTACAAGCTTATCAGCTTCAAGGAAGGGGAGAAGATCCCGGCAACCTTTGCTGGCCCGAGCTGTGATTCCTTGGATATTATGTTCCGCGGCAAGATGACCGAACCCCTTGAAGTGGATGACTTGCTCCTTGTTCCTGTCTGCGGTGCCTATACATCGGCTTCAGCAACGACCTTCAATGGGTTCAAAAAGGCCCGTATGGTTATTTGGGAGGATGTACGGGATGAACTTGGCTTGGGAAATGAGCAGCTTTCCCTTGCTGTATAACCTTTGAACCGCAACCGGTCTCCTGCGGGGGGCCGGTTTTTTGCGCCTTGTTTTGAAAAACATGGTATAATGACGCATGGAAAGGATGGATTTCTATGAGAAAATTACTGCGCCCCTTCCTTTTTCTTGTTTGCACCCTGGCTCTTTTGGCAGCTGGATGCGGGAAAAAAGCGGCAGCGCCTAAGATTGAGCCGGTCCAGTATCCGGGCTGGATTGAAGTCAAATTGGATCCGGATGCCCGGTTTTCGGTTCCTTCCGTTTTTTTTGAGGAAACGGAAGCAATTCGGAAAAAGATGGAAGCTGAAGAAACAGATCCCTATGTAAAGGCCCTCCTTGAAAAGGATCGGGCCCAATATTCCAAAAAAGGAAGCATCGTCCTTGTGACAACAGATCAAGGAGCGGCTTTCCTTGAGGCCGGAAACCATGCGGCGCGAATTACGTTTCAAACCGTGGGAAGTCCTATGAAGCTTCCTCGGTATGGACAGAATCTAGGTATGGATGAAAAGGCCCTCCAGGAATTTGGCACAGCCACCATGGACGGCATCAAATTCAGTGATGGAAAGGGCCTTCCAGATGGGTATACTGTCACTTACAGTAACTGGAGCCCAATGAAGACGGAAATCATAAACGGTGTGGAACATCTTTTTACGGCCTACGATAAGACCATCCTACAGGAAGGCGTTCCCCTTGTGACGGTCCACACCCTGCGCTGGACCTTCCTCAATAATGACCGCATCCATATCTTGACGGCCTCCTATCCTAAGGAGGAGGAAGCCTATTGGAATGATGACGGGCGGAAACTTAGGAACATTGTGAGAACCCTTGCCATAATACCGTCGAAGTCGGCGGCGAAAGATAGTTTTCTTGATAAGGTCAAGGCCCTCCTTCCATAAGAAATCGTCCTTTTCTGATAAAGAACAAAGACCGCTGCATGAAGAGCAGCGGTCTTTTTGGATGGAAAAAAGAATCACTCAGCCAGAACGGTTTCCCTCATCTTCTCCTTGCGAGGGGATCCATAGAGCTTTTTCCCAATAAAAGCAATCAGATAACAGCAAACGGTATAGATGATGCCAAATTTCAGCATATCCATGGCTGTTCCTTTAACGAGGATAGCATACATGATGGGTGTGCTTACAAGCTCAATGACCTGCCGGATGGCGTAGGATAGGGAGTAGTCCGTCATAACAGGGGAGTCAAAATTGGGATCGCAGATTTTAAGCAGCGTGGCACCTGTCATCATGACGCCGGTATTGATGCCAAAACTGAGGATGCCCCGTTCAAAAGGATAGCTGTCAGGAAGGAAATATTGGAACATCTTGATGGTCGTATAGTAGACCAGAACAAAGCCCGCCGCAGAAATGACAAGGATGGGGAGAATATAATCCAAGACGGCGCGAATCGGCATGCTGGCGATGGCAGCGATAATGGAGAAGTCAGCAAAAATGCCGCAAATATGGTTCTTTATTTTAACGTCAATCATCCATTCCAAATGCAGTTTTTGAATGCCATAGTTGACGGCATACATGAGAAGCAGGGCATAGGGCCAAACAGGTACGTCCTGAAGTCCGATGATCTGATATTTGACAAATAGGCCGCGCAGATAATAAGCTAGTCCGCAGTCGGCAAGGATAATGGCAAGGTGAACGGTCAATGGTTCAATGGCAGCACTTTGGGTGGTCTCCCGTCCCATTTGTCCCTGCTTGTTTATTTCCTTTGTAAATCCATAGGTATCTTCTGTCGGGAGAGAGGCGGATCCTTTCAAAAAGGCCGTTTCCCCTTTTGCGGCAGCGCGGTTGATAATCATGACGCCTAGCAGGATCCCGCCAAGCAGGCCAATCGTGGCAAAGGTGGTAAGAACGCCTTGGGACAGTTCCCAGTAGCTGGCGCCTCCTTCCATGAGCAGACTCCCAATGGCCCCGGCCATACCGTGACCGCCGTTAAAGCCCTGACAGATTTCGTAGCCGAATTGGTTGTAGAATTCTAGACCGGGAATAAAGGCCATAAAAAGTAGGGGAAGTCCGACGCCTAGGATAATCTGAAAGCCAAAGGCTCCGCTTGCAATGCCGCTCACAATAGCAATCTTAGCGGCTTCTTTGCGGTTTTCTTGAGGATCGAGCCGTTTTTTCTTGACGAAGTTTCCCAAGGGAATCCCGGCAAACATGGGAACGACGAGAATCCCTGCAAGCAGGGACCACGTCTTGTTCCATTCAGGGGATATGGGGGAATAGCCTGTAAGACCAAGGACTTCAGGCCCTAAAAGAAGTCCGAGGAATCCGCCGATGACAGACGCGGGAACCAGGAAACGTCTGAATAGGGAAATCTTGGCTCGAAGATAGAGTCCGATAAGGAGCAGAACACCTAGGAAAGCAGTACTCTTGAGAAGTTCTTGCAGGATCTTGCTGGTCATGAAAAGGCCTCCTTTGATATAAAATACAGAATTATCAATTATATCGTATCAATAATTTACTACTTTGTCTATGATTTGTTTTTGTGTAATGGACGCAATATAAAATAAAGGCGAATTTACTATTCCATTCAAGTTAGACGGAGAATAAGGCTGCTTGTTACAAAAAAAGGTTATCATCAGCACAGTGTCCATGTTACAGGGAGTTTTTAAGAATTTTGATGTATAGGCATCTTTTGTAATGGAAAAAGTGCGATGAATGATGCAATTATCAGAATTATAGGGATAATTCGTTGCCATAGCGATTCAAATTATATATAATGAGTGTGTTCCTTAGTCAAGTGCTGGGGAAAAAGGAGGAATTCCATATGACGGAAATGCTGAAGATTGGTTTTGTAGGGACGGGCATCATGGGAAAATCCATGCTTTGTAACCTTGGAAAAAAGGGCTATGAAATGCATGCCTATGCTCGGCACCCTGAGAAGATTGCGGACCTTGAATCCGAAGGGGTTGCCCTTCATGAAACGCTTGCTGACTGCGTCAAAGCGGTCGATGTCATGATTTCCATTGTCGGTTTTCCTAAAGATGTGGAAGCGGTCTATTTCGGAGAAGGGGGCATCTTTAATAGTGCCCACCACGGACAATATATCATTGATATGACTACGACAAGTCCAACCCTTGCAAAAAAACTCTGCAAAAAAGGAACTGCCATTGGCCTTCATGTCCTCGATGCACCGGTTACAGGTGGGGATACGGGCGCTAAAAACGCAACCCTTTCCATCCTTGTCGGTGGTGAAAAAGAGGATTTTCAGGCCATGCGCCCTGTCTTTGAGGGGATGGGAACCAACATCAACTACATGGGACCGGCTGGTTCCGGTCAGCATGCCAAGATGGCCAACCAGATCATGATTGCCGGCACCATGAGCGGCATTTGTGAAGCCCTGAACTATGCAAAAAAGGAGGGCCTTGATCTGGATACTCTTTTAGCTGCCGTGTCCACCGGGGCGGCGGGCAGTGCTCAGCTCAATGCTTTTGGAAGCAAGATGGTCCATGGTGATTTCGCACCGGGTTTTTTCCTGAAACACTTCATCAAAGATATGAATCTCGCCGATGAAGAAGCGAGCAAGATGGGCCTTGCCCTGCCCGTTCTCAAACAGGTCCTTGCGGAATACCGGACCCTCGAGGCAAAAGGAATGGGGGATTTAGGAACGCAGGCGCTTTTTACCTACTACGCTGACAAAGAAAAATAAATCGAGGCGGGATGGTCTCCCCGCGGAATCCACTCCAGAAAGGATGAATCTACATGATGAAGAAAAAATGGTGTAAACTAGCAGCTCTTGCCCTTACCTGCGGCAGCCTTCTTGCAGCAGGCTGCGGTGGCGGCGGTGACAAGAAAGAAGCCGCTTCGGGCGGCAAGAAAGTTTCAGGCAATGTCATGGTCTATACGTCCATGTATCCTGATGTCGTCAATTCCCGTGTGAAACCAGCTGTTCAAAAGGCGTTTCCCGACTTAAAGGTTAATTGGTTCCAAGGCGGTACAGAAAAGATCAAGACAAAGATTGCCGGGGAAATCAAGGCAGACAAGATCAGCGACGACGTCCTCATGGTTGCTGACCCATCCTATTATATCTATCTCAAGGAAAAGGGTCTCCTTCTGGATTACAAGTCCCCTGAAATCAAACATCATATCATGGAAGTGGATAAGGATGGCGCTTGGACTTCCGTCCGTGTCTGCAATATGATTATTGCCTACAATAAGGATAAGATTGCAAAGGAAGATATTCCGACAAGCTGGGAAGACTTGACAAATCCAAAGTATAAAGGCCGTATTGCCATGCCGAACCCGCTTCTGTCCGGGACTGCTTATGTTGCTGTTGGAGCCCTTGCTGATAAATTTGGCTGGGAGTATTTTGATCGTTTGAAAGCCAATGGACTCCGTGTTGAAGAAGGCAACAGTGCCATCCAAAATAAACTTCTCACAGGTGAATATATGGCTGCCATCATCTTGGAAGAAAACGTGCTGAAACTCCAGCAGACCAAGAAGGAACCGTTGGAAGTTGTGTATCCGAAGGAAGGGTGCATCCTCATTTCTTCACCGATCGGCATCTTCAAAGCGACAAAGAATCCAGACGGTGCCAAGGCTCTTACGGATTGGTGGCTCAGCAAAGAAGGTCAGGAAGCCGTAACTGCTGGCTGGATGTATTCGGTCCGGGATGATGTGGAAAAACCGCAGGGATCCAAACATACGCTGAAGGAATTGCTCCAGAATGCCATTAAGGTAGATTGGGATAAGCTGACTAAGAATGAAGCCCAAATCAAGGAAGAATTCCGATCTCGCGTCCTCGATAGATAAAAGATCACCTTCCGCAGCCATCGGACTGTGAGCGGGGAGCTGGGGAACATCCTCTGGCCTCCCCGCTTTTTCAAGCGGAAAAGGAGTTTACAGTGAAACGATATCAAATGCCGCGCCTTGACAGTAAGTTTATGGTCATTGCGCTATCTGTCCTCATCCTTCTTTATTTCATTGTACTGCCTCTGGCTGTACTTATTATCGACAGCGTTGTTGTTGATGGACACCTGGACGTGTCGAGTTATCTTACTGTCTATGGACAGGCCGTCAATATGAGGGCCCTGACCAATACGGCGAAAATCTCTATTCTCGTCATGATTCTTTCCGTCCTGATAACCTTTCCTTTGGCCTGGCTTATCGGCCGAACGGATTTGCCGGGACGAAAAAAGTTCCGAACCATCCTTGTTGCCAGTTATATGATTCCCCCTTATGTTGGGGCCATTGCTTGGACGCAGCTTCTTAATCCTGATGTAGGATATCTCAATGCCCTATTGAAAACCATCTTTTCCTTGAGCAAGGCCCCTTTTAATATTTATACGGAAGGTGGACTTATCTGGGTCTTGACCCTCTTTTATTCCCCTTTTGCTTTTATTACCATTTCCCGTGCCATGGAAAAAATGGATCCCACACTGGAAGAAGCTTCCCGCGTTTCCGGCGCTTCGCCGCTTCGTGTCCTGTGGGATGTGACACTGCCGCTCATGGCGCCGAGTATCCTCGCCGGCGGCCTCTTGGTCTTCATTGGGGCTGGTTCTGCTTTTGGAATCCCGGCTATTGTGGGCATGCCAGGCAACATTGAAGTCCTGACAACGCGCATTGTGTCCTTCGTCTATATGGGCAACGACAGCGGTATCCGCAATGCGACAACCCTTGCCGTATCGCTTATGATTCTTGCCAATGGTCTGCTCTTTTTCATGACTTGGTTCATGGGACGCAAGGATTATACGACCATTGGCGGAAAAAGCACCCGGCCAGCCTTGGTGGAATTGGGAAAATGGAAAGGTCTTGCTACTTTTCTTGTAGCCGTCTATGCTTTTATAGCCGTAATCCTGCCGTTAGGATCCATTGTCATTACAAGCTTCATGGTGAGCATGTCCAAAGGCCTTAGTCTTGATAATTTTGGCTTTGACGCATGGATACCGGTTCTTGAAAACAGTCAGTATCTCGATTGCATTTGGCGCTCTTTGGGGTATGCTTTCATTGCTGCAACGATTGGCACGATCCTTTCCCTTTTTGTGGCTTATCTATCGGTTAAAACGCACGTGAAGGGGCGCAGTCTCCCAGATCTGCTTGTGATGGTCGGCGGCAGTACGCCCAGCGTTGTTATTGCACTGGCTCTCATCATAACCTTCTCGGGTAACTACGGCTTAAACCTTTATTCCACCATGTGGATCCTCATTGTCAGCTATCTTGTGAAGTATATGACCATGAGTGTTCGTACCATTGCCGCTTCCCTAAGCCAGGTTTCTTCAAGTCTTGAAGAGGCAGGGCTGAACTCTGGTGCGGGCTGGCTTCGCATTTGTAAGGATATTATCATGCCGCTTATTGCTCCTTCCATTGTAGCGGGCTGGTTCCTCATCTTTATGCCTTCCTTTTATGAATTGACCATGTCGAATCTGCTTTATGGCAGTGATACCCAGACCATTGGTGTCCTTCTTTACGAACTGCAGACCTATGCTGATACGCAGAATGCTTCGGTTATGTCTGTTATCATTCTCATCATTGTTATGGTGGGGAACCTCATCTTGAACAAAGTGTCAAAAGGGCACATTGCCATTTAGCAAGGAGGAAAATAAATTATGTCTCAAGTCAAACTCGAGCATCTTTATAAACGTTTTGGAAATGTAACGGCTGTGGGAGATTTCAATCTTGACGTGAAAGATGGGGAGTTCATCTCGTTCCTAGGACCTTCGGGCTGTGGCAAGACGACGACCCTACGGATGATTGCCGGCTTTGAACGTCCCACGGAAGGCTCCATTATCCTGGGGGATACTGTTGTTTCCAGTGCAAGTGAAGGACTTTTTATGGCACCGGAAAAACGGGATATAGGCATGGTCTTCCAATCTTATGCTGTTTGGCCCCATATGACGGTCGCAGAAAACGTAGCCTATCCTTTGAAAATCCAGGGCGTCAGCAAGGCCGAACGGGACCGCCGTGTGGAAGAAGCCCTTAAGATGGTTCACCTTGACCAGTATGGAAGACGCTATCCCAATCAACTTTCTGGCGGGCAGCAGCAGCGCGTGGCTCTTGCTCGTGCGCTCATTGCACATCCTGGCCTACTCCTTTTGGATGAACCTCTTTCAAATCTTGATGCCAAGCTCCGGGAAAGCATGCGCTTTGAAATTTCGACACTCCAAAAAGAGCTTGGCATTACGGTTATTTACGTCACCCACGATCAATCAGAAGCCATGACCATGAGTGATCGCATTGTCGTCATGAATGGTGGCGAAATCCAGCAGATTGGACGCCCTTTTGATGTCTATACCCATCCTGCCAATAAGATGGTGGCTGATTTTATTGGTCTTGTCAATTTCGTACCTGCTGCGATGCGGGGTGATAGGGCCTTTATCAAGAATACTACCGTTTCTTTCCCTAATGAGGCGGGAATTCCTGAAGGAGATGGCATTATTGCTGTTCGTCCTGAAAATGTAAGCCTTTCCAAGAACGGAGGGATGCTTAAGGGGACGGTACGGCATCGTTTCTATATGGGGGATGCTGTTGACTACCGCATTGAGACCGCAGCCGGTATGATCCGCGTCATGACCCATGGCAGTGCGTACCATACTTGGAAAGATGGAGAGGAGATTTATCTTGATTTTCGTGATATAATTCTATTGGGTAACGAAAGAAACAACTATATTATCACTTGATTGGAGGAACTTTTCATGAAAAAAGAAATTGCTACCAAAAATGCCCCTTCCGCGATTGGACCCTATTCCCAGGGGATTGAAGCTTCCGGAACGACGGTTTATGTATCCGGTCAGATTCCTATCGATCCTAAGACGGGCGAGTTTGCTGGCGATGATATCGTCACCCAGACGAAACAATCCTTGACGAATGTCAAGAATATCCTTGCTGAAGCTGGCTGCAGCCTTGATGATGTCGTTAAGACGACGGTCCTTCTTGCGGATATCAAGGACTTTGGACCTATGAATGAAATCTATGGGGAATTCTTCAAAGGTGTTTGTCCGGCTCGTGCCTGCTTCCAGGTAGCGGCGCTTCCTAAAGGTGCCCTTGTGGAAATTGAGGCCTTTGCCGTTAAATAAGAGCTTTCGTTTGGCCGCTGCTTTTTGCAGCGGTCTTTTTTTATTTGGGATACATGTTAGTTAATCCTAATTTATATAACAATAAAGAATACATGAATTATTGCAATAAAATGTAATGGAGATGAGCAAAAATTGAGGAACGTTTAGAGTTTCTCGTAAGAATCATCAAGATTTTGGCTTGTTTCAGGAGAAAGAAAAGGCTATAATGACAAGATAAAGAGATTCAAAACTAAAGAATCTCCTAATGAGTTAGCTGTATATTATCTTGGAGAGAGGTGCTATCTATGGAAAGAGAAGATTGGATGCATGTTGGTATGGTTGTGAGCGGTGCTGCTCTGGGGCTTGCGGCCCGTGTCTTTTTCAAGAGCAAATGCATGAAAAAAGCAGCCGTTGGCGCGACGGCTGCTGCCCTGCGCATACAGAAATGCGCTGAAAAAAGTGCGGCCTGCCTCAATGCCCAGGCTGATGACATCGTGGCCCAAGCCAAGGAAGAAAATCGTAAACGGGAAGAAGCGGAACTTGCTGAAATGAAGGCTAAAGAAGACGCCTTGACACCTGTGGAAGATAAGGCCTAAACCCCTATTTCCTAGGAAGAAAGGATGGGACAATCGTGAAATTTCAAATGATTCATGAGGTCCGGGACCGGATCCATGTTCGCTGCTTGTCCGCTAAAGGAGTCCTCTTCCGTGGGTTTGATGCCCGGCAGGGCGCTGTGATCCTTTCCCGCCTGGAAAGGATCAGTGGAGTTTACAAGGTTAAGCTTTACAGTGCATCGGGCGAAGTTGCGATTACCTTTGCTCCGGACAAGAGGGCTTCTCTTCGTCCTATTCTTTTGGACACCTTGGCCTATCTTGACCCCAATGATCCGGGCCTCCAAAAGTCCAGCAAGCATCAGGCGGATGCCCTGATCCTCAATCGGACCTACCGCAATCGTCTGATTTCCCATGTGACGCGTCATTTTGCCTGTAAGTGGTTCCTGCCCATGCCTGTGCGCATGCTCCGTGCCTGGTATCACACCCTAGGCTTTATCCGTAAGGGGGTCAAGAGCCTTCTTTCAGGCAAACTCGATGTACCGGTCCTTGATGCAACGGCCATTACGGCGGCTATGCTTCAAAACGACCTTGGTACAGCCGGATCGATCATGCTGCTGCTTGGAATTGGAGATATCCTGGAAGAGTGGACCTTAAAAAAATCCGTTCATGATCTGGCTTCCCATATGTCCATTAACGTGGATACCGCATGGAAGGTCCTTGAAAATGGAACGGAAATCGAAGTGCCCTTAACCGAAGTGGAAAAGGGCGATGTCATCAGTGTCAAGATGGGAAGCACCATTCCCCTTGATGGGTTGGTGACGGGCGGTGAAGCCCTCGTGAACCAGGCCTCCATGACAGGTGAATCGATGCCGGTTCGTAAGACCGTCGATGGAACAGTCTTTGCTGGAACCGTTGTGGAAGATGGGGAAATCTGCATCCGGGTGACGGGAACGGTGGGGGATACTCGTTTTGACCGAATCGTTAAGATAATCGAGGATTCGGAAGCTTTTAAATCGAACCTCGAAGGAAGGGCCAATCATTTGGCTGACCGTCTTGTGCCGTGGTGCCTAGGCGGAACCCTCCTGACCTATCTGATCACGCGCAATGTTATGAAGGCCATGGCGGTCCTCATGGTTGACTTTTCCTGCGCGCTCAAACTTTCCATGCCGCTGGCGGTGTTGTCAGCCATGCGTGAATGCAGTACCTACAAGATCACGGTCAAGGGTGGCAAGTTCCTCGAAGCGGTGGCAGAGGCGGATACCATTGTCTTTGATAAGACGGGAACACTGACCCTTGCCAAGCCGAAGGTTGCTGACGTCATTTGCTTTGATGGTTACAGTCGGGAAACGGTCCTTCGCTATGCCGCCTGCCTGGAAGAACATTTTCCCCACTCTGTGGCCAATGCCATTGTGCGTCAAGCTGCCGATGAAGGCATCACCCATGATGAACTCCATAGTAAAGTGGAATACATCGTAGCTCATGGGATTGCTTCCCGTGTCGGGGACAAACGGATTGTCATCGGGTCCCATCACTTCATCTTTGAAGATGAGCACTGCCGTGTCCCGGAGGGTCAGGAAGACCTGTTCGAAAGCCGTTCCCCAGCTTATTCCCATGTCTTTATGGCATTGAACGGGGTCCTTATGGCCATCATCTGCATTTCCGATCCCTTGCGCCCGGAAGCTGTGGAGGTCATGAAGGCGCTGCGCCGCGTTGGCTTCCAGAACCTTGTCATGATGACGGGAGACAGCAAACGGACAGCAGAAAATGTAGCCGCGACGTTGGAGCTTGATCGGTTTTACGCGGAAGTCCTGCCTGAGGAAAAGGCTCAGTTCGTCAAAGCCGCCAAGGCCGAAGGACACCGTGTCGTCATGGTAGGCGACGGTATCAATGATTCCCCTGCCTTGTCTGAAGCAGACGCTGGGATTGCCATTGCCGAAGGGGCTGATATTGCCCGTGAAATTGCCGATATCACCATTTCGGCCCGCGACTTGCATCAGCTCATCGTTCTAAAGGAACTGAGCAACCTGCTCATGAAGCGTGTCAATTTCAACTATGATTTTGTTGTTTCCTTTAATGCCGCGCTGATTGCCCTTGGTGTAGCCGGTATCCTGCCTCCAGCGACAACAGCACTGCTGCACAATGGGTCGACCATTGCCCTCAGCCTTCACAGCATGACGAATCTCAAGAAATTTGTCTAAAAAAGCGGATAAAAGAGACTAAAAGAGCCTAAAAAGGGCCGATGGACGGTCCTTTTTTGTCATGAAAAAGCGGGCACCAGAAGAAAAACTTCTTCTGGTGCCCGCTTGTCAATCAAAGCAGGGAGAGACGCTTCTTGAGAGGCGGCAGGACAATGGAAAGGAGAACCGTTTTTGTGACAACGCCGACCGCGCACTGGAAGAGGCGGGGATACAGCAGGTTCATCATGGGTGTGTGGAAGAGTACGCTCAGCCAGTAGGTGTTGAGGACGAGGCTGACGCCGATTTGGGTAAGGAAGACCGCAAGCAGGATGGCTTTTCGGCTTAGGCTGCGACGAAAAATCAGGCCATAAATATAGCCATCGAGAAAGGAGGAGAGTGTAAAGCCGGGAAAGTAGGGCCCTACGGGGAAAAGAATTGCACCGATGAGGTCACCCAAGGCGCCTGTCAGGCCGCCGGCAAGGGGGCCGCCGATAAGGGCGGCGGCAGCGACAGGCAGGAAACTCAGTCCAATCTTCAAGTTCCATGTGTGAAGGGAGAGAAACCGGGCAAGGATGATTTCCATGGCCGTGCAAAACCCAATAAGGGTGATCCATTTGCCGGAATGGTAGGAATGCTTCTGGTCCATGGCAGGTTCCTTTCGTCAGCGAAGGGCTTCTTTCCTTTTCATGGCAAAGCCCAAGAGGTCAGAAATCAGGCGGGCGGCGAGGTATCCCGTCGTGCCTCCGATATCGTCAAAAGGCGGGGCTACTTCTGTCATGACAATTCCTTTGAGGTCGCTTGACGAGCCAATGGCTTCAAGGATATCGACCGCTTCATCGTAATTGAAACCGCCGAACATGGGGGAACCCGTAGCCGGCGCATAAACGGCATCCATCGCATCGATATCAAAACATACGACAAACTGTTTGGCAAGCCCAAATTCCTTGAGAATCCGGTCAATGCCCAAGCGGCGGACATCGCGGCAGGAATAGATTTGATCTCCATGTTCGCGGGCTTCTTCAAAATCATCGGGACCGCTGCTGCCAATGCCGCGGACACCCAGATGGAGGATTCGTCCCACATAGGGAAGCCCAGCGGCATTTCTCATGGGGGAGCCGTTAAAGAATTTCTGACCGTCAAGAGGTTTGGTCCAATCTAGATGAGCATCAATATGAACGATATCAAAGTTCCCAATGCCTTCCAGACCTTGCAGGACCGGGAAGTCAACGGCGCAGTCACCGCCTAGAACAACGGGAAGGGCCCCTTGTTTCTGGATAATGGAAACGGCACTTTCCAAGTTTGCCATGGTGCCTTTGAGGTCACCGGGGATATAGTCCACATCCCCACAGTCTACAACATGCCAACGTCTGGCATCCATATAGTACTGCTTGCGTTCCGAATCATAGGTGCCGCCCTTTTTGTAGGTAAAGCGGGTTGAACCCAACCGGATTCCGCGAGGGCCAAGACGGCAGCCCGTGCGGCCTTGGATAGCCAGATCGAAGGGGGCGCCAAGGACGGCAACATCAGCATTCAGATGATAGATATCTGTTGCCAGGTCACTTTTTGCAAAGGTCGCAATCCCTGTAGGGGCCATATTGAGAGGTTTTTGAAGGCTATAGTTATCCATATTTCATCATGCTCCTTTTAACTGCATCGCAGGTCTTTCTTTTGCTGTGCTCTCATTATAGGAAGTGGCGCAGGGGAAGTCAATGAAATTGGACACGATTTTGCAATATAGACACTATAATAAAACAAAATCATTGACAAGACAAATGACGATTTTCTATAATGAGGAAAAATCATGATTTATTTGGAAAGGAGCCTGCTCATGGTGGATCAATCTTCTTCCCCTTATGTCAATTCGGTACTGCATGCAGTCAGGATTCTTGAACTTTATGCGGCCCAGCGTCGGGAATCCCTGTCCCTTACGGGAATCAGCAGGGCCCTTTCCCTGCATAAGACGACTGTATATCGGATTCTGCGAACCCTGCAGCATGCCGGCTGGATTGAACAGTCCGAAAAAAGCGGTCAATACAGACTCGGAACGGGAATCCTCATGGTCGCCTCCGCTGTTTCTGTTCACAATACCGTAAAGGACCTCATTACAGAAGCCCTGAACGATTTGTCCGATTGCTTTAATGAGACCGTTGTCGTTTCGACGCTTCTTGGGCACCAAGGTGTCTGCGTGGATATGGTTCAGTCCCGGCACCGCCTTTCTGTCATGGGCCATAAGGGGTATATCGTGCCCCTTCATATTGGTGCGTCGGGTAAGATGCTTCTTGCTATGCAGGATGAAAGCCTTCGGGATACGCTCATTGGGGAGCTCTTTACAGAAAAGACCAAGCAGCGGATCCTCAAAAATCAGCTCCTTGCTATTCTCCAGGATGGCTATGCTGTTTCCCGGGGCGAAGTTGACGAAGGCGTGGCGGCTGTAGCTGTGCCCCTTCATTTGGGACAGAAGGGATATGTCATCAGTCTATCCGGGCCGGAAGCGCGCCTTGAAACAATTGGTCTTTCCCGCATCCGGGATACACTGCTTAAGACCGTCAGGAACCTGGAACAAAAAGGACGTATGCTGAAGTCATAACTCAAAAGGCTATGAAGGTGTCATTGCATCTTCATAGCCTTTTGAGTTATCTTATAGCCATTCCTGCAGGATATAATAGACCGTACCACCGCAGATGGTAGCAGCTCCCAAGGACTTTGCCCGAATGACGATGGGAGCAATGAAGAGGGTCGTTAACAGGGGAATATTGTCAAGGGAAAGATAGATCGCTCCATCTTTTAATAAAAGATCGGGGAAAACCAAAATCCCAAAATGGCAAGCGGGACAAAATGGAGCCACTTGGTAGATCAAAGGGGAAGTGTGCGGGTTTTGAGCAGTACCATAGGAAAGAAGCGGGGCAGGAACGTGGCAAGGGCCATGGCAAAGATGGCACCCATTGCATAGGTATTGTGTAGCTATTAGCAAGACGGAAGGATTCCCAAAAATCATTCATGGCGTGCCTCCTTTTTCCTAGTAAGGACAGTGAAGGAAATGGAGGCTATTAGGTTTGTCAGAACGATGTGCAGCTTGAAGGGAATGAACGTTGAAAAAAGACAGATATGAGACCGGAGGCAATGCCTGCCGTGACAAGGATCCGTGAACCCATATAGTTTGACCCGATGCCAAGGAACATGGCCGTAAGGATATAGGAAACAAGGGCCAGGCACAAGTTGGAGAAAGATCCCTAAATAGCAGCCTAAGGAACTGGAAATGGACCGGTCCAGCATACTGATGAGGTTGATTGTTTGGTCCTCCTCCGGTGATCCGTCTTCATTACCCTTAACAGCTACTAGGTTGAAGGCAAAGCATTCATCCGTCAGTCCATAAGCAAAAAGGGGGGGGAAAGATCCCGCTTTTCTTGCGAACATAGGGGGCCAGGACTGATGTAAACAAAGCGTTTCGAAGACTGGTGACAAAGACCGTCAAAATGATGGATAAGAAGGAAGCCCCATCATCATGGCCATACCAATGAACTCGGGACTGTCGCCATAGATAGGGATTCTCATGGCAAAGAGGGTCGCCGGCATGAGTCCTGCTTTTTGATCAAGCCTGCTGCAGGCGAACCCCAGGACCGTGTAGCCTATGAGAATGGGTAGGCCTTTTTGGAATACATGAGCAGAAAAACAAAGCGAATGAAACACTTTACGATTTTGTTTGAGAGGAAGGAAATCTGTGTGGTCTAAGAAATACAAAAAGAAATTTTACTTGCATTAAAAAAATAAATGAATTATATTTAATAAGTTAATTGTTGAAAGGTCTTTTGAAGGAAAAGTTCCTCTTATGCTATAATATCTTTGTCGGATATTTTTGCAAAAAGAACCTGAATTATTCGGATAGAGCCTAGGATTCCTTTAATTAGACCCTATCCTCTTTCTTGACCGCTAAAGAATAGGAGTGAAGATAATATGGCAGAAATCAGACCGTTTCGGGCTCTGCGCCCCATTCCGGAACTCATTTGTAAGATTGCTGAATTGCCTTATGATGTGATGAATCAAAAAGAAGCCCGGGACATGCTTCGCCAAAATCCCTTGAGCTTTTTGCAAGTGACCCGTTCAGATGCGGCTTTGCCGGAATCTATTGCGGAGGATGATCCCCAGGTTTATGAAAAAGCAAGGGAAAACCTGGAGACGTATATCAGTCGTGGGGAGATGATCCAAGATTCGACACCCTGCTACTATATTTATCGGCAGCAAATGGGTCCTTATATCCAGATCGGCCTTGTGGCAGTCGCTTCACTTAAGGAATATGAAGACAAGGTCATCCGCAAACATGAACTTACGCGGGAAAAGAAAGAACGGGATCGGGTTCAGCATATCCTAGCGACCAAGGCCCAAACGGGACCTGTTTTTCTTGCTTACAAGAGCAAAGGACAGCTTTCTGCTTTCCTGTTGGACTATATGGGAAACCATACGCCGACCTATGACTTTACCGGAGAAGATGAAGTTCGTCATACCCTGTATGTCATGAATGAACCGCTGAAGGTCCAGGAAGTGACTCGTCTTTTTAGGCAGGTCCCGCAGCTTTATATAGCCGATGGCCATCATCGCTGTGAAGCAGCCTATCAAGTCGCCAAGCAATTGGGCGCTCGAAAAGGTCAGACGGGAACCGAGGAATACAATTATGTCCTGTCAGTTATCTTTCCGTCATCCATGCTTCATATCCTGCCTTATCATCGTTTGATTCGCGACTTGGGCGGACTTACGGCGGAAGATTTCCTGAAGAAAGTGAGTGTTTCTTTTGACGTGGAGGACCTGACACGGCCTGCTGAACCATCTGTTCCCCATACATTTTGCCTCTATCTTGGCGGCAAATGGCGGCGTCTCACGGCCAAAGAAGGCACGTATGATGCCGCTGACCCCATTAAGAGCCTAGATACCAGCATCCTCCAGGACCTTCTCCTTTCGGCAATCTTGGGCATCAAGGATCCTCGAAAGGATCCCCGTCTTGATTTCATGGGCGGTATCCGAGGGCTGAAAGGTCTTATGGATGCCGTAGACAGCGGCGCCTTTATGGCTGCGATTGCCATGTATCCAACGACTATGGAAGAACTCATCCGCGTTGCCGACGCGGGACTGATCATGCCGCCCAAATCAACTTGGTTCGAGCCAAAACTGCGGGATGCCATGACCATTCATTTGATAGGAGATGAACAAGATGGGAAGAATCTTTAATTTTGGTGCAGGACCCTCCATGCTCCCGCTGCCTGTATTGGAACAGGCCCAAGCAGAACTGCTTGATTATAAGGGAAGTGGTATGTCTGTTATGGAAATTAGTCATCGCTCTGATCTTTTTGAAGACATCAACCATGAAGCACAGAAAGATATCAAGACCCTTTTGCATCTGGATGATAATTGGAGCGTCATGTTTATGGGTGGAGGCGGTACGCTGCAGTTTTCCATGATCCCTATGAACTTCCTGATGCCAGGGAAAGTCGGTGCCTATGCCGACACGGGCAATTTTGCCCATAAAGCCATGTTGGAAGCGGACAAGATTGGAGAAACGGCCGTTGCCTATTCAAGCCGCAGCACCGGTTATGATCGGGTGCCCAAAAAGGGCGAGATCCAGATGCCTCATCAGGCGGCATACCTTTATATCAATTCCAACAACACGGTCTATGGAACAGAATATCATGAATATCCTGAGACGGGACATGTGCCCCTTATTGCAGATTTTTCATCCGATTTCCTGAGCCGTCCTGTCCCTATGGATCGCTTCTCCCTCGTTTATGGCGGGGCCCAGAAAAATATTGGACCTGCCGGCGTGACTGTCGTTATAGGGAAAAAGAGCTTCCTGCGCGGAAGGGACAGCCGCCTTCCCCTTATGCTGAACTACGAGACGTTCATGGATCATGATTCGACCTATAATACGCCGCCTGTCTACGGAATCTATATCGTCGGTCTTGTGGCCAAATGGCTCCTTGCACAAGGGGGGCTGGAAGCTATGGCGGTCCGCAATGCCAGAAAGAGCAAGATCGTTTATGATGTGATCGACGCTTATCCTGACTTTTATGTAGGTCGGGCCCAGAAGGATAGTCGGTCCCTCATGAATGCGACCTTTAATCTGCCCACGTCGGAGCTGGAAGCCCTTTTTGTGGAAAGCGCCGCCCAAAATGGGATGGTGGGCCTTAAAGGGCACCGCGTTTCCGGAGGAATCCGGGCTTCTATGTATAATGCCATGCCGCAGGAAGGATGCGAAACCTTGGCTGCTTTCATGGATGATTTCTATCGGCGCCACCGCTGATTATGTTGATCAAAGACCTCTTACGTACAGTTTCCGTACGTGGGAGGTCTTTGATGTCCCGCGAAAAGTAAGGACCGCGGAACGTCGATGAAACCTTGTTGGGGCGTGCGGATTTTTGTCATTGACGGAACCTGATGTATCTGTAATAATAAAAGCAACAATTGATAAAATCGATAATTATAAGAACTTTACGACAGCAAGGAGGTGCTCCCATGAAAGGATATGCTATGTTGAAAATCGGTGAATCCGGATGGATCGAAAAAGAACGGCCTGTCTGCGGTCCTCTTGATGCGATTTGCCGCCCTATCGCGGTTGCCATCTGTTCTTCCGATGTTCACACCTTATGGTCCGGAGCCATTGGCGAACGGCACAACATGATCTTGGGCCATGAATGCTGCGCTGAAGTTGTAGAAGTGGGCAGCTTGGTCAAGGATTTCAAGCCGGGGGACCGGGTCCTTGTTCCGGCCATTACGCCGGATTGGAGTTCCGCCGCTGCCCAGGCTGGGTGGCAGCAGCATTCAGGCGGTATGCTCGGCGGTTGGAAATTCTCCAATTATAAAGATGGTGTCTTTGCTGATTTCTTCCATGTCAATGATGCGGATGGCAACCTGGCCCATCTGCCGGAGGGCATGGATCCTGTTGACGCATGCATCATGTCTGATATGGTTCCGACGGGCTTCCACGCCGTCGAACAGGCTGATGTCCAGTTTGGCGATACGGTCCTTGTCATCGGTATTGGTCCTGTGGGCCTCATGGCGGTCCGTGCCTGCGCCCTGAGAGGGGCCAGCCGTATCATGGCGGTGGGGACGCGTCCTGTCTGTATGGAAGTGGCCAAAGCTTATGGGGCTGATGAATTTATCAGCTACAAGGATGGCCCCATCTTTGCACAGGTCTTGGAACGGACAAATGGCGCCGGTGTGGACCGCGTCTGCATTGCCGGCGGCAACGTGGATACCTTCAGCGAAGCCATCAAGTGCCTGAAGCCAGGCGGACGGATTGGCAACGTTAACTACCTCGGTTCCGGAGACTATGTCAAGATCCCTCGCGTGGAATGGGGCGCTGGCATGTCGAACAAGACCATTTCCGGCGGTCTCATGCCGGGCGGACGGCTGCGCATGGAAAAACTGGCGAGCCTTGTCACGAGCGGTCGCCTCGATCTCCATAAGGAAGTCACCCACGTCTTTGAAGGCATGGATCACGTCGAAGAAGCGCTCTTTATGATGCGCGATAAACCGCGGGATCTCATCAAACCGGTCGTCATTTGGAAATAATAAGCAGCAAAGGGGAGGGGATGGGGCCCTCCTTTTTCCATCCAGGAGGCCATCATGAAAGTCCTTATTGTATCCGGATTCCTCGGCGCTGGAAAAACCTCCTTTATCCGCCATATGACGGACACCCTCCTTGATGTGGATTTTGTCATTTTTGAAAATGAAATTGGCGAAACGGATATCGATGTCAAGGTCCTCCAGGAGGGGGAACGGAGCCTGAACGTCTATGAAATGACGGAAAACTGCGTCTGCTGTACGGGAAAAGCTGATTTTCTCACAAACCTCATGACCATCCTTTCCGCCCTGGACCCGGAAGTTCTCATCGTCGAGCCCACAGGAGCGGCTAGACTCAGCATCCTCATGGCAGCCATCGAAGGGCTTTTCTATGACGCCATCGACCTCCTGCCTCCCATAACGATTGTGGACGCAACGACCTTCTTTATGGAAAAGGACCGCTTCAGTGATCTTCGCTTGGAACAGATTCGCCATGCCTCCGTCCTCATCCTCTCAAAATCAGAGCATCTGGAAGAAAGCGAGATTGCCCGCTTCCACAAGGCCCTCCATGAGCTTTCTCCCGAGGCAGAAATTATAACAGGCGACTACACGGCCCTGCCGGACGCCTTTTTTCGGCGCCGTTTGGAGCGGCAGCGGAAAAAAGAAGATCCTGGGACCTGCGGGGAAAAAGGGGAAGAAGCTCACCACAGTCATGGCCCTGGACACACTCATGAGGACTGCCATCACGAGGAAAATCCTGTGGAAACGGTTACCTTGACGGACGTTTTTGTACGCCATCCTCTTTATCTCATGCGCTTTTTGGACCTTGTGACCAAAGGAGCTTTTGGCAGGATTCCCCGGGCCAAGGGGTATCTTCCCTGCGGAGGGGACTGGGTCCGCTTTGACCTCGTGGAAGACCACTGGATGATTTCCGGCTTTTCCCCGCAGGAAGGCGCGAATGTCACTCTTATTGGAAAAGAACTTGATGAAGGGGCGGTACGCGATTATTTTGCAAATATAGCCGATTGATGACCAAGAAACCTCCTGGGCCTAACAAGCCGAGGAGGTTTGTCACATGAACGTCACTTGACAGGAACGGGCAAAATCCGCTACAATCGAAATGTACCCATACGGGGTATGCTTTTTTAACTCAATTAGAAAGTGTGGGAAACCTATGAAAAAAATCTTGCTTGTCCTTCTTGCTGTTGTCGTCCTTATCGGGGGCACCTTGATGGGTAGTTACAATGGGCTTGTCAGTGCCAATGAACAGGTAACGGGCCAGTGGAGCCAAGTAGAAAACCAGCTCCAGCGCCGCAATGATCTCATTCCCAACCTTGTGAATACGGTTAAGGGCTATGCCGCTCATGAGACGCAGGTCTATGCCGATGTGGCAAATGCTCGGGCTAAACTGGCCGGTGCGCGGAATGTCTCTGATGCCGCGGCAGCAAGCGGAGAACTCGATGGGGCCCTGTCCCGTCTTCTTGCCATTGCTGAAAACTATCCGGACCTTAAGAGCAATACGAACTTCCTTCAGCTCCAGGATGAATTGGCAGGGACGGAAAACCGCATTGCTGTAGCCCGCCGTGACTACAACCAGTCCGTCCAGACCTTCAATGCCAAGATCAAATCCTTCCCGACAAACATCCTTGCTGGTATGTTTGGTTTTACGGACCGGGATTATTTCAAGGCTGATGAAGGGGCCAAGACGGTTCCGCAGGTGAAGTTCTAAGGTCATCGAGGGAAGGAGACATTCCCATGAAAAAGAAACTCTTATGGCTGCTCCTTGTCCTCCAGGTGATTTTTTTCCTGCCTTGGGGTTTGGGGCAGGCCGCCGGGATTCCGCCCAAACCGGCGCGGGATATTTATGTCGTCGATGAGGCAGGCGTCCTTTCCAGTCGGACGAAACAGATCATCCTCGCCTATAGTTCCGCCCTTGCCAAAAGGACCAAGACACAGGTCGTTGTCCTTACCGTGCCGACCCTTGACGGGGAAAGCATAGAAGACTATGGGCTTTCTGTTCTGCGCGAATGGGGCATTGGCGATAAAAAAGAAAATAATGGCGTTCTCCTTCTTGTAGCCACCAAGGACCGAAAGAGCCGCATTGAAGTGGGCTATGGTCTGGAAGGCGTCCTTCCTGACGGCCTCACAGGGCGAATCCAGGATCAGTACATGCTGCCTTCCTTCCGTAAGGGTAATTATGACGAAGGAATCCTGAACGGCTATTCCGCCGTCCTCCAGACCGTGGCGAAAGGCTATGGCCTGAGTGTCAAGGACCTTCCCGTAGAAGGAACGAGCCAGCCCCAGCCCCAGGAACAATCGGAAGGTCTGCCTTTTTTGACGCGGCTTATCCTTTTTGGGGGTATTGTGCTGCTCTTTTTGGTGGACCGCCTGCTCTTTGGCGGTGCCATCTTCCGAACCTTGCTCTACCTTTTCTTCTTTCGCGGCGGTGGCCGCGGCGGTGGCTTTGGCGGGGGCGGCGGCTTCGGTGGAGGCAGTTTTGGCGGCGGCTCCGGTGGGGGCGGCGGTTCCAGTCGTAGCTGGTAACAAAGAAACGTACTCATGGATTTCCACGGGTACGTTTTTGTCTATCTGGGAATGGGTTTTTGGACAAATAAAAATGACTGCCCAATAGAGCAGCCATTTTTAGGTTTGACTTATTTGTAGGTCAGTTCCTGATAGCCAATGTAGCAGGTTGCCGGGTTCAGCAGGGCTTCTCCCGTAAAGGCATCGGTTTCAAAGGTGGCTTTGTAGACAACAAAGGGGGTGCCATCCTTATCATCGGTTTTTTTCGTGACGACGATGTTGCGAGCGTCAGCATAACGAGCCTTGATGGCTTCCTTGACGTCTTCTTCCGTCTTCGAAACGGTGACACTGCCAGGATAGTTGGAGCTCTTGACTTCGACTTCCTTGACTTTCTGGGTGGCTCGATCGACTTCGACTTCATAGCGTTCCAAGGTGTCAGGATCCAGGAATTCCAGCTCGAATTTATTGTCATCAGTCTTGGCACTGACAAGTTTGGCCGCTGCAGGAACGACTTTCTGGGCGTTTGTTACAGCCGTCTGTTTGGCTGCAATCGTAGTAGAAACGCCAGCAGCAAAGGCGGGGACGGTGCCAGCAAAGGTACCGGAAAGAACAGCAGCAACAGCCGCGGTTACAGCATATTTTTTCATGTTCATGGATATACACTCCTCTCAAATCACATGTAATTATTATACGATAAGAAAGATGAAGGAACTATGAAAAGCTGAGAATTTCACGAATTTGACGCAAAGACAACGAAAATAAGAAATTATTATGTAATATTTATTACAAAATATTAGAAGCGGAAATCTCTTTCCCCGTGAATGATTTTATCTAGGTAAGCTTGGCAGGTACTCCGAACCTGGGGATTGGGAATCTTATCCAGCTCCTTTGCAATGACGTCTTCTCCCTTTTTGCGAGTATCATCCGAGGCGTAGTCTACAAGATACTCTTTCAGCGTAAGGAGGGCATTTGGCTGGCAGCAGTTGGAGATTTCCCCTGTCTTGGCAAGGGACATGAAGCGATCTCCTGTTCGACCGGCTCGGTAGCAGGCCGTACAGAAGCTCGGGATGTACCCGTCCGTCAGGAGCCAGTTGATGACTTCATCCAAAGTTCGATTGTCGTTCACTTCAAACTGGGCAGAATCTTCTTCCTCTTCTTCGGCATAACCGCCGACACTCGTACGGGAAGCCCCGCTGATCTGGGAAACCCCGACTTCGATGACGGAAGCACGGGTTTTGGCAGATTCACGGGTCGATATGATGATACCTGTATAGGGAACCGTGATACGAAGGATGGCAATGATTTTTTTGAAGAGGTCATCGGAAATGGAGTTGGGGAACGCATCCACGGAAATATCATCAGCCGGACGAATGCGGGGAACGCTGATGGTGTGGGGGCCAACACCGAAGACGGCTTCCAGGTGTTCCTTATGCATGAGAAGGCCGGCAAAGTCATACCGATAGTTGTTGAGTCCATAAAGGACACCGACTCCAACGTCGTCAATCCCCCCTGTCATGGCACGGTCCATGGCTTCCGTGTGATAAGCATAGTCATGCTTGGGTCCATGGGGATGCAGGATTTCGTAATTTTTCCGATGGTAGGTTTCCTGGAAGAGGATATAGGTGCCAATGCCTGCTTCTTTGAGCTTACGGTAATTTTCCACGGTTGTCGCGGCGATGTTGACATTGACGCGGCGAATAGCCCCGTTTTTATGTTTGATACTGTAAATAGTATGGATACTTTCAAGAACGTATTCAATCGGATTGTTGACAGGGTCCTCGCCTGTTTCAAGGGCCAGGCGCTTGTGCCCCATATCCTGCAGGGCCGTCACTTCCCGGACAATTTCTTCCTGCGTCAGTTTCTTCCGGGCGATGTGTCGGTTCTTGGCATGATAGGGACAGTAGACACACCCATTGATACAGTAGTTTGAAAGATAAAGGGGCGCAAATAGGACGATGCGCTGACCATAGATCTTATCCTTGATCTTACGGGCAAGGTCATAGATGGCTTCCGTCACGTCCGAGTCCTCGCTCTTAAGGAGCACGGAGGCTTCCCGATGGCTCAGGCCTTTCAGGTGGCTGGCTTTTTCAACAAGGGACAGGCAGAATTCCTTGTCTTGACTCTTTTCGTCAGCATAGGCGAGGGTTTCCATGATTTCCTCGTGGTTAATGAATTCATCAGCTTTCGAGGAGGCGGGGTTGTAGGGAATGGTCATAGTGGATGATTCTCTCCTTTGGATGGTTGATTTCCCAAACAGTGGTGTGGGCACAAAAAAAGCATGCCAAAAAGGCATGCAAACAGAATCGGTCCATTCACTGCCTTAGTACTTGGGGGTCCTTGTACGCAGGGAGTTTTTGTTATTTTACTGCAAAAATAAAAGTTATGCAACAAAAAGAGGTTGTGAAAAATGAACGGTGCACTTGAAATGTACCCTCTTTACTGGACACCCAGTAAGGAGGGTACATTTTGCGTTATACGACTGAATTTAAGCTGATGTGTGTAGAACTTTATCGTCAAGGTAAGTGGGTAAAAACACCTAAAGGAATTAAAACAGCAAATTTTCGTAACAAGATTCGTACTTGGAATCGTATCGAACAGGCTGGCGGACCGGAAGCATTGTGTCACAAAGCACATTACAAGGCATGGTCCCCAGAGGAGAAACTTGAATTGGTTTCACAAGTAAATGCCGGACAGTCAATGATGGCTGTCGCCTGTCAATATGGTATGAGCTATAGTCTTTTGTACCAATGGGTTCGTAAATACAGAGAAGAGGGGTATAATGGGCTCGTAAGTAAAAAGAAAGGTCAGCATAGAAAGGATCAGCCCATGAAAAGAAATACGAAGAGCCCCAAACCATTAAATGAAAGTGAACGGGAAGAATTAATTCGTCTGCGCGCAGAGAACGCCTACATAAAAGCGGAGAATGCTGTAATAAAAAAACAAATCGCCTTGAGACGACAAAAATGGGCTGCGCAGCTCAAGGCAAAAAGGCAGCAATCATCCAGGAACTCCGCCAGGAAGGACACCCGTTAAAGTACCTGTTAAAATTCTCGGGATTAGCGAAGTCGACCTACTACTATGAATTGAAGCGTACCGATCGTGTAGAAGAAAGAAACAAATCAATTACGGAAACAATCTGTCACATATTCGAGGAAAATAAGCAGAGATATGGTGTTCGGCGCGTTTGTCACGAGCTGGTGAACCGCGGCTTCCATATCAATCACAAACGGGTGCAGCGTATCATGCATGACCTGAAGCTGTTTGGCAAGCGTCCGAAAGAAAAGTACCATTCGTATAAAGGAGAAGTCGGGAAAGTGGCCGGCAACATCATCCAGAGAAACTTTAAAGCGGACAGGCCACTGCAGAAATGGACAACGGATGTAACACAGTTTCATTTCTCATGGGGAAAATGCTACCTTTCCCCCATCCTGGATATGAATACGAACGAAATCATCTCCTATGATTTATCGATGATTCCTAATCTTAACCAAATCAAAAGGATGCTGAACCGAGCTTTTAAGAAATTCAGGAATTTACAGGGTTTAATTATGCACTCGGATCAGGGATGGCAGTATCAGCATGAATATTACAGAAGTGAATTGAAAAAGCATGGAATTATACAGTCAATGTCGCGTAAGGGCAACTGCTATGACAACAGTATTATGGAGACCTTTTTTGGTCGGATGAAAAATGAAATGTATTACGGAAGCGAAAAAGAATACACCTCGTTCAAGGTATTTGCTAAAGCAGTGAAAGAATACATTCATTATTTCAACAAGGAAAGGATTCAGAAAAAAACAAAATGGATGCCTCCCGAAATATATCGGGAAACATCCACTAATGCCATTTAACTAATTTATATGCGTCCAGTTTTTGGGGTACACATCAACTTTTTACAGCCTCTTTTTTTACGGCATTGTTTCCATTCTTAAGCAGTGGGGGCACGTAATGGCAGCGAATCGGATTGATTTTTGCTCCGAGTAAGAAAAGAGGATTATCAGGACAAGGCGACGTCAAGGACCATCATGACGGAAAATCCTAAGGAAAAGCATAGGACACCAATGTCAGAGTGGTGGCCTTGGCTCATTTCCGGAATGAGCTCTTCGACGACGACATAGAGCATGGCACCGGCGGCAAAGCTCAAGAAATAAGGCATGAGAGGAATGATCTGCGTGGCAAAGTAAATGGTTAGAACCGCGCCGATGGGTTCAACAATGCCCGAGAGGATACCGTAGAAAGCCGCTTTTTTAAGGCTCCAGCCTCGTTCGTAAAGGGGCATGGAAATGATGGCCCCTTCCGGTACGTTCTGGATGGCAATCCCGAGGGAAAGGGCGAGGGCCGCGGACAGGGAAATGAGGGAATTGCCGCTTGCATAACCGGCGTAGACGACACCAACCGCCATTCCTTCCGGAATGTTGTGAATCGTGACGGCAAGGAGCATGAGGAGAGTCTTATCGAGTTTTGTCACAGGGCCTTCCGGTTCCGTACTCATCTGGTGCAGATGGGGGATGGCATGATCTAGGATAAGAAGAAAGAAGACCCCAATCCAAAAGCCAATGAAGCTTGGCAGAAAGGCCCAGCGGCCGAGGGCTTGTGAAAATTCCAGAGCCGGTGCGAGAAGGCTCCAGAAAGAAGCCGCCGTCATGACCCCGGCCGCAAATCCCGTGAGCGCCCGGTTTACTTTTTCGCTGAGTCCTTTTTTCAGGAAAAAAACGAAGCAGGCGCCGAGGCTTGTTCCCATAAAGGGGATGATGACGCCCCAGAAAACAGAACCATTCATGGCTTAGCCAAAAAGGCGGGAGAAGAAGCCTTTCTTTTCATAAGGCTCGGTCTTCATGCCTTTATAGGTGTAGCCTGTCTCATCAATGGCCTTTTTGATCACGGCTTCCTCGACAGGGGTTTCTGTCACAAAAGTGGCTTCTTTCTTGGAACGGGAAGCTGATACGTGGGCGGCATGGGGGAAAGCGTGCCGAATCGTATCGGCAATATGGGCTTCGCACATCCCACAGGACATGCCTTCAATATGGATGATGTTTTTTACCATAAGGGTCACTCCTTCTTTAGATTGCAAGAAAAGTTAGTTATACCTAACAAGAGTATAGTATAGCCAGCCTGCCCCTTTTGTCAATTGGGAACCTTCGAAAAGGACAATAAAAAACCGTGGAACGTCTGTTCCACGGCTGAATTCAATTGGTGGCCCCGGAGTGATTCGAACACTCGACCTTTTGGTTCGTAGCCAAACGCTCTATCCAGCTGAGCTACGGAGTCATAACCGAACAGTCATTATTGTACTCGATGGTCTTATTTTTGTCAACGCTTTTTTTAAAATATTTTCCTGGGTCAGTATTCCCTTGCAAAGGGTTCCCTGTTTTTTATCGGCAAGCCGTTTTCTTGGCCTTTTGTTTCTTTTGTTACTTGCTATGCGCCTAGGCCCGTATTTCATAGGGAAAAGGGGCTCCTCGTGGTAATTTTACTGGCTTTATTGTATAATAAAACCCTACATTTCCATTATTTTTATGTTTTTAGGAAGGATACAATCATGTTATTTACGGATAAAGCTAGGATCTATGTAGAAGCAGGAAGCGGCGGCGACGGAGCTTCCAGTTTTCGGCGTGAGAAATTTGTCGCTCACGGCGGTCCTGACGGCGGTAACGGCGGACGCGGTGGGAGTGTTTATCTGGTAGCCTATAAGGATCTCAATACCCTTGTTGATTTTCGCTATAAACGAAAATTTGTTGCTTCCCGCGGCGGCAATGGTTCGGCCAAAAACTGCACAGGTCCCAAGGCTCCCGATGTGGAAGTCAAGGTACCGATGGGCACTGTTGTCATTGATGATGCAACGGGGGTCGTCTTGGCGGACCTTTCCCACGAAGGGGACCGTTTCCTTGCTGCTAAGGGCGGACGCGGCGGTAAAGGCAATGCCTGCTATGTGACAAGTACCAAACAGGGCGTGACCTTCGCGGAAAAAGGTGAGCCGGGGACTAAAGGTTGGCTGCGCCTAGAGCTGAAACTATTGGCCGATGTCGGTATGGTGGGCTATCCCAGTGTGGGCAAATCAAGCATTGTTGCCCGTGTTTCAGCGGCACGACCAGAGGTTGCGGCCTATCATTTTACGACGCTGACTCCTGTCCTTGGCGTGGTGCGCCTTGATGAGGAAAACTCATTTGTCCTTGCCGATCTGCCTGGACTTATTGATGGGGCCAGCAAAGGGGTCGGTCTGGGGCATGACTTCCTGCGTCATATAGAACGGACGCGGGTCATCCTTCATATTGTCGATACAAGCGGCAGTGAAGGACGTGACCCTGTGGAAGATTTCAAGAAAATTAATGAGGAATTGGCCCTTTACAGTGACAAACTGGTCAAACGGCCCCAACTTGTCGTTGCCAATAAGATGGATTTGCCTGGAGCAGAAGAAAATTATCCTGCCTTGGAAAAATATGTTACGGAAAAGGGCTATCCCATCATGAAAGCATCAGCTGCAACGGGTGATGGATTGCGTACCGTCATGTATAAGGCTTTTGAAATGCTTCAAAAGGCCCCGCGGGACGAGGAGATGCTGGAAGTGGGGCACCTCAAGGAAGTGGATCCCGATTCATTTGAGATCCTTACGGATGCAGAGGACGCTGATTTTGAAGTCAAGGGCAAGAACATTGAGCGCCTTGTGGCCATGACCAATTTTGATAACGAAGAAGCGGTGTACCGGTTCCAGCTCATCTGGCGCCGTCTCGGCATTGAAAAGGCCCTGAAGGAAAAGGGCATTGAAGAAGGACAGTCAGTCAAGATCGGTGACATGATCTTTGAGTTTGAGGATCGTTACTGAGGGTCCCCAACGCAGGTATCCCAAACGAGTAGGAATAGGAAGGTGAGCAGATGGAAAGGGAAAAACTGGCAAAGGCAAAACGGATTGTCATCAAGGTAGGTTCGAGTACCATTACCTACCCCAATGGCAAGGTCAATTACGAAAAGATTGAAAAGCTGGCAAGGATTATGGCGGATCTGCAGAACAGCGGCCATGAAATGATCCTTGTTTCCAGCGGTGCCGGTGCTGTTGGCGTTGGCCGCCTAAAATTTGAGGGAAAGCCCAAGGACATGCCAGGTAAACAGGCCTGCGCCGCCGTGGGACAGGGTATTTTGATGCATATTTATGAGCGGCTTTTTGCCGAGTATGGCCAGACCGTGGCCCAGGTCCTCCTGACCCGTGCGGACACGCTTGACCGCCATCATTATGCCAATTCCCGCAATACCTTCCAAAAACTGCTTGAATGGGGCGTCATTCCGGTTGTCAATGAAAACGACGTTGTCGCTATTGATGAGTTCAAGATTGGTGACAATGACAATCTTTCCGCCTTGGTAGCCGGAATCGTCGACGCTGATGTCGATATCCTTCTTTCTGATGTGGACGGTCTTTATACTGCCAATCCTCAGAGCCATCCTGATGCCCGCCTCATTTCGGAGGTGCCCGAAATCACTCCGGAACTGGAAGCCATGGCCGGCGGTGCTGGTTCCAAGAATGGGACTGGCGGGATGATTACGAAAATTCAAGCGGCAAAGGTCGCTAATTCTTCGGGGATTGCCCTTGTCATTGCTTCCGGGGAAGACCCGGAGGTGCTGCGCCAGATCCTTCGGGGAGATGCCGTGGGGACCCTTTTTGTTCCCCATATTTCTCATCTCCAGGCCCGGAAACAGTGGCTGGCTTTTGGCGCTAAGGTGGAGGGTGCGCTCATTGTCGATGCTGGCCTTGAAAAGGCCCTCAAGCAAAAAGGCAGCTGCAGCATTCTTCCGGTCGGCATCAAGGCTGTCAGAGGGGACTTTGAAAGCGGCGTGACTGTTAGCGTGGCTGATGAAAAGGGACATGAACTGGCTCGGGGACTTGTAAACTACGATGCCCAGGAGATCCGTAAGATCCTTGGGAAAAAGACGGGCGATGTGGAATCAGTTCTGGGCTATATCCATACGGATGAAGTCATCCACCGAGATAATCTCGTCATCATGTAAGGAGGCGTGACCGTGTACGAACAGGGAATGGTCCGGATGCAGGCTGAAGGAGCAAAAGAGGCTTCTGTTACTCTTGGCCTTTTGTGTGCGGATGTAAAAAATAAGATCCTTCTTGCCATGGCTGAAGGACTCATGGCAGAAGAAAGGGCAATCCTTGCTGCCAATGCCACTGATATGGAAAATGGACGTCAAGGCGGGCTTAAGGATTCCTTCCTGGATCGGCTGCTGCTCACGCATGAGCGGCTGGCCCAGATGGCCGAAGGCATTCGGCAGGTTGCAGACCTTGAGGACCCCGTGGGAAAAGTCCTGAGCGGACGGACGCTTTCCAATGGCCTTACAATCACAAAGGTTACCGTCCCTCTGGGACTGATTGGCATCATTTATGAAGCTCGCCCCAATGTGACGGCCGATGCCATCGCACTCTGCGTGAAAAGCGGTAATGCCGTGATCTTGAAGGGGGGCCGGGAAGCCCTCCATTCCAATAAGGCTGTAAGCGATGCCCTCATTGCAGCAGGCCGCAAGGCCGGTCTTCCCGAAGGCGCCGTCCAGTTTATCAATATTCCAGAGCGGGAAGCGGTCACGGAACTGATCCATCTCGACGGTCTTGTCGATGTGGTCATTCCCCGCGGCGGTGCAGGACTTATCCGCACGGTTGTAAGCGGCGCCTCGGTGCCTGTTATCGAAACCGGATCCGGTGTCTGCCATACTTATGTGGATAAAAAGGCCGATGTGGCTATGGCCGTTTCCATTGCCCTCAATGCCAAGGTCAATCGGCCCAGTACATGCAATTCCATGGAAACGCTTCTTGTCCATAAGGAAATTGCGGATGCCTTTATGCCGGCTATGGTGAAAGCTTATCAAAAGGCTCATGTGACGATGATTGGTGATGATCGGGCCTTGGCTTATGAAAAAGGCATGATTCCTGCTACCGATGAAGATTGGGCCACGGAATACAATGACCTTCGCCTGAGCATCCGTATCGTTGATTCCATGGAAGAAGCGGTTGCCCATATTCGCCGCTATGGAACGGGGCACTCTGAAGCCATTGTGACAGACGATTACGAAACAGCCCGCCGCTTCCAGCAAGTGGTTGATGCGGCCTGCGTCTACGTGAATGCATCGACACGGTTTACGGACGGGTTCCAATTCGGGTTTGGCGCGGAAATCGGCATCAGTACGCAGAAACTCCATGCCCGCGGCCCTATGGCCCTGCCGGAGCTGACGACAACCAAATACCTGATTTGTGGAAATGGACAGATCCGTTCGTAACGGAATCTTTTACAATCCTTCATGATTTCTTCATGAAGGATTGTTATCATAAACCCAGTATGTGGAGTGGGGAGCAGGACCTTTTTCCTGCCGGGAGGAGCCTTGGTCCAAGGGTTCCTTCCGCTTACAGTAAATGAGGTGGGGAATAACGTGGATTTTTTGAAGAAACATCGTATCCTTGTCGGCTGTTTGGCCGTTCTTTTGGCAGCCGCGGCAGCTGGCGGCCTCTGGTACAAGGACAAGAAAGCCAAAGAGGCTTTGGCACAGATCCGTACGGACACGGTGAGCCGGGAAACAGTACGCCAGACTGTTTCGGCTACAGGCGCACTGAGTGCCCAAGACAATGTTGAAATCAACTCGAAGATTACGGGTCGTATCGTTGCGGTCTATGTCAAGGAAAATCAGCATGTTACGGCAGGACAGCCGCTCTTGAAACTTGATGATACGTCCCTGATGAAGACCCAGGTGATGAAAGAAGCTACTCTGTCAGACCGGGAAGCCACTTATCGGCGGGATGCGCAGCTTCTCGAGGAAGGCGCCATTTCCCAGAGCGTCTTTGATACGGCCAAGGCCAATTATGATTATGCCAAGGCAGACTATGAACAGGCTGTTTCAAATACCAACGATACGATCATTACGTCCCCGATTGACGGGTATGTCATTGGCAAACCGACTCCTGTAGGACAGACGGTATCGCCCGGTGTTTCGACGCCGCAGGTCATCATGAATGTAGCGACCTTGGATAAGATGCAGATTGAGCTCATGGTCGATGAATCCGATATTGGCCAGATCAAGGACGGCCAGACAGTTGAGTTTACCGTTGATGCCTATCCTGATGAAACGTTTAAGGGAATCATTTCCCTCATCAGCCGAAGTGCGACGACAACTAACAATGTCAATTACTATACTTGCTATGTCGATGTTGACAATGTGGACAACAAGCTCCTTCCGACCATGACGGCACGGGCCAATGTCATCATCGGGGAAGTGGATGATGCCCTTTCCATTTCTTCCAAATGCCTCTTTACCAGCGGGGACAGAAAGTATGTGAAGGTCCTTGATCGGGCGTCGGGCACAGCACGGGAAGTGGACGTCAAGGTCCTTATGCAGGGTGAAGACCGGATTGCGGTGAGCGGTGACCTTGAGGAGGGCGATGAACTTGAAGTCAAGACTGTGACCGTTAAGACGCAGCAGCGCGGAGGTCCTCCCATTTGATGAAGGGAGGAAAGCGAATCCATGAACGTCATTGAACTAAAGGATATTGTAAAAAGTTATGCGATGGGGGATACGACGGTTTATGCCCTGAACCATCTTACTGTCAGTTTCGAAAAGGGTAAATTTACTTCCATCGTAGGGCCTTCAGGAAGCGGGAAGTCGACGTTGATGAATGTCTTGGGCTGTCTTGACCGCCCGACATCGGGGGAGTATATCCTCGAAGGTAAGAATATTGCCCGTTATACAGATGATGAACTGGCCCATACGCGCAATGCCCGCATTGGCTTTGTGTTCCAGAGCTTCAATCTCCTGTCCCGCCTGTCGGCTGTAGACAATGTGGCGCTTCCCCTGATCTACGCTGGGGTCGATCTCAAGGAGAGGACCGAGCGGGCCGAGAAGGCCCTTACTGAAGTGGGGCTCGGCGCGCGGCTTTACCATAAACCCAATGAGATGAGCGGTGGGCAGCGTCAGCGTGTCGCCATTGCGCGGGCGCTCATCAATGACCCGGCTATCATCATGGCCGATGAACCGACAGGAAACCTTGATACCAAATCAACCTTGGAAATCATAGATATCTTTGAAAAATTGAACCATATGGGCAAGACCGTCATCATGGTTACTCATGAACCGGAACTGGCTGATATGACGCAGCGCATCCTGACCATCCGGGATGGGAAGCTCATCAAGGATGAACGGAGGGAATGATATGCTGAAGGAATGCATCAAGATGGCCTTCGAAGGCATGCTTTCCAATAAGCTCCGGACTTTTCTTACCATGCTGGGCATCATCATCGGTGTCGGTGCTGTCATTGCCATGGTTTCCTTGGGCCTTGGGATGCAGGAAAAAGTCAAGGAAAACATCTCCAGTATGGGAAGTAACCTGCTCATTGTCATGAGCGGCGGACGTACCGCCAATGGACAGCGGATTGCCAGCGGCAGCGGGGCACATTTGACGTATGATGATGCTAAGGCCATTGAAAAGAATGTCGATGGCATCAAATACGTGGCGCCTGGCGTACAAAGCAGCTACCAGCTTGTTGCGGGAAACCAAAACTGGAATACGCAGGTCCAGGGCATGACGCCTAATATCATTGACATCCGGAACTATACCATCAAGACAGGCCGTATGTATACGGAAAAAGAACTGACGAGCCGTGACAGGGTTTGTGTTATAGGACAGACGGTTGCAGACAATCTATTCCCCGAAGGAGATCCTGTAGGGAAAACTGTCCGTATCAATAAAGCCCCTTTTAGGGTTGTTGGTGTCCTAAACAGCAAAGGACAATCCTCTATGGGGCAGGATCAGGATGATGTGGTCTTTGTTCCCCTTACTACGGCTATGCAGCGGCTGATGGGCATTACTTATATCCGAAATATCACGATCCAGTGCGAGAATGAAAATACGATTGAACAGGTCCAATCCGATGTAGTCACGCTGCTGCGGCAACGCCACAAGATCCGTACGGGCGAAGACGATGACTTTAGTGTTCGGAATCTGGCAGAAATCATCAAGACCGCTCAGGAAACGACGGGGTCCATCACCTTGCTTTTGGCTATCATTGCGGCCATCAGTCTTCTTGTCGGCGGCATCGGTATTATGAACATCATGCTTGTTTCCGTAACGGAACGGACGCGGGAAATCGGTATCCGCAAGGCCCTTGGGGCGACCTACCATGATATCTTGCTGCAGTTCCTCGTTGAATCCATGGTCATTGGTGTCACGGGCGGAACGACGGGCATGATCCTAGGCACAATTGTTTCTGTCATTGCCGCGCGGATCATTGGCTGGCCGATTGTCATTTCGGTCCTTGCAACCATTATTTCAGTCGTCTTTTCTGTTGGAATTGGTCTTTTCTTTGGGCTTTATCCTGCCAAGAAAGCGGCTCTTCTTGATCCGATTGACGCGCTTCGTTATGAATAAGAGAGAATCAATCCTTATGGAAAAAGCCCGCGGTTTCTGGGCTTTTCTCCACACACCAAAGACCCGTTTTGATTTAAAGGATCGCGGCAAAGCTTTTTGTTATTTTGTGATCCTTGCAGTCATTTATTATTTTATTGTCCGTTTATTGGGATACTGAATCCGCTCTTGCAAGCGCGGGTAGATAAAACCCTTTTCGCGTTGCCTGTGGGAAAGGTGAAAAAACCCCCGATGAATTGTATAAAAATTGACAGTTTTATGAATCCATTCCTTTCGGGGAATGGATTTTTTTGAATTAGTAGGCAAAAGAATCGGCGATACCGTATAATAAAGAAGTCGATTTAGAACAGTTCCGTATTAGTGTGGTAAAACAAATGGTGCGAAAAAAATTTCGCAGGGAGAGGACCACTTTTAAAGGGACTGTCCGAGCGGTTAGGTTGTTATTTTTGGGAGGTGCAGTTACATGAAGGTTGATTTGAACTCTGATCTTGGTGAAAGTTTTGGCGCGTATACGATTGGTATGGATAAAGAGGTCATCCCCCTGGTCACAAGTGCCAATATTGCTTGTGGTTTTCATGCCGGCGATCCGGCGGTCATGCAGAAAACCATTGCCCTTGCCCACGAAAACCGGATTGGATTAGGGGCTCATCCCGGTTATCCCGACCTTGTCGGCTTCGGCCGTAGGACCATGGCCGTCAGTCCTAAGGACGTTTATGCCATGGTGGTCTATCAAGTGGGTGCCCTGGCTGCTTTTGCCAAGGCGGCTGGTGGACGGCTGCAGCATGTCAAACCCCATGGAGCCATGTACAATATGGCGGCCAAGGATGCTGCCCTAGCAGAAGCCATTGCCCAGGCTGTCTATGATGTCGATAAGGACCTGATCCTTTTTGCCCAGCCAGGAACGGAAAGTATCAAGGCGGCAGAAAAGATTGGCCTTCTTACGGCTGCGGAAGTCTTTGCTGACCGAAGCTACCAGGAAGACGGCACACTGACGCCTCGGTCCAAACCCGGTGCAATGATTACCGATGAAGACGCGTCCATCGCCCAGGTGCTTTCCATGGTCCTTGACCACAAGGTGACCTGCCTGTCCGGTAAGGTCATTCCCATCAAGGCTGACTCTATCTGCGTACATGGTGATGGCCCGAAGGCTCTTCTCTTTGTGCAGAAGATTCGTAAGGCCCTTGCGGAAAAAGGTGTGGAGATTGCCCCCGCTGGTTCGTTTTTGCGGTAAGGTTGGGGCCATGGGTCCTTCCTGATTCGATCCTTGCTTTTGAATATTAGCTGAAAAGGAGCAACCAATATGAAAGAATCCAACCTCAGTGTCCTTTTGGGCGCCGCCTTTCTCATGGCAACCAGTGCTATTGGACCGGGGTTTCTCACGCAGACAACGGTCTTTACAAGCCAGCTCAAAGGGAGCTTTGGCTTTGTCATCCTCGTCACTATCATCATCCATGCGATTACCCAGCTCAATGTGTGGCGCATCATCGCCGTTTCCAAAAAACCAGGTCAGGATATTGCCAACGCAGTCCTGCCGGGTCTTGGCTACTTCGTTTCGGCCCTTGTCGTTGCCGGCGGACTTGCCTTCAACATCGGCAATATTGGCGGTGCCGGTCTCGGTATGAATGTTCTTTTTGGGATTTCCCCTGTTGCTGGTGCTCTCATCAGTACGGTTATTGCCGTTTTTATTTTCCTTAACAAGGAAGCGGGGCGCCTTATGGACCGCTTTGCCCAGATTGTCGGAGGCTTGATGGTGCTCCTTACGATCTATGTGGCGTTTACGAGCCACCCGCCCATTGGGTTTGCCCTTTCCAATACCTTCATGCCGGAAAAAATTGACGTCATGAGTATTATAACCCTTGTTGGCGGCAGTGTTGGCGGCTATATCACCTTTGCCGGCGGTCACCGTCTTCTTGACGCGGGGATTTCCGGTGAAGAAAACTTGGACCAGGTCAACCGCAGCTCCCTCATGGGCATTGGAATCACGAGCCTTATGCGTATCCTGCTCTTTTTAGCTGCTTTGGGCGTCATTGCCCAAGGACTGACTCTTGATCCAAAGAACCCACCTGCTTCTGTATTCCAGCTGGCAGTGGGAGATGTGGGCTACAAGATCTTTGGGATTGTCATGTGGTCAGCGGCCATTACGTCCGTTGTAGGCTGCGCCTATACGTCTGTGTCCTTTATTCGGACCTTCAGCCCTGTCCTTGAAAAATACCATCGTTATCTCATCATTGCTTTTATCATTTTTTCGTCCTTCATCTTCTCGTTTATTGGTCGCCCGGTCACGGTCCTTGTTGTGGTTGGCGCACTCAATGGACTGATCCTTCCAATTGTGCTGGGCGCCCTGCTCCTTGCGGCCCGAAAAAAATCCATTGTGGGAAGCTACCAGCATTCTTCATTCCTGTTCTATGCTGGTTGGGGCGTTTTCCTGGTCATGCTCTACATGGCAGGACAGACCGTCATGAAGATGCTGCCAAAATTGTTGGGCTAAGGAGGAAACTTCATGGAATACGATGCGAAAGAACTTGTTTGTCATCCCCGTTTCCAACCTATTGGGGAGGCCGCGTTCATGGTCAGTTTTGGCGATGCCATCCATCCTGAGATCCTGCGCTGCGCCAGTGCCCTTGTAGAGGCCTTAAAGGATCATCCCTTTCCGGGACTTCGGGAAGTGGAAGCATCCTATACGGGAGTCACGGTCTTTTATGATCCCTTGATTCTATCGCGCACAAGTCATCTTGCCGAAGACAGCCGCCTTTCCAAGGGTTACCGCGAAGCCAAGGCTTGTGTGGAGGCGCTTTTGAAGGATCTGCGCTTTGGCGAAGCATCGGTGCGGGAAAAGGTCCGCGTTCCTGTCTGCTACGGTGGTGAATATGGGCCTGACCTGGAATATGTAGCCGAGTACCATAAGATGACGCCGGAAGAAGTGGTTTCCATCCACACCAGTGGGGATTACCTCGTCTATATGATTGGCTTTGCTCCGGGCTTTCCTTATGTAGGCGGCTTGCCCCCAGAAATTGCAACACCACGGCGGGATACACCGCGTCTTGTCATCCCTGCTGGCTCCGTAGGGATTGCGGGCTCCCAGACGGGGGCGTATCCCTTTGAAACGCCGGGCGGTTGGCAGCTCATTGGTCGTACCCCGTTGGATCTCTTCCGTCCCTACGACTTGGCTCATCCGAGCATGCTTGAAGCGGGGGACCGCATTGAGTTTTATTCCATTACGCCGGAAGAATATAAGGAACTTAAGGAGAAAGAGGAAGGAGGCCGGCCACAATGAGAATCCTCGTTAAAAAAGGCGGACCCCTGACGACCCTCCAGGACCTGGGACGCTACGGCTATCAAAAATTTGGTGTTCTTGTCAGTGGGGCCATGGATGATGTATCCTTGCGCCTTTCCAATCTGCTCGTCCAGAACGATCCTGGTGAAGGGGCTTTGGAAATGACCATGAGCGGGCCTGTTCTGGTACTGCCGGCAGGGCTGGTTTTTGCCCTGACCGGTGCCGATATGAAAGCGACCTTGGGCGGTAAGCCTGTGCCCCGTTATCGTCCTATCTATGTCCGTAAGGAGGCCATCCTGACCTTTGGCTTTGCCCAGACCGGCAGCCGGGCCTACCTCTCCGTTGCAGGCGGGTTTGACGTGCCTCAGGTCATGGAAAGCAAGAGTACCTATCTGCGGGCTAAAATCGGCGGAGTCAAGGGCCGTCCCATCGATAAAGGGGATGAACTTCCTATCGGAACCATTGGTCCTCATCAAGCAGCGTTTGTGGGAAGAATGGAACGCAGCGCCAAGGAAGGAGATTCCTTTGTCACGGTTCCCTGGTCCATTGATGGCAGCTTTGTCTTTGCTAAAGGCCCCATCCGCATCATGGAAGGGCTCCAATACGATTGGTTCACAGAGGAAAGCCAGCGCACCTTTGTGACGGAACCCTATACCATTACGATGCAGGCAGACCGCATGGGATATCGCCTCGAAGGTGTGAAGCTCACCTTTAGGGAAAAACGGGACCTTATTTCTGAACCGGTCACCTTTGGTGCCATTCAGGTTCCGGCTGACGGCAATCCCATCATCCTTATGGCGGATCGGCAGACGACAGGCGGCTATGCCAAGATTGGTCAGGTGGCCTTGGTGGATTTGCCGCGTCTTGCTCAGATGAGGCCGGGTGATAAGATCTGCTTTGCATGGACCACCCTGACCGAGGCAGAAAAAAGCTATGCCAAGCAGGAAACTTATCTGGCGGCACTTAAGGACTCCCTTGCGGCAACCTTGCAGAAAAAAAATTAACTTGAAGGGGAACCCCGCTGCGGCTGGGCTCCCTTTTCAAGTCTTTGTCTTTTTAATTTCCACAGGAGGGTAGCTCATGAATGAAACTATCTTTTTAGAAGAACTCAAGGAACTTGTAGCCTTGGAATCGTTCAGTCGGGATGCGGTTGGTACGGGTAAGGTAGCGGCGTGGATCAAAAAACGTCTGGATGCGGCAGCTTGGCGGACCAAACTGATTTCTGTCGGTAAGGAAGTGGGGCCTATCTTGCGTGCGGAATGGGGCAAAGGCAAGACCTATGATGTGCTCTTATTAGGTCATATGGACACGGTCTTTCCGGCGGGCACTGCCGTGGAGCGGCCTTTTTCCACGGAGGGGGATGATTTTAAAGGACCTGGTGCTTCGGACATGAAATGCGGCGACCTCTTCATGGTCCATTTGGCAGAAGACCTGGCCCGAGAGAAAAGCTCCGGCCATGTCCTCCTTCTTTTCACGCCGGATGAAGAAATCAGCTCTGTTTATTCCCGTCCTGTCATTGAAGGGGAAGCCAGAAAGGCGAAGGCCGTTCTCATCATGGAGTCAGCGCGCCCCAATGGGGATCTTGTCAAGGAACGGAAGGGCATCAGCAAGTACCGACTTATCTTTGAGGGGATTGCAGCCCATGCCGGCGTCAATCCCGATCAAGGGGCCAGCGCTGTTCATGAATGTATGCGCTGGGGCCAGCAGATTGTTGGCCTTGCCAATCCCCAAAAAGGAACAACCGTCAATATTGGCACCATTATGGGAGGAACCGCTGCTAACGTGGTCGCGGACCACTGCGAATGCGTCATTGACGCACGCGTCAAGGATGAGGCAGAAGGGCATCGCATCGATGAAGCGCTTCGTGCCTGGGCCAAGACGCCTTTTGATGACCGCGTCAAAGTTATGGTCGAGGGGGGAATGAAACGACCGCCCATGAACCCTTCGGAAAAAACAGAGGCCCTCTGCCGGAAAGCGGAAGAAGCCGCAAAAAAGGTAGGCCTCTCTTTTGGTTGGACCAAATCCGGCGGAGGCAGTGACGGCAACCTTACCGCTGCCCTTGGAATTTCCACGATCGACGGATTGGGACCCATTGGCGGCAAGGCGCATTCCGTGGATGAATATGGAAAGATCAGCAGCATCATGCCGCGTTATGCTTTTGTTAAAGCGCTCATTGACAGCCTTCTTTGAGAAAAGACGGTCGTAATCTGTATGGGTCTGAGAAAAGGCCCTTGTTTTCGCCTTTTGTTCTCATAGGTCCTAGATGAAGGGGCCCTGTCCGGCCCCTTGTTCTTGATTTCCTGTTGATTATGCCTTGAAAATGGAATGTGATGGCCTTCGGTCTGCCCCTTTGCCCATTAAATGGGGACGGTGGATCAACTGGCGACAAGGAATATACAGCGCCGATAAAACAAAGTGAGGGTAAAGGCTGGGGGAATATCCATGCATCTGTTTTTCTTTGGCTGTTTAGAAGACGCGCTGATTGTCTTTTGGAAAAATACGAAAAACCGCTGCAGCATAAGCCACAGCGGTTTTTTGCGTTTCTTTCGTCCCTTTTCTCCCAGCAGAGGCAGGGACCCTATCGGGTATTCGATGGTTTTGAAACAAGATGAGACAGGATCAGGGAATAAACCGTGCTTAGAGGAACAGACCGGCCCCCGGCCCAACTGGCAGGCCTGCCATCATCCAAAGAGCCATCATGATGGTCCAGAAGCAGAGAAAGCTCATGGAATAAGGCAGCATCATGGAAGTGAGGGTCCCAAGTCCGGCATCTTCTTCATATTTATTCATGAAGACGACAATCATGGCAAAATAGGACATGAGGGGAGTAATGATATTGGTGGAAGAGTCCCCAATGCGGTAGGCAACCTGTGTCAGGGCAGGGGAAAGACCGAGCCGATACATCATGGGAACGAAGATGGGGGCCATGATGGCCCATTTTGCCGATGCAGACCCCATAAAGAGGTTAAGGAAGGCGGACAGGAAAATGAAGAGAATAATGAGTGGGAGCCCTGTAAGGCCTGCTGCTTCAAGCGCATCGGCACCTTTGAAGGAAACAATGAGGCCCAGGTTGGTTTTCCCGAAGTAGGCAATGAACTGGGAGGCGAAGAAAGCAAGAACCATGTATCCGCCCATGGATTTCATGGCTTCCGTCATAGCGGCAACAAGGTCATGTGAGGTGCGGAGTTTGCCCGTCGTCCAGCCGTAGGCAGCGCCCGGGATGAGGAAGAGAAGCAGGATGGCTGGAATGAGTCCGTCATGAAGGAAGGCTTTGAGGGTCAGGACCCCATCTGGTTCAGGACTGCGGAAAAGGGCATTGGCTGGGAACATCAGGAGTCCCATAATCAGGACGTAAATGATAAGAGCGATGGTGGCATTGCGGAGAGCTTTGTTTTCAAGGTCTGTGACAGGGGCGTTGTCCGGTCTGTATTTACCGGTGTAGGTGCCCAGGTTCGGTTCGACAATCTTATCCGTCACGATGGTTCCTATAAGGGTCAGGACGAAAGTCGAAGCAGCCAGAAAGTACCAGTTGCAGGTTGGGTCAAGGGTCATATCAATTCCCGCTGCCTTGAGGGCTTGGTTGGTAATGCCGGTCAGGAGGGGATCCGTCGTGCCGATGAGAAGGTTTGCAGAAAAGCCGCCCGATACGCCGGCAAAAGCGGCTGCCATCCCTGCCAGCGGATGCCGTCCGGCCATGGCAAAGATCAAGGCGCCAATGGGAATAACGATGATATAACCTGCATCAGAGGCAATGTTGGACATGATCCCGGCAAAAAGCACAATGGGGGTGAGGAACTTCGGGTTAGCGTTCATGAGAAGCTTTTTCAGGGATGTATTGAAGAGTCCCGTCCATTCAGCAACACCGACACCGAGCATGGCTACAAGGACTGTTCCCAAAGGGGCAAATCCGGTAAAGTTCTTGGTTGCAGAGTTGAACATGTAGCGCAGGCCATCCGGGGTGAGCAGGGACACGGCTTTTTTGGTGACTTCGGCCTTGGCACGGGCGTCAAAATAGGTGACGGAGACGCCTTGGGCAGCAACAAAATGGGATATGATGACGACGATGACCGCTAAAAGCAGAAAGAGCATGGCAGGATGGGGCAATTTATTGCCGATGATTTCAACTCCTTTTAAAAAGCCGCTGATCTCTTTCTTGTTCTGTGTGTTCATTTTTTCTTTTTCAGACATTTTTTCTCTCCTTGGGTACATGTGGAACAAGGGTCCATAAGAGGATTTCCTTGTTCTGAAATGTGAATCTGGATGATGATATGAGCATGATAGGCACGTTGTTCCAAGTGATGAGACAATTCCCCTCTGTCTCAAGAACCTCCTTTCCGTAAGTTTTGTATCAGTTCCAACCTTATTTTACCAAAAACTTAATAATATGAATAGTACAAAAATAAAAAACCTAAAAATAATAAGGTAATGAGGTTTTATACTGGGAAAAATTTTACGTAAAATGAAGGCGGAACCGGCAAAGGCACCTAAACTGTGGTATGATAGAAGAAAGCGAAAAATCATTCCATTCGATAATTATTCAAAGGTGAAGGGGGCAGCAAATATGCGTGATACTTCCTTGGTTTTCCCCCTGGATGGACAGGGCAGGATCCTCTTGGGCCGCAAGAAACGGGGTATGGGCTATGGTAAATGGAACGGCTTTGGCGGCAAGATGGAAATCGGCGAATCCATGCGGGAATGTGCCCTGCGGGAACTATTTGAGGAATGCGGTCTTTTTGCCGAGGAAAAGGACCTGATCCTCGTGGCAGACCTATATTTTGATCAGCCGTCTGATGGGAATTGGTCCCATGGGGGCATGGTCTATGTACTCAAGAAATTTACCGGTACTATTGAAGCCAGCGACGAAATGGAACCTCGCTGGTTTTCCTTGGAAGACCTGCCTTATGAGGACATGTGGGAAGCGGATAAAACGTGGATTCCCTTGATTCTTCAGAATAAACAGGTTCGGGGCACCATTGCTTTTGCTGAAGATGGCAGCACGGTCCTTGATGCCGTTTTCCGGGAGGTTCATCTTGACAGTCGAAAATGAGTGGGTTCCCGCCCTTTTGCATTGGTTCGATGAGACCAAACGAGACCTTCCTTGGCGAGCCAATCATCCTCGTGATCCCTACCATGTGTGGGTCTCGGAAATCATGCTCCAACAGACGCGGACGGAAACCGTAAAGGATTATTATGTTCGCTGGATGGCCGCTTTTCCTACCGTAAGCGCTTTGGCGCAGGCGTCTGAAGAGGAGGTCCTCAAATTATGGCAGGGCCTGGGCTATTATTCTAGGGCTAGAAACCTCCATAAAGCGGCAAGGGAAATCGTCCTCCAATATCATGGAATTTTTCCCGATACGCTGGAGGCGGTGCGTGCCCTGCCCGGCATCGGTGACTATACGGCAGGTGCCATTTTATCCATGGCCTTTGGACACGCTGTCCCCGCCGTGGATGGCAACCTGTTGCGGGTAATGGCCCGTCTTTTTGGGATCTCGGATGATATCCTTTCCCTTAAGGGCAAACGAATCATAGGACGAATCGCTCAAACCGTCATTCCTCAAGACCGGCCGGGAGACTTCAATGAAGCATTGATGGACCTTGGTGCCACGATTTGTATTCCCCACGTCCCGCGCTGCGGATCTTGTCCTCTTAAAGATTTCTGTACCGCATTCCTGGAAAATCGGACCAGCGAGCTGCCAGTCCGCAAAAAGAAAAAGGCACCGACCATTTATGAAGTGACAAGTCTTTTCATCCGTAAGCAAGGAGCCCTGCTTCTTCATAAAAGACCGGAAACAGGTCTCCTTGCTTCCTTATGGGAGCTTCCGACCTTCCTCGGCAAGACGGAAAAGGAAAGCCGAAAGGAAGCGGAACGGATGCTTGGAACAGTTGAAGGAAAGATCATCTGGACCCATCGTCATGTCTTTACCCATCAAATTTGGCAGATGACGGTCTACTTAGGAACGATTCCCTGCAGCTTGCCCGATCCCTCTTATGTGTGGGTCGATGAAGGGACCCTCGGGACCTTGCCCCTTTGTGGACCCGCAGAAAAATGTCTTGCTGCTTGCCTTCCAGGAGTCATACTTACGCGGTGAACTGCAAAGTACCCTTATGGGGTATACAAGTGCGGATTCATATGATATAATACGTCTTAATCCATGATATTATTTTTTTAGAATAAGAAGGTGATCACTATGAATGATTCTCCTCATCAAGATCATTCCAAACGTGTCTTTTATTATTACCTTGCGGCCATCCTCATCATTCTCGTCATCAATACGATCATTACGCCCATGTTCTTTAAACCTCGCGTCCAGGAAGTTACTTATACCAACTTCCTGAAGATGGTTGATGAAGGCAAGGCTTCCAAAGTAGAAATCAATCAGAACCGCATCGCCCTTCTGTGCAACAAGGATGGTAAAGATGAAATCTTTGTCACGGGCCGCGTTGAGGATCCAGAACTTGTCAATCGTTTGGTCAAGGCTAATGTGGAGTTTTCCCAGGTTATCCCTCGGGAGGATTCGCCGTTGACCAAATTTTTCAACAACTGGATTTTCCCCTTCCTGCTCTTTATGGTCATTGGTCAGCTGATCATGCGGTTTTTGGGCCCTAAACTGGGCGGCGGCAATATGATGAGCTTTGGTAAGAGCAATGCCAAGGTCTATATTGAAGCCCAGACGGGAAAGACGTTCAAGGATGTAGCGGGTCAAGACGAGGCGAAGGAAGCCCTTCAGGAAATCGTGTCCTTCCTGCATGACCCATCCCGCTACCAGGCCATTGGGGCAACCATGCCGAAGGGCGTGCTTCTTGTAGGCCCTCCCGGTACGGGTAAGACTCTTCTTGCCAAGGCTGTTGCCGGCGAGGCCAAGGTTCCCTTCTTCTCTATTTCCGGTTCAGAATTCATTGAGATGTTCGTTGGTATGGGGGCAGCTCGTGTCCGCGACCTCTTTAAACAAGCTCAGGAAAAGGCTCCGTGCATTGTCTTTATCGATGAAATCGATGCCATTGGCAAAAAGCGTGATAATGGCGCCTTTGGCAGCAACGACGAACGGGAACAGACCCTGAACCAGCTCCTTTCTGAAATGGACGGTTTTGACGGCAGCAAGGGCGTCATTATCCTTGCCGCGACCAACCGTCCGGAAGTCCTTGATAAGGCCCTCCTGCGGCCGGGCCGTTTTGACCGCCGTGTGCCCGTGGAACTGCCGGACCTTAAGGGAAGGGAAGCCATTTTGAAGGTTCATTCCCATGATGTGCGGATTTCCCCTAATGTGGATTATCATACGGTTGCCCTTGCTACAAGCGGTGCTTCCGGTGCGGAACTTGCCAATATCGTCAACGAAGCTGCCCTTCGCGCCGTTCGTATGGGCCGTACGGAAGTCATCCAAGAGGATCTTGAAGAATCTGTGGAAGTGGTCATTGCCGGGGCCCAGAGAAAGGGTGCCGTGATTTCAGAGAAGGAAAAGCAGCTCATTGCCTATCATGAAATTGGCCATGCCCTTGTGGCTGCAAGTCAGACCGCATCGGCACCGGTCCATAAGATCACCATTATTCCCCGGACGAGCGGTGCCTTGGGGTATACTATGCAGGTTGACACAGAGGAAAAGGTCCTTATGACGAAAGAGGAACTCTTCAACAAGATTGTTACCTTGACAGGGGGACGATCTGCTGAAGAAGTTGTCTTCAACAAGGTCACGAGCGGTGCGTCCAATGATATTGAACAGGCAACAAAACTTGCTCGGGCCATGATTACCCGGTTTGGCATGACCAGCGACTTTGATATGGTCGCCCTTGAAACCGTGAATAATGCCTACCTGAGTGGTGATACCTCCCTTGCCTGCGCGCCGGAAACGGCCGCCCGCATTGATGAAGCTGTCTTTTCAGTTGTCAAGGAGGCCCACCAGAAGGCCCGGACTATCCTTGAGACCCATAGACAGAAGCTGGATGAACTTGCCCAGTATCTTTTGAAGAAGGAAACCATTACGGGCGATGAATTCATGGCCATCCTGAAAGGAACGGACCCAGCCTCTGCTGCAGCCGAACAAGTTCCCAACAGCCCCCAAGAAGGGGCGTGAAAAAATAAGCTGGCCCTGCCCTGCAAGGGACGGGGCTTTTTTTCTGAAACGACGCCTTCTGACAAACGGGGACAAGTGTGATATAATAAGCGAACTACCCTACGGAAAGCCGAGGGAATCCTCCGATTAAAAGAAGGGAACACTATGGAATTTTGGAAGGAAGAGAGCAGTCTCTACCAAATCATAAAAGATCACCTTGATCAGGAAGGGTATTTTGATCCCGACCTCATTGAAGATCAAAATTTTGTCGACACGTATGCGGTCCTGTTTCGGGAACCGGGAACAAGCGACTCTTACATGGCCAGCATGCCCGACCGACCTCAGGAAGAGGTGGGCTCTGTTATCGCCGGAGCCCTTGCGGCGTATGCGAAAAATCCCGACTCCAAGGCTGAAAAGGAGCTCTATGCTTCCATCTCGAGCGTTCCATTTATTATCTATAATGATTACCTTGTCGACCTGTTGTCCACGCAGGAAATCCCTGACGCCCTTTGGAACCTTTGCCATCGCTGGCTCTATCATGCCTTTGCCCCGGAGGTCCTGAAACTTGCCATTACCGTGACCGGTCTTCATCTCTTGAACGAGGAGAACCTGAACGAAGTGGAACGCCTCCACAAGGATCTCATGCTTCTTGCCCGCTGTGAGGAACTGACAAGCTTTGTGGTCTATGCCCTGGAACTGGGGCATCTCCTTGAAAATGAGGACCTGTGGGAGATCTTGACCCATACGCGGGGCTGGGGTCGGGTCTGTGCTATGTCGACCTATGATTTTATTACGCCGGAAGAAAAACATTGGCTTCTCCTCCATGGCTGTGATCTCACGGTTGATTATCCTGCAGTGGCTCTTCTTGTCATCGAGAAAAGCAATTTTCTCGAAATGCTTGAAAAAGAACGGATGGATGATGAAACCTTTGATGCCGTGCTTCACACCATGGTTGATTATCTCGATTTTTTAGTCAATTTTGAAGCACAGCCAGTGGAAGGCGGGGTGGATAAGGTCCTCGAACTGCCGCCTCTTTCCTATAGCCACGTTCTGGAACGGCTTCTTGAACACGCTAGGCAGCATCAGACGACCCTCGAACAAGTGGCAGGTCTCATGAGCCTTCGGGAAGAACTGCAGGAAATGATCGATCATGAAAATTGGGATTATCTCAGCATGAATCAGTGCCATCTTTATGTGGGGACCTTGGACGGTGTTGTTATGGGACGGGACTGGAAGAAGATCCTTCCCAAGGAAATCCTCTCAAAAGATGGATCCGTCAATATCCTGCCTCTGCAGCTGGCAGATATCCTGGGCATAGACATCCATACCCAGGTATGGAACCTGCTTAAGAAAGATCCCATGCGAACCCTCCTTTATCCCTATTTGCTCCAGTCGGGCAGCAAGGCACGTCTTGAAAAGGTCACGGATTTTGCTATGCTTCATCTGGATGCATATCTTCAGGATGAACGGCTTGTCATTCCTCTTCTGCGAGGGCTTATGAGTGTTCCCCCTTGGGGCGGGGACATTATTGCCGAGTGCTTGAGCTCCCTCCACGAAGGAGCCCGCAGCGTGGCTGTGGAGGTCCTTGAGGCTTGGCCCGATAAGAAGTGGAACGGGAAATTGCAAATGGCGCTTGTCAGGGCGCGGGAACTGACAACGCAGCCCATTCTTCGGATGCGGATTGACGAGCTGCTCAACCACAAGACCCTGGAATTTGAGGATTTTGTCAATTATATGAAAGACCAGAAAGGGCTGGAATGAAAAAACGGTGCCGTAAGCACCGTTTTTTTATTCCAGGATTTTTATTTTTGTGCTCTGCGGGCAAATTGGACGGCTTCATGGGAAATGAGACCGCCGCAGGTATTGCCCAGGGCAATGACAAGGATTCGTCCCAAAGCGGCTAGGTCCATAGCGCCTGCTGTAAAGTAGTAGAACATGTCGGCAATGCTGTGTTCATAGCCGCTTAGGATGAAGACGGCAATCCCCAAAAAGATGGCGGCGTATTTTCCAATGGCGTGTGGAAAGGAACGATAGCCTTCAACTGCAAGGAAAACAAAGATGTTGCACAAGAACCCCAGAATGAAAAGGGAACCAAGACTGTCCGCATTCTTGACGGCAATCAGGACGGCTGCGGCTTTTTGTGTAAAACTGAAAAGCCGCGTACCTGACAGCAGGAGGGCCATCAGGCCGGCACCAATAAAATTGCCCCCTAAGATGACTGGGTACTCCCAATAGCTGCGCCAAGACCGTTCCCGGGCATAGCAGACCTTGCCTGTAAAAAGATGGAACCGGCATTCACAGACCGCAAATAGACCAATCGTAAAGAGCAGGGCGCCCAAGGCCTTACTGGTCTGCTGTAAGTATACCGCCCCGCCAAGGCCGATGGCAAAGCCTGCGCAGACCGCGGAACGGAAAAGTGTGAAGGGACTCATTGACGCTCCTTTAGGCTTTGCGAACCGAAACATAAATGAGAGAAACCGGCTTTTTGAGGGCGAGGACGAAGGCATCTGACCTGTCATCGCTGACATAGAGCGTGTCCCGCGTCAAGGAGTGTTCATTCAGGGTACTTCCCGTGAGGTCCTTTGCGTCTATAAAGGGAACGTAAAGAAAGCGGAAATCGGCAAGACCAAATTTTTTTGACGCATTGATGACGCTATAGGCGGCATGCATGCCTTTTTTATACATGACATTGAAATCAATGGCTTTTCCGATGGAATGGGTATGGTAGGCTCCATCAAAAAAGTCTTCTTCCAGGGGGGCAAGGGTCACCTTTTCCCCTGTTTCTTTGTAGGTGAGGGTAAAGCCTCCTTCAAGGGGCGTAATGATGCGTTGGTAATCCGGCAGAAGGGTGAAATCGGATGCTTCAAGGTCTACCGTCGCGGAACTGATGCGAAGGTCAAAGCGACGTTCCTTGTAGGAGCCATCACGGGGAAATAGGTAGAATTCAGTTGTCGTTCCGCCCGACCAGGTCGTCGAAACGGCGTCTTTTCTGGAAATTACTGATACTGTCATCGGGACACCTCGTTTCTTTATGGTAACCATTGAAAAGCAGGAACAGCCCTGCTGTGCTGTCGCTTCCATGCTATTGTGGAACCGTCAAATTTTAGTCAAAAGAAGTTTTTTTCGCTTTTTTTATTTTTCAGACGTTTCTTTGTCGGTCCCATCATAGAATGAAGTCGTTCAGAAAAAAGCCGTCCCTTTGGGGAACGGACATAACAGGTAAAATCTTATGGAGGTGCTCAAATGGCTAAAAAGTTGGTTGAATTTGTTCCGAATTTCAGTGAAGGCCGTGACAAAGCAAAGGTAGAAAAGATTGTTGATGAAGCCCGCAAGATTTCCGGGCTGAAGATCCTGGATTATTCCAGCGACCCTGACCACAATCGTTCCGTTGTTACCATCATCGGGTCTCCTGAAGCGGTAACGGAAGCTGCCATCAATATGGCAAAGGTAGCCATTGGTTTGATTGATATGCGTGAACATCATGGGGCTCATCCTCGTTTTGGTGCCGTTGATGTTGTTCCCTTTACACCGGTTATGGGCGTAACCATGGATGAATGTGTCGAAATCGCCAACAAGGTCGGTAAGGCTTATGGTGAAATGGGCATTCCTGTCTATCTTTATGAAGATGCCGCTACGAGTGAAGGTCGGCGCAACTTGGCTACGATCCGCAAAGGCCAGTACGAAGGCTTCTTTGATAAGATCAAGGAACCGGAATGGAAACCGGATTATGGCCCCAGCGAAATGAACGCTGTAAGCGGTTGCTCCGCCGTTGGCGCCCGCGTTCCCCTCATTGCTTTCAACGTCAACCTGCATACGCCGGATGTTGAAATCGCTCAAGCCATTGCTAAGAAAGTCCGCAATATCGGCGGCGGTCTTCACTATGTCAAGGCCATTGGCCTGAAGCTGGAAGACCGCAACATGACCCAGGTTTCCATGAACCTTGTCAACTATGAAAAGACCGCTGTTTACCGCGCCTTTGAAATGGTCAAGATGGAAGCCCGCCGTTATGGCGTTGCCGTAGCTGGTTCTGAAGTCATTGGGACGGTTCCTATGAAGAGCCTGCTTATGGCAGCTGAGTACTATCTCCAAATCGAAAACTTCGATATGGACGAAATCCTTGAAAAACGTCTGCTTGATGCAGAAGAATAAGCGGCCCGTATCTAGGAAGGGGGAACTATCGTGTTTAGCGATATCGAGATTGCACAAAAAAATGTTATGGAGCCAATCAGTAAGATTGCTGAAAAACTGGACATCCATCCCGAAGAACTGGAACAATATGGTCACTATAAAGCAAAGATTTCCCTTGATGTACTGAAACGCTTGGAAAAGAAACCCAATGGGAAATTGGTCCTGGTAACGGCCATCACGCCCACCCCTGCTGGGGAAGGTAAATCCACAACGAGCATTGGCCTTGTCCAAGCCCTTAACAAGATTGGCAAAAAAGCCATCGTAGCACTCCGCGAGCCTTCCTTAGGCCCTGTGTTTGGAATTAAGGGCGGTGCTGCTGGCGGCGGCTATGCGCAGGTTGTTCCTATGGACGATATCAATCTGCATTTTACGGGGGATATGCACGCTATTACGGCTGCCAATAATTTGTTGTCTGCCATGATTGACAACCATATCCATCAAGGCAACGAACTGCGGATCGATGCCCGTCAGATTTCTTGGCGCCGCGTCATGGATATGAACGACCGAGCCCTCCGTCACGTTGTTGTCGGTCTAGGCGGCAAACCCTGCGGTTTTGTGCGCGAAGACGGGTTCATGATCACTGTTGCTTCCGAAATCATGGCTATCCTTTGCCTGGCCTATGATATTGAAGACCTGAAGGAACGCTTTGGCCGTATTGTCATTGGCCCGGACCTTGATGGGAACCCGGTCTACGTTCATCAATTGGGCTGCGAAGGGGCTATGGCCATGCTCATGAAGGACGCCATCAAACCGAACCTCGTCCAGACGCTGGAACATACGCCGGCTATCATCCATGGCGGTCCATTTGCGAACATTGCCCACGGATGCAACTCTCTTCTTGCTACCAAGATGGCTCTTAAACTGGGTGATATTACCGTTACGGAAGCTGGTTTCGGTGCTGATCTTGGCGCTGAAAAATTCCTTGACATCAAATGCCATTATGGCAATATGTATCCTGACGCGGTTGTCGTTGTTGCTACAATCCGTGCCCTCAAGATGCATGGCGGCGTCAAGAAAACGGAACTGTCCCAGGAAAACGTCCAGGCTGTCAGCGATGGGTTTACGAACCTTGCCAAACAGGTCGAGAATATGCGCGGCTTTGGACTGCCGGTCCTGGTTGCCATCAATAAATTCGCTACGGATACACCGGCCGAAATCGATATGCTCCTTAAGAAATGCGAAAGCTACGGTGTGGATGTCAGCCTCAACGAGTGCTGGGAAAAAGGTGGCGAAGGCGGTATCGACATGGCAAACAAGCTGGTTGATCTGCTCGAACATGATACGTCCAAACCGGTTGAACTCTACGATGTAAACGATACGATTCCGCATAAACTTGAAGCGATTGTGACAAAGGTCTATGGCGGTGATGGGGTTGATTTTACGCCTAACGCCAAGAAACAGATCAAACTGCTCGAAGATTGGGGCCTTGATAAACTGCCTATCTGCGTGGCCAAGACCCAGTACTCCCTCAGTGACAACCCGGCCCTTCTGGGGGCACCCAAGGGGTTCCGGATCACTGTCCAGGATGTCCGTGTTTCCAATGGGGCTGGCTTCATTGTCTGCCAGACAAGCAATATCATGGTCATGCCAGGCCTGCCGAAGAAGCCGGCTGCTCTCAATATGGACATCGATGCATCAGGCAAGATTTCGGGTCTCTTCTAACATAACAGTAGGAAACGAGGAATCAAGATATGGAATTAAAGAAAATGACGGTGGAGGGATTCGTCCAGGAAACGAGTTCTTCTTCTCCCGCACCGGGCGGCGGCAGCATTGCTGCCCTGAATGCGGCTTCTGCTGCAGCCCTCATCGAAATGGTCGCTCATCTGACCCTTGGCAAGGAAAAATATGCAGCTGTGGAAAAGGAAATGAAGGAAGTGGCTGAAAAAGCAGCTTCCCTCAAGAATCAATTCCTGGCCCTCATTGACGAAGACAGCAATGCCTTCAATAAGATCATGGCAGCCTTCAGGATGCCTAAAGGGTCGGACGAGGAAAAGGCTGTTCGCAGCAAAGCCATCCAAGAAGCCACTAAGGGCGCTGCTCTGGTTCCTTTTAAAGTTGGTGAAACGGCGAATGAACTCTTTGCCCTGGCTGATGTGGTCATTACGCGCGGTAACACCAATGCTGTCACGGACGGTGCCGTGGCTGCGATGAACACTCGGGCCGCTGTCCGCGGTGCCTTCCTTAATGTCAAGATTAATTTGGGAAGCATTAAGGACCAGACTTTTGTAGATGACCTTAATGGTAAAATGGCCGCCATCGAGAAAGAAGTCGATGGGAAGGAACAGGCCCTTCTTGGCAAAGTCAATCTCTAAAAATAAAAGAACTGCCGCAGTGGTGAAATGTACCCTCTTTACTGGACACCCAGTAAGGAGGGTACATTTTGCGTTATACGACTGAATTTAAGCTGATGTGTGTAGAACTTTATCGTCAAGGTAAGTGGGTAAAAACACCTAAAGGAATTAAAACAGCAAATTTTCGTAACAAGATTCGTACTTGGAATCGTATCGAACAGGCTGGCGGACCGGAAGCATTGTGTCACAAAGCACATTACAAGGCATGGTCCCCAGAGGAGAAACTTGAATTGGTTTCACAAGTAAATGCCGGACAGTCAATGATGGCTGTCGCCTGTCAATATGGTATGAGCTATAGTCTTTTGTACCAATGGGTTCGTAAATACAGAGAAGAGGGGTATAATGGGCTCGTAAGTAAAAAGAAAGGTCAGCATAGAAAGGATCAGCCCATGAAAAGAAATACGAAGAGCCCCAAACCATTAAATGAAAGTGAACGGGAAGAATTAATTCGTCTGCGCGCAGAGAACGCCTACATAAAAGCGGAGAATGCTGTAATAAAAAAACAAATCGCCTTGAGACGACAAAAATGGGCTGCGCAGCTCAAGGCAAAAAGGCAGCAATCATCCAGGAACTCCGCCAGGAAGGACACCCGTTAAAGTACCTGTTAAAATTCTCGGGATTAGCGAAGTCGACCTACTACTATGAATTGAAGCGTACCGATCGTGTAGAAGAAAGAAACAAATCAATTACGGAAACAATCTGTCACATATTCGAGGAAAATAAGCAGAGATATGGTGTTCGGCGCGTTTGTCACGAGCTGGTGAACCGCGGCTTCCATATCAATCACAAACGGGTGCAGCGTATCATGCATGACCTGAAGCTGTTTGGCAAGCGTCCGAAAGAAAAGTACCATTCGTATAAAGGAGAAGTCGGGAAAGTGGCCGGCAACATCATCCAGAGAAACTTTAAAGCGGACAGGCCACTGCAGAAATGGACAACGGATGTAACACAGTTTCATTTCTCATGGGGAAAATGCTACCTTTCCCCCATCCTGGATATGAATACGAACGAAATCATCTCCTATGATTTATCGATGATTCCTAATCTTAACCAAATCAAAAGGATGCTGAACCGAGCTTTTAAGAAATTCAGGAATTTACAGGGTTTAATTATGCACTCGGATCAGGGATGGCAGTATCAGCATGAATATTACAGAAGTGAATTGAAAAAGCATGGAATTATACAGTCAATGTCGCGTAAGGGCAACTGCTATGACAACAGTATTATGGAGACCTTTTTTGGTCGGATGAAAAATGAAATGTATTACGGAAGCGAAAAAGAATACACCTCGTTCAAGGTATTTGCTAAAGCAGTGAAAGAATACATTCATTATTTCAACAAGGAAAGGATTCAGAAAAAAACAAAATGGATGCCTCCCGAAATATATCGGGAAACATCCACTAATGCCATTTAACTAATTTATATGCGTCCAGTTTTTGGGGTACACATCATGGTTGCGGCAGTTCTTTTTGTATGGAAAAACGGGTTCTCCGCCTTTCTTTTATTGTGCTTAATTGGAAATCCCGTTACAATGAAAAAAACAATGCAAAAAGAGGTGAGCCTATGACATCAATCTTTGACCTGGCCATTTTTCTTGGCGGTGACGGTGTTATTTTTCAGGTATTTTTTGGCATGGCCTGGACTGGACAGCGGGACGCGGCCTTTTATGTAGGTCAGAAAGTGGGGAGCCTGCCAGGCTTTATTTGGAATGCAAAGGATATGACCCTTTCCTATGAAGGAGAAACGTATGGCTATACTTCCTTTGGTATCCCCCAGGGAACTTGTTTCCTTATAAAGAAGGAAGACATTCAAAAAAAGCTCATGGCTGCTGCTCTCGATGCCTCACCGGATATTATCCAGCTCTACACCAAAAGCGGCGGCATCTCCTTTTTCAATCAAACGAGCCGCCGCTTCCTGGGAATTCCCCTTGAAGACAGTGTGGAAGGACAGGCTCTCCTTGATGTTTTTTCCTTGGATCCGGATTACAGTTCTGTCTTTACAGCTCTTAAAAGCGAAAATCCCGTCCATCACCGCTACGACTCCTACAAGTCAACGACTGGAAAGGAGCTCATGACCGTTGTAGAAGCAGAACCTGTCTTTGACGAAAAGGGCAGTCTGATTGGGGCCTTTTCCGTGGAGCGGGACATGAAGTCTGTCAAGACTCAGCTACAGGTTCTTCATGAAGTGGAAGCCATCCTGATGCGGCATCTGACAGAAGATTTTACCGTCAAAAGTGATGCCCACTACACCTTTGACGATTTTATCGGGTCTTCAAGCGTTCTTCGGGAAACCCTTCGCCTTGCCCAGAAAATGGCGCTTCGGGACATGAACATCCTCATTGAAGGGGAAACGGGGACGGGAAAGGAAATCCTTGCCCAGAGCATCCATCAATATAGCTCCCGGAAGAAGGAAAAATTTATCGCCGTGAACTGTGCGGCTTTTCCGGAAACCCTCATTGACAGTATGCTCTTTGGTACGGTCAAGGGTGCTTTTACAGGCGCCACGGATAAGATTGGTCTCATCGAAGCGGCAAATCACGGAACCTTGTTTCTCGACGAAGTGAACTCCATGAGTCCTCTCATGCAGGCAAAATTGCTCCGCGTCCTGCAGGAAAAGACGCTGCAGCGGATAGGAAGTACCCGTTCTATTCCCATTGATGTCCGGATCCTTTCCTCATCCAATGAGGATGTGTATCGCTTAAGTCAAGAGGGGAAGATGCGTCAGGATCTTTTTTATCGTTTATCTTCCCTTATCCTTGAAATTCCGCCTCTCCGCAGACGGATGGAAGATCTGCCGGAGCTCGTCCAATATTTTATCGACCACCATCCACATCTGACGGCTCAGCCCATCCATGAACTAACGTCCAAGTTTTGGCGCCGTCTTTTGGAACATGATTGGCCAGGCAACGTGCGGGAACTCTTTCATATCTTGAGCTATGCCATCAGTGTATCCCAAAATGGCATACTCGATGAACGTGATTTTCCCTCTTATTTTCTGCGTCATTCCGCTCCTTTGGAACGAAAGGAAACCGGACGGGAAGAGATGGATCCGGTTCCTGCAGCAGTGGGAAGGACCTTTGCCGAGCAAATGGACGATTTTGAACGGAACCTTTTGTGGAATACCTATCTATCCTGCGGGAAAAACGTAACAAAAGCAGCGGAGGCCCTAGGTCTTACGCGGCAAAATTTCCAGTATCATATGAAGAAGTTCCAGGAAACGGAAAGCGGGGATAGGCTATTAGATAAATAGAAATATTGGCGCCAGAAAATCTTGCTGCAAAAAATTCTTCTAAGAAAAAAGTAGGAAGCGCTTGGAATGATGGGAAAATGAATTCATGCCAAGCGCTTTTTGTACAAGATCTGCAAGATAAGTAACAGAACCTATTGGCTTGGCAGACCCCTGAACTCTTTTTTTAGTTGGCATGGCTTTTGCAATATACTTTAGTAAAGAAATGGCTGACTTAGCCAAAAGAAGAGGGAGGGTCATGGGGCATCCCGTCCGCTTTCTTGGTAAAACCTTGTATGTGCCCTTGGAGGTTGAAAGATCATGGATGGAAAGAAGGAAAGAGCTGTACGCTGGGATGTGTTCATTCCCTGCTTCCTTGTGATTGGCGGCGCCGCCATCTTAGGTGTTGTCAATAATGCATGGCTGACAAAAGTTACGTCCGCTATTTTTGGCTGGTCATTGGAAACGTTTGGATGGCTCTATCAATGGGTCGCTTTAGGGACGTTGCTCCTCATTACAATCTTGGCATTTTCTCCCCTGGGCAAGATTCGCTTCGGCGGGCCCCATGCCAAGGCAAAATTTTCCTTTGGCGCTTGGTTTGCCATGACGCTTACCGGTGGAATTGCAACTGGCCTCATTACCTATGGTGTCAATGAACCTATCATTTATTTGGGAAATATCTATGGTGAACTGGAAGGCTCGGGGATTGAGCCCTATTCCCAAGAAGCTGTCTTTTTTTCCATGGCCCGCTGCTTCTATAACTGGACCTTCATTCCCTATGCCATGTATGCCTTGAGCGGTGTGATCATTGCCTACATGTATTACAATCGGCATGAAGAACTTTCGGTCTCTGCTTCCCTAACACCTTTATTCGGGGAAAAGGTGACAAAAGGCGTCTTTAAGTCCGTTGTCGATACTCTTTCCGTCCTAGCCATTGGTCTTGGTCTTGCGGCTTCCTTAGGCGCGGGCCTTGCCCTTGTTGGATCTGGCCTTACCGCCGCTTATGGTATCAGTCAGGGTCCTTCTGTCTGGATCATCCTGACGGCTATTATTACGGCGACGTTCACAATTGCTTCGGTTCTTGGCATTGATCGGGGAATCAAGTGGCTGGCCAACCTGACGACAAAGATTTTTTATTTGCTGCTTTTCCTGCTTATTATCATTGGCCCGACGGTTTATATCTTGAACCTAGCCAATGTAGGTGTGGGCTACTGGCTTGACCGTTTTTGGACATGGGGGCTTGATCCCTATATTGCAGGCGGCAAGGCGCTTGTGACCTGGTGGACCATGTATGACTGGGCCATTTGGATTGCCTATGCACCGCTCATGGGGATTTTCTTTGCCATGATCGCCTATGGCCGCACCGTTAAGCAATTTTTGCTCATCAACTGGATCTTGCCGGCCGTCTTTGGCCTTGTTTGGTTTGCCGTTTGGGGCGGCACCGCTCTTGATTGGCAGCTTTCCGGCCGTGTTGACATCGTAGGGGCCATTAAGACCGGCGGCGCCGTGGCTGGGATCTGGACCTTCCTTCAGGCAATTCCTTTGGGATCGCTCCTGGTTCCTGTTATCATTGTCACACTCATCGCTGCCTTCTCTACGACGGCCGATACGATGTCCACGACGATTGCCGCACTTTGCACGGCTGGTGCCCGTCACGATGAGGAACCGGCTCTTTGGCAGAAGGTGGTCTGGGGCGTTTCCATCGGCGCCATTGCCTGCATCATGGTTGCTTTTGGCGGCGGTGCCCAAGGAGTTGACGGGGTCAAGTTCCTTGCAGCCTGTGGGGGATTTGTGGTTCTAGCCATCTTTATTCTTCAGGTACTGGCTGCTGTCAAGGTCTTCTTCTTCGACAATCAGACGAAAAAGGATATTGTAGACAGTGTTGACCAAGTAGAAAGGGAAGGAAAGTGATCGTATGGGAGCGATTTGTCTGGGCAAACACCTCTGCCTCAATCAATTTATAGACATTGTTCGCCGTCACGCCAAGGTGGAATTTTCGGCAACTTATCGAAACCGGGTCAATGCGTCCCGGGCTTTGGTGGAAAAATGGGTGGATGAAGAAAAAGTCATGTACGGGGTGACAACCGGTTTTGGTGCCCTTTGCACCAAAGCCATCGATAAGAAGGAAACGGCCCAGCTCCAGACCAATATCATCCTTTCCCATTCGACATCTGTGGGGGCGCCCCTTTCAGAAGAAGTGGTACGGGGCACGCTGCTTATGATGCTCCAGAACTTGGGACAGGGCTATAGCGGTGTGCGCCTGTGCGTATTGGAGCAGATCCGGCAGTGCCTCAATCTCGGAGTGATCCCCTGGGCCCCGGGGGAGGGAAGTGTCGGCTATTTAAGCCCTGAGGCCCATATGGCCCTTGTCCTTACGGGGCGAGGGAAGGCGTGGTCAGGCGGGGAGCTTTTATCTGGTGCGGAGGCGCTTAAGAAAGTCGGCCTTTCTCCTCTTGAACTATCAAGTAAGGAGGGGCTTGCGCTCGTTTCGGGAACGACATCACCGACTGCAATGGCAGCCATCGCTCTTTATGATTTCCTTAAGGCGGCCAGAACGGCTGATGTTATTGGCGCCATGAGTGTAGAAGCCCTCGAGGGCGTCATGAATGCTTTTGATGAGCGGGTCATGTCTGTGCGCCCTCATCTAGATCAAGGAAAAACAGCGGAAAACGTCAGAAATTTTCTTGCTGATTCTGCTGTCATCAAAAAGGCGGCAGGAAGCCGGGTTCAGGATGCCCTTTCGCTGCGCTGTATTCCCCAGCTTCATGGAGCAGCAAAAAAGACATTGAACGACGCGCTCGTAAGCATCGAAACGGAGATCAATTCCTGCTGCGACAATCCAATTATCTGGCCAGGGAAGAAGGACGCTGACGTTATTTCAGCCTGCAATCCGGATTCTTCCTACGTCGGGCTTGCCATGGATTCATCTGTTATCGCAGCCACCATGCTGGCAAAGATGTCGGAGCGGCGAAACAATCGTCTGATTGATGGCAGTCTTTCAGGTCATCCATGGTTCCTGATCAAAAATCCGGGCCTTAATTCCGGTCTTATGATTCCTCAATATACCCAGGCTGGTCTTCTCAACGAAATGCGCATCCTGTCAACCCCGGCAAGCATTGACAATACACCGACTTGCGGCAATCAAGAAGATTACGTGGCCATGGGGTATAATGCAACCAAAAAAGCGCTCATTGCAGCAGAAAAACTTGAATATATCCTTGCCATTGAACTCCTGTCTGTTTATGAGGCCCAGCCATTTGTTCAACCTGGTATCAAGCGGGGAAAAGCGTCTGCTGGGATTTTAGCGGAAATTGGCAAGAAAGTACCCGTCATGGAAAATGATATGTTCCTTTATCCCCATATCGAGTGGCTGCGGGATATGATCCATGAAGGCAGGATCATCGACTGGGCAGAAAAAGGGATGGGAAAGAAACTGAACTGAAACAGAGGACGACTGTTGATACGGGACCACAAAGAAATGATGCGTTCATTTCTTTGCGGTCCTATTTTTGTGTGATATGCTGGGAGCGGTATAAAAAGCAGGGAGAAGGAGAAAGTTTACGTTCTTTTTACTCATTGATTGATGAAACATTCCTTCTATATGGAAAAAGGGGCACCATTACTTATGACGTGTATGGGCATCCAGAACGAAAAAATGCTAAATAAGGGAGTAAAAATGGACTTTATAAAATTTAAAGAAAATCAAGAGGGAAAATAGAAAATAAAATAAACTCTTTATTATTCGATATGATATAAATAAAAATATAAGTAATACCTATTATATTCGTAATTTTACGTTTGAGAAAAAGCAAATCATCTAAAACGATAAACTGTATACAGAATGCAGTTATAAAGAAATAATGGCTCTGTGAGCCTTTTGTGACGGTAAAAGTGCTTTAGCGTGGTATATCATTGTCTTTCGTCAAAAAAATTCGGCTTTTTGCAGAAAAGAAAAATAACTGACAACAAAAATCTTTTTGACGTTTTTTTGTCAGACACTGACTAAAATGAAAACATAAATTAACAGGAAGTTGAGCAGGCAGCTTCCCGATGATTTGATTGGTACGGAAAAACCAAAATGAAAAGGAGTTGAGGATTACATGGATATTTTGACCAACCCAATTGTCATATCTGTTGTTGTCATGTCTGCCCTCTGCTTGATGAAAATGAACGTACTGCTGGCCATCCTGATTTCCGGTGTCATTGCTGGATTGACGGGCGGCATGGATCTTCCCAAGACATTCAGCACCCTTATTGCTGGGATGGGGGGAAACTCGGAAACGGCTTTGAGCTACATTCTGCTGGGAATCTTGGCCGTTGCCATTGGCCGCTCCGGGTTGGCTGATATTGCAGCCCGCAAGATTGCAAAGGCTGTCGGCACAAAGAAGATCCTTTTCTGCTTCACCATTGCTTTCTTTGCCTGCTTCTCCCAGAACTTGATTCCTGTTCATATTGCTTTCATTCCTATCTTGATCCCGCCCCTGCTGCACGTTATGAACAAAATGAAGCTGGACCGCCGTGCCGTTGCCTGTGCACTGACCTTCGGCCTGAAAGCTCCGTATGTTTCCCTGCCTGTTGGGTTTGGTCTGCTTTTCATGACCATCATCAAAGATCAGATGGTTGCCAATAAAGTGGATGTAGGAATTGGAGATATTTCTTCCGTTATGTGGATCGGCGGTGCTTCCATGCTTGTGGGTCTTGTCTTGGCCGTTATGCTCTATGGCACGAGAGACCGTGAATATGAAGATCTGCCCATTGCTGGTGCCAATGAAATTTCCGAAGAAGATGTCAAGATGTCGGCTGATTGCTGGAAGGCCCTTGCTGCTGCCATCGTTGCCTTTGTTGCCCAGCTTCATTTCGAATCCCTGCCGATTGGTGCTTCCTGTGGACTTCTTGTCATGATCCTTACGGGTGCCATCAAATGGAAAGAAATCGACAAATACGTTGATGGCGGCGTTGCCATGATGGGCTTCATCGCTTTCGTTATGCTCGTAGCTGCTGGCTATGCTCAGGTCCTTCGTGAAACCCACTCTGTGGAATCCCTTGTCAATGCGACGACGGCTGTCATCAACACCAAGCTGAGCGGTGCTATCGTCATGCTCCTTGTTGGGCTGCTCATCACTATGGGGATTGGGACTTCCTTCGGGACCATCCCGGTTGTCGCCTCCATTTACATTCCTATGGGCTACAAACTTGGTTTCTCGACTGGCTCCATCATCCTGCTCATCGGTATTGCTGCCGCTTTGGGTGATGCTGGCTCCCCGGCTTCTGACTCTACCTTGGGCCCGACGTCCGGTCTGAATGCAGATGGTCAGCACAACCATATTTGGGACACCTGTGTACCTACCTTTATCTTCTACGATATTACCCTGCTGATTGGCGGCGTCATTGGCGCCATGATTCTCGGGTAAGGCTTTACCTGGCCGGCTGCCCCTTCCCTGCAAAGAGGCAGCCGATTCCTTTGGAAATTCTCTCTTTTGTAATGCTGGATCCATACATTCCATAAACCATGTGCTTATCTTGTAAGGAGGATGACGAACAATGCTGTTGAAAGATGTAAAGAACATTAAAGAAGTAGTCCTGACCGGAAATGACCTTTCCCTCGAAGAATTGGTGGCTGTCAGCCGCTACGACGCCAAGATCAAGGTCGATCCTGACGCTATTGACCGCATCAAGGCTTCCCGTGCCCTTATCGATGATATCGTAGATAATGAAAGAGTTGTTTACGGGGTGACAACCGGGTTCGGTTCCCTTTGCCGTGTTTCCATTTCCAAGGAAGACTGCAGCCAGCTCCAGGAAAACCTCATCCGCACTCATTCCTGCGGTTATGGCAATCCCCTGTCCCGTGAAGTGACCCGCGCTGCCATGCTGATCCGCGCCAATGCTTTGGTCAAAGGGTACTCCGGTATCCGTTTGGAAACTTTGAATGTTCTCGTCGATATGATCAATAAGGGTGTTCATCCCTATATTCCCGAAAAAGGGTCCCTCGGGGCTTCCGGTGACCTTGCTCCGTTAGCTCATATGGTCCTTCCGATGCTTGGATTGGGTGATGCTGAATATCAGGGCAAACTGATGAGCGGCAAGGAAGCCATGGATCGCGCTGGGATCCCGACCATCCGCCTTGTTGCCAAGGAAGGTCTGGCCCTCATCAATGGGACTCCGATCCTGACGGCTATGGGTACCTTCGCCCTTTGGGATGGCATGCTCCTTCTCAAGCAGAGTGATATCGCTGCTGCCCTTACGATGGAAGCTAACCGCGGCATCATTGATGCTTTTGACGAACGGCTCCATACGATCCGTCCTCATCGCGGCCAGCTTGATACGGCCTACAACATCCGCAGCCTCCTGAAAAACTCTACCTACGTTACCCATCAGGGGGAACTGAAGGTTCAGGATCCGTACTCCCTCCGCTGCGTACCGCAGATCCACGGCGCCAGCAAGGATGCCCTGGGCTTTGTCAAAGAAAAGGTTGATATCGAAATCAACTCCGCTACGGATAACCCCATTGTCCTGCCTGATGGCGCAGTCATCTCCGGAGGCAACTTCCATGGTGAACCGATGGCCCTTCCTTTTGACTTCCTTGGTATTGGTCTTTCGGAAATTGCCAACGTTTCGGAACGTCGTTTGGAACGGACCATCAACAACTCCCTCAGTGGGTTCCCGTCCTTCCTCGTTGCTCATCCGGGCCTGAACTCCGGCTTCATGATCACCCAATATGCAGCCGCTGCCCTTGTCAGTGAAAACAAGGTTCTTGCCCATCCGGCATCGGTCGACTCCATCCCAAGCTGCGAAAATCAGGAAGATCTTGTTTCCATGGGCGCTGCGGCAGCCCGCAAAGCGGGAGAAATCTGCTTCAACGTCCGCCGCGTGATTGCAACGGAAATCCTCGCCGCCTGCCAAGCTATCGACCTGCGTGCTGGTGAAGGCTTCAAACTGGGTGATGGTACACAGGCTGCTTACGACACGGTTCGTAAGACCAATGCCTTCATCGCTTATGATAAGGATATTGAAATGTTCAAGGAACTCGAAAAGATTACGGACGTCGTCAAGCGTGGTGACATCCTTGAAGCCGTTGAAGATAAGGCAGACCTCAAGTTCTTCTGATCCATACTTTGAACCGGAGTTATCGGTTACACAAGAGCAGCGGCCTTGGGCGGCTGCTCTTGTTCATAAGGCGGAAAAGTACTTCCTTTTTGGACGGTTTTTCTGACGGTGAAGCGTTTTTCCGTCAAAAAACAGTCGGAAATATTTTTAAAATGATTTTCTTTGACTGTTCAAATTCGACGTTTTTTAGATGATGAATCGATAGAATAAGGTCGTAAACGAGATGGGGGAAAAGCCCCGTTCATCAGGATATCGTGTGAAAGAAGGAGTGGTTACGACATGAAAAATGCTGATATCGCAAAGGCAATGACAATCAAACTGGAATTCCCCAATGGACTTCCTCCGAAGAAACCTTTCCAGGAAGGCATCCGCAGAGCCCCTGACCGCGGCTTCCGCCTCAGCCCTGCCCAGACTGAACTGGCACTGAAAAATGCCCTGCGCTACATTCCTGAAGAATATCATGATGAACTTATCCCAGAGTTCCTCGAAGAATTGACGACTCGCGGCCGTATCTATGGCTATCGTTTCCGCCCGGAAGGCCGCATCTATGGCAAACCAATTGATGAATATAAAGGAAAATGCACGGAAGGCAAAGCTTTCCAGGTCATGATTGACAACAACTTGGACTTTGAAGTTGCCCTCTATCCGTATGAACTGGTCACCTATGGTGAAACAGGATCCGTCTGCCATGACTGGATGCAGTACCTTCTGATCAAACGCTACTTGGAAGAAATGACACAGGATCAGACCCTTGTCATGGAATCCGGTCATCCCCTGGGCCTCTTCCGTTCTAAACCGGAAGCTCCGCGTGTCATTATTTCCAACGGTATCATGGTTGGCGAATATGATAACCTCCATGATTGGGAAATCGCCGAAGAAATGGGCGTTGCCAACTATGGTCAGATGACTGCTGGCGGCTGGATGTATATTGGCCCTCAAGGGATTGTCCATGGGACCTTCAATACGATCCTCAACGCCGGACGTATGAAACTGGGGATTCCAGAAGATGGGGACCTGGGCGGCAAACTCTTTGTCACGAGCGGCTTGGGCGGTATGAGTGGCGCTCAGGGCAAGGCGGCTATCATTGCTAACTGCGCAGCCATCATTGCTGAAGTCGATGCATCCCGCATCAAGACCCGTCTTGATCAGGGCTGGATTACGGGAGTCTCTGATTCCATTCCGGAGGTCATCAAATTGGCTCAGGATGCAATGGCTAAAAAGGAAGGCAAAGCCTACGCTTATCATGGGAACATTGTCGACCTTCTTGAATATATCGCTGACCATGATGTCCATGTTGACCTTGTGTCCGACCAGACCAGCTGCCACAACGTATATGACGGCGGATACTGCCCGCAGGGCCTGACTTTTGAAGAACGTACGAAGATGCTTGCCGAAGATCCCAAGCATTTCCGTGAACTCGTTGATAAGACCCTCCATGCCCATTACAATGCACTGAAACGCATTACCAGCAAAGGAATCTATTTCTTTGACTATGGCAACTCTTTCATGAAAGCTGTCTTTGATTCCGGTGTAACGGAAATCTCCAAGAACGGCGTTGATGATAAGGACGGCTTCATTTGGCCGAGCTATGTCGAAGATATCATGGGACCGCAGCTCTTTGATTACGGCTATGGCCCGTTCCGTTGGGTCTGCCTGAGCGGCAAGCCGGAAGATCTGCATAAGACCGATATGGCTGCCATGAGCTGCATCGATCCGAACCGTCGCTATCAAGATCGCGATAACTACATCTGGATCCGCGACGCTGAAAAGAACAAGATGGTCGTTGGTACCCAGGCCCGTATCCTCTATCAGGATGAAATCGGCCGTGTCAATATTGCCCTCAAGTTCAATGAACTGGTCCGCAAAGGTGAAATCGGTCCTGTCATGATGGGACGTGACCATCACGACGTATCCGGTACGGACTCCCCGTTCCGTGAAACGAGCAACATCAAAGATGGCTCCAACGTTATGGCTGATATGGCCGTTCAAACTTATGCGGGTAACGCGGCCCGCGGCATGAGCCTTGTTGCCCTCCACAATGGCGGCGGCGTCGGGATTGGTAAAGCCATCAATGGCGGCTTCGGCCTTGTTCTTGACGGCAGCCACAGAGTTGATGAAATCATTCGCAGCGCACTGAGCTGGGATGTTATGAGCGGGGTTGCCCGCCGCAGTTGGGCCCGCAACGAACATGCTATGGAAACGGCTGTTGAATTCAATGGTACCCGCGCTGGGATTGGGCACCTGACGATTCCTTACTTGGCTGATGATAAGAAGGTCAAGGAGGCTGTTGCCAAGGTATATCCGACGGCTCATGTCATCAAAGATTGAGTTTCCCTTCAATTCCTCTTCAACTTCATCATTTTGGTCGGGAGATTGCTGCCTTAAGGCGGCAATCTCTTTGACGATATGATGGGGGAGTCTTCTCCCCCCCTCTGAAAAAGGAGCCCACTATGACGAAAAAAGTATTGATTCGCAATGCATCCCAAATTGTGACGCCCCAAGGCCATTCGGCCTGCTTTGGCAAGGCAATGGGTGATGTCAAGGTCTATGAAAATACTTCCATCTTTATCGAGGATGGAATCATCAAAGGAATTGGTGACCCAGCCCAATGGGAAAAGGAAGTTCCCCGGGAAAACCAGATCGATGCTGCTCACAAAGCGGTCCTCCCCGGATTTGTTGATTCCCATACCCACCTTGTTTTTGGCGGATATCGTCCAGATGAATTTCTCTGGCGTATGGGCGGGATGAGCTATATGGACATCATGAACCGCGGCGGCGGAATCATTAACACCATGAAAGCAACTCGGGAAGCGTCGGAAGCGGAACTTGCCGATCATGCCATGGACCATCTCAAGAAGATGCTCGCCATGGGTGTGACTACGGTCGAAGCCAAAAGCGGTTATGGGCAGGACTACGACACAGAAATCAAGCAGCTTCATGTGACGCGGAAGCTGAATGCTTCCCAGCCGATTGAATTGGTTTCTACCTTCCTTGGGGCCCATGCGGTCCCGCCTGAATATAAAGGGCGCAGCAAAGCGTTTCTGGATTTCCTCCTAAAGGAAGTCATGCCTGTTGTCAAAAAGGAAAACCTTGCCGAATTTTGTGATATTTTCTGTGAAGAAGGGGTTTTCTCCGTTGACGAAAGCCGTCAGTACCTTAAGAAAGCCCGGGAGATGGGGTTCAAGCTCAAGATCCACGCAGATGAGATCGTATCCCTTGGCGGTTCGGAACTTGCTGGTGAACTTAAAGCCACAAGTGCAGATCATCTCCTTCACGCGTCCGATGCAGGCATCAAGGCCATGGCTGAAAATGGTGTCGTTTCGACCCTTTTGCCGACGACCGCGTTCTGCTTGCGTGAACCTTTTGCCCGGGCTCGGGAGATGATTGACGCGGGTTGTGCCGTGGCGCTTGCAACGGATTTCAACCCGGGAAGCGGCTTTACCTTCTCCGTACCGCTCATGCTTGGCCTGGCTGTGATCTATATGCATATGACGGCCGAGGAAGCCATTACGGCCCTTACTTTGAATGGGGCTGCTGCCGTAGGGAGAGCTGACCGGATTGGGTCCATTGAAGTCGGTAAACAGGCAGATCTGACGATTCTTCAATATCCTTCCTATAAGTTCCTCCCCTATCATACAGGCGTCAACATTGTAGAAAAAGTCATCAAGAAAGGTGAGCTCGTTCATACGGCTTCCGTTTAATCAAAGGAGGCTCCTGCTTTCGGGTGGGAGCTTCCTTTTTTGCCTTTTTGCGCGGCGCAAGGCTTTTGTATGCTGCTTCTCTAAAGACGTAAGGAAAAGCTTCGATCATCCAAACTGCAAATTGCGGAAACGGTAGGAAATAAGCCAACGTTACGACCGGATTCCTTTGTCATATCGGCGTTTTTATATTATAATGGAGGAGACTTTGAGTAATGACATCTGATGCGGATGCGTGCCGGATGATTGGAGGGAAAGGGATCATGGCGCATACTCTTGAGGCGCGTTTTTTAGGCGCACCAGTAATCAAAAAAGATGGGCAGGAAGTCTTTTTTCCGTACAATAAAGTGAATGCCCTCGTATATTATATTCTCGTCAAAGGAACGGTCATGCGTGATGAGCTGAGTGGAATCCTTTGGGGAGATAAATCCGATGCCATTGCTAGGAAAAATCTCCGCAATGCCATTTATGAAACGAAAAAGCTCTTGGGACCCAATGTCTTTGTCTCCCCACGGAAGGCGATTATCAAGGTCAATCCGGACATTGACTTTAAGGTGGACGTTACGGAATTTGAAAGGGACCCGGGCAACCAGCTGGACCTTTACCAAGGAAGTTTCCTCCAAGGTTTTTATGTGAAGGATTCCCCGGAATATGAATCCTGGTATCTTACGGAACGTGACCGTCTTGAAGGCCTTTATCTGGACGTTCTTTTTCAAAAGCTCAAGGAAGCTGTTGCCATTGGCAACATGGCCAAAGTCACGCGCTACGGCCGGCAGCTCATTACCCATAACCCCTATGATGAAAGCATCTATATCCTCTTGCTGCGTACTTATTGTGAGCAGGGCAATATGCGGCAGGCGTTGGAGCTTTACGATGAGATGAAAAAACTCTTCCGTGAAGAACTCCAGAGCAGCGTACCGCCAGAAATTGAAACCATGATGAAGGAGGCTTCGGCAAAAGAAGCCAAGGGACATTCCACCTTGAGCAGCCTGGGACCGAATGTTTTGGGGCGGGAAAAAGAAACCCAGCTGCTTCGGAACCAACTGGATCGCTTTGTGAGGGCGGGGGAAAACACAGCCATATTCCTTTATGGCAATGCGGGCAGCGGCAAGACCCTTGTGAAAGATGCGGCTTTGGATCAGCTGCCTCCGGAATTTGCTATCGTCCAGACCAATTGCTTTCAGCCGGAACGCAATATTCTCCTACGTCCGTGGACAAGCATCCTTGATGCGCTGCGCAGCCTGATCCAAAAGGAACATATTCGGGTCTCCACCATCGATCCCAACCGGATCTACAAACTTTTTCCACAGTTTGACGTGACGGATGGACATGAATCAGGTCTTGGCGAAATCAAGGAAATGCTGAAATTTGATGCCATTTTCCATACCTTTTATTCCCTTTTGGAAGAAGTGGCGGCTGCAAGACCGTTCGTGATTGTTTTTGAAGACCTGCAGTGGATGGATCCCTTCAGTCTGTCGCTTCTGACAAGCCTGATCCTTCATCAAAAATCCCATCGCTTCCTCTTTTTTCTCACGGCTCGCAGCAGTGAGGACAAGGACTTTCAGCAATTTGTCTCAACCGTTTCCATGTATGAAAAAGTGCACCGTGTGGAGCTTTTGCCCTTGACGAAGGACACGGTCAAGGCTGTCAGTGAAGCCTCCCAACCGGGCGTTCCCCTTACAGACGACATCATTAGTCAACTCCTTGCGGATTCGGAGGGCAATCTTTTTCTTCTCAAGGAATACCTTATGGCCTTGAAAACGACGGGGAGCCTCGACAACTTGACGGAAAATGTTCGAACCATTTTCCGCAATGGCTGTGCTGCTCTGTCCGATGAAGAGCGCAAGATTCTTGACTTCATCGCTCTTTTCTACGACGGCGCGCCGCTGGCCATGATTTCGGAATATATGCACCTCAATAACCTTCAGGTCCTGGAAAGCCTGGAAGTTCTGGAAAAAACAGGCTTTATCAAGGCCATTCCCCAACAGCCGGAAGTGCTCTATGAAATCATTCAGCAGAAACTGGCAAGTTATGTCAAACAGCAGATTTCACCGGAAAAATGGCGGATCCTTCATAGCTACGTGGCCGGACTTTGGGAAAAACGACTCACTCATTCCACTCAGGATATCCGGATCTATCGCCATCTGGAATATCACTATAAGGAGTCGGGGGAACTGGTGAACATGGGGCGCTATAAGCTCAAGACCCTCATGTATTACCTCAATTTCAGCAATGAACTGTTTCCTGTCCTTGACGTGACCGGCGGTGTGGAAGAAAGCCGGCTTGAAAGCTCTTCTTTGGAACTGCACCTGGATGAACTGGTGAGTGAAGTCGATGAGATGATGCACACCATCCATCGGACCTATGGGGAAACCAGTGAGGTCAAGGACCTTGATATGACTTACCTGCACCTTATGGGCCGCCATTATATCCGGACCGGTGAATATGAAAAAGGGGTCCGGAACATCTTGAGCCTTGTGGAGATTGCTTCCGAGGTGCGAAATCTCGATTATCTCCTTATGGGCTACAAGCAGATGATTTACTACGACATCCAGATTGGCAATACGGAAGAGATGCGGAACTATCTGGAACTTGCCCTCAATGTAGCCGATGAGTGCAACTATCATAAGGAAATGGGTATTCTCCTTCGTCTCAAAGGGCTTAACATGATCATGCAGGGGAATTTCTCTGAAGCGGAACGGCTCCTCAAGGAATCAATTTCCACTTTCATGGTGACCCAGAGCGTCCAGCAGCGGTATGCCCTGAATATTGCTGGTGCCTATAATTATTTGGGTGAAATCCGGCGCGGCATGGGCCGTTACCAAGAAGCCCTTGACTACTATGACAAGGCCATGGAATACGCACGGGACCAGGATGCCTACAGCTCTTGGGTTGTCTTTTCCTGTAATGCCGGTGTCGTTTGTTATGCCATGGGTCGTTATGAGCAGGCTGAGAAATATTTTCGCCAGGCCTATGAACTCTTCCCCCGTTATAATTTCTGCTGGCGCCATCCAATCGTGGAAGCCTATTTGGCGCTGCTTTCCATGCGCAAGGAGCAGGAAAAGGAGGCTGAGTGCTTCCTAGATGATGCTGTGCAGAAACTCAGTAAGATGAATAATCCCCGGGAAGCGGGCTATGTCTATATGGCGATTGCCCTGATCAAGCATCAGTATCCCCAACGTTCCATCAGTATCCATTACCCGGGAAGTATGTCCAGCTATGCGACCAAAGCGCTGCAGGCCCTTGACTCCCATCGGGATGCTTGGGAACGGCAGCAGCTGGAAAGTCTGTTTTGTATTACACGACGTTCCTAACGCGATTTGATTGATCACCAAGAGGAGGAAAAAACATGATTACTTTGAAACAAGCAGTGGAAGTCCTGGATGCCCAAGTGGCCAGTGGGGAAAATCTCCTGAACCGGGAAGTAAAAATGGCCTGCGGCAGTGATATGATGAGTGATGTCCTGGCCTATGCCAAGAACAAGGCAGTGCTTTTGACGGGACTTCTCAATATCCAAGTTGTCCGTACGGCTGATGTCAGCGATATTGCTGCCATTATTTTTGTTCGTGACAAGCATCCTGAAAGCGATGTTCTCATGGCCGCCAAGAGAAAGGATATCCCCGTTCTTTACACGAAGTGCACCATGTTCGAAGCTTGTGGCCGTCTCTACAGTCTGGGACTGCGAGGCTGCACCGCGAAGGATGCGGAGAGTCGCTGACGTGGAAAAGGAATATCCTGTTGTAAAAGACGATTTCGAACGGGCCGGTGCGGCGTCAATTTCCATCAAGGAAATGCTCCAGCAGCTGGGGCTCTCGCCGGAACTTGTGCGCCGCGTTGCCATTGGAACCTACGAAGGGGAAATCAATTGTCTGATCCATGGCGGCGGGGGCAAGGTCCTTGCGGATTTTTCGCCGAAAGCCATTACTGTAAGGGTCATCGACCATGGTCCGGGGATCCCGGATGTACAGAAGGCCATGCAGGAAGGCTGGTCCACGGCTTCGGAAGAAATCCGTGCCAAGGGATTTGGGGCCGGCATGGGTCTTCCCAATATGAAGAAAGTATCCGATGCGTTTGAAATCCAGACAAAGGTAGGGGAAGGAACTACGGTCATCATGACCTTCCTTTGTCAGTAACGAGAAAGAAGGTGACCCTCTGTGGATCGTTCCTATTTGAATTCCGTTCGTGTCGAAGAGGACCGTTGCACCGGGTGTCTCCTCTGTGTCAAGAAATGCCTTGTCCAGGCCATCCGGGTCCGGGATGGCAAAGCGGTCATTATTTCCGACCGCTGCATTGACTGTGGGGAATGTATCCGCTGCTGTCCGACCCGAGCCATTGCCGCTTTGGTGGAACCTTTGGAGGAATTGAAAAGCTACAAGGTCAACATTGCTTTGGCAACACCGTCTTTCTATGCCCAGTTTGATGGAAACATTTCTGCATCCATCCTTTGGCAGGGACTCAAGGAAATTGGGTTTGACAGTGTTTTTGATGTGCCCCTTGCCGGGGACTATATCAGTGAGGAAATCGAAGCCTATCTTGATTCCTATGAAGGGTCCTATCCTGTGATTTCCTCTGCCTGTCCTGCTGTGCTCCGCCTGATTCAAACAAAATATCCGGAACTCATCTGTCACGTTGTTCCAGCCCTTGCACCGGCTGAAGCGGCCGCTATCTATGTACGGCGTGAAACCATGAAGCGCTTGAATCTGGTGCCGGAGGATGTAGGCATATGGTTCCTTTCTCCCTGTCCCGCGAAGGGCACGAATATCCATCAGTCGGTGGATGTAGCCCATACGGCCGTAACCGGCTCTTTTACACTGGCATCCCTTTATGGACCTCTTTCCGTTGTCATCAGTGAGATCCGGAAAGAAAAAAATGAACTGCCCCAAGCTCTCGTGGGAACCAGCTATGAACTGCTTTGGGGCACCGAGCGAGGAGAACTGCTTTCTACGGGATGCCGTCATGGACTCAGCGTGAGCGGACCGGAAGACGTGGATGAGGTCCTAAAGCAGATTACGTTGGGGAGTCTCACCGACGTTGAATACGTCAGCTGCTATATCTGTGACGGTGGCTGTGTCGGTGGGCCCAGTGTGGCCGTCAATAAATTTGTCGGGACAAAGAACCTTGAAAGACGGGCCATGCTGCGGCATGAACGGGAGCGGGAGGACCGCAGGGAAGCGATGCAGGCCGCCCGCATCTGTGAAAATTTCCCAAGGTCCAAGGACTTTATCAAGTCCCTCCAGGCAAAACCGGCTCCGCCCCTTGACCCTGATTTTGGGACGGCCATGGAAAAGATGGAGCGGCTGACGGCCCTTGCGGAACGGCTCCCCGGCCTTGACTGCGGAGCCTGCGGGGCGCCAACCTGCCGCATCTTTGCAGAGGATGTCATTCGGGGCTTTGCCAAGGAGGAAGACTGCATCATCCGGTCGCGCCAATCTCGAAAGAAATGACGGCTGGGGTGTCAACTCATATTGAAGGCAAAACTGAGAAAACTTATGGGCTGAAGGGAAAGAGAATGAGAACCCATGCGGGCTTGAAAAACGTGTGGGAAAAATGCGCTTCCCCTTTGCTTGCAAGTTGTCAGAAATCTTGCTATCATCTACAATGCAGTGCCTTGAACGAAAACCGTTACATTGCCTTTCTTGGATATATAAGAAAAATCCCATGGGGGGGCAAGCTTTTTCCTATAGGCTATTTGGTGAAAACAACTAGTCAGTTTTTGCAATTTATGTTACAATGACTCTGTTTTAAATATTTAGTAAATTAATGAATTTTTAGATTTTCGATACAGATCCATAAGGGGGTATCGCATTTGACTACTAGAGAAAAAATCGATGATATGCTGCAGCGCTACGAAACAATAGAAGCTGGCGGCGGTGCCAAAAGAGTTGCCAAACAGCACGATTCCGGAAAGATGACGGCTCGTGAACGCATCAATTCTTTTTTGGACCAAGGCAGTTTTGTAGAGCTTGATAAATTTGTGGAACATCGTTGCTCCAATTTCGGCCAGGAAAAGAAATACTTGCCTGGTGATGGGGTTGTAACTGGCTATGGTACGGTCAATGGTCGTACAGTCTTTGTCTTTGCACAGGACTTTACCGTCGAAGGCGGTAGCCTGGGTGAGATGCATGCCAATAAGATTGCCAAGGTTCAGGCCATGGCCTTAAAAACGGGTGCACCCATCATTGGCATGGCGGATTCCGGTGGGGCCCGGATTCAAGAAGCTACGGATGCCCTTGCTGGCTTTGGGAAGATGTTCAAGCAGAACACCCTTTCTTCCGGTGTGATTCCGCAGATTTCGGCCATCATGGGCCCTTGTGCCGGCGGTGCTGTTTACAGCCCGGCCCTGACAGACTTCATTTACATGGTGAAAAAGAGCTCCAAGATGTTCATTACCGGTCCGGAAGTCGTCAAATCCGTAACCGGCGAGGATGTTGGTCAGGAGGACCTGGGTGGAACCTTCACGCACAGCACCCGCTCCGGCGTGGCTGATTTTGCGGCGGAAAACGATGCGGACTGCTTGGAACAGATCCGGTATCTTTTAAGCTTCCTGCCTTCGAACAACCTGGAAAAGCCGCCGGTCTATGATACAGGTGACAGCGCGTTCCGCATGGATGAATCACTCAATACCATCATTCCTGATGGGTCCCATATGCCGTACGACATGTATAAGATCATTCGCAGTATCGTCGATAACGGTGAATATGTGGAACCGCATCGTATGTATGCCCGCAATATCATTACCTGTTTGGCCCGCTTGGACGGAAGTACGGTCGGCATCATTGCCAATCAGCCGCGTATCATGGCTGGCTGTCTTGATATCAATGCTTCCGATAAGGCGGCCCGCTTCATTCGCTTCTGCGATTCCTTCGGGATTCCCCTCATCAACATTGTTGATGTACCGGGCTTCCTGCCGGGAACAGATCAAGAATACGGCGGCATCATCCGTCACGGGGCCAAGATGCTGTATGCTTACTGTGAAGCCACGGTTCCCAAGATTACTCTTGTGACCCGCAAAGCTTATGGTGGGGCCTACCTTGCCATGTGCGCCCAAGATCTTGGCGCCGACCACGTCATTGCTTGGCCGACAGCCGAGATTGCCGTTATGGGTCCTCAGGGAGCTGCTAAGATTATTTTCCGTCATGAGGAAGATGTCGAAGCAAAGACGGAGGAATACATCGAGAACTTTGCAACACCTTACTATGCGGCTAAACACGGGATGGTCGAAATGGTCATTGAACCGAAGACGACCCGTCCGACCTTGATCAAAGCGCTGCGTATGTTAAAATCCAAGCAGGAAGACCGGCCAAAGAAAAAACACGGTAATATTCCTCTGTGATTTTGATATAAACCATTACCTACGAAAAGGAAAGAGAGGTGACATTCATGACAGAGAATCCTTGGCTCATTGCGGTCATCAACATGACCATCGTATTTGGTGTGTTGATCATCCTTGGAATCCTGATGAAAGTGATTTACTGGATCGATCCGACAAAAAAAAAGAAAGCGCAGCCTAAGAAAGCTGCCGTCCCAGTAAAACCGGCTTCCAATGCCGCTCAAAAGCGCCAAGAGGAAGAAAAAGTAGCTGCCATCGCAGCTGTCCTGGCTATGATCCAGGATGAGGATGACGCAGTTGCTGCAGCACTCATGGCCGCCATTGCCGAACACAAACGGAAGATGGAACCGATGGCGCTGCCTCATCACTACTTTTGATGAATAGAAGAGGGACTATTCACCAATCATTCGCCATTAGGCAAACAGTTCAGTTACATTTTTAAGGAGGGTTTTCTCATGAAAAAATTCAATGTCAACGTTAACGGTACGGTTTATTCTGTAGAAGTTGAAGAAGTCGGCGGCACCGTCGCTGCTGCTCCTGTTGCTCCTGCTGCTCCTGCTGCTGCTCCGGCCGCTGCTCCTGTTGCTGCCGCTGCTCCTGCTGCTGCTCCGGCTCCTGCTGCCGCTCCGGCCGCTGCTCCTGCTCCGGCTCCTAAGAAAGAAGCTGCCGCTGCTCCTGCCGGTTCCATTACGGTTGAAGCTCCGATGCCTGGCAAGGTTCTGTCCGTCAACGTCAAAGCTGGCGACAAAGTTGAAGCTGGCGATGTCCTCTTGATCCTTGAAGCTATGAAGATGCAGAACGAAATCATGGCTCCGGAAGATGGTACTGTATCTGATGTCCGCGTCAGCGCTGGCGATACGGTTGCCACTGGCGACGTGATGGTTGTTCTCTAATCTCACGCCACCTATATCAAAGGAGGACGTTTAGATTATGGATGCTTTTCTGGTAGCTCTGAAATCTGTCCTGACGGACAGTGGTTTCATGGCTTTTACAGCGGGCAATGCCATTATGATCCTGGTTGGGTGCATCCTGCTTTACCTGGCCATCGTCAAGGGCTTTGAACCGTTGCTGCTTACCCCGATTGCTTTCGGGTGCCTTTTGGCGAATATCCCCAGAACCGGGTTTGAAACCGATCCTGGTGTTATGAAGCTGATCCTGGCTGGTATCAAGTATGAAGTCTTTCCACCGCTCATTTTTATGGGTGTTGGGGCAATGACGGACTTTGGTCCGCTGATTGCTAACCCGAAGACCTTGCTTCTTGGTGCTGCTGCTCAGGCTGGCGTATTCGTGGCTCTTCTTGGCGCTATGCTTCTTGGCTTTAACGTAAGGGAAGCCGCTGCAATCGGCATCATTGGCGGTGCTGATGGTCCGACTTCCATTTATCTTGCTTCCAAGATGGCTCCGCATCTGCTAGGTGCCATTGCTGTAGCTGCGTATTCTTATATGTCCCTTGTACCGCTTATTCAACCGCCAATCATGAAGCTGTTTACGAGCAAGGAAGACCGCAAGATCAAAATGGCTCAGCTCCGTACGGTTTCCCACTTCGAAAAAGTGGTATTCCCCATTGTCTGCACCATTTTCATCTCCTTACTGCTTCCTTCCGTATGCTCCCTGATTGGGATGCTCATGCTGGGTAACCTCTTTACCGAGGCAGGCTGTTTGGGCCGTCTGTCCGACACGGCTCAAAATGCCCTCATGAACATCGTGACCATCATGCTGGCAACGGGGACCGGCCTTACGATGAAGGCCGAAAGCTTCCTGACGACGCAAACAATCCTGATTATTTTCCTGGGGCTCGTCGCTTTTGCCGGTGGTACCGCTGCTGGCGTCATCTTCGGCAAATTCATGTGCATCCTGGATCATGGCAAGACCAATCCGCTAATCGGCAGTGCCGGTGTTTCCGCCGTTCCGATGGCAGCTCGTGTCTCCCAGGTTGTCGGCCAGAAAGCCAATCCGTCCAACTTCCTGCTCATGCATGCCATGGGCCCGAACGTAGCCGGTGTTATTGGTACGGCTGTTGCGGCTGGTACCATGCTGGCCATGATTGGCGCGGCCAAATAACTTTGTGCATGACGCACAATTCTCTGTCATCAATAAAAGGACTGCTGCAGGTTTCTGCAGCGGTCCTTTTTTCGGTTCTTTGTCAAATGTTGGGGTGCCCCACAACTAAATCGCCTTTTAGGAACTCGGCAAGGCATTTGCCGAGTTCCTTTTTTGCCAATTCACATAGAGAATCCGGTTCCTAAATCTGTTGAAATCACGCATTCCAAATGCAACTCTCTTAACCGTCTTAATCAGGTTGTTACAGCCTTCTGTGAATCCATTGGAGTATGGCTGGATAATTGCTTGAATAATTGCAGCCTCCCAATCTTTAAAAGATCTTAAAATCCCTTTAAAAGCATCTAAGTTGTAGCCCATTACCATAGCTAACCATTTGTTTAGCTCCCGCTTCGCAGCCAATTCAGTCTTCTGCCTCAATACTTTGTAAAATGCTTCTTTGAGTATATATGCACGCCTCAGTTCATCAGATTGAGAGAGGATGCAGCGCAGCTTTACCAGCTCTTCTCCACTTAGTGTTGTTCCCCTCTTTTGGAGAATCCTCTTATTATGTTTCAAATAAGGTGAGGTCTTTGGAAACGTATTTTGAATGTCTTTCCTTACTCTTTCCATAGCCCAGAGAACAAGTCGCTGTACATGGAATCTATCGGCTATCAGTGTGGCATTCGGGAACATTGTTTTATAGACAGAACGAAAAAGGGCAGACATGTCCATTACAACATAGCGAACCCTTCTTCGCTCCGCTTTAGGATAGCGAAGAAAATAACGTATAATCCAGTCTGCATCACGTCTTGGCAGAATGTCGATGAGCTCATTGTGTTCTACGTCTGTAATGCTGACCTGATACTTTTGTCCATGAGCATTGCCCCGGAATTCATCCATGGCCAGGACTTGGGGAAGGTGTTGGGGATGAGGGAAATGAAGGCGGTCAAAGTAACGTATGACCGTTGTAGTAGATGTGTGGAAGTCAGCCGCTATATCTGTGAAGCTGCGCTTTTGAAAACACGACACCATAATCTGCATCTGCAGATCTTTTGATTTGCGTTGATAACGCTGCAGGAACGGGACGGTTTCAAAGAATGTACGACCGCAGCAAGGGCAAACGTATCTTCTTTTATGTAATCGGACAAAAGCCTGTTGGTGCAAAATGGATTCGATAGCAATCCTTTGCCAACGGTAATCCTTGATTCTATCGGTCTTCGCATGACAATTAGGGCATTGGACAACAGCTCGATTCAGTTCCATAATAAATTCAATTTGTTGCTCACTGTGGATGCATTTTTTTATTACGTTACCTTTGACATTCAAGGAATTTGCTATATAATCAAATGTGGACATAGGCCATCTTCCTTTCATTTAGGTTTGGCGATTTAATTGTAAGAGTGGATGCCGTCTATGTCCACTTTTTTATGCAAAAATGGGGTGAGGAAAGAATATTTCCTCACCCCAACATTTATTATAGAACCCTTTTTTCTATGCCCAAGAAGGCACTCTTTCCTATGGGAAAAGGTATGAAAACGAGGGATTTTTTGATATAATATAGAATGTTTATCGTGGAAGGGAACCCATTGTTCCCTATAAGCAATTTTTATAAAGGAGAACTCCCATTGATCGAGGAAATGAAAGAATTCTCCGGTATCGGTGAAACCCGCCGGACCCTGCAGTATGTCACCCTTTTTGTCATTGCCCTTTTCTGGGTCTATGAAGGGTATCGCACCTTTGCCTTATACCGCTTCAGCCTCATGGGATGGGGCTTTAATGTTTTGTTCCTTTTGCTTTATCTGTGGCGGACCGCTTTTTCCTATACCTATGCCTTGACGCCCAGTCATTTCATTATTATCATGTATGGCTTAGGGATTGAACGGCGTCTTTCCATCTCCCTTAACGACATGGAAAGCTTCAGCAACCACTATAAGAAGAGTTTCTTTAGGAAAACGAAGATTGGCAGCTATACCCATCGTTACTCTTCACTTGATCCCAATCCCCAGCGCATCCTGGTCTATCGGAAGGGAAAGAAACTTTGCGGCCTGCTCTTTAAGTGTTCAGACCGCATGATTGCCGAACTGGCTCGCCGTTACCCCAGCCAGTTTCTCGATTTCGGAGCATAAGGAGGCCTTTATGGAGCGTTATATTGGAATTGTGACAGCAGTCAGTGGACAACGAGCCAAGGTCCGTATTGAACGGGGCCTCAAAAAGGGTGAAAAACCGCGCATCCTTGACTGCTGGAATACCTGTGAAGCGAAAAAAGGAACCTATGTGGAAGTGGAAGAACAGACCCTTGGTGAGCGGCAGGGTAAATGGATCGTTCGTGGGATTCCCTTACTGACCCTTCTTGCGGGAGCTATTTTTGGCCGTGCTGTATCCCGCTATCTGCCCTTTGACCTCGGCGTGACTATGTTCATAGGCGCTATTGTCTGGGGGCTTTTGGGATTTCAGTATGCCCGAACCTTTAAACGGGATGTCACAAGCCGCCGCGGTAAGCAATGGGCCGTTACAGGATACTATACGGAAGGCATGCTTCCGGAAGAAAGGGTGGAAAGCTGATATGACTCTTGGTTCCAAGGATCGCTTCTGGTTCTTCCTGTTTCTTGCGGCCGGTGCCATCATCGGCGGTCTTTTGGGAAACTTCCTTGAAGCGTCTCAATTTTTTGGGGCTGGTACGGCCTTTTTGATCCATAAGTATCAGGTCCTTAACATTCCCCCTGTCGATGTGGACCTTTATATCGCCAAGATTACCTTTGGCTTTACGTTTTCTCCCAATTTGGTGGCCATCATCGGCATGATTTTGGCCCTTGTGATCTTTCAGCATCTATAAGGAGGCTGTCATGCAGGTCATTTTGGCATCAAAGTCCCCTCGGCGCAAGGATCTTCTTGTGCAGGTCGGCATGGATCCACTTGTGATGGACAGCTATGTGGAGGAAGTGACGGAAGCCCTTTCTCCAGAGACCCTGGTTCGTGAAAATGCCGCTCGCAAAGGGCGGAAAGTTGCGGCTGCGGTGGCACCAGATGCCCTGGTTATTGCTGCTGATACGGTTGTCGCTGATGAGCGTGGCATCCTTGGCAAACCGAAGGATCGGGAGGAGGCCGTACGCATGTTGCGGCGCCTTTCCGGTAGGACCCATAAGGTCCATACAGGTCTTTATGTGAGCCTAGGCGGCAAAGAACATCTTTCCGTGACGACAACGCAGGTTACGTTTTGCCCCCTTACGGACAGGCTTATTCATCGCTATATTGGAACAGGAGAACCAATGGATAAGGCTGGGGCCTATGGGATCCAAGGGGCGGCCGCCCTTTTCATTCCTCACATAGAAGGCTCCTACAGCAATGTTGTTGGTCTGCCTCTTGCCACTCTTTTTACAGCACTCGATGAACTGGATGTGAAACTAGATGACACAACACTGCTCCATGCACGAAATTGTTCGCGAGGAACGGCCTCGGGAACGGCTTAAGCAAAAAGGGGCCAAGGCCCTAAGCGTAACGGAACTATTGACCATTCTCATTGGTTCGGGAACGCGCAGTGCATCGGCCCTTGAAATCGCTTCACTTTTGACCAGTAGGGAGATGGATCTCGACCAATTGGCCCGTGTGACAAGGATTGAGGAACTCACCCATGTGAAGGGACTTGGCCCAGCTCGGGCTTCGGTCATTGTCGCTGCCCTTGAATTGGGCCGTCGCCTTGCGGAAAAAACAAGCCGCCAAGGAGACCGGATCAGATGTCCCGGCGATGCCGCCCGTATGGTTATGGAACGGCTTCGCTATGAAGTGAAGGAACATGTCCTGACTCTTCTGCTTTCTGCCAAGGGAAAAGTACTGGGAATCGAAGAGGTCTTTGTTGGCAGTGCCAGTCAGGCAACGGTGCATCCCCGGGAAATCTTCGAGACCGCCCTTCATCATCATGCGTCTGACTTGATCCTTGTCCATAACCATCCGTCCGGGGACCCAATGCCCAGTCGTCCCGATATCCGTCTGACAGAGCGCCTGGCTCAAGTGGGGGGCTTGATGGACATTCCGCTGGCGGACCATATCATTATTGGTGATGGAATCTACTACAGTTTTAAAGATGCGGATCAGTTATAAAGAAAGAGGGATCATGCGTGTTTGATTTGTTCGGCTCCCTGTCTTCCACCATGGGCGTGGACCTGGGAACAGCCAATACTTTGATTTATACAAAAGAAAATGGCATCATTGTCCGGGAACCCTCCTTGGTAGCGCGCCATAAAAAAACGGGCAGGATACTGGCTGTTGGCAGCGAAGCCAAACAGATGGAAGGCCGGACACCGGATTTTCTTGAAACCCTCCATCCCTTGCGTGATGGGGTCATTGCTGATTTCGATGTAACTGCCGCGATGCTGCGCATCTTTCTCAAAAAAGCACTTCGTGGGCGTAAATTTGTTCAGCCCACGCTTGTTGTCAGCGTTCCCTGCGGTGTCACAGCCGTGGAACGCAGGGCTGTCATCGACGCGGCAACTCAAGCCGGCGCGCGGGACGCTTATCTTATTGAGGAACCCCTTGCTGCTGCATTGGGGGCTGATATGCCCGTCCGGGAAGCGGCGGGAAACATGGTGGTGGACCTGGGCGGCGGTACAACGGAAGTGGCGGTCATCTCCATGGGAAAGATTGTCCTTTCCCGGACGCTCCGATTGGGCGGCGATGCCCTTGATGAATCTCTGGTTCAGTATATCAGGAGACAGTACAATCTCATGATCAGTCCCGCAATGGCTGAGCGGATGAAGATGGAAATTGGTTCCCTTGCTGAAAGTACACAGCCCCAGGCCATGGAAATCCGGGGCAGGGATCTGCTTACAGGCCTTCCCAAGCCGCTTGCAATAAACCAGAATCAACTTCTGCCGGCACTTTACGAGCCCCTTCGTGAAATCATCGATGTGGTGAAGACCACCCTTGAAATGACCCCGCCGGAACTTGCCAGCGATATCATGGACCGGGGCATTGTCCTGACGGGCGGCGGAGCTCTTTTGCGCAATCTCGACCGGGTCATGGCCCGTGATACGGGCATGCCCGTACGGATTGCGCCCGATGCACCTCTTTGTGTTGTCCTCGGTACGGGTAGGGCCGCACGCAACTTTAATTCATTCCGGCGGAAGAACCATCCTGCCAAGAGTCATAAATAAGGAAGAGTAGAAGCATGATGCAGGAAAGAAAAATTAGGCTGGCCATTTTTGTGGTCATTGGCCTTCTCGTGGGCGGAATCATCCTTGATGCCCTCTCACGTTTTACTGTGGTCAATTCGGCCATTGCCACCCTTGTAAGACCCATCAATTTCATAGTCGGTGGGGCCGCTTCTGGCGCCCGCAGTGTATCGGATTTTTTTACGTCGAAAGGGACGCTGCAGAAAGAAAATGCGGCACTCAAGACGGAGAACGACGACCTGCGTCAGAACAATGTGGAACTCATTGCCATGAAGGCAGAGAACGAACGGCTCAGCAAACTTCTGAAGTTCAAGGAGCTCCATCCCAAATACGAACTCATGCCGGCCAAGGTCATCAGCCGGGACATGGGGGATTTTAAGGATGTTATCCTCATTGATAAAGGCAGTGATGAGGGGCTGCGACTTAATATGCCTGTCGTCAATGCTTCCGGGATCATTGGCATCATCGATGCGGTCTATCCCCATATGTCCAAGGTTCTTTTGATTACGAGTTCGCGGAGCAGCTTGGGAGGGCTTAACTTGCGCGGTGATTCCAGGGCCGCCGGGATTGTAAATGGTGTTGCCGGCCCCGATCTTTCCCTTGAAATGCGCAACCTTGCCCGGAACGCGGATGTGCTCCCTGGTGATACAATTGTTTCAAGCGGATATACTGGCTATCATCCAGAGGGGCTTGTCATTGGCACCGTGGAAGATGTTCAGATGGATCCGGGAGGTCTGACCAAAACGGCTTCAATCATTCCCTCTGTGGACTATACCCATCTGGAAGAAGCCCTTGTCATTACGAACTATGCCGGTTTTGCTGACTTTCTCCGCGAAGAGGGAAAAGATCCTAATAAGAACATTAAAGGGGGAGCTGGCCGATGAACACCTTCTTGTGGCTCTTCCTTAATCTCTTCCTCTTTTCCTTGAAAACCCATTGGTTCCTCCTTTTTACCACGTATGATTCTCCTGATTTTCTTCTTCTTTTGCTTATCCTCTATGCCCTTGATCAAGGAGGCCGCAAAGGGGCCCTGTATGGAATTGGTATGGGGCTTTTCCTCGATGTGGTCTCTTTTGGCTATTTTGGCTATCATTTGGTGACACGCGCTTTGGTGGGTGCTTTTATTGGCAGCAACCGTATGAACGTCTTTGCTGATCGGATGCCTACTTATATGATTCTAACCGCACTCGTGACGCTCCTTCTGGGTGTGGTGCGGGGCCTGTTTCTCTGCGTCATGCTCCATCGCTGGATGCCTTTTGTCCCCTTTGCGCTTTGGACACTGCGTTCCATTGGCTGGAACCTCATTATGGCCCCTCTTGTTTGGGTCATCTACCAAAAGGTCAAGGAGCGCTTCTTGCGCCGCCATTCCTATTATTATCATCTGTAACGAGTGAGGAAGGATACCATCGTGCTGAATAAAAAATATGCGTATCGCTTGGAATTCATGCTCGTCGCTTCTGCCCTCATCGTCTTTTTCTTGATTGGCCGCATGTTCTATCTGCAAATCATCAAGGGCAGTTACTACAGCCGTCAAGCCGAGGGTAATCGGACGCGCTACACGCGGATCCTTGCGCCGCGGGGCATCATCTATGACTGTAATGGGGAGGAACTGGCCAATAATCAGCCCGGTTTCATGGTTTCCTTGGCACACCGCAACACGGGCTACAGGGATGAAACAATCGAGCGCCTATCGGAACTGGTCCATATTCCTGTGGACAAGATCAAGGAAACCATCAATCTCCATGGCGGTTCGGCAGAACCTATCCGTATTGTGCGCAACGCACCGCCCGACGTGGTCGCCAAAGTAGAAGAAAACCTGCGCTACCTGCCTGATGTCATGATTGAGGTCCAGCCTGTCCGAACTTATCCCAATAAGGAACTGGCTGTCCACGCCTTGGGGTATGTGGGCGAAGTCAGTGAATATGAAATCGAACAGGGTGTTTATGAAAACCTCAAAGCAGGTGACATCATCGGTAAATTTGGCCTGGAAAGCTATTATGATAAGTACCTGCGCGGTACGGACGGCAGTTACCGAGAGGAAGTCGACGTCAATGGCCGCGTTATCCAGGTCATGGACAAGGTGGAACCAAAGCCTGGTCAAGGGCTGGTGCTTACTATTGACGCTAAGCTCCAGCGTATCACTGAAGCCGCCGTCGACCGGCAGCTCAAAGCCATTGGAGCCCGCGGTGCCGCCGTCGTGGTCCTTGATCCCAATAACGGGGAAATCAAGGCCCTTGTTTCCCGACCTGGTTTTGATCCCAACTGGTTCGTAAACGGTATCAGTGAAAAGAACTGGAACTACATCAATACGGATCCATTTCATCCTATGACGGATAAAGCCATTGCCGGCGAATATCCGCCGGGATCGACTTTTAAGATTGTTACGGGTTCGGCAGCCCTTGAAGAAAAGAAAGTTACTCCCGATGAACTCATCTTTGACTCTGGCCGACACTGGCTCGTCGATATGCGCAATGCTGGCGGTGAAGCCTTAGGATGGATCAATTTCAAACGGGCCCTATCCGCTTCGGATAACGTCTATTTCTATGAAATGGGCAATCGCCTCGGCATCGATTTGCTTGACCAATATGCCGAAAAGTTCGGTTTTGGGAAGAAAACTGGGATTGACCTTCATGGGGAGGCCTCAGGCCTTATTGCAACCCCGGCTTACAAGAAAAAGGTCTTTGAAGACGAATGGTACTTGGGCGATACGTTCAATACAGCCATTGGTCAGGGCTTTACCTTGGCAACACCCATGCAGGTTGCGGAAATGCTTGCGGCTGTGGCGACCGATGGAAAGCGCTACAAGCCCCATCTTGTGAGCAAGATCATCAACGACGACGGCAGTGTAGCCGAACGCTTTGAACCGCAGGAAGAAGGTAGTCTGCCGGTTTCCCAGAAAACCTTGGACCTTATCCAGGACGGTCTCCGAGCGGTGACGGAAGAAGGTGGGACAGCATCGGCCCTAAAATCCCTGCCTGTTGATGTGGCCGGTAAGACCGGTACGGCAGAAAACCCCCATGGCAGGGACCATGGCTGGTTCATTGCTTATGCTCCGGCCAAGAATCCCAGCCTTGTTGTGGTCTGCGTTGTGGAGCAGGGCAGTTATGGGTCGGTTTCAGCCGCGCCTATTGTTCAGTCTATCTTGGAATATGCCTTTACGACACCGGGTGTCAAAAAGCCCGGCAGCGGGTCTTCGAAAGATAAAACGACCCCGAAGAAGAAAGGGTAAGTGAGGAGAAAGCATGCGTCATTCCTTTAAAAAGTATTTTCGGAACGTGGATAAGGTCCTTTTTTTGAGCGTCATGCTGCTCATTGCTATCGGCCTTGTTTTGATTGCCAGTGCTACCCATGCCAATATTCCCGGTCCCCATCGCTACCGCTTTGTTTTTCGGCAGGCTCTTTTTGTTATCGTGAACCTCATTTTGGGCGGTTACCTGATGCGTTTTGATTACCGCATCTTAAAACATGTTGCCAAACCTCTGTATATTTTCAATCTGGTTATGCTGGTTGCCGTCATGGTTGTCGGGAAAAGTGCTTTAGGTGCGCAGCGCTGGCTCCAATTGGGCCCCATCAGCATTCAGCCCAGTGAGTTTTCCAAAGCTATCATGATTGTCTGTCTGTCCTCTTTTGTGGAATCGCGGCTGCCGACGTTAACGGACTTTCGCAGTTGGATCCCTGTTTTTCTCTATGTCTTTGTTCCTTTTCTCCTGGTTATGCGTCAGCCTGACCTAGGAACAAGCCTCGTCTTTATGGCGATTCTCTTAGGTACAATGATCATCTGCGGCTTCAGGATCCGTTATTTTCTCATCATGGGCGGTTTGGGTCTTGCTTCAGCACCTCTTATCTGGCACATGCTTCATGAGTACCAGAAAAACCGGATCCGCGTCTTCCTCAATCCCGGACTTGAACCGTACGGGAGTGGTTACCATGTCATTCAGTCCATGATTGCTATTGGTTCCGGTCTTTTTTTTGGCCGTGGTCTTTTTAATGGAACCCAGAGCCAGCTTAACTTTCTTCCTGAAAATCACACGGACTTTATTTTCGCCGTGGCCGGCGAAGAGTTTGGGTTTGTTGGGGTGACACTGATCCTGATTCTCTACTTGATTGTCATCGTCAGGGGCATCACGATTGCCCTTCATGCAAGCGATGATTTTGGAACCCTGCTTGCTGTTGGGATTGTTTCTATGTTTACCTTTCATATCCTGGTCAATGTGGGCATGACGAGCAATGTTATGCCCGTAACAGGGGTTCCGCTGCCCTTTATGAGCTATGGTGTCAGTTCCCTTACGACCAATATGCTCATGGTGGCTCTTTTAATGAATATCCATGCTCATCCCAAGACCTTGAGATTTTAGTAAGGAGGCCCTATGCACAAGGATTTACCGATTGATATCCTCAGTGCTGTCGAAAAACCAGCCCGTTATACGGGAATGGAATTTGGCAGCATCGTCAAACCGGAAAGCGAGGTCGAGGTTTCCTTTGCCCTCGCTTTTCCTGATACCTATGAAATTGGCATGAGTTACCTGGGGTTTAAGATCCTTTATGCCATTCTCAATAAACAGCCCTATATCCAAGCTGAACGGGTCTTTGCGCCCTGGGTGGATATGGAAGACAAGATGCGAGAGCGCGGGATTGCTTTGGAAAGCCTTGAAACGAGCCGCCGTCTTGGTAATTTTGATCTTGTAGGATTTACCCTCCTTTATGAAATGAGCTATTCCAATATCCTGAATATGATGGATCTAGGCGGGGTTCCCATTTGGGCCAAGGACCGCGGCCTTGATGATCCCTTTGTCTGTGCTGGCGGTCCCTGTGTCTTTAACAGTGAACCTTTGGCTGATTTCCTGGATTTTTGTATGCTTGGCGATGGGGAACGCATCATTGTGGAAGTCTCCGATGCCTACCGGGCCTGGAAATCAGAAGGAAAACCCGGTGGACGGAAGGAATTCCTGCGCCGTGTGGCTAGGATCCAGGGCGTATATGTACCGAGTTTCTACACCGTGACCTATCATGCTGACGGGACCATCAAGTCTGTGACACCCAATGAACCGGGCGTTCCGGCAACGGTCTATAAGCGGGTGGAACCGGATATCAACGATCTTGATTTTCCGACCCATCCAATTGTTCCTTATGGAGACACGGTTCATGACCGGATCATGCTGGAACTCTTCCGCGGCTGTTCCCGCGGCTGTCGGTTCTGCAATGCAGGCATCATTTACCGTCCGGTTCGGGAACGAACACCGGAGAACGTCAAGAAACTGGCCCGCGAACTGGTACCGGCAACAGGATACAACGAAATGAGCATGTTCTCCCTAAGTACGGCGGACTACTCTCAGTTGGATCCCCTGGTACGGGATCTTTTGGAAGAATTCAAGGATGACAAGGTGAGCGTTTCCCTGCCGAGTCTGCGCATTGACAGTTTTTCTGTAAAACTGGCACAGGAAGTTCAGGCCGTTCGTAAGAGTGGGCTGACCTTTGCTCCTGAAGCCGGCAGCCAGCGCATGCGTGATGTGATCAATAAAGGAGTTACAGAAGAAAATCTCATGGATGCGGTGGGCGCGGCTTTTGAAAATGGCTGGTCCCAGGTAAAACTTTATTTCATGATCGGCCTGCCGACAGAAACCGATGAGGATATCCTTGCGATTGCTCATCTTGCCCGGGCCGTGAAATGGCAGTACAAAAAGATTACGGGCCGCTTTGGGGCCCGCGTTACGGTAAGCGTGTCCAACTTTGTCCCCAAACCCTATACGCCTTTTGCTTGGGTGGGACAGAATACAAAAACAGAATTTGACCGGAAGCATATGCTCCTTAAGGAAGTCTTCGACACGATGAAAAATGTCAATTTCCAGTATCATGATTCCCTCACAAGTCTCATGGAAGGCGTCCTTGCCAGGGGCGACCGCCGTCTTTCCAAAGCCATCTACTTGGCTTTTCGGGACGGGGCCCGTTTTGACAGCTGGTCCGAACATTTTTCCTTTGACCGCTGGAAAAAAGCCATTGAAGGAGCTGGACTTGATATGGCCTTCTACAACAACCGCCCGCGCGGAAAAAATGAGAAGTTTCCTTGGGAGCACACGAGCTGCGGCGTTTCCCGTGGCTTCCTGTGGAAAGAATACGAACGGGCCCAGGAAGCTGCTTTGACCCCGGATTGTCGGCGTGGAGCCTGTACGGGCTGTCAGGTCTGTCAGCAGCTGGGGGTCAAGATCATTGATTGGAAGGGGAAGGAAGCATGAAACTACGGTTGCAGATCACAAAAGAATCCGGAATCCGGTTCATTTCCCATCTGGAATATCTGAAAACCTTGGAAAAAGCCATTCGTCGGGCTCGGATTCCTGTTGCCTATTCCCAAGGCTTTAATCCCCATATGAAGTTTTCCTTGGCTTCTGCCCTGAGTGTAGGGGTGACGAGCAGGGCCGAATTTCTGGAACTATATCTGCGGGAGCCCGTTCCCCTAAAGGACCTCGTTGATGCCCTTTCCTGTAATCTTCCCATGGGCATCCATATCGTACGTGCCGACCTAGCAGATGATAAGGCCCCGAAACTCATGGCTTCGGTTGCAGGAACGACTTATTTGGTGAAGGTCCCCTGTGCGGCAGATCCTTCAGACGGGCTTCAGCGCTATGAAAGGGCGGAAAAGGCTCTTTATACGAAAACACATGGCAAGGGCAAGGGCAGCCCGCGCATCGTGGATGCCAAAGCTTTCGTCCCCTATGTGCAGGCTTCATATGAAGGGGGCATGCTGACGCTCCAATTTGACTGTCTGGTTTCCCAGGAAGGCAGCATGAAGGCCGCCGAGCTCTTGAAGGTCCTTCACGATGACTTCGGTCTCTCCCTTGACCTTGAAAAAGCGGATATTGCCCGTCTTGACCTATACGCAGCAGGCCCTAATGGAGAAAAAAGGCCGCTCCTTCAGGCAGATGGTATGACGCTGGAAAGCGGCGCCCTATGACCGCCATCTTTGTCAGTGTCAAACCGGAAGAAACCCGCATGGGACTGGTATTTGACAGCAAGCTCCGCGACTTTGCCGTTGAGCGCCGTGGGGAGGGAAACCTTGTTGGCAATATTTACCGAGGCCGTGTATCGAATGTTGTGCCTGGCATCCAGGCTGCCTTTATCGATCTTAATGTGGGGAAAAATGGGTTCCTGACACTGCATAAACAGGATCGCCTGACGGAAGGCCAGATGCTTCTTGTCCAGGTTGTCAAGGACTGTCGGGGAACCAAAGGGCCGGGTGTCACGCGAAACGTGACCTTGCCGGGCCGTTACATCGTCCTTGAACCTTTTGGCAATCGTATTTCCCTGTCGCGGAAGATTACCTGCAAATCCCTCCGTACTCGTCTGCGGACGCTCGTCCAAAAGAGTCTTCCTGAGGGGATGGGGGTTGTCATCCGAACCGCAGCGGCTAAGGCCGCCGCCGAGGAAATCGAAAATGATTTGCGTCAGCTCCTTGCCAGTTGGCAGGTCCTTCTGCGCCGAAGCAAAGTGGGGAGGGGCCCGCAGCTGCTTTATCGGGAACTGGATCTGTCCATCCGTATGATCCGGGACTATGTGACAAAAGATGTGCAAAAAATCATTGTCGATGATGAAGCGACCTATCATACGGTGGAAGAACTTCTTCAAGATATGGGCCTTACGGAAATCCGGACCGAATGGTATCAGGAAAAGGAAGATCTCTTTACCCATTATGGACTCAATGAAGAAATTGCCAGCATTTCTGACCGGGTGGTTCCCCTGCCTGGCGGTGGTTCTCTTGTCTTTGACTATACGGAGGCCATGACGGTCATTGATGTCAACAGCGGGCACTATTCAACTGGCAGTGACAGGGAGGAGACGAGCCTTGCCACGAATCGGGAAGCGGCCTTGGAAATTGCCCGTCAGTTACGGCTGCGGGATATCGGCGGCATCATCGTTGCTGATTTCATTGATATGGAGCGCAAGGAGGAACAGGAGGAAATCCTGGACCTCTTGCGCCGGGAATTTGCGATGGACCGCATGAAGCCCCGTGTTATGGGCATGACAGCCTTGAATCTTGTGGAGATGACGCGGATGAAGGCGCGGCGCAATCTCTTTGGTACCGTCTATACGACTTGTCCCATGTGTCAGGGAAGCGGCCGTGTGGAATCGCCAGAAACGGTCTATGTGGAAATCCGGCGCCGGCTGCGCAGCCTTTATCTCGATCATGCCATGGCCCGCAGTTTGGTCCTTTCTGTTCACCCTCTGGTAGAGGAATGGATTCGCATCCATGGGATGAAAGACATGGAACAGGAATTTGGTGCCAAGATTCGCTTGGTTTCCAATCCATCATTGGCCGTGGGTGTCTTTACGCTCCTCAATGCCCCTGATGGGGATTAAGTCATGAAAGGAGGCCCCTTGATGGCGGCCCTATTTCCTTCATATGTCATAACGGTTCTGGAACTGTTCCGAAAACATGGATTTGAAGCCTATGTCGTTGGCGGAGCCGTGCGCGATCTGCTTTGCGGAAAGCATCCCCATGACTACGATATTGTCACGAGCGCCCGACCGGAAGAAACCCGCCGTCTTTGCAAAGGGGCGGGTCTTTCTGTTGTGGAAAACCTGGGCGAAAATTTCGGTGTCCTGGTCCTTCTTGTAGAAGGACGAGCCGTTGAAGTTGCTGCCTACCGCAAGGAAGTTTATGGAACGGATGCGCACCGCCCTAGCGGTGTTGCGTACTGCCAGACCCTGGAAGAAGACCTGGCACGAAGGGACTTTACGGTCAATGCCATGGCGATGGATCTTGCGGGGAACTTGACCGATCCCTATAGCGGACAGCGTGACCTTGAGCATCATGTCCTGCGTGTGGTAGGATCTCCTTCGGACCGTTTTTCTGAAGATGCCCTGCGCATGTTCAGGGCCTGCCGTTTTGTCGCACAGCTCGGCTTTCTTCCCGAGGCTGGTATCCTCCCGGCAATCAAGGCGGAGGCACCGCGTGCAAAGGGCCTCTCTCTTTCCCGTGTCAAGGCGGAGCTGCATAAACTTCTTAGGGCACCCTACGCTGGTCAGGGCATGAATCTCATGGTCCAAAGCGGTCTTGCAGGGATGTCGTGCCGAATCAAAAAAGAGGGAACCTATGAAAGCGTCCCCATTTTGCCGGAGCTTCTCGATCTTGTGGGTGTCCCTCAAAATCCTCGCTTCCATCCCTTTGATGTATGGGGCCATATCTGGCATGCCTTGGACCACAGTGACGGTTCCCTGACTTTGGGATGGGCCATCCTGCTTCACGATGTGGGGAAGGGAAGGAAAGGTGTCAGGGGCATTCGCCCCGATGGCATGCCCAGTGACCATGGACACGACAAGGTGGGAAAAGCCATGGCGGAAAGCATTCTCCACCGTCTGGGGGAAAACGGAGCCCTAGTGAACCGTGTGGCTTTTCTTGTAGGAAACCATATGCATTTTGGACCTGCTCGATTCCTGCCGGATGCGGCACTTTGGCGCTGGCTTCGGAAGGAAGCCCGCAGCGGGGCGTTCCGCTGTACCAAGGACTTGCAGGAAGCATTCCGGGAATTGGGGACCCTTTGCCTTGCCGATATGGCAGCCACAACGGCTTCGGCAGAAAGTCAGGCGCTGGCGCGCCATTTTGCAGATCAGCTTTTTCTGATGGCCGGTACTATGCCCGTCCATACAGCAGACCTTGCCATAAGCGGGCGGGACCTTATTGCTGCGGGAATTCCGCAAAGGGTCCTTAAAAGGCTGCTGCCCCTGCTTCTTTCCCGTGTTCAGGACCGAAATCTTTCCAATACCCCTGAAGCGCTCCAGAGAGCAGCGGACATCTGGTGGAAAAAGGAAAAAGAAAAAGGACCCACGTCTTAACGTTTCCGTTTAAAAATATAACTACATTTTGATTGCTTACGGGATACCCCTTGAAAACGGGGTCCCGGTTTTTTTTCATATGTAACATTTTTTTATCTATTTTCGTGGAAAAAAGGAAAAAGCACGATTATTGTTATGGGGCCTATTTAGAAAAAACCTAGGAAAAATGGGCTTTTTTAGTTTTTTAATAAAAAAATTGTCCGAATTCATATAAAATTGTTAAAAACGCATAAATCCTTGAAATTGAATTTAAAAAAATAGTTATTTGTGTTATAATCGCTTTGTACTATGAAGAGTGATACCAATCGGAACCTGAATCGAGAATGTTCAAAGGGGGATGGATGATTTAGCGGACGATGGTTCCGGAACTTCAGCATGCTTAGCCAAAGTATGGAAATTAAAAGGAGGTTTTTGCTTTGAGTAAAGTAATGACGTTAAAAGACGCTATTGCAAAGTATGTCCACAGTGGTGACCATCTTGCACTGGGTGGTTTTACGACTGACCGTAAACCGTATGCAGCCGTCTATGAAATCCTGAGACAGGGAATCACGGACCTGACCGGACTTTCCGGTGCTGCCGGCGGTGACTGGGATATGCTCATTGGCTGTGGCCGTGTCAAGGCATATATCAACTGCTACACGGCTAACTCTGGTGTAACGAATGTTTCCAGACGCTTCCGTAAATGGTTCGAAGCGGGCAAACTCACCATGGAAGATTATTCCCAGGATGTCATCTATATGATGTGGCATGCCGCTGCCCTTGGCCTTCCGTTCCTTCCGGTTTCCCTGATGCAGGGCTCCAGTCTTGAAACCGAATGGGGCATCAGTAAGGAAGTCCGCAAGACCCTCGATAAGGTTCCTGATGACAAATTTGTCGAAATCAAGAACCCGTTCAACGACAAACAGCGCGTCCTCGCCATTCCTGTTCCTCAGATTGATGTAGCCATCATCCATGCCCAGCAGGCTTCTCCGGATGGTACGGTTCGCATCTGGGGCGGCAAGTTCCAGGATGTCGATATTGCTATGGCTGCTAAGCACACCATTGTTACGTGCGAAGAAATCATCAGCAACGAAGAAATCCGCCGCGATCCGACCCAAAACGACATCCCCTGCATGTGCGTAGATGCGGTTGTCTTGGCTCCTTATGGCGCTCATCCGTCTCAGTGCTTCGGCCTGTATGACTATGATAATCCGTTCCTGAAGGTCTACGATGTTGTTTCCAAGACCCAGGAAGATTTCGATGCATTCTGCAAGGAATGGGTCTTCGACCTGAAAGATCACGATGAATATCTGAACAAACTGGGCGCAACCCGCCTCATCAACCTGAAGGTTGTTCCTGGTCTTGGGTATCATGTTGATATGACGAAGGAGGGCTAATTAGGATGGCTGATTACACGAATTACACCAATAAAGAAATGCAGGCAGTTACCATTGCCAAGCAGATTAAAAATGGTCAAGTCGTAACCGTTGGGACCGGGCTCCCCTTGATCGGTGCCAGCGTTGCTAAGAGAGTCTATGCTCCGGACTGCCACATCATCGTAGAAAGTGGCCTCATGGACTGCTCCCCTGTTGAAGTACCTCGTTCCGTTGGTGACTTGAGATTCATGGCTCACTGCGGTACCATTTGGCCTAACGTTCGTTTCGTCGGTTTTGAAATCAACGAATACCTCCATAAGGAAAACCGTCTCATCGCTTTCATCGGCGGTGCGCAGATCGACCCCTATGGTAACGTAAACTCCACCTCTATTGGTGACTATCATCATCCGAAGACCCGTTTCACTGGTTCTGGCGGCGCAAACGGCATTGCAACCTATTCCAATACGATCATCATGATGCAGCATGAAAAACGCAGATTCATGGACAAGATCGACTACGTGACCAGCCCGGGTTGGATTGATGGCCCTGGCGGACGTGAAAGACTGGGCCTTCCCGGCGAAGTAGGGCCTCAAATGGTTGTTACGGACCGCGGGATCCTCAAATTCGACGAAAAGACCAAGAGAATGTACCTGGCTGGATATTATCCGACCTCTTCCCCCGAAGACGTCATTGAAAATACGGGTTTTGAAATCGACGTTTCCCGCGCTGTTGAATTGGAAGCTCCGGAACCGTCCGTTATCAAATTGATTCGTGAAGAAATTGACCCGGGCCAAGCCTTCATCAAAGTGCCTGTGCCGGAAGCCAAATAAGAGATAAGTAGGAGGAACGAAAAACATGGGTTTTTACTCTATGCCCCGTTATTTTGAACATATGCCGCAGGTCGGCAAACCGATGAAGAAAGCGAATCCGGAAAACGAAGCTCAGCTGAAAGCCATCGAAGCCGAGATCCACGAACTCATCAAAGCCGCCCAGTCTGCTGGCCGCAGTGATGAATCCCTGAATGAATCCGGTCAGCTGACTGCACTGCAGCGCGTTGAAAAACTGGTTGAACCGGGCACTTTCAGACCGCTCAACACCCTGTACAATCCCGAAGGCAACAAGAACGGTTCCGTCAGCATTGTCAAGGGCTTGGGCCGCATTAACGGCAAGTGGGCTGTTATCGTTGCTTCTGACAACAAGAAGCTTGCCGGTGCCTGGGTACCGGGCCAGGCCGAATGCCTGCTCCGTGCTTCTGACACGGCAAAGACCCTGCGCATCCCTCTTGTCTATGTCCTGAATTGCTCTGGCGTTAAGTTCGACGAACAGGAAAAGGTTTATCCGAACCGCCGTGGCGGTGGTACGCCTTTCTTCCGCAATGCTGAACTGAACCAACTCGGTATTCCTGTTATCGTAGGCATTTATGGGACGAACCCTGCTGGCGGCGGTTACCACTCCATCAGCCCGACCATCCTCATTGCCCACGAAAAAGCCAATATGGCTGTTGGCGGCGCCGGAATCCTTGGCGGAATGAGCCCGAAAGGCTACATTGATATGGAAGGCGCTGAACAGATTGCTGAATCTGTTGCAAAAAGCGGCAAGACCGAGCCCCCTGGAGCGGTTGATATCCATTACACTGAAACGGGTTTCTTCCGTGAAGTTTATGCTTCCGAAGAAGGTGTTCTTGAAGGCATCAAAAAATATATTGGCATGCTGCCGAGCTACAATCCGGAATTCTTCCGTGTTGACGATCCGAAAGCACCGGCCCTGCCTCTGGATGACCTCTACTCCTTGGTTCCGCTGAACGACAAGAGAGCCTATGATATGTATAACGTCATTGGCCGACTCTTTGATAACAGTGAATTCAGTGAATACAAGAAGGGTTACGGCCCTGAAATGATTACCGGTATGGCAAAGGTCAACGGCCTTGTGGTCGGTGTTGTTGCCAACTTCATGGGCCTGTTGATGAACTATCCTGAATACAAGACCGGTGCTGTTGGTATGGGCGGTAAGCTCTATCGGCAGGGTCTCATCAAGATGAACGAATTCGTGACGCTCTGCTCGAGAGACCGTCTGCCAATCATCTGGATCCAGGATACGTCCGGTATCGACGTTGGCAACGACGCTGAAAAAGCCGAACTGCTTGGTCTGGGTCAATCCCTGATCTATTCCATCCAGAATTCCAACATTCCGCAATTCGAAATTACTCTGAGAAAAGGTTCTGCAGCTGCTCACTACGTACTGGGCGGGCCTCAGGGCAACGATACGAACGCGTTCTCCATTGGCACGGCTGCCACGGAAATCTATGTCATGAACGGCGAAACCGCTGCTGTGGCTATGTATTCCAGACGTCTTGCTAAAGATAAGAAAGCCGGCAAGGACCTGCAGCCGACCATAGACAAGATGAATGCCCTAATCGAAGCTTTCCATACGAAATCTCGTCCGAAGGTTTGTGCTGAACTCGGCCTTGTCGATGAAATCGTTGATTTCACTAACCTTCGTGGCTATGTAGAAGCCTTCGCCGAAGCTGCTTACCAGAATCCGAAATCTGTTTGCCCGTTCCATCAAATGCTGCTGCCAAGAGCCATCAGAGAGTTCGATACCTTCACGAAGAAATAATTTCCTTAGGAGGAACTTTACTGAATGAGTATCTATACCCTCGGAATTGATATTGGTTCCACTGCATCAAAATGCATCATCCTCAAGGATGGCAAAGACATTGTCGCCAAGTCCCTCGTGGACGTTGGGGCTGGCACGACTGGACCGGCCCGTGCCATTTCCGAAGTCCTTGAGAGTGCCAACATGAAAAGAGAAGATCTGGCCTTTACCCTGGCAACAGGGTATGGCCGGAATTCCTTGGAAGGCATTGCTGATAAGCAGATGAGTGAGCTTTCCTGCCATGCCATGGGGGCCCATTTCCTCTGGCCTAATGTCCACACGGTCATTGATATCGGGGGACAGGATGCCAAGGTTATCCATATTGAAAATGGTGCGATGACCAACTTCCAGATGAACGATAAATGTGCCGCAGGTACGGGACGTTTCCTCGATGTTATGGCCCGTGTCCTCGAAGTCAAGGTCAGTGATCTTGCTCCGCTGGGGGCGCAGTCTACAAAACGTGTGCCTATCAGCTCAACCTGCACGGTCTTTGCGGAATCGGAAGTCATCAGTCAGCTGTCGAAAGGAACCAATAAAATCGACATCATTGCCGGTATCCATCGTTCCGTTGCCAGCCGTGTCATTGGTCTTGTCAACCGCGTCGGGGTTTCTCCAGACGTGGCCATGACCGGTGGGGTGGCACAAAACTACGGCATTGTCCATGCATTGGAGGAAGGCCTTGGCGTAGAAATCAAGACATCTCCCTTGGCCCAGTACAATGGGGCCTTGGGAGCGGCTCTCTATGCATATCGAAAGGCGAGCAAGTAAGCGCTCAACTTGATGAAAAGAAGGAAGGATCATTATGGCAAAAACTGTAAGTCCTGGCGTCCAGGCATTAAGAGACGTAGTTGAAAAAGTTTATCGTGAATTGAGAGAAGCTAAAGAAGCTGGCGAACCTGTAGGCTGGTCGTCTTCCAAGTTCCCTTGCGAACTGGCTGAATCCTTTGGGCTGCATGTTGGTTACCCTGAAAACCAGGCTGCCGGTATTGCAGCTAACCGTGACGGCGAAGTTATGTGTCAGGCTGCTGAAGACCTGGGCTATGACAACGATATCTGTGGTTATTCCCGTATTTCCTTGGCTTATGCTGCTGGTTACCGTGGTGCCAACAAAATGGATAAAGATGGCAACTATGTCATCAATCCGAACAGTGGCAAACCCCTGAAAGATGCCAATGGCAATAAAGTCCTCGATGAAAATGGTAAGCCGGTCAAGGATCCGAAGACCCTGAAACCGTATGCAACGACGGATAATATCTATGAAATTGCTGCCCTTCCGGACGGAGAAGAAAAGACCCGCCGTCAGAACGCGCTTCATAAATATCGTCAGATGACCATGCCGATGCCGGACTTCGTTCTGTGTTGCAACAACATCTGCAACTGCATGACCAAATGGTATGAAGACATTGCCCGCCGTCATAACATTCCCCTCATCATGATCGACGTTCCTTACAATGAATTTGACCATGTCAACGAAGCCAACGTCAAATATATCCGCAGCCAGCTCGATACGGCTATCCGTCAAATGGAAGAAATTTCCGGCAAGAAGTTCGACGAAGATAAGTTTGAACAGTGCTGCCAAAACGCCAACCGTACGGCAAAAGCTTGGCTGAAGGTTTGTGACTACCTCCAGTACAAACCGTCCCCGTTCAACGGTTTTGACCTCTTCAACCATATGGCTGACGTCGTAACGGCCCGCGGCCGTGTCGAAGCTGCTGAAGCATTCGAACTGCTCGCCAGCGAACTGGAAGAACACGTCAAGAACGGCACGACGACCGCTCCTTTCAAGGAACAGCATCGTATCATGTTCGAAGGCATTCCTTGCTGGCCGAAACTGCCTGACCTCTTCAAGCCGCTCAAAGCTAACGGCCTTAACATCACGGGCGTTGTGTACGCACCGGCCTTTGGCTTTGTTTATAACAATCTTGATGAACTCGTCAAGGCTTATTGCAAGGCTCCGAACTCCGTTTCCATCGAACAAGGTGTTGCTTGGCGTGAGGGTCTTATCCGTGACAACAAAGTCGACGGCGTTCTGGTCCACTACAACCGTTCCTGCAAACCTTGGAGCGGGTACATGCCTGAAATGCAGCGCCGCTTCACGAAGGATCTGGGCATTCCGACCGCCGGCTTCGACGGTGACCAGGCTGACCCGAGAAACTTCAACGCTGCTCAGTATGAAACGCGTGTACAGGGCTTGGTCGAAGCCATGGAAGCAAATGACGCAAAGAAGGGGAATTGACAATGGCTATCAGTGAACTGATTGAAGAATTCAAAAAAGTATCTGCCAGCCCGAAGACCATGTTGGCCAAATATAAGGGTCAAGGCAAAAAAGTAATTGGCTGCCTGCCTTACTATGTTCCGGAAGAACTCGTCTATGCTGCTGGTATGGTTCCGATGGGAATCTGGGGCAGCAACGGCAAACAGCAGATCCGTTCCAAGGAATACTGTGCAACCTTCTACTGCACGATTGCTCAGCAGTCCCTCGAAATGCTGCTTGATGGGACCCTCGATGATATTGACGGAATCATTACGCCGGTTCTGTGCGATACCCTGCGTCCGATGAGTCAGAACTTCAAGGTTGCCATGAAAGACAAGATGCCTGTTATCTTCCTGGCTCATCCTCAGGTCCGTCAGAATGCTGCCGGCAAGCAGTTCACCTATGACGCATACAATGAAGTCAAAGGCCATTTGGAAGAAATCTGCGGTCATGAAATCACCAATGATGCCATCCTTGATGCCATCAAAGTGTATAATCGCAGCCGTAAGGCCCGCCGCGAATTCTGCAAGCTGACGAACGCCCATCCTGACCTGATCCCTGCTTCTGTTCGTGCAGCCGTTCTGCGTGCAGCTTACTTCATGCTGAAGGATGAATATTCGGACAAACTGGAAGCCCTCAACAAAGAACTGGCCGCTGCTCCTGTTGGCAAGTTCGATGGCCATAAGGTTGTCGTTTCCGGAATTATCTACAATATGCCTGGCATCCTGAAAGCCCTTGATGACAACAAACTCGCCATTGCTGCTGATGACTGTGCTTATGAAAGCCGCAGCTTCGCTGTGGATGCTCCGGAAGACCTGGATAATGGCCTGCAGGCACTGGCTGTCCAGTTCTCCAAACAGGGCAACGATGTTCTCCTCTACGATCCTTCCTACCAGGAAGATACGAGAAATGAACATGTCTGCAGCCTTGTGAAGGAAAGCGGTGCTGAAGGCGTCATTGTCTTCATGATGCAGTTCTGCGATCCTGAGGAAATGGAATATCCTGACCTGAAGAAGGCGCTGGATCGTCACCACATTCCTCATATCAAAGTTGGCGTCGATCAAATGACCCGTGACTTTGGTCAAGCTACGACGGCTCTCGAAGCATTTGCTGAAAGCCTCTGATGATTGCAAAAAGGCTGTCCCTTTGGGGGCAGCCTTTTTCATATGGGGATGTTTCTGGCTGCTTTTATCAAGAGGTAATAATTATTACAAACATTACTAACGGATAAAGGAAGGAAAAAAATTCTCATGATATTTCAGTGGATTTTTCTCCTCTTTGTCTATTAATCGTGTTTAAAAAGTGTAATCCTGTTTCCTCCTGCCATTCTATGATGAGAATGGCATGTTAGCGTGACTTTGTGAAGCAAAATCTTCTCATTGGAAAATTGTCCAGTCCTTTCTTTTTATGCTCAATCGTAACCTCTGTCCATGACAAATGTGCAAACTAGGTGTTGTGTAGTAGCCGTGAAAAATTACCCAAATAGCACTATATGTTGATATTTTTCTTGCGCTCCGACCCAATATGGTGTATTCTATATGCGTAATCGCTCTGGGCGGATTCGCTTTTTATTCCACCGCTTTTTTAAGGAAAGGGAGCGGATGCTTTTATGTTTGGTCAGCAAAGGGCACGTTAGGACAGCGTGTTCTTTCACCTTCTATAAGAGAAAAATCAAGAAAGGATGAGTGCGATGGGAATGCAAGTCATAAAGCGGGATGGGTCAACTGTATCCTTTGATCGGCATAAGATCGTGGTTGCCATTCAAAAGGCCAATAAAGCAGTGGAGGAGGGAGAACGACTTCCGGAATCTGATATTGATACCATCGCCTCCTTCGTAGAAGGAAAGAAAAGGAAACGCTTCCTTGTGGAAGATATCCAGGATATGGTCGAAAAGCAGATCATGAACCGCGGCCGTTACGAACTGGCCAAAGCCTACATTATTTATCGCTACAACCGGGCCCTTGTCCGTAAAGCCAATACGACGGATGAATCCATCCTGTCTCTGATCAGCAACAAGAACAAGGATGTCATGGAAGAAAATTCCAACAAGAACGCCGTTATGGTTTCCACCCAGCGTGACCTTATTGCCGGAGAAGTATCCCGTGATTTGACGCGCCGGATTGTGCTGCCGGAAAAGATTTCCCGTGCTCATGATGAAGGTATCCTTCACTTTCATGATTCGGACTATTTTATCCAGCCCATGTTCAATTGCTGCCTTATCAATATTGGGGATATGCTGGATAATGGAACGGTCATGCATGGCAAACTCATTGAAAGCCCAAAGAGCTTCCAAGTTGCCTGCACGGTCATGACCCAGATCATTGCGTCTGTCGCGTCTGCCCAATATGGCGGACAGTCCGTTGATATTTCCCACCTGGGCAAATATCTCCGCCGCAGCCGGGATAAGTTCCGTAAACGCCTTGTGGAATCCACCCAAGGTTCACTGAGTGAAAAGGAACTCAACGAAATCCTCGATGCCCGCATGAAGGAAGAACTGGCAAGCGGTGTCCAGACAATCCAGTACCAGATCAATACCTTGATGACGACTAATGGACAGTCTCCTTTCGTAACCCTTTTCCTTCATTTGGATCCCAAGGACGAGTACATTGAAGAAAATGCTCAAATCATCGAGGAAATCCTCAAGCAACGTTTGGAAGGCATCAAGAATGAAGCCGGTGTCTACGTTACTCCGGCCTTCCCGAAACTGGTTTATGTCCTTGATGAAAATAACTGCCTCAAGGGTGGTAAGTATGATTACTTGACTGAGCTTGCTGTACGCTGCTCCATTAAACGGATGTATCCGGACTATATTTCGGCCAAGAAGATGCGCGAAAACTATGAAGGCAATGTCTTTTCCCCCATGGGATGCCGAAGCTTCCTCGTACCTTGGAAGGATAAGGATGGACACTATAAATTTGAAGGCCGCTTCAATCAAGGGGTTGTTTCCATCAACCTGCCCCAGATTGGCATCATTGCCAAGGGCGATGAGGATAAGTTCTGGAAACTCCTTGACGAACGCTTGGAACTCTGCCGTGAAGCACTTATGGTCCGTCATAATGCCCTCAAGGGGATTCGCAGCGATGTCAGCCCAATCCATTGGCAAAACGGGGCCATTGCCCGTCTAAAGAAGGGCGAAACCATTGATAAGCTCTTGGAAAATGGCTACTCCACGCTGTCGTTGGGGTATATCGGCCTTTATGAATGCACGGTGGCCATGAAGGGATGCAGCCACACGACACCGGAAGGCGAGGAATTTGCTATGCGTGTCATGAAGCACCTCAACGCGGCCTGCAAGAAGTGGCGTGCTGAATCGGGACTGGGATTCTCTCTGTATGGAACCCCGGCTGAATCCCTGTGCTACCGGTTTGCCCGCATCGACAAGGAACGCTTCGGCACTATCAAGGATATTACGGACAAAGGATACTATACCAATTCCTATCATGTTGATGTCCGTGAACATATCGATGCTTTCAGCAAATTCAAGTTCGAAAATCAGTTCCAGCCCATTTCTACAGGAGGCTGCATCTCCTATGTCGAGATTCCTAATATGAAGAAGAATCCGACAGCTGTGGAAGACCTTGTTCGCTTTATTTACGACAATATCCAGTATGCCGAATTTAACACAAAGTCCGACTACTGCCAGGTCTGCGGATTTGACGGAGAAATCAAGGTCAATGACAACTTGGAATGGGAATGCCCCCAATGTCATAATAAGGACCAGAGTAAGATGAATGTTGTGCGCCGGACCTGTGGCTATTTGGGCGAAAACTTCTGGAACGTCGGGAAAACGAAGGAAATCAAGTCCCGCGTCCTTCATCTGTAAGGGGGCCGCACCGTGAATTATGCCGCTATCAAAAAAACAGATGTCGCCAATGGACCGGGTGTCCGTGTCTCCCTTTTCGTAAGCGGCTGTACCCATCACTGTAAAGGCTGTTTCAATGAGGAAGCTTGGGATTTTTCTTATGGCAAGCCTTTTGACCAACATGCCGTCAAGGAAATCATGGAAGCCTTGGAACCTGACTATATCAGGGGCTTCTCCCTTTTGGGTGGGGAGCCCTTTGAACCGGAAAATCAAGCGGTTCTTGTTGGCGTCCTGCGCCATGTGCGTGAGCACTATCCTCAAAAGACCATTTGGTGCTACAGCGGCTATCTCTTTGATGAAGATATGCTGAAAGGGCGCTTGGGTGACCCATCCATTACGATGGAAATGCTGGGCTATTTGGACGTTCTTGTTGACGGGGAATTCGTCCTTTCTGAAAAGGACCTCAACCTGCGCTTCAAGGGCAGCAGGAACCAGCGAATCATTGATGTACCCCGCTCTCTCAAGGAAAAGAGGATTATCCTTTGGGACGGTGCGGAATTTGCCTAAGGCAAAACAGACCGTGAAGAGAGGTTCTATAATTTATTTTGGGGCGCTAAAGTGACCGTCCAGATGCGTGTCCTCTCAGCGCCTACTTTTTTTTCAATAAAAAAATAGGCATATGCACTCAAATCCTCTACAATTAAAGTGATCAAACAATAAAGAAAGTGAGTTGAATACATATGCCTTCTCTAGATTATATCGAAAAATTAACAGGAATTAAAGAGGAATGGATTCAAAATTTAAAGGAAACGGAATCAGCCTTGGTTTTAGCGGTTCAGCTGCCGCCTCAAGAACACATCTGCCCTCATTGTAAGGCCACTACAAGACGCATAAAGGGCTACTATACGCGCCTCATCAAACATTCCCCACTTCTCCATAAAGAGTTGCATCTCCTGTATCGCCAGAGACGCTATATATGCAGCTGTGGTCACACATTTAACGAGAAGAGCCCCTTTGCCTCTCCGTATTTCCAAACCTCTTCCTCGCTTCAACAAGTCATGCTCCAGGAGCTGCGTCAACACCTTTCTTTCCAAGAAGTGGCCAGACGATGCCATGTCAGCACCAGCCAGGTCATTCGTGTCTTTAATGAAGTCCATATTCCTCGTCCCAGTCACCTTCCCCGCGTGCTTTCCATCGATGAATTTAAAGGAAATGCTGCCGGTCAGAAGTACCAAGTCATCATCACTGACTCTGAAAACAAGCGTATAATGGACATTCTTCCGGCACGAACCACACCGGCTCTGCTCCAGTATTTCTATCAATTTCCAATGAGTGAACGACGAAAAGTAGAATTTGTCACAATGGACATGTCTATGCAGTTCCGTTCAGTCATAAAAACGATCTTCCCCAAGGCGCGCATCGTGGCAGACCGTTTTCATATGATCCGCTTAGTCCAATGGGCCATGGAGCGCGTTCGCAAAGCAGAGCAAAAGCGCCTTTGTCACCATAGCCGAATGTTTAAGTCCAACAAGACAATCTTAACGAAACCATATGAGAAATTAACCGAAGAAGAGCTTATAAAGCTGGAGGGAATCCTTCGCTGTTCTCCTCGTCTAAGATGTGCTTACGCGCTAAAATACGCATTTTCCAAGGTGCTTCGATTCAAGGATCATACCAACATTTCTTGGGCACTTTCAGCATGGATAGACCTGGTAAAAAGCGCTGATTTACCGGAAATGAACTCTCTGGTTAAGTCCTTTACCTATTGGTACGAAGAAATTAGGAGCGCCCTTATATATCCTTACTCCAACGGCTTTACTGAAGGCTGCAACAATAAAATCAAGGTGTTAAAACGTGTCTCATTTGGTCTGCGCAATTTTGAGCGCTTTCGTAATAGGATCTTGTACATTAACACACGCAACGAAAAAGGACACGCACTGTATTCAGTGCATGTCCTCTCCAGGAGTGCATAGACACTTTAGCACCCCAAAATTTGACAAAGAACCTGAAGAGATGCTCCCTCTTCGCGGTCTTTTTTCTATCTCCGGATGATGAAAAGCCAAAGGCGTTCTTGGAATAGGGACTTGCCTCTTACGCATGGGCCCTATCCGTGATACAATACGAGTATGCGCTTCTTTTTTTATAAAGGAAGGTGGATTGAAATGAACCCAGCTGCGCTGTCTGAAGAGAAAATCGTAGAAATAGGGCGGGAATGCCGTCGTTATTTTCATGCTCACCCAGAGATAAGCACCCAGGAAGCGGAAACCAGTGCCAAGATTTTTTCGCTTCTTGAAGAGTGGGGGCTCTCCCCTGTAAGGGGAACGGGCCACTATGGAGTGGCGGCGACCCTCAAAGGAAAGTCAGAGGGCCCGCTGATTGCCCTTCGCGCCGATATGGATGCCCTGTCTGTAAGGGAAGAAACAGGGCTGCCCTTTGCTTCCCAAAATGAAGGCGTCATGCATGCCTGCGGTCACGATGTCCATATGGCAATCCTGCTTGAAACCGTCCTGCGGCTTCTGCAGCGCCGCGATGACTTGTTTGGATCGGTTCGTATCCTCTTTCAGCCCTCGGAGGAACTGTCACCTACAGGCGGCGCCCGGCTCATGATGAAGGATGGATTCCTTGACGGGGTCTCCGGTGTATTTGGCCTTCATGTCTGGCCTAGCTATCCCGTAGGTAGGATTGGCATCAAAGGTGGTCCCCTCATGGCTGCTTCTGACCGGTTCCGTGTCACCATCAAGGGGCGTACGGCCCACGCGGGGCATCCCCATGAGGGGGTTGATGCCATTTTGGCTGCCGCTGATTTTCTGCAGGAAGTCAGCCATATTGTTTCACGGCGTGTGAGCCCCCTTGATACAGCAACCATCAATGTGGGAACCATTTCCGGCGGGAGCCGTTACAATGTAGTGCCCGGTTCCTGTATCTTAGAGGGAACCATCCGGACCCTTAACGAAACAACGAGGGACCATATCCCCCAGTGGCTTGAGGGCATCCTGAAGGGACTTGAACAAAGCGCAGGCATCACTTATGAATTTAACTATTTTCGAGGTTATCCGGTCCTGATGAACTGGCCCAAGCCGGCTGAACTTGTCAGGCAGACGGCTCAGGAAACACTGGGCGAAGAGGCTGTCATGGCTCATGTGGAACCGGATCTTACGGCCGAAGACTTTGGCTTTTATCTTCAAAAAGTGCCAGGGGCCTTTTTGTGGCTAGGCTGCAGTACCCCTGGTACACCGGCTGCCGGGCTTCATAATGCTCGTTGCTGCCCTGATGAAAAGGCTCTTGAAGTGGGATCTCGGCTGATGGCTGGCGTAGTCATCAAGGCCCTCGCCGCCCTTTCAGCAGATCATGACTTTTTCCAAAAAGATGGAAGCCTTTCTTAGAGGCGCCGGAGTACCAAAATGCAAAGAGGTGATTTTGTGAAAATATCCATTATTGGGATCGGCGGGGTCGGAGGTTACCTTGCCGGATACCTAAAAAAATATGAATCAGGGAATCTGACCTTGATTGCTCGGAAAGATCACAAAAAGGCCCTTATTGAGCAGGGACTTTATGTGGAAAGTGATGCCTTGGGAACGCTTCATCTGCAGCTGCCTGTCGTCGAAGATGCTTCCCAGCTTCCAGCACAGGACGTCATCTTTATTTGCGTCAAGGCTGACCAATTGACGGAAGCACTGGAAAACATCAAACCCATTGTGACAGATGGAACCATCCTCGTTCCCATCATGAATGGAGCTGAGCACAAAACGTGGCTGCGCCGCATCCTTCCTGTGGGGCGTATCGTGGATACGGCCCTGTACATCAACAGTGAAATGGATGAACACTATGGAATCCATGAACGAGGCAAAGTGGTGCGTCTTTATATAGGCGGCGATGATGAAGAAGCGGTGACCGCTGTCCATAACCTGTTCATCCATCCGGGGTTTCGCTGTTATGAAACCTTGGATATCCGCCTTGAGACGTGGGAAAAGTATATTTTTAACTGTGCACTGAACCTTATTACGGCTTATTATGGAAAACCTTTGGGCAGCGTCCTTGCTGAACCAGAAAGTAAGAACCTGATCCAGGGCCTGCTTGCAGAAAGTGCGGCTGTTGCTGGCGCGATGGGTGTTATCCTGCCTAATGATCTCAAACGGGCCCATTTTGAACGTATCACCCAAAAAGAAGACCGAATGGAGACGACCTCTCTTTCCCGGGATATCGTCTTGGGGCGAGCCGGTGAACTGGAACTGTTTTCCGGATTTCTTATTGATATGGCTAAAAAATATGCAGTTCCTGTCCCTGTGACCAAAAAAATAGATGAAGCCATTCGTCAAAGACTTGAGACCGTCCAAAAGGAGAAAACAAGATGAAAATCGTATTCGTCGGAGACAGCCTCGTCAGCTGCACCAATGTTGCCCTTGCCGCCACGTGGCCGGAAATTGCCGCCAAAAAGCTTGGCTTTACGGCTGTCAATCATGCTGCCGGCGGTCGCCTGACCATCCTTATGCGGGGGATGTTTTGCAGCGATGCCTTGGCAGAAGCCCCGGACGGCGTCTTTATTCAATGCGGCATCAATGATGTTCTGCTTGATGAACCCCTGGAAAAGATGAAAGAAAATATCTGCGTGACCCTTGATACGGCAAAAGAAGGCGGCATCCCCCTCATTATGCTGGGAAGCCCTATCTTGGCGCGGCCGGAAAGCACGGAAAAGGGATGGCAGCTTCCCAGTGAATTTGCTAAACATGATGCAGCCCTAAAGGCCTACCGGCAGTTCCTCAAACAAGAGGCTGCACGCCGTGACCTTCCTTTCTTTGATATGGAGGCCGTATTTGAAGCAATCCAAGAAAAAGCCAGTGAAAATCTCCTTGTTGATGGTATCCATCCAAATGAAAAAGGATATGCCGCGCTTGCCGATGCGTTTGTGGACTTTTTCCGTCCTCTTATGGGAGATCGTGTATGAGCCGTGATGTATCCGTCATGACAAGGTCTGTCATGCTCAAGATGGCCAATTCAGCGGGTCATCTTTTTGGCGGTACCCTGATGGCCTGGATGGATGAACTTTCGGGCATAACAGCACATCGTTATGTCTGGACAAGGGTGACAACGGCTGCTGTAAAGGGCATGAATTTCTATGTGCCTATTCACTATGGCCGTGTCCTTGAACTTGAAGGCCGTGTTGTTCATGTGGGCCGCTCTTCTTTGGATGTGGAAATCAAGGCCTATCTGGAACCCGTGGAAGAAGGAGGTGAGCGGGTTCTTGCCGCTGACGCCGTTTTTGTCTATGTGTCCATCAGTGAAACGGGCCGCCCCCTTCCCATTCGGCGGCATCTGGAAGGAGAAGAACCATGATTCATTACTTTACAGGGACTGGCAATTCCTATTTTATTGCCTCCCAACTGGCAACATCCCTGAACCTTTCCCTTCACGCCCTGAAAGAGGGCCCTGTAGAGGATCGGGATCCTGTTGTGGGAATCGTCTTTCCCGTCTATTTTGGGGATGCACCGGACTTTGTGACAGACGCGTTGGAAGGTCTCACGTTTCCCGGGACCCCTTATCTTTTTGCTGTAGCCACAAGTGGAACGAGTTTCGGTGCGGCTTTTCAGAGTATTGACAATGCCCTGCAAAAAAAGGGGCAACACCTTGCCTTCGCTGCCCATCTTGCCATGGTGGCAAATAGTACGCCTGCCGTGCGCCAGCATATTGCCTATGCTTATGAAAAACTCGTGACGGCGGAGAAAGCCCTGCCCCAACTTGTCCAAAAGATCAAGGACAGGACCTCTGACCGGTCCCTCATCAAGGGCTCCCTCATGGCTTCCTTTTTCCGGACTTCCTTGGGGAAGTCCCTGGGCAGACGCTGGTTCCGTCTTGGTGTGGATGCGGCGCGCTGCGTCAAGTGTGGTCTTTGCGTGCGCCTTTGTCCGGTAGGGAACCTATCCTTGGGCATGGATGCGGTTCATATGGGGAAAACCTGTACGTACTGCCTTGCCTGCCTTCACGCCTGCCCCAAACAGGCCATTACTATTCGGGAGCGGCACATCCTGAAGGAAGATCAGTACCATCATCCCAATGTCCCATTTACAGGACGGTAAAAAAAGAGGATCCCTTTCCCAAAATGGAGAGAGATCCTTTTTTGATGTCGTTACTCTGTTTTGCGGCCCGTACTTCCATAGATGATGAAACCGAGGAAGCAGGCTGCCATGAAGAGCCATTTTACAAAGACGGCGAGCCCTTGGGGCATGAACATATCGTAATACCCCTTGAGGTAGATGACCAGGATAAAGAACGGCAGGCCGTACATGAGGTAATTCTTGATGCCGGAAGGGACATTCATGCCCGTTCCTTCATTGGCTTCTGCCAGGAATCGTTCCCAGCCCCAGCCATTTTTCTTTGTGCAGAAGAGGACAAAAACAAGGCTTCCTAGTGGAAGCAGGTTATTTGATACGATGAAGTCTTCTAAGTCAAGGACGCCGGATCCCGGTCCCAGAGGCTGGAAGTCCGACCAGAGGTTGAAACCCAGAACGCAGGGAAGCGATAGGGAAATAATGAGGACAATGTTGATGAGGACGCTCTTGCGACGGGTCCATCCCTTGAGGTTCATGCCAAAGGCAATGATGTTTTCGAAGACGGCAATGACGGTTGACAGTGCAGCAAAGGAGAGGAAGATGAAAAAGAGCATGCCCCAAATCTGTCCGCCGGGCATCTTTACAAAGAGGTTTGGAATGGTGAGAAAGATCAGGCTTGGTCCTGCATCAGGCTTGATGCCATAGGCAAAGCAGGCCGGGATGATGATGAATCCTGCCATGAGGGCAACAAAGGTATCAAGTGCCGTAATGGTGACCGCTTCTCCGAGGAGACTGCGGCCATGGGGAAGATAGGCCCCAAAGATCAGCATGGCTCCGATTCCGATGGAGAGGGTGAAAAATGCCTGGCTCATTGCGGCGAAGATGACATTGCCCCAGCCAATTTTTGCAAGGGCATCAATGTTCGGTACCAGATAAAAACGGATCCCCGCTTCGGCTCCCTCAAGGAAGAGGGAATGGACGGCAAGGATGACCATGAGGCCTAGGAGAAGGACCATCATAAATTTGGTAATGCGCTCCACTCCATTTTGGATTCCGAAGAAGCAGACCACAAAACCAAATAGGCAGGCAAGAATCATCCAAAACCCCATGGTCCTGGGGCTTTGGAGCATGGCTCCAAAGGTTGCGACGACGGTCTTCGGCGCGGCGCCTACAAAAGTTCCGATGAAATGGAGATAACAGTAATAGAGCATCCAACCCGTGACGGTCGTGTAGTACATCATGAGCATATAGCATCCTATAATGCTGATCCATTTGAAATGATGCCAGCGGGTTCCCTTTGGTTCCAGGATATCAAAGCTGCGGGCCGCACTGCGCCGGCTGCCGCGGCCAATACCGAATTCACAGATCATCACCGGAATGCCCATGATCAGCAGGAAAAAAAGATAGATGAGGATAAATGCGGCACCGCCAAACTGGCCGCAGAGATAGGGAAATTTCCAGACATTCCCGATGCCAATGGCGCATCCAGCGGATACAAGGATGAAACCAATGCGGGTGGCAAAAGAGTCCATAGGATTATTGCTGTCGTTCATGCTAGACACCTGCTTTCTTTATAAAGAGTGGAATCAGCGTGGTTTTATCGGTTTGATCGGCGTAGGCGGAGCTGCGTGAAGGGGCTGCTGCACGGGAGACTGAGGCGGGGTAGACGGCGTGGATCCCTTGGGAAGGGATTTTTGCCCCGACTGAGGAAGGCCCGGACTCATGGGCTGACGCACGCCGGTCTCTTTTTTCGCTTTTTTCAGGGCGCGGGCCTTATCCGCCTGCTGGCGTTTGACCATTTCTTCCTGGCGGGCTTTTTCCCGTTCTTTTGCTTTTAGGGCTGTATTTTGGAAAAAGAGGCCCCCTGCAAGGAGTGCCATTAAGAAAAGAGCAATGACGGTTGTGATCCTGCCGTGGGAACGTGGGCTGTCCGTTTTTTGGGATGCCCTATGGAAAGGAAAGACCATGGGGAAACCTCCTTTTTTGTTTGGAATAACATGATTCCATTATTTTACTATTCATTGAAGAAAAGTGAAATAGGAAATGTGAAAAAAGTGTGGGAAAAAGGGACGTTTTGATAACATTGCTTCTTTTGAAACAGCTCAGACTAAGGAAATGCCCTTGCTGCGGTACGTAATGCCTATTTTGAGGACACGATTTCTTGAAATCTGTCATTTTTAGAGGCCCTTATTTTATGTTATAATAACAGGGATTCGCTTTTATTGAAGCGGGAAGGAGCCTTTTCGACCGATGCATAAAAAATACTTCTTCTTTGATATCGATCAGACCTTGGGGGTAGGCATTACTAAAGTGGTTCCTCCTGATACACAGTACTGCCTTGATGAACTTCAGCGATGCGGTCATTTTGTGGCCCTTGCTACGGGACGGCTCCAGTATGATGCGGCGCAGTTTGCTTCTGCTCATGGTATTGGCAGTCTCGTTGCCGATGGCGGGAACAGCCTTACTGTAGACGGCAGGCTCCTCCAGATGGAAGGCCTTCCCCTTGAGCCGGTAAAGGCCCTTCTTCGCGATTTGGAGCAGCGCCGTCAGCCTTGGGCGGTGGTGATTGACAACACCTATGACCGTTATACGCCCTATGCGGATTATCCGCGGGATGATCCGCACAACTATATGAATACTCTTGTTGGGCCGGTAGATATCGAGTCCCTGCAGAACGTCTATAAAGTGACTTATGCGCGGGAAAAGGCAGGAAAGTCCCCTGCGCCAACCCATGGCTTGCCTCATTTACCTTTTATCGACGATACCTATCTTGTGGAACCTGTTGATAAGGGGAAGGGGATTGAGAAAATGATGGCCCTGCTGCATGCCAATCCGCATGATGCCGTGGTTTTTGGTGATGGCCTCAATGATCTTGCCATGTTCCGTAAGCCTTTTTTTTCCATAGCTATGGGGAATGCTCGCCCAATCCTCAAAAAGCGAGCTGATTATATCACCAAAGACGTTGACAAAGGGGGCATCCTCTATGCCTGCCGCCATTTTGGCTGGCTGCCGGAGGATCCTGCTGCACCGTTTTAGGAAAGGAGTCGTTATGCTCGGAATTGGTCTCATCCTTGCACTTTTGGCTGTAAGCTTCATTGGTCATAATATGAGCATGGTCTATTCCTGCCTGATCCTATTGGCCCTGCGTTTCCTGCTGCCCCACAGCGCTCTTGAGTATGTCGCTGGTCACGGGATCAACTGGGGAGTGATTATCCTTACTGTTGCCATCTTGGTTCCTATTATTGACGGCCGGATCGGTCCGGCGGAAATGAAAGCCAGTCTTTCAGGCGGCGTTGCTATCTTGGCGCTTTTTATTGGTCTGCTTGTCGCCCTACTGGGTCGGTGGGGAATCGCCATGATGACGACCGATCCCCAGATTACCCTGACCCTTATGATTGGAACTGTCCTTGGCGTTATTTTCTTCAAGGGAGTTGCCGTAGGACCTCTGATTGCCGGGGGTATAACCTATGTGATCCTGACCGTCTTGAAGATGCTGGGATTCATGGGTTCCTAAGAAAGGAAGTCTTAAATATGAATAAGCAGAACCGGTTCTTTCGCCATAAGGGACTTGCAGGGGCACTTGCCATGGTTGCTGTCATTCTTGCTGTGGCCTTTGCTGCGGGCTATCATTTGCCTGATGCGGCAGCTAAAAAAGGAAAGGAAACCGCAGCCCTGACGGAGACACAAAAACAAATGCCTCAAAAGGCACCGGAACCGGCTATTTCCCCGGAAAAGGCAAAGGAAGCCGACCGCAAGGAGTCTATTAGCCTTGACGCGTCAAAAAGCTACCATATTATAGTCGAAAAGAAGGCCCATCGACTGTCCCTTCTGTTGGGGGATACCGTGGTCCGTTCCTATGGCTGTGCCATTGGTAAGGGCGGCCTCGGACAGAAACAGCGGCGCGGTGACAATATGACCCCCGTTGGGACTTTTACGGTTGATGAAATTGATGATGCTTCTTCCTGGCCCCATGACTTTGGCGATGGACGGGGTGAAATTGCCGGGGCTTATGGCCCTTGGTTCATCAGCCTCGATACAGAGGCCCTTAGCGGAGGCGCTTGGGATGGCATTGGGATCCATGGAACCCATGATCCTCAAAGTATTGGGACGGATGCATCTGAAGGATGTATCCGTCTTCACAACGAAGACCTTCAGGAATTGCGTTCCGTCGTCAAGGTGGGCACTGTCGTTGAAATTAAAGACTAAGGATTGCGCTTTGTTGCTGGCAAGGCAGATTCCCTGAAAGGAATCTGCCTTGCGGTCATTTCAAAGGGAAAGGAGAAACTCATATGGCAGAAACTTCACAGCAGAATATTTTGGGCTATGCTCCCATTGGAAAACTTCTTAAATCGTTTGCTTGGCCTGCCATCATATCCATGGTGGCCAATGCTTTATATAATGTGGTCGATCAGATCTTCATTGGCAATGCCGTTGGTTATCAAGGCATTACGGCAGCGACCGTTACTTTCCCCATTGTGACCATCAGCATTGCAGTCAGCGGTCTTATCGGGATTGGGTCTTCCGCTTACGCGGCGATTCTCTTGGGTGAGGGCCGTCGTGAGGACGCGGAAACGGTTCTCAATACCCAAACGACAGCTGGTCTTTTTGTGGGAATCGTTCTTATGGTTTTGGGACTTTTTTATCTGGACCCGCTGCTGCGCGTTTTTGGTGCTACTGATGCTACGCTTGCTTATAGCCGTGATCTGGGTGGGGTCTATATCTTGGGCCTTCCTGTGACGATGCTCATGATTGGATGGTCCAATATGGCCCGTACAGATGGTGCACCTTTATTTTCCATGAAGGCCCTGCTTTCAGGGGTCTTTTTGAACTGCATCCTTGATCCGGTCATGATTTTCCTGCTTGGATGGGGCGTCCTTGGTGCCGGGATTGCCACCGTGACCGGACAGATTGTTTCAGCGCTGCTGCTTTTCCAATATTTTTGGCACCATGGCACGCTGCGCTTAAAAAAAGCAAAGCTCTGTCATCCGGATTTTTTAAAACTGCGCCGTGCTGTCGCCATTGGCGCTTCCAGCTGCCTGGTCCAGGTGAGTGCCACCATCATGCAGATTATCCTCAACAATTCCCTCCTTTACTATGGCAATCAGGCGGCTGTCGGTGGGGATGCAGCCATTGGAGCCATGGGGATTGTCATGAAGGTCAATATGATCTTTATCTCCATTTCTGTCGGCATTGGGATTGGGGCTGGGCCCATTATCGGGTTCAATACAGGTGCGAAACACTACGACCGCGTGCGCAAGGCATATTTTCTGGCCGTCCGATATGCCCTTTTGGTAACGACTGTAGGCTGGATTGCGTGCGAAACCATTCCTCATGTGCTGCTTCAGTTCTTTGGGAGCTCGGATGCGCCGCTTTTCCTCCACTTTGCCCAGGATGCCATGCGGATTTTCTTGGGTGGCGTCTTTACGGCAGGATTCCAGATTATTTCAACAAGCTATTTCCAGGCGACCGGTCAGCCGCTTAAAGCGTCCATCCTTTCCATGCTGCGTCAATTTTTCCTGCTCGTTCCTTTAACGCTGATTATGCCTCTTTACTATGGGCTGTATGGAATCCTTTATGCCGGACTTGCTGCTGATTTCATTTCCACCTTGGTCATCATCCTGTTTGTATGGAAAGAAGCTAAACGACTTGACTCACGAGCCTAATAATCGCGATTATTAATTCTAATAATACTTATTAAAAATAAATCAAAGCTTTAATGTGGCATGGCGCCTAGTACTTTAAAAAAATAACCTTGACTAATTTAAAGGTAATGATTAAAATATAGTCAGATAATCATTATTAACTATTAAAATGGGTTTAGTGATGAGCGCATCTTTTGGAGGAAAGGGCGCAGACGATATTTTTTACGGGAGATGATTGATTATGTATACTGCCTCCGAACTTGCCAAGATCCTTCGGGATAATGGGTGCAAGGTCACGCCGCAGCGACTGGCTGTGTATGACATGCTTTCCCATACGACGGAGCATCCGACCGCAGAAATGATTTACCAGAAGGTCAAGGAACAATATCCGACGATGAGTTTTGCTACAGTTTATAAATCTGTAGAAATCTTCAGCAAGCTTGGTGTTATCCAAGTGCTCAACACAGGGGAGGACAGCTTCCGCTACGATGCCAAGACGAGTGAACATCCTCACATCAAATGCACGAAATGTGGACGCGTCAACGACGTTTCCCATCTGGATGCAAGAGCTGTGGAAAGCCTTGTTGAAAATGAGACGGGCTTCAAAGTCAATGGTCATCAGTTCTATTTCTACGGAATCTGCCCGGATTGTCAGAAGAAATAAGGGTGATGAGAAAACACCGGACTGTTAAAGTTCGGTGTTTTTTTACATCTCCGCCACGAATTTGTTATAATTAGGCGTATACTGTTGGGGTAAGACCCATTTTTATCAAGGCTGCTTCCAATGGTGATACATAAGGCCTAGGACATGATCCTGGGTCAATTGAGAGAAAACCAGGTATTTTCTATGAAAACATCGTTCAAAATTTCTGTTCTTGCCAGTGGAAGTAGGGGGAATGCCGCCCTTATCCAAGTTGGCCCGACGGCAATCCTCATCGATGCCGGGATTTCCTGCCGGCGGATTGTCCAAGGACTCAAAGAGAGGAACCTTTCGCCGCGTGACCTCGGCGGGATTTTTCTCACTCATGAGCATAAGGACCATATTGCAGGTCTTGAGGTTTTTGCACGGACCTATGGAGAGGTTCCCATCTTTGCTAGCGAAAAAACCTGGACCCGCCTTCCTTTTCGGCGTACCATGAACCGTGACCAGATGCGTGTCCTTCCTAGAAGCTGCGTGGTAGGCGGCCTCCGGATCCAACCTTTTTCAATTCCCCATGATGCCATTGACCCTGTCGGTTATGAGATTTTCTATAATGAACGCAAATGCACTTATCTTACAGACTGCGGCTTTGTGACAAAGACCTGTGAACAGGCCGTTGATGGAGCAGAAGCCTTGATCCTTGAGGCAAACCATGATGAGGATATGGTGCGGGGTGGTCCTTATCCAGCACCGTTAAAGGCCCGAATCCTCGGGCAGGAAGGCCATTTATCAAATCGTGCCGCGGCAGATCTCCTGGAGAAGGTGGATGTGCCGCCTGAGGTTGTCTTTTTGGCTCATCTGAGCGAAATGAATAACTCACCGCGCCTTGCCTATGATACGGTGAAAAGCGTCTTGGAAGACAATCCCAGGACGCGGGATGTGACCCTATATGTAGCCAGTCAAAAAGAGGCGGTCAGCAATTTTTCCTTGAAATAAGGTGAATCCATGAAAAAGAAGTACTTGTTTCTCAGCGGCTTACTTTCGGCCCTGCTCTTAGTGGGGGTATCCCCAGTCCAAGCCGCGCCGGAGGTATACCAAACAAAACAAGAGGCAGAGGCCGCCCTTAAGGCTCATGCCAAGGAAATCCACGAAAATACACTGCGCTATGGCGTCAGCGTAACAGAAGGCAGTAAGCTCGTCGAAGACAATCGTCTCTATAAAGATGGCAAGATGCCTCCCCTTACGGAGAAAATGGATGTTCTCAACGCTCTTTTTAGCAGTATGCTGAAAAAGGAGAATCTTGACTTGAAGGTCCGTACCCTTCGCGTAGCAAAAGATGAGGGAAAGGTTACCATTGGGAATCCGACCCTCTTTTTCCGAGCGGTCGACCTGTCGGATTATAAGATTGTTGAGCTTGGAAAGAATCGGCGCGTTGCTATACCCGTGGAGTTCATCGTTCTTCATCGAAAGGATGCGGAAAAGGCTTTGAGCCTCGTTCCGCTTGGCTATCTGGAAGAAGATAGGAATGGGAAGAAAACCTATGCTCTGCTTGATTTTGAACATTACAGTACAAAGGAACTCGGCGCCCTCAAGGAAACGAAGGACCTAGTGAAAGCGCGTCGGACAAAAATTGCTAAGGAAAGCCGTGATGAGGCCATCGCAGGCCTTCTATTTGCAATGAAGCAAGAATCTGCAGCAGCTCCTTCCAAGGCAGCTGCTCTGCAATAACAATAGAGGGGGAAGCCATCTATGAAAAAGCATATTACTGAGAAAACCCTGATGAAAAAGACCTTGCTTGCCCTTGCTGCCATGAGTGTCAGCATGAGCATCTTTGCTGCCGGCTGCGGCTTTGCGGGAAAAGCTCCGGAAAAGGAGAACTCGACGTCCAAGCCCGCTGTCACGCAAGAACAGAAAATGCAGGAAGTCGAAAAGAATATGAGCTCGGCGCGCAATACGCCGATTGTGAAGGCCGCCAAGAAGGTTGGTCCTACGGTTGTTGGAATCACAAACAAGGCCTTGGTACGGGATTATTTCAACAGGACCCAGCTTGTTGAAAAGGGCGTCGGGTCAGGTGTCATCTACAGTAAGGATGGGCTTATCGCGACCAATAACCATGTCGTCGAAGGCGCCAAGGAACTTGTCGTCAGTCTGCCGGACGGAAGGACTTATCCGGGCCGCGTGTTGGGGACGGATCCAACGACGGATCTTGCTGTTGTAAAGATTGATGCCAAGGAAGATCTGCCTGTTGCTGAATTTGGCGATTCCGACAGTCTGATGGTCGGTGAGCCTGCCATTGCCATTGGCAATCCCCTGGGTCTTGAATTCCGCGGTTCGGTTACAACGGGCGTCATCAGTGCTCTCAACCGTTCTGTCGATGTGGGGGAACGAAATTTTAAATTGATCCAGACCGATGCTGCCATTAATCCGGGCAATTCAGGCGGAGCCCTTGTCAACGCCGATGGGCAGGTCATTGGAATCAACAGTGCCAAAGTCGCCGTAAGCGGTGTTGAAGGCATTGGTTTTGCCATTCCCATCAACGAAGCAAAGCCAATCCTGGAAGCGCTGGCAAAAAATGGGCGGGTTGCCCGTCCCTTTCTCGGTGCCAGCCTCATCGATGAAGAAACAGCTCAGCGACTGGGGTTTGGACTCGATCTTCGGGGCGGTCTCTTTGTTGCGAAACTGGTGGCCGGCGGACCTGCTTATCAAGGCGGGATCAGACCTAATGACATTATTCTTAAGTTTAATGGAAAGGCTGTGAAGACCGTGGCCGCCCTTCGGGATGCCCTGAATGCCTGCAAGGTCGGTGACACGGTGCCTGTCACGATCCTTCGCGGCGATGATGAAGTGGATAAATCCGTGACGCTGACGGAAATCCCGAGGACCAACTCGTGATTCGCATCACCCTTGCCTGTGTAGGGCGCCTCAAGGAAGACTATCTAAAACGTGCCGAAGCGGAGTTTGTAAAACGTCTCGGCGCCTATTGTCAGCTTGAGACCAAAGTCATCATGGAGGAAAAGATGCCGGATCGGGTATCTTCCCAAGAAGAAAGGCAGATCCTTCAAAAGGAAACAGACCGTCTTTTACGGATCATCCCGGAGCATTCTTTCGTCATTCTCCTTGATCTTAGGGGAAAGGAACTTTCTTCCCCTCAGTTTTCGCAGAAATTGGAAGCTCTTATGGTCCAAGGTGTCAGCCACCTGACTTTTGTCATTGGCGGTCCTTTTGGGTATACCGATGAACTGCGGAAAAGGGCCGATTTTCGTTGGTCCTTTTCACCGCTTACTTTTACCCATCAAATGATTCGTATCCTTCTTTTGGAGCAGGTTTATCGTGCCTTCAAGATTATGCGAAACGAAAAATATCATCACTAAGGAACCTACCGTATGAATCGAAAAGTTGACCTACATCTTCATACCATTGCGTCGGATGGTAGCTGGACGCCCCGGGAAGCGGTTCTTGCCGCCAAAAAGGCAGGACTCGGAATCATGGCTGTGACCGATCATGATTCTCTTGGAAGCGTGGCTCCTGTCATGAAACTTGCCCCCAAAGAGGGCATCGAGGTGATTGCCGGCGTTGAGATGTGCAGTACTTATGAAGGGCGCTGCTTTCATATCCTAGGCTATGGGTTTGATTGCTCGAACCCTATTCTTCTAGCACATCTTGCCCATAACTGCCGTCTTTTGGAAGAAACGGATGAAAGGGCCATTGGAATCCTATCTGAAGAAGGCTGGCCCGTTTCCATCAAGGAGTATCGGGCCTATGTCTATGATCCGCGCCGCGGCGGTTTCAAGGCCCTCTTTTATCTCATCGATAAGGGGCTATGCCGGGATGTAAAGGACTTTTTCAGCCGCATCTTCATTAAGAAGCGGGGCCTTGATTTTCCTGTTTTTCCCTCTATCGAAGAGACCGTGGCGACCCTTCACAAAGCTGGCGGGGTGGCCCTTTTGGCCCATGCGGCAAGCCACTTTCATGGCCCGGGGCTTGCTAGGACTTTGGAGGCAGTAGGGGAAAAGCCTCTTGATGGCTTTGAATGCTATCATCCTGCCCACAGCAAGGAAGATACAAAGACCCTCCTTGCCTACTGTCAGCAGCACCATAAGCTCATCAGCGGCGGCAGCGACTGTCACGGCCGTTTTGTTGACGGGCGCATCATCGGTCATCCGGATATCCATGAATCGGAAATCCGCCTCTTCTAAAGAGGAACGGACCTATGGTAAAATAATTAGAGCGGACATGGCGCGCCTTTTGTGGAGCGCCTTTTTCTTTAGCACTGTCAAGAAAAGGGGAGAACAACATGACAAAAGCTAAGGTTTATATGACGGATTTTCGTGTTCCTGTGGGACTTAGCCTGCCGGAAAAGCTCAAGCGCCTGTGTCGTCGTGCGGGTATGGAAAAGGAAATTGATTTTGGAGGAAAGTATACGGCCATTAAGATGCATTTTGGGGAACTGGGCAATCTGGCATCCCTGAGACCCCAGTACGTCCATGCGCTGGCAGACCTTGTAAAGGAAGCCGGCGGCCTGCCCTTTTTGACAGACTGCAATACCCTGTATCCCGGCAGCCGTAAAAATGCGCTGGAACATCTTGAATGTGCAGCCCTAAATGGCTACAACCCGATTACAACGGGCTGTCAGGTCCTCATTGGTGATGGGCTGCGAGGCACCGATGAAGTGGAGGTCCCGGTTCCAGGAGGGGAGTATATCAAGAAGGCAAAGATCGGCCGCGCTATCATGGATGCTGACGTCTTCATCAGTTTGGCGCATTTCAAGGGCCACGAATCAACGGGTTTTGGCGGTGCCATCAAGAATATCGGCATGGGCTGCGGAAGCCGGGCCGGCAAGATGGAGCAGCACTCTTCTGGAAAACCTGTTGTCGATGAGTCGCTCTGCCGTGACTGCAAACGCTGCGCCAAGGAATGCGGTTCGGATGCCATCACTTACGAAAAGGGCAAGGCCCACATCGATAAGACGCGATGCACTGGCTGCGGCCGCTGTATCGGGGCGTGTTCCTTTGATGCCATTGAAACCGTGGAGTGGGATGCCAACGAGCTGCTTGACCGTAAGATGGCGGAATATGCCTTGGCCGTCGTTCATGGTCGGCCTGCTTTCCATGTGAACCTCATTGTCGACGTGTCGCCCAATTGTGACTGCCATGGGGAAAATGACGCGCCTATCCTGCCTAACCTCGGCATGTTTGCGTCCTTTGATCCTGTCGCCTTGGATCAGGCCTGTGCGGACGCCTGCCTTGCCGCTTCTCCCTTGATGAACAGTCAACTTTCTGATCATCTGGCCGAGAAGGGATGGGAGAACCATCAAGATCATTTTCTTGACAGCAATCCCCGTGTCGATTGGAAAACGACGCTGGAGCATGCAGAAAAGATCGGTCTTGGTACCCGCGACTATGAACTTGTGGTCATGAGATAAGGAGAAGTTATGTCCGATTATCAAATCAGCCCCGTCTATCCCGGCGATACCCGTACCTTGGCAGATGTTAAGGCTTTGCTGCAGCAGGAAGGAATTCGCCTTGATTCCCATGTGGATTACACTTGCGTCATGTACGATGAAGAGTACCATGCTATCGCCACGGGCAGCTGCTTTGGCAATACCCTGCGCTGCCTGGCTGTTAGCCATGACCATCAGGGTGAAAGCCTCATGAATGAGATTGTGTCCCATCTCATCCAGTATGAATATGACCGAGGAATCATCCACCTCTTCCTTTATACAAAATGTTCATCAGCCCTCTTTTTTGGAGATCTGGGTTTCCATGAAGTTGCCCGGGTGCCAGATCAGGTTGTTTTTATGGAAAAGGACCCGAATGGCTTTACCTGCTATTTGGATCACCTGGCGGAAAAAAAGACGCCCCAAGGGCGCATTGCTGCTATTGTAATGAATGCCAATCCCTTTACCTTGGGACACCGTTATTTGGTGGAGCAGGCCTGTAAGGAAAATGATTGGCTCCATCTTTTCATGGTCAGTGAAGATGCCAGCTATTTTCCCTATGCGGTCCGTAAGCGGCTCATCAAAGAGGGGACTGCCGACCTTAAGAATATCATTTATCATGACAGCGGTCCCTATATTATCAGCAGTGCCACGTTCCCCAGCTACTTTCAAAAAGATGATTTGGCGGTCATAGAAAGTCATGCCAACCTGGACCTTGCTATTTTTGTAAAGATTGCCGAGCGGCTCGGCATCAAGGCTCGCTATGTGGGGGAGGAACCGACAAGTACCGTCACGCGACGCTATAATGAAATCATGGCCCAGCGCCTTCCTGAAGCGGGTATCTGCTGCCGCATCATTCCCCGCAATGTAAAAGACGGGGAAACAGTGAGTGCCTCAACGGTCCGCCGAGCCCTGCATGACGGGGATTGGGAGACCGTGGCCCGCATGGTTCCGGAAGTCACCCTTGCATTTCTACAAAGTGACGAAGCTCGTCCCATCCTAGCCCGCATCTGCAAGGATGACCTCAAAAATATTGTTCATTACTGATATCAAAGAGGCTGTGAAGAAATGATGGATTCTGATGTGTACCCCAAAAACTGGACGCATATAAATTAGTTAAATGGCATTAGTGGATGTTTCCCGATATATTTCGGGAGGCATCCATTTTGTTTTTTTCTGAATCCTTTCCTTGTTGAAATAATGAATGTATTCTTTCACTGCTTTAGCAAATACCTTGAACGAGGTGTATTCTTTTTCGCTTCCGTAATACATTTCATTTTTCATCCGACCAAAAAAGGTCTCCATAATACTGTTGTCATAGCAGTTGCCCTTACGCGACATTGACTGTATAATTCCATGCTTTTTCAATTCACTTCTGTAATATTCATGCTGATACTGCCATCCCTGATCCGAGTGCATAATTAAACCCTGTAAATTCCTGAATTTCTTAAAAGCTCGGTTCAGCATCCTTTTGATTTGGTTAAGATTAGGAATCATCGATAAATCATAGGAGATGATTTCGTTCGTATTCATATCCAGGATGGGGGAAAGGTAGCATTTTCCCCATGAGAAATGAAACTGTGTTACATCCGTTGTCCATTTCTGCAGTGGCCTGTCCGCTTTAAAGTTTCTCTGGATGATGTTGCCGGCCACTTTCCCGACTTCTCCTTTATACGAATGGTACTTTTCTTTCGGACGCTTGCCAAACAGCTTCAGGTCATGCATGATACGCTGCACCCGTTTGTGATTGATATGGAAGCCGCGGTTCACCAGCTCGTGACAAACGCGCCGAACACCATATCTCTGCTTATTTTCCTCGAATATGTGACAGATTGTTTCCGTAATTGATTTGTTTCTTTCTTCTACACGATCGGTACGCTTCAATTCATAGTAGTAGGTCGACTTCGCTAATCCCGAGAATTTTAACAGGTACTTTAACGGGTGTCCTTCCTGGCGGAGTTCCTGGATGATTGCTGCCTTTTTGCCTTGAGCTGCGCAGCCCATTTTTGTCGTCTCAAGGCGATTTGTTTTTTTATTACAGCATTCTCCGCTTTTATGTAGGCGTTCTCTGCGCGCAGACGAATTAATTCTTCCCGTTCACTTTCATTTAATGGTTTGGGGCTCTTCGTATTTCTTTTCATGGGCTGATCCTTTCTATGCTGACCTTTCTTTTTACTTACGAGCCCATTATACCCCTCTTCTCTGTATTTACGAACCCATTGGTACAAAAGACTATAGCTCATACCATATTGACAGGCGACAGCCATCATTGACTGTCCGGCATTTACTTGTGAAACCAATTCAAGTTTCTCCTCTGGGGACCATGCCTTGTAATGTGCTTTGTGACACAATGCTTCCGGTCCGCCAGCCTGTTCGATACGATTCCAAGTACGAATCTTGTTACGAAAATTTGCTGTTTTAATTCCTTTAGGTGTTTTTACCCACTTACCTTGACGATAAAGTTCTACACACATCAGCTTAAATTCAGTCGTATAACGCAAAATGTACCCTCCTTACTGGGTGTCCAGTAAAGAGGGTACATTTCAGATCATCTTCACATCTCTTTTTTCTCATAATGTTTTTTGACAGCGTCACCGATATACTCCCCGTATGTATCGGTCTTGCGGCTCCAACGATCCTTGGTGGCTGCATGGCTCGTCATGTAGCCTGACGCGTCAAAGTTTGAAAGGTATTTGGTTTCTGCCGTTTCTTTTCTAAGGTCATATTCAGTCAGGGAAAGAAGTACTTTTGTTCCTGCCACGCTGCGGCGTAACTCCGTCTTTTCCCAGACTTCATAGCGTTCCGTTCCTGTTTTTCGAATGCTTTTTGGATTGATCCATTTCCTACCCAAGCGGGGAATGGTCTTAACGAACGTCCAGGGACCGTTTAGCTGTGCATAATCTCGATAATACCTGGCGTGGGTCATTGTTGGTGTAAGGGCCGAAAGCGGTTGCCATGGACCGATTTTTCGGGTTCCTTTCCCTTTCTTTCCTGACGGCGTGACCGTAAATTTGCTCCGTGTGCGCCACTGTTTCAGGTGGAAGTCGTATTCATTGTGCATGACGGTTCCTGATATACTGCTATCTTTTGGCTGCCAGCGTTCGTAGACGCGGACGGTACGATCCTTATCAAGGAGTTTTAGGGACTCGACATGGAAGGAGAGGGTCCCCCTTTCATCCTTTTGAAGGACGCTCCAACGAGCCTCCGCAGGAAAGGTAACCCCTAAAATCAGGCAAAGGGCTGTACAGGCCATCAAATGCTTCATGGCGCACCTCCTTATGGTGATGGTTCCATTATAGCATGGAAAAAGGGGAAAACGCTAAAAGGAAGACGACAATCTGTGTTATAATCTTTCGCAAGGGAGCATTTTTCCCAAGAAGAAAAAGGAGCGAATGACCGTGGAATGTCCATATTGTCACGAAATGATAGAAGAAACGGCGCAGTATTGTCCCCATTGCGGCAAAGCCGTGATAAAAAGTAAAGCTGAAGTCACCCCTGAAAAAGAAAAAGAAAACCTTTCCATGGCGGAAGAAGGGAAAAAAAGTCAATTTCAGCAGGAAAAGGCACCTAAAAGTGCAGCTTCCTACATCAAGGAAAACATTCCGAATACAGAAAACTGGCAGGAAATGTATCTATCCACGAAAGGAAGGATTTCTCGCAGCACCTTTTTTGTTCGCTGGCTGCTCCTGCTTGTGACGGTAGGCATCATTTCCGTTGTCTTTTCCTTCGTTCCTCCCGTGGCGGCAGCTTTTTCCCTCATTGGACTGATCATGCAGATTACCTTGGGGGTACGCCGTCTCCATGACCTAGGCCACAGCGGCCTTTGGGCCATTATCTTTTGTATTCCTGTTCTTTATTTTGTGATTCTCCTAGCCCTCTTCTTCATGAAAGGAGACGCAGGGGATAATGCCTATGGGCCTAAAACTAAATAAGGAGATTGCCATGAATCAGACTTTATCGACCTATCATATGATCATGCCCAAAGACCTCAATCCCAGGGGGACCCTATTTGCGGGAAGCTGTGCGAATTTTATGATTGAAGGCGGTTTTTTGACGGCTGAAGCATTTTTAGGTCATCCCCATATGGTCTTTTTTGGAATGAATGGAATGAAATTTGTCAAGTCAGTGGAAAAAGGAGAAACGGTGAGCGTCACAGGCACCGTGGTCGATGCGGGAAAAACCAGCCTCGGCGTTTTTGTCACAGTTCGTTTCCTTCATACCAAAGAGCTTGCGGCCCAATCCTATCTAACTTTTGTTTCCATCGATGAAAACACGGGGCGTCCCGTGCCTCATGGGGCAAAGCTGGATAATCTGACAGAAGAAATGAAGGCGCATCAGATGACGTATCGGAAGCTGACGGCCATTCGGGAATAACCTTATTTGCCTGGTTTAAGAAGGCTAAAGGTATGAATGGACCAACAATTCTGCCCTGGCAAGAGAAATGAGCGTGACTCATAAAAAAATCCCATATCTCAGACGTGCTCGAAGAACACTGCTATCTCAAGATATGGAAAAAAAGGAAAGAAGAAAATCAATATATAGTACATGTAAAGAAAATTACAAAAAAAGAAAAAAAGTGCTTGCAATTTATGGGAAAATCCTGTATAGTATCTATCTGTCAGCGGTGAGGCAAACGCCCCACGATGACGCAGGACACAGGAAAGCGAGCCAATGCTTCATGGATTTCAAAAAAGAAATTCAAAAAAGTTATTGACAAGAACTTCATCCTGTGATATGATATACAAGCTGTCACCGATGAGGATGACAGCGAGGAACGAACCTTGAGAACTGAATATTGATTGACAGATGTGCGGGTCAAGTCACTTTAGTGACGCGACCGAGTCACTTCGAGAAAACGAAGTAAAAAAACAAGAGCTAGTATTTTCAAGAGCCAAGAGGTTCTTCAAAATAATTTTATTTTGGAGAGTTTGATCCTGGCTCAGGACGAACGCTGGCGGCGTGCTTAACACATGCAAGTCGAACGGAGAACTTATTTCGGTAAGTTCTTAGTGGCGAACGGGTGAGTAACGCGTGGGCAACCTGCCCTCCAGTTGGGGACAACATTCCGAAAGGGATGCTAATACCGAATGTGCTCCCTCCTCCGCATGGAGGAGGGAGGAAAGATGGCCTCTGCTTGCAAGCTATCGCTGGAAGATGGGCCCGCGTCTGATTAGCTAGTTGGTGGGGTAACGGCTCACCAAGGCGATGATCAGTAGCCGGTCTGAGAGGATGAACGGCCACATTGGGACTGAGACACGGCCCAAACTCCTACGGGAGGCAGCAGTGGGGAATCTTCCGCAATGGACGAAAGTCTGACGGAGCAACGCCGCGTGAGTGATGAAGGTCTTCGGATTGTAAAACTCTGTTGTTAGGGACGAAAGCACCGTGTTCGAACAGGTCATGGTGTTGACGGTACCTAACGAGGAAGCCACGGCTAACTACGTGCCAGCAGCCGCGGTAATACGTAGGTGGCAAGCGTTGTCCGGAATTATTGGGCGTAAAGAGCATGTAGGCGGGCTTTTAAGTCTGACGTGAAAATGCGGGGCTTAACCCCGTATGGCGTTGGATACTGGAAGTCTTGAGTGCAGGAGAGGAAAGGGGAATTCCCAGTGTAGCGGTGAAATGCGTAGATATTGGGAGGAACACCAGTGGCGAAGGCGCCTTTCTGGACTGTGTCTGACGCTGAGATGCGAAAGCCAGGGTAGCAAACGGGATTAGATACCCCGGTAGTCCTGGCCGTAAACGATGGATACTAGGTGTAGGAGGTATCGACCCCTTCTGTGCCGGAGTTAACGCAATAAGTATCCCGCCTGGGGACTACGATCGCAAGATTGAAACTCAAAGGAATTGACGGGGGCCCGCACAAGCGGTGGAGTATGTGGTTTAATTCGACGCAACGCGAAGAACCTTACCAAGGCTTGACATTGAGTGAAAGACCTAGAGATAGGTCCCTCCCTTCGGGGACACGAAAACAGGTGGTGCATGGCTGTCGTCAGCTCGTGTCGTGAGATGTTGGGTTAAGTCCCGCAACGAGCGCAACCCCTATCCTATGTTACCAGCGCGTAAAGGCGGGGACTCATAGGAGACTGCCAGGGATAACTTGGAGGAAGGCGGGGATGACGTCAAGTCATCATGCCCCTTATGTCTTGGGCTACACACGTACTACAATGGTCGGCAACAAAGGGCAGCGAAACCGCGAGGTGGAGCAAATCCCAGAAACCCGACCCCAGTTCGGATCGTAGGCTGCAACCCGCCTACGTGAAGTTGGAATCGCTAGTAATCGCAGGTCAGCATACTGCGGTGAATACGTTCCCGGGCCTTGTACACACCGCCCGTCACACCACGAAAGTTGGTAACACCCGAAGCCGGTGAGATAACCTTTTAGGAGTCAGCTGTCTAAGGTGGGGCCGATGATTGGGGTGAAGTCGTAACAAGGTAGCCGTTCGAGAACGAGCGGCTGGATCACCTCCTTTCTATGGAGAACCGATCGGGACTACGGTCTTTGATCCAAATCTCTCGTCGACGCACATCTGTCAACATCAATATTTGGTTTTGAGGGTTTTGCCCTCACAATCAAGAATGGGCCTATAGCTCAGCTGGTTAGAGCGCACGCCTGATAAGCGTGAGGTCAGAGGTCCGAGTCCTCTTAGGCCCACCATTTTTATTGATTGTTTGTTAATGCTGGGGGCGTAGCTCAGCTGGGAGAGCACCTGCCTTGCAAGCAGGGGGTCAGGAGTTCGATTCTCCTCGTCTCCACCACATTATCATGAACCCTGAAAACTTCATAGAAGAGACAAAAAAGTCTTGTATGTTGTGATGAACATACAAGCACCTCTGATCTAAATGCGAATTTAGAAATGAGTTTAACGAGAACCAAGGAACGTAAGTTCCTTAGAACTTGAAACGTCACAAGAGCAATCGAGTGATATAAGTCAAGCTACTAAGGGCATACGGTGGATGCCTTGGCACTAAGAGCCGATGAAGGACGCGGTAAGCTGCGAAAAGCCACGGGGAACTGCAAGCAAGTCTTGATCCGTGGATGTCCGAATGGGGAAACCCACCATCCGTCATGGGATGGTATCCTACGGGAGGGGAACCCGGTGAACTGAAACATCTAAGTAGCCGGAGGAAGAGAAATCAAACGAGATGCCCACAGTAGCGGCGAGCGAAGAGGGCAGAGCCTAAACCAGTCATCTTCGGATGGTTGGGGTTACGGACCTGCATCAACCGAGTCCTACCTAGTCGAATTACCTGGAAAGGTAAGCCAGAGAGCGTAAGAGCCGCGTAGGTGAAAGGAAGGACGAGGGGGCAGGGATCCAGAGTACCACGAAGCACGAGGAATTTTGTGGGAAGTCGGGGGGACCACCCTCCAAGGCTAAACACTTCTTAGTGACCGATAGCGCATAGTACCGTGAGGGAAAGGTGAAAAGAACCGCGGGAGCGGAGTGAAAGAGAACCTGAAACCGTATGTCTACAAGCAGTCGGAGCGCAAGCGACGGCGTGCCTATTGAAGAATGAGCCAACGAGTTACGGGCACCAGCGAGGTTAAGCAGGAAATGCGGAGCCGGAGCGAAAGCGAGTCTAAACAGGGCGAATAGTTGGTGTTCGTAGACCCGAAACTGTAGTGATCTACCCATGATCAGGTTGAAGCGCAGGTAAAAATGCGTGGAGGACCGAACCGGTGAGCGTTGAAAAGCTTTCGGATGAATCGTGGGTAGCGGTGAAATTCCAATCGAACGCAGAGATAGCTGGTTCTCCTCGAAATAGCTTTAGGGCTAGCCTCAAGCAGTAAGCATAGGCGGTAGAGCACTGATCGGGATAGGGTCCGTAAAGGATACCGAACCCTGTCAAACTACGAATGGTTATGCTGCAGAGCTTGGGAGTCAGACTACGAGAGATAAGTCCCGTTGTCAAAAGGGAAACAGCCCAGACCGTCAGCTAAGGTCCCCAATGCCATACTAAGTGGAAAAGGATGTGGGGTCTCATAAACAACCAGGATGTTGGCTCAGAAGCAGCCACCATTTAAAGAGTGCGTAATAGCTCACTGGTCGAGAGGCCCTGCGCCGAAGATTCCCGGGGCTAAAGTATGGAACCGAAGCTACGGATGCGGTACTTGTACCGCGTGGTAGAGGAGCGTTCCCATTGGGTTGAAGTCGTCCTGGAAGGGACGGTGGACTGGTGGGAAGTGAGAATGTTGGCATGAGTAGCGAAAAGATAGGTGAGAATCCTATCCACCGAAAGCATAAGGATTCCTGAGCAACGATCGTCGTCTCAGGGTAAGTCGGGACCTAATCCGAGGCATGGAGCGTAGGAGATGGACAACTGGTTGATATTCCAGTACCGGCAGCAATCGTTTGAACGATGGAGTGACGCAGGAAGGCAGGTCCGCGCGAGAATGGTAGATCGCGTACAAGCGTGCAGGCTGGTGCACAGGCAAATCCGTGTACTGAGGCTGAGGCGTGATGTGGAGGGAACTTGTTCCCGAAGGGATTGAGCCTACGCTGCCGAGAAAAGCTTCTAGTGAGAAAGCTGCCGCCCGTACCGTAAACCGACACAGGTATGCGGGGAGAGAATCCTAAGGTGCGCGGGAGAACCCTCGTTAAGGAACTCGGCAAAATGTACCCGTAACTTCGGGATAAGGGTAGCCACAGTGGTGAAGGGACTTGCTCCTGGAGCCTAGTGTGGTCGCAGAGAAGAGGCCCAAGCGACTGTTAACCAGAAACACAGGTGCCTGCGAAAGAGAAATCTGATGTATAGGTGCTGACACCTGCCCAGTGCTGGAAGGTTAAAGAAGGATGTCCGGGTTCGACCCAAAGCATTTGACTGAAGCCCCAGTGAACGGCGGCCGTAACTATAACGGTCCTAAGGTAGCGAAATTCCTTGTCGGGTAAGTTCCGACCCGCACGAAAGGTGTAACGATTTGGGCACTGTCTCAACGAGGGACCCGGTGAAATTGAAATACCTGTGAAGATGCAGGTTACCCGCGACTGGACAGAAAGACCCCATGGAGCTTTACTGTAACCTAATATTGGGTTCTGATATTCGACGCACAGGATAGGTGGGAGGCTTGGAGCATGGTCCTCTGGGATCATGGGAGCCGCCGTTGGGATACCACCCTTCGAATATCGGGATTCTAACCGCAGGAGCAACGATCCTCGGGACAGTGTTAGGCGGGCAGTTTGACTGGGGCGGTCGCCTCCTAAAGGGTAACGGAGGCGCCCAAAGGTTCCCTCAGCGCGGACGGAAACCGCGCGACGAGTGTAAAGGCAGAAGGGAGCTTGACTGCGAGCCAAACACGGCGAGCAGGTACGAAAGTAGGGCTTAGTGATCCGGTGGCATCCAAGTGGAAGGGCCATCGCTCAACGGATAAAAGCTACCCTGGGGATAACAGGCTAATCTCTCCCAAGAGTCCATATCGACGGGGAGGTTTGGCACCTCGATGTCGGCTCATCACATCCTGGGGCTGAAGTCGGTCCCAAGGGCTGGGCTGTTCGCCCATTAAAGTGGTACGTGAGCTGGGTTCAGAACGTCGTGAGACAGTTCGGTCCCTATCCATCGCGGGCGTAAGAGATTTGAAGGGGGCTGCTCCTAGTACGAGAGGACCGGAGTGGACGGACCGCTGGTGTACCAATTATCCTGCCAAGGGTATAGTTGGGTAGCTACGTCCGGAACGGATAAACGCTGAAAGCATCTAAGCGTGAAACCATCCTTAAGATGAGATCTCTCATAGAGTAATCTAGTAAGACACCTTGAAGATTACAAGGTTGATAGGCAGGATGTGTAAGCACAGCAATGTGTTAAGCTGACCTGTACTAATATGTCGAGGGCTTGACTTAAGGGCCAAGTTTTCATCGAAGTCCGAAAAGGACAAGGAAGTCTCTTCATGAAGTTTTGAGGGCTCATGCCTTCAACAACATAATCCGGTGACGATAGCTAAGGGGTTCCACCTGTTCCCATGCCGAACACAGCAGTTAAGCCCTTAAACGCCGAAAGTACTCGACTGGAAACGGTCCGGGAGGATAGGAAGTTGCCGGTTGGATTGACACCTCACTTGCTTTAGGCAGTGGGGTGTTTTTCTTATGTCTGATTTTTTTCTTCATGATCTTTCTTTCTGATACTTCATCCCTTATCATCTTTTCATGTTGTAGAGATTGCAAGCTCCGCATGGAACTTGAGGTTCTTTGTCAAATTTTGGGGTGCTAAAGTGTCTATGCACTCCTGGAGAGGACATGCACTGAATACAGTGCGTGTCCTTTTTCGTTGCGTGTGTTAATGTACAAGATCCTATTACGAAAGCGCTCAAAATTGCGCAGACCAAATGAGACACGTTTTAACACCTTGATTTTATTGTTGCAGCCTTCAGTAAAGCCGTTGGAGTAAGGATATATAAGGGCGCTCCTAATTTCTTCGTACCAATAGGTAAAGGACTTAACCAGAGAGTTCATTTCCGGTAAATCAGCGCTTTTTACCAGGTCTATCCATGCTGAAAGTGCCCAAGAAATGTTGGTATGATCCTTGAATCGAAGCACCTTGGAAAATGCGTATTTTAGCGCGTAAGCACATCTTAGACGAGGAGAACAGCGAAGGATTCCCTCCAGCTTTATAAGCTCTTCTTCGGTTAATTTCTCATATGGTTTCGTTAAGATTGTCTTGTTGGACTTAAACATTCGGCTATGGTGACAAAGGCGCTTTTGCTCTGCTTTGCGAACGCGCTCCATGGCCCATTGGACTAAGCGGATCATATGAAAACGGTCTGCCACGATGCGCGCCTTGGGGAAGATCGTTTTTATGACTGAACGGAACTGCATAGACATGTCCATTGTGACAAATTCTACTTTTCGTCGTTCACTCATTGGAAATTGATAGAAATACTGGAGCAGAGCCGGTGTGGTTCGTGCCGGAAGAATGTCCATTATACGCTTGTTTTCAGAGTCAGTGATGATGACTTGGTACTTCTGACCGGCAGCATTTCCTTTAAATTCATCGATGGAAAGCACGCGGGGAAGGTGACTGGGACGAGGAATATGGACTTCATTAAAGACACGAATGACCTGGCTGGTGCTGACATGGCATCGTCTGGCCACTTCTTGGAAAGAAAGGTGTTGACGCAGCTCCTGGAGCATGACTTGTTGAAGCGAGGAAGAGGTTTGGAAATACGGAGAGGCAAAGGGGCTCTTCTCGTTAAATGTGTGACCACAGCTGCATATATAGCGTCTCTGGCGATACAGGAGATGCAACTCTTTATGGAGAAGTGGGGAATGTTTGATGAGGCGCGTATAGTAGCCCTTTATGCGTCTTGTAGTGGCCTTACAATGAGGGCAGATGTGTTCTTGAGGCGGCAGCTGAACCGCTAAAACCAAGGCTGATTCCGTTTCCTTTAAATTTTGAATCCATTCCTCTTTAATTCCTGTTAATTTTTCGATATAATCTAGAGAAGGCATATGTATTCAACTCACTTTCTTTATTGTTTGATCACTTTAATTGTAGAGGATTTGAGTGCATATGCCTATTTTTTTATTGAAAAAAAAGTAGGCGCTGAGAGGACACGCATCTGGACGGTCACTTTAGCGCCCCAAAATAAATTATAGAACCGAACTTGATATGATGTAAATGAAAATATTATAATATTGAAAATATAGTAACAGTTTTACACAAAATAATGAATCAACGTATGATATAAAATAAAAATGTAGACTTTTCCTTACTTTCATGCTATACTCTACGTAAAGAAGGAACCAAAGAGGTTCCGAAAGGAGCTGAGTCCGATGGGCTAGGATCGAAATGATCTTATGTAAACCAAAGGAGGTTTGATAAGATGATTGGTTCTAAAGCATTCTGGATGAAAGTCAAAGAATCCTAGGAAGGGAGACAGTCCAATGGGCCACGTAGACGGAGGTTTGGAAGATAACCTCAAGGAAAGCGATGAATCCTGGCAAGACTGATTTCTGGGAATGAGCCTTCGATGATAAGGATATGAACAGATCGTGTTTCTGGTGATGAATCAGTTTCGAGCGGGTTGTCGCGAAGCTTCACGTAATTTCATACGATAAAGATGTTACCATTTTCACTGATGATGATTCCGTAATGCTTGCGAGGTTGTGTGTAAGTTGATCCTAGAGCGCGGATCCTTCCCTTTGGACCTGCGATGATATATAGGTGCTGCGAAGTCTATATACGTTAGTGCAGATGGAAAAAGAAGGGTGTGAGTCCAAAATACAATGAACTTTGATGAAGCGAGTTCTTTAGTAGAAAGATGACCTTGACCGTATGTCGTGCGGCGGGTCATCTTTTTTTTGCTTTTAAAGTGGGAACCATCTTCGGTTGACCCCTTTTTTTAATTCTTTTATAATGAAATTGCTTTTGAGCTGTTCCTATACGATTTATTATGTTGAGGGGGTTCCTATGAAACTGAAATTTACCAAGATGCAGGGCTGCGGTAACGACTATCTTTATGTCAATTGTATGGACGGGATGATTCCTGAGCCCGGTAAGATCTCAGCATACGTTAGTCCACGGCATCTTTCCGTTGGATCTGATGGACTGATTTGTATCTGCCCGTCTGACAAGGCTGATTTTCGCATGCGCATGTTCAATGCTGATGCATCAGAGGGCATGATGTGCGGCAACGGTTCGCGCTGCATTGCAAAATTTGTTTATGATAAAGGGCTTACCCAGAAAAATCCGATCACTTTGGAGACGCTGAGCGGCATTAAGACCATCGCCATGGACGTAGCGGATGGCAAGGTTGTATCCGCCACTGTTGATATGGGCGTTCCCATTACGGATCCTTCTTCCATTCCCATGACGTGGGAGAAAAGCATATGTCTTGATGAAACCATAACGGTCACCGTTGATGGGGCGCCCCTATCGCTTCGCGGAACCGGTGTTTCCATGGGAAATCCTCATTTTGTGACTTTTGTTGAGGACGTTGCCACCGCTCCCGTTGAGAAAGTGGGCCGCGTCATTGAGCACTCTTCTTATTTCCCGGAACGGGTCAATGTGGAATTCGTTGAAATCGTGGATGATAACCATGTCAAGTTCCGTGTTTGGGAACGCGGCAGTGGGGAGACCCTTGCCTGTGGAACCGGAGCCTGCGCTGTTGCCTATACGGCCATTACCTTGGGCAAAGCCGGACGCCGTGACCAATTCCTTACCGTTGAAGCTGTCGGCGGGCCCCTGCAGCTCAATTACCGCAGCGATGGCCATATGATGATGAAGGGACCGGCTGTCACTGTGTATGAAGGAGAGATGGAGATTCCTGATAACATCTTAAAATGAACATATTGTAAATTTAATGAGGATTTTTCCTTAAAAGATGTACAACTTCATTGACAAGGTCATAGTTTTACACTACAATGAGGAAAGCTTATTTTTCATCATATAACCCAATTTAGTGGATGTTGAGGGGGAATTATTATCTATGGCAATTGTAAATGGAAATTATGCAAAGCTTCAGGATAGCTATCTCTTTACGGATATTGCAAAGCGTGTTGCTGCTTTTACAGCGGCTCATCCGGAAAAGAAAATCATCAAGATGGGAATTGGTGATGTCACCCTGCCGTTGGCACCGTGCGTAGTTGACGCGATGAAAAAGGCGGTTGAGGAATTAGGGCATAAGGAAACATTTCGCGGCTATGGCCCGGAACAAGGTTATGAGTTCCTGCATGAAGCCATTCAAAAGTATTATGCCCGTCATGGTGTGAAGCTGGATACGAAGGATATTTTTATCAGTGATGGGGCCAAAAGTGACTGTGGCAATATCACGGATCTTTTTGAAGATACAAATGTTGTTCTCGTCCCTAATCCTGTTTATCCGGTTTATGCGGATACGAACGTAATGCGCGGTCGCAAGATCCTTTATATGAATGGAACCCCGCAAAATCATTTCCTGCCCATGCCTGATGACAGTGTGAAAGCAGATATCATCTATCTGTGCTCACCCAACAATCCGACGGGAGCTGTTTATACGCGGGAACAGCTGGAGAAATGGGTCGCTTATGCACGGAAGAATGACGCCATCATCCTTTATGATGCGGCTTATGAGGCTTTCATTACGGATCCTTCCATTCCCCGTAGCATCTTTGCCATTCCCGGTGCCCGTGAATGTGCCATTGAGTTTTGCTCTTTCTCCAAGACGGCTGGTTTCACCGGAACCCGGTGTGGCTATACGGTTGTGCCTCAGGAACTGGTTCGCCGGACACCTGATGGGAAAGAACTCCACCTCAATACGATGTGGCTCCGCCGTCAGACGACAAAATTCAATGGGGTCAACTATTTTGTGCAGCGCGGCGCTGAAGCCGCCATGTCCGTCCTAGGCGAGAAGCAGTGCGGTGATATGCTGGACTATTATCGGGAAAATGCCCGCATCATGATGCGCACCTTTGATAAGAAGGGCTATACCTATTTTGGCGGTGTTCATTCCCCTTATGTTTGGATGCAGTGCCCGAAGGGAATGAAAAGCTGGGACTATTTTGATTATCTCCTGAACAAGCTTGCTATCGTTGGAACCCCTGGTTCTGGTTTTGGCAGCATGGGTGAAGGATACCTTCGTCTGACCGCGTTTGGCAGTCGTGAAGGAACGATTGAAGCGATGAAACGGATTGAAAAAGATTCGCTGTAATTAGCAAAAATTATCGCAATCGTGTATAATGAAGGAAGCTACAATCTTGTAATGAAAGGATGACAAACATGAAAAAATTGATTGCTTTACTTGTTATGGTTATGAGTCTTGGTCTGTCCAGCCTCGGCCTTGCAAGTCCTGCCAGTGACGCCCTTAAAACGGAGGAACAGGCCGTTGACGCTGTAATGAAGGTACTCACGTCAAACACAGACCTGGCAACGGTTGAAACCTATTTTACGCCGGAACTGAAGAAGAACTTCACGGCCGCTGCGCTTAAAACCACGAAAAAGAATGTAGAAGACCAGATTGGCAAAATTTCTGATCTGAAGCTGTATCAGCTCCGTCGTTTTGACAATGCCGATGAGCTCGTTTATGTTGGTAAGGCCAATAAATCCCCGAATGCCCGTGTCGTTGTGATTTTTGATACGAAAGGCCGCAACCCCATGATGAACGGTCTTGTTATCATGCCCGCTGATATCCAAAAGGAAATCCAGCAGGCTCAGGCTGCACAGCAGGCGAAAAACAAGAAATAATAAAGTGCGAAAGATCAATCTGGGAGGAAACTTTTCTTCCCAGATTTTTTTGTTAAAAGGTCTTTATGAGGTTTTTTCATCTCTTCAGGTTGTTGCCCGAATAGGGGGCTGGGGTTTGCAAAGACCATTGAATTTCTGTATAATGATGAGGTACAGTAGCCTCTTAAGGAGGTGAAGGGAAGGAGTCTTATTATGTCAGATTGTGATCGTTGCTCCCAGTCGAGCTGCGCAGGCTGCCCGTCTGCGAGTGAGAAAAAAGTTAATCCTCAAGATGTGGCCATCCATCAATTTCTTGGTCAGGTCAAACATAAATTCATTGTCATGAGCGGAAAGGGCGGAGTCGGTAAGTCTACGGTTTCCGTCGACCTTGCCCTTCTTTTGGCTGAAAAGGGTTTTAAAGTGGGTCTTCTTGATGTGGACCTTCACGGGCCCAGCGTTGCCGGTATGCTTGGCTTTTCCAATGCCCATTTGATGGCAAAGAAAGATCGTCTCCTGCCTTTTGAAGTCAATAAGAACCTTTGCTTCATTTCAGCTCAGGGACTGCTGCAAAGTGAAGATGATCCCCTCATTTGGCGCGGCCCTGTCAAAATTGGCGCCATTCGTCAATTCCTTTCCGATACGGATTGGCCGGCCCTTGACTATCTGATCATTGATTGCCCGCCTGGAACGGGTGATGAACCGTTGACCGTCGTCCAAACTATCCCTGATGCGGAAGCTATCATTGTGACGACGCCGCAGAAGGTTTCCTTGGCCGATGTGCGTAAGTCCGTTAACTTCTGTGATATGGCACATATCAAGATTCGCGGCATCATTGAAAATATGAGTGGTTTTATCTGCCCCCACTGTGGGGAAAAGGTTGATATCTTTAAGTCCGGCGGCGGCCGGCAGCTAGCCGATGAAAAGCAGCTGCCTTTCTTGGGACAGATTCCCATCGATCCCATGGTTGTTGCAGCTGAAGATGATGGCAAGCCGCTTCAAAACCTTAGTGAAGGCTGCCGCAAGGCCCTTGATGACATTGTAAATAAGCTGTGAGGCAAAAGGGAGGGGGAGCCTTAAGGCTCCTTTTCCTTTGGTCGTTGAAGGGGAGACTTTCGTTTCCTCTTTGAGAAAGGGTGAAAACTAGTGAAAAAACGAATGATGATGGCTCTCTTTATGGGCCTTTTCGGAGTGGTCCTGCCTTTTAGTGTTGCAGCTGCAAATGAAAAACTTCCGCTTGCTGATGGAGAACTCTTTGTTTCCCAAAAAATTGTTGATGGAGGCAAGGTCTTATATAAGGGAACGACTGCAACCGATAACTGGAACCATGATCCGGAGGTCACTCCAGACGGTTTTGTTGGAACGGCCTTCGTACCGCGTCAAGTTGTCCTTGAAAAGATTGATGTGGCTGGGGTGGGGGATGTCAAACGGATGTATACAGCAAAAGAAAAGATCCAAGGCGCCCAGCAAAAATATCATGGCAAGGCTTATGACTCGTTTCTTGTCATTTATACGGCCATGGATACGGAAGGACGGGGTGGCCAAATGGCCATTCAAAAGGCCGAACTTTTTGGCCGTCTGCTCAATGTGACGGTTGCCATTGATGACCCTAAACGTACGGATACCCATGAGGATGAAGCCTTATTTACCGAAAGCGCCTTATGCCTTCCTTTAAAAGAATTGCCTCAATATGGGACCCTTCTCGTCCGTTTTGCTGATGTGACAGGTCACGGGCTGGGTCTTCAGTATGTCCAGCTTCAACTATAAAAAATGATACAAAAAGCTAATTTATTTCTATTTCAAGAAAATAAATTGGCTTTTTTATTGACCTTTTTCTCATTTAGCGTTACACTTTAGCCATTCTAGTAGAGAAGGGACGGTTAGTCATGATGCAGAATGCTTTACTTGGACAGGCTTTTGTGTATCGTTACCAGAGCTATTTTAGCTTTGGTTATTTTGCGTGCCCACAAAAGAATGTTTGTTCTACCGTAAAGCGAGTGCCGAATCCCCCTTGTGACTGACGATAGCAAGGCGGGTTTGATGATAGGTTTTGACCGTTCAAAGCAGACTCCTTACGAGCCTGCTTTTTTATTTTTAAGGAGGATGGTAGCAATGATTATCGTTATGAAGAAGGGTGCCCCAAAAGAAGCAATTGCAGGAGTGGAAGCGGGGCTTAAGAAACGTGGCTTTACAATCCATGAAAGCATGGGGGTAAACCAAACCATCTTGGGAATTGTGGGAGATACGAGTATTTTGGATCCTGAGGAGTTTCTCGTCAATCCCGATGTGGAAAAGGCCCTGCGCGTGCAGGAACCTTTTAAACGGGCCAACCGTATGTTCCATCCCGATGATAGCATCATCGATGTAAGCGGTGTTCCAGTAGGCGGGAAAAGATTTACTGTCATAGCGGGGCCCTGTTCCGTTGAAAGCCCGGAACAGATGAAAAAGATCTCCCATTCCGTGAAGGAAAGCGGTGCCTCCATGCTGCGCGGCGGTGCCTTCAAGCCCCGCACTTCCCCTTATTCCTTCCAGGGGCTGGGAGATAAGGGGCTTGACATGATCCGTGAAGCGGGCAGCAAAGAACGGCTGCCTATCGTTACAGAAATCATGTCTGCCGACAAGATTGCGGAATTTGTCGAAAAGGTAGACCTCATCCAAGTCGGTGCCCGCAATATGCAGAACTTCACACTTCTCAAGGAACTGGGAAAGACGAATGTTCCAATCCTTTTAAAGCGCGGTCTTTCCGCGACCATTGAAGAGTGGCTCATGAGTGCGGAGTACATCATGAGTGAGGGAAACGAAAATGTCATTCTTTGTGAACGAGGCATCCGTACTTTTGAGACATATACCCGCAATACCTTGGATTTATCTGCTATCTGTGCCGTCAAACGGCTGAGCCACCTGCCTGTGATTGTTGATCCCAGCCATGCAACCGGAAAATCTTGGATGGTTGCCTCCATGGCGCGGGCCGCCCTTGCAGCTGGGGCTGACGGGCTGATCATTGAGACCCACAACGATCCCCAGCACGCCCTTTGTGACGGGGCACAGAGCCTTACCTTGCCCGCCTTCCATGACCTTATGGAAGACCTTCGCAAGATTGCTCCTGTCGTGGGCCGCGAGCTGTAATCCCTTTGGAAGAAAAGAAGCAGAGTGGGAGAAAGGAACCATTTACATGAAGTCACTGGAAGAAACGACGTTTGCCATCATTGGATTGGGTCTAATTGGCGGCTCTTATGCCAAGGCTCTGAAGAATCGGAACGCCCATAAAATCATCGGCATGGACCGTAATCATATTGTTTCCCTTATGGCTAAGGATGAGGGGTATATTACAGACATTGCTGATGAGGATCCTTCCCTTTTGCAGGGAGCGGATATCATCATCTGCGCCATGTATCCCGGAGCTTTTGTTTCTTTTGTCAAGGACCATGTGAAGTATTTCAAGAAGGACGTCCTGCTCACGGATGTAATGGGCATCAAAGGCAGCATTCCCGATGAAATCGACAGGCTTTTGGGCCCGGAAATGGATTTTGTACCGGCGCATCCGATGGCCGGACGGGAAGGCAAAGGATACGGTCAAAGTACCTCCCGGATTTTCGAAGGAGCAAATTTCATTGTCATCAAGCGGAAAGAAAATCGCCCGGAAAATGTAGCCTGGCTTCGTGCAATCGCACTTCAGATTGGCTGCGGCCGGGTTGTTGAACTATCTGCCAGGGAGCATGACGGCATCATTGCCTACACAAGTGATTTGCCCCATATCATGGCGGTGTCCCTCATGAACAGTGATTCCATGAAGGAAAATACCAAGTACTTCATTGCTGGCAGTTTCCGTGATGCAACAAGGGTCGCCGATATCAATGGGACGTTGTGGTCAGACCTCTTTCTCCTGAATAAGGAACCTGTCATTGCAGAAATCGAGCGTCTTGAAACCCAGCTGGAAAAATGGAAAAAGGCGTTAAAGGAGGGAGACAGGAAGACCCTCCTTGTCATGATGGATGAAGCAAAGAAGAAGAGAAGGGATATGTTCTATGGAAAAAATTGATGTTGCACTCGGACAGGATTCCTATACCATTGAAATTGCCAGAGGTCTGTGGAAGGATGTCGGGACAAAGATCCGCAGCCTTTCCAAAGCCGAAAAGGTTGCTGTCATTACGGATGACACGGTGGATGCCCTTTATGGCAAAGCGCTCGAAGAAAAACTTTCCAAGGAAGGCTTTATGGTTCGCCGGTTTATTTTCCCTCATGGGGAGCACCATAAGACTCTTGCGGTCTTTGAAACCATGGTCAGGGCCTGTGCCCAGTTTGGAATGACCCGGTCGGATCTGGTTGTGGCTTTGGGCGGCGGCGTCGTGGGAGATCTTGCCGGCTTTGTGGCCGCGTCTTTTCTGCGGGGAATTGATTTTATCCAAATCCCAACAACGCTTCTTTCCCAGATTGACAGCAGCGTTGGTGGTAAGGTCGCTGTGGATCTGCCAGAAGGAAAAAATCTCGTAGGCGCTTTCTACCAGCCGCGAGGCGTATTCATCGACCCGGATCTGCTTGATACCTTGCCAGTCCGTTACCTCCATGACGGTTTTGCGGAGGTCATCAAATGTGGGGCCTTCGGCAGTGCTGACTTTTTTGCCGCGTTGGAATCGCTTCCTGATGATCGGGCGATTCTTGCTGCAGCCGAATCCATCATTCATCGCTGCATCCTTATCAAGGTTGCGGTTGTCGAAAAAGACGAGCGCGATACGGGGGCCCGTATGGTTCTTAATTTTGGTCATACCATCGGACATGCTGTGGAACGGTATTATCACTATGAAAAGTATACCCATGGGGAAGGCGTTGGCATTGGGATGGTCCGTCTTACCCAAAATGCGGAGCGTCTGGGACTTGCTCAAAAGGGCACGGCCGAGAAAATCAAGACCTTGCTGGCTCGTTTTGGCCTTCCTACAGGCGTTTCCATGAACCCGGAGGACATTGTCCGTGGCATTGCTTTGGATAAGAAAAAAAGGGGGCATGAGATTACCCTTGTGATTGTGCCGGAAATCGGTCAGCATCTTTTGAAGAAAGTTTCTTTTGATGAATTGATGCCATATGTGGAGGATAAACCATGACGACCTTGACCTTGATGCCGTCGCTCTTAGCGGGAACGGTAACGGCCCCTTCTTCCAAAAGCATGGGCCATCGTTTCCTTATCTGTGCCGCTCTTGCCCAAGGTGAGAGCTGGATTCGTGATGTCAGTTTTTCCAAGGATATTGCCGCGACTAGACGCTGTCTGGAAGCGCTTGGTGCGACCATTATGGAAGGTCCTGGGGAAAAAGGCCGAAAAACCTATTTCGTAAAAGGTCAGCCGCCTCATCAAAAATCTCCTCTTATGGACTGCGGGGAATCGGGTTCAACCTTGCGTTTCCTCATCCCCTTGGCAGCCCTTGACGGCAATTGCTACAACTTCATTGGGGAAGGCGAACTGGGAACACGTCCCTTGACACCATATGAAACCCTTTTTAAGGAAGAAAACCTTCATTTTCACTATGGATCGGAGCGTCATTTTCCTCTTTCGGTTCAAGGTCCCTTAAAGAGCGGCCATTTTGTGGTTCCCGGTGATGTGAGCAGTCAGTTCATCAGCGGTCTTCTTTTTGCCTTGCCACTCCTTCAGAGGGATTCTACCATTGAAATCACTGGCTCTTTTGAATCCCAAAGTTATGTGGCGCTTACCCTGTCCGCCCTGAGCACATTTGGCGTCCACGTTTTTCAAGATGAACCGCGCTTGTATCGCGTTTTGGGCGGTCAGGCCTATCGACCCTACAGCGGCAGCGTAGAAGGAGACTTTTCTCAAGCCGCTTTCTTTCTGGTTGCCGGTGCGTTAGGAAAAGGAATATCGATTCGAGGCGTCAAGACAAGTTCCCTTCAGGGAGATAAGGCAATTCTTCCGATTTTACAGCGTATGGGGGCTAAACTTGAAGAAGGCCCGGAAAGCCTAACGATTCACCCCTCATCCCTTCATGGCATTCGCATCGATGCCTCGGACTGCCCCGATCTTGTTCCTATTCTTTCTGTGGCCGCTGCCCTTGCAAAAGGTACGACGGAAATCATTCATGCTGAACGGCTGCGCCTCAAGGAATGCGACCGCCTTAAAGCCATGGCATCGGAACTTACTAAAATGGGTGCCCACATTGAGGAGCGCCCCGATGGACTTATTATCAGGGGAGTGCCGATGCTTCACGGTGCAGGGGCAGATAGTTGGAATGACCATCGCGTTGCGATGAGTCTCGCCATTGCTGCAACACGTTCGGACGGTCCTGTTATCCTAACAGGCAGTGAAAGTGTACAGAAATCGTATCCTCAATTTTGGCAGGACTATGAATCATTAGGAGGAAAAATCAAATGAGTTCTACAGTCGGAATGCGGCTTCGTATGACTATCTATGGCGAATCCCACGGTCCTTCCATTGGAATCGTTCTTGATGGCTTGCCGCCCAATATCACAATCGACCTGGGCGCTATTGAAAAAGAAATGGCGCGGCGCGTACCGGGTCAGTCCCCGCTTTCCACACATCGGAAGGAAACGGATCAATTTACTATTGAAAGTGGTTTTTTTGAAGGAAAGACGACCGGAATGGCTCTATGTGCCCGCATTGTGAATCACGATGCCCATTCCAAGGATTATTCCCTGTTAAAGGATGTCATGCGTCCCAGCCATGGCGATTATCCGGGCTATGTGAAGTCTCATGGAGCCAATGATTACCGTGGCGGTGGGGCTTTTTCGGGCCGCCTCACAGCGCCCCTTGTCTTTGCAGGCGCTGTGGCTAAACAGCTGCTGCGCCAAAAAGGAATCGTCATCGGTGCTCATGTGGCCCGCATTGGTTCGGCCTGCGATCGGCCGTTCCATCCGTTGGGAGAAACTGACGAAACGCTGCTGCACCTTGGCGATCATTACCTTGCCACCTTGGATGATAAGGTGCGTGCGGTCATGGAAAGCGTCATCCGTTCCGCCCAGGAGGACAAGGATTCCGTTGGCGGCGTCATCGAATGTATGGCTCTCCATCTTCCCGTGGGGCTCGGGGAACCCTATTTCGATTCTGTAGAAAGCACGCTGAGCCAGTTGCTCTTTTCCATACCTGCCGTTAAAGGCGTAGAATTTGGGGATGGATTTTCCCTTGCCGGAATGCGGGGCTCTGAGGCCAATGATCCGATGACAATCAAAGGGGATAAGGTCGTTACGACGACAAACCGCAATGGCGGTATCCTGGGAGGCCTTACAACGGGCATGCCCCTCTTGTTCCGTGTTGTCGTAAAGCCGACGGCTTCCATCTATCAACCGCAGCATACGGTGAATATCAAGACCCATGAGGAGACCATACTTGAAATCAAGGGTCGCCATGATCCCTGCATCGTGCCCCGTGCCGTTCCTGTTGTGGAAGCCATGACGGCATGGGCCCTGTGTGACCTCATGCTTTGCCGGGAGCGTGAGCTTTAATGGGACAGGCAAAACGTAGGATTGGACATCAGGGGGTGCCCGGGGCTTATAGTGACCTTGCGGCAACCAGCTTTTTTGCAGGCATGGATTATGAAAAAAAGGCTTTTCCTTACTTTGAAGATGTTGTTGTCGCCGTCATGGACGGGACCATCGACTATGGGGTCCTTCCCATCGAAAATTCTTCCACAGGCGGCATTACCGATGTCTATGACCTAATTCGAAAATACCATGCCTATATTGTAGGAGAAAAGATTGTCAAGGTGGAGCACTGCCTTCTTGTCTATGACGATACGCAGCTGGAAGAAATTCGGGAGGTCTATTCCCATCCACAGGGGCTGTCCCAGTGTCATGCCTTCTTTCGTTCCCATCCTTTTTTGCGGGCCGTTCCCTGTAGCAATACGGCGGAGGCTGCCCGTATGGTGGCAGAGCGGAAGAAGCGTACCCTTGCTGCCGTGGCTGGCATCCAAGCTGCGGAAACCTATGGTCTTTCAGTCCTTATGCGCGGGATCCAGACAAATCAAAGCAACTACACCCGCTTTGTCATTATTGGAAAGAAAAAGGAAATCAGCCCTAAGGCAGACAAGATGACTCTTGTCGTGACCCTACCCCATGAGCCCGGTTCCCTGTACCGCGTTCTTTCCCATTTTGATGAGGAATCCATCAATATGACGAATATCGAGTCCCGTCCCATTCCGGGACGGCCATGGGAATATTTTTTCCACATGGATATTTCCGGTCATGAAACGGATGAAGCGGTTCAGCGGGCCCTTCGAGGCATTCAGGGAGAACGAGCCCATTATACCCTCTTAGGAAATTACGAAGCCGATGGAACTATGTCCCATCTGTAGGAAAGAAGATAGGAGATTGTTATGAAAGTAGGACTTGTAGGAAAGGTCTTAGGTCATAGTTGGTCCTCTAAGATCCACGAAGCCTTTTTTAAAGAAATGGGGATAACAGGAAGCTATGAACTCATAGAGGTTCCTCAAGATAAAATTGACCATTTTTTTGCCTCGGCTGCTCAGCAGTTCGACGGACTCAATGTTACCATTCCCTATAAAGTGAAGGCTCTTCATCATATGCCTGCCATGAGCCAGGCCGCCCAAAAAATTGGGGCTGCCAATACCCTTGTTTTTACCAAGGGACGGAAGGAAGCCCATAATACGGATTACCTGGGGTTTGGCAGACTTCTTGATCATGAAGGCATCCATCTTTCGGGAAAAAGAATCATTATCCTTGGAACGGGGGGCGCGGCTCGTGCCGTTCTGCAGTATGTCCTTGATCAGGCTCCGAAGGAAATCATCATCATGGCGCGCAATATGGAAAAAGGTAAGCGGGAATTGATTGATTTCCTTGCGCGGGCACCGGAGGTTACCATGATGGACTATGATCACCAGCGGGACCTTCCTTTTCATGATACCATCATCAATACGACGCCTGTGGGAATGAGCCCCCATACGGGATTTTCTCCCGTCCGTCCTGAGGTCTTTGCAAAGACGCGAGAAGCCGCAGTCGATATTGTTTATAATCCGACAGAGACGAAGTTCATGCACCTTGCCAAAAGAGCGGGTGTGCCATGCTGTAACGGCCTTTATATGCTTGTTGCCCAGGCCATCGCCTCAGAAGAAATTTGGATGGACCAAAAAGTAGACCGTTCCATTGTGGAGTGTATCGCCGCACGCTTAGAGGAGGAACTCCATGGATAACCTCATTTTTATTGGGCTTCCAGGCTGCGGAAAAAGTACCATTGGAGCCATGGTGGCAAAAGCACTGGCCCTGCCCTTTTACGATGCGGATATCGTCACGGAACGTCTTGCTGGTGAAACCATTCCCCATATGTTTGAAAAAGGGGAAGCTTATTTTCGGATAAGGGAAACAGAAGCGATTCGTCAGCTTTGCCAAAAGAATCGCTGCGTCATTTCTTGCGGCGGCGGTGTTGTGACGAGAAAGGAAAACATGGCCCTTCTAAAAAAAGCAGGGACCATCTTTTTCCTTGACCGTGATGTAGAAGCTATCATTGCCTCCGTTGATACCTCGACACGGCCCCTTCTTGAAGAAGACGCAGAAAAAGTTCGGGACCTTGACCAAAAACGGCGCCCTCTTTATGAAGGCTATGCCGATGTCAAGATTCCTGTGGGAAGCGCATTCAAAAAGACAGCGGCTTTCATTGTGGAGATTTGTAACAAGCGGACTTGATAGAATCTTCCTATGAATTCAATAGAAAACTGAATAATGACAAAATTTTCTGCCCCTTATACAATGAAGACAGAACAATCGGTTTTACTGTCCTGCTTCTGGAAGAAGCAGAGAAAATGGGAGGAAATGTGTCATGTTACCGAAAAAGATCCGCATCTGCGAAGTGGGCCTTCGCGATGGTCTCCAAAACGAAAAAAGAATGTTTACGACAGAGGAAAAGCTGGAACTCCTCGATGGGATGGGAAAAGCAGGCTTCAGCGTCATTGAAGTCGGGTCTTTTATGAGTCCTAAGGCAGTCCCCCAAATGGCCAATACTGATGAAGTCTATGAGAAGCTGGAGAAAGTCCCTGGTGTGGAGTATCGTGCCCTCATTGCCAATCTGCGCGGAGTGGAGCGGGCCATTGCCTGCGGCTGCAAGAAGGTAAAGCTCAATGTTTCGGCAAGTAGGGCCCATAACCTGGCAAATCTCAACCGGACGCCGGAAGAAAGTGTTGCTCGCTTTGGTGACTGCGTTACCTGCGCCAAGGAAGCGGGTCTTGAGATTTCGGGATCCATCTCCATGGCTTTTGGATCTCCTTGGGATAAGGAAATCCCCATCGGTGCTGTCGCCTCCATCGTAGAAGCCTACATGGCGGTCGGTATCAATGAGATTTCCCTTTCTGATGCATCAGGTATGGCTTTTCCGCCCCAAGTTCAGGAAATCTGTGCCTACATGAAGAAGCATTATCCTAAAAACATGTGGTGGCTGCATTTCCATAACACGCGGGGCCTTGGCATGGCCAATATCCTTGCGGGCATGCAAAGCGGCTTCACCCAGTTTGATTCGAGCTTTGCCGGTGTGGGCGGCTGTCCTTTCGTTCCTGGTGCAGCAGGCAACGTGGCAACAGAAGACGTCCTGAACCTTTGTGAGGAAAGCGGCATCGATACAGGCATCGATTTTGATAAAGCCTTGGAAGTGAGCCGCCGTGTGGCTCAGCTGGTGGCCCATCCGACGGACAGCTATCTCCTGCGAGCAGGTAAGAGCAGAGATCTATTCCGGGAGATTCCTACGGGACAAGGTAAAAATGAAACCATGAAATGAGAAAGTGGATGATTTTTATCTTTTTTTTACTAGTTTTTTGAGAAAAAAATAAGACTCATAAGGGGAGTCGTACGAAATTGGCGTCGTGCGGCTCCTTTTCTTATGTTTTTGGATGCTGTCGGGAGAATCCATGAAGAATGATAAATTCATCGAATTTATTCATGAAAAGAAAATATAGAGTGGTGATAGGGAAGGAAATCGTAGACAAAAACAAGAAAATAGATGAACAAAATTGTAAAAATAAGGGAGCTTGTCTTCCTTGTTTTGATGATGAAAAGGCGTAACTATGCCTGTTCTCAGGTTTCTACCTATTACTTGGCAAATAATATATCGATATTATTCATATATTTTTAAAAACAATGTATTGGAAATGTCAGAAAATTCATCCTACAATGGAACCATAAGAAAAGGCGGACTCATTACTTCCTGAACGGAAAAAGTAGGAGGATTCACTATGACAAGAAAAATTTCCTTGGCCTATCTTACAGTGCCGGGAATGGACCCTTTGGCCCAAGTCAAGATGGCATCAAAGGCGGGTTATGATTATGTTAGTCTGCGGACAATCCCTATGGGGCAGGCGGGGGAACCGCAGGTCCACTTGGAAAATAATCCAGGATTGTTCGCAAGTATTCAGGTTGCCTTAGAGGAGACATCCCTGCAGCCGCTCGATATCGAGTTGGTTCGAGTAAAGGAAGACCTTCCTCGTGATTACCGAGGTGCTTTTGAGTGTGCTGCAAAACTCGGATTTACAGACGTCCTTTCCAGTGTGTGGACAATGGATCATGGCTTTGCCGTCGACTGCTACGGAAAGATCTGTGAAGATGCCAAGGAATTTGGTCTCACCATGAATTTGGAGTTTCCTGTGATTTCGGGCCTTGTGAATCTGCCCGATACGCTCCAGTTCCTTAAGGAAGTCGGCGCCGATAACGCTAAAGTTCTTTTGGATATGCTCTACTGCTACTGGTCAGGCGTGACGGTGGAAGACCTCAAGAAGCTCGATCCCTCCTTAGTTGGCGTGATCCATCTTTGTGACTGCCCCAAAAATGAAAAAGCATACAAACCAGTTGAAATCATGCGGGAAGCACGGGAATATGTGGGCCGCGGTGCGATTCCCGTTAAGGACTACCTGAAAGTACTGCCTGAAGGGCCTTGTTCCATTGAACTTCCAAATAAAAAATATATAGAAACCTATGGAGAAGAAGGACACATCCGAAATTGTCTTGAAACGGCACGGGAGTATCTCACCGCAGCCGGTCTGTGAAGAAAGAAGGTCAGGAATGATGAAGGTCGATATCAATACGAAAATGATTACTCTTTTGGGACTTCCTTTGACGCAGTCCTTTGCTGCAAGGATGCAAAACAAAGGGTATGAAGCAGCTGGGCTCAATATGGTCTACTTTTATACGGAAACGGATAATGAGCATTTGGGAGATATTGTGAATGGCCTGCGATATATGAATTTTGCTGGATTTGCCGTAACAAAGCCAAATAAAGTCAAAGTGTTGGAGTATCTTGACGAACTTGATCCCCTCTGTCAAAAAATGGGGTCCAGCAACACCGTTGTCAAGACGCCAGAGGGCAAGCTTATCGGCTACAACACGGATGGCGTTGGTTTTTATACAGCCCTGACGGAAGAGGCCGGTGTGAAGGTCGATCAGTGTGTCTTCTTCTGCTTTGGCGGCGGCGGGGCGGGCCGCGCCATGTGTTCTATCCTTGCTTACCACGGGGCTCGCAAGATTTACATCACAGACAAGTTTGAAGGCTGTGCCAAGTCCCTCGTCGATGACATCAACAAGAATTTTGCTCCTGTCGCAGAGTTCGTCCCTTATGGAGACTTTTCGAAACTATCGGCCTGCGATGTGGTCCTTAACGCCAGCGGCGTTGGCATGGGGCGTTCCATCGGGGAAACGCCGCTCCCCAAGGAATACATGAAACCGGAACAGCTTTATTTTGACGCTTGTTATAATCCTGCAAAGACACAGTTTCTCCTGGATGCTGAAGCAAAAGGCTGCCGCATCCTGAACGGCCTTGGCATGAGCCTTTACCAAGGGGCTGCCCAGATTGAACTGTGGACAGGGAAGAAAGCTCCTGTTGAAGCGATGCGGGAAGAACTCCTCGCCATCCTTGCGGAAAAGAAATAATAGCTGAAAACAGCAAAGGAGGCATGCTGTATGCGCCTAATCAAATGGTTAGATGAACATCTTGAAGAAACCTTGATGATTATTCTCTTGATTATCATCGCTTGTGTCACCATGATCCAGGTCATTGTCCGAAAAGTTCCCTGGCTCACATCCCTTACCTGGGCTGAAGAATTTTGCCGGTTCATGTGGATCTGGAGCGTATTCATTTCCCTCCCCTATACCATTCGGATGGAGAATATGCTCCGCGTCGGTGTTCTCGTCGATCTTCTTCCCCAGGCCATGAAAAAGATCATTGGCATCATCGTAGATTTAATCAATATGTTCTGTATGGGCCTGTTGGGATTTTATTCCTTTGAAGTGTTGGAAAACATTTACACCAGCCATGAATTTTCACCGGCCATGGAATGGCCTATGTGGATTGTTTATGCGGTTATGCTCTTTGGCTATGTTCTTGCAACTATCAGGGCCTTTCAGGTCATGATCCTTCATGTCAAACGGTTCCATGAACGGGAACTGACCACCCTTGAACAAACCATGCAGGATGCAGCTAAGGAAGCTGAAATGGCGAAAGGAGGAGATGAATAATGGCAGCATTGCTTGTATTTGTTGTATTCCTTGTCGCAATCGCCGTTTCCATTCCTATTGGAACAAGTATGATTCTGGGCTCGATTTCCCCAATTCTCCTGATGCATCGGGGCGGATCTCTCGTCCAGCTCATCAATAATACGTTTTCCGGTGCGAACTCTACGCCGATTCTTGCTGTACCGCTCTTTATCTTAGGCGGGGTCATCATGGCAAAAGGTGGAATCAGCCGCAAGCTTTTTAACTTCTTCGCCTTCTTCGCTGGAAGGCTTCCCGGCGGCCTTCCCTGTGCTGTTATCCTGACCTGCCTGTTCTATGGGGCCATCTCTGGTTCCGGCCCGGCCACCACGGCTGCTGTCGGTGCTATGTGCGTACCTTTCTTGACGGATCTTGGTTACGATCGGACCTGGAGTGCAGGTCTCATAGCCGTTGCCGGCGGACTTGGCGTCATCATTCCTCCTTCCATCCCCTTTGTGCTCTATTCCCTTGCAACGGGCGTATCAACAGGTGATCTCTTTTTAGGCGGCGTGTTCCCTGGTCTGCTTATTGGCGTAATGCTCATGGCTTATGCTGTCTTCTACTGCGTGAAACATGGCGAAGACAAGGAAAAAATCAATGCTCGCATGGAAGAACTCAAAAAAGAAGGGCTTCCGAAACTTTTCAAGGACAGCTTTTGGGCACTTCTTTGCCCGGTTGTCGTCCTGGGCGGTATCTACAGCGGTTTTGTAACACCGACAGAAGCGGCTACGGTTTCTGTTTTCTACGCGCTTTTTGTTTCTCTCTTTATCTATAAGACCATTTCCGTTAAGGAATTGATTCCTCTTTGTGCAGAATCAGTAAAAACATATGGCGGCCTTGCCTTCGTCCTTGCTTTTGCTACGGCTTTTGGCCGTGTCCTTAGCTTGACTCGCGCTACTCGTGCCGTGGAAACTTTCATCTTGGGAAATTTCCATTCCAGCATTGCTGTCCTGAGTGTCCTTGTCATTATCTTCCTGCTTCTTGGGATGGTCATGGATACAGGGCCTGCTATCATTATCCTGGCTCCTGTTCTGCTGCCGGCCTGCGAGAAACTGGGCGTTGATCCGGTTCATCTTGGCGTTATCCTCGTTTGCTGTCTGTCCATCGGGCTTGCAACACCGCCTTTTGGTCTTGATCTTTTCGTGGCAGGAAATATTGCCCAAGAACAGCCCATGGATGTTGCGAAAAAGGCCGTGCCTTTTATCGTTTCCTTCCTTGTGGCCCTCGTCCTCATCACTTATATTCCTTGGTTTTCGACCTATCTGCCAAGTATTGTGAAATAAGGTTTTCCTCTGGGAGTTATTCCTAGGGCCTATAAAGGAATTTTATTTTAAGGAGGTATTTTTCATGAAAAAAACGTTTCGTAAACTGGCGGCTGCTGTTTTGACAGGTGTCCTGGCTCTTTCCCTTGCTGGCTGCGGCGGTGATTCAAAAGAACAGAAATCTGCCGGTAAAGGTGAATATGCCAATCTGAAGGAAGTCGTCCTCATCGGTGCGGATACGGCCGGCAAAGGGTCGGCAGGCCAACAGTTTGGAGAACTCGTTTCCAAAAAAGTCGATGAAATTACAGGGGGAAAGCTTCAGATTGAATATCATCCCAACGGCGACCTCGGTGGGGATGAAGACCTATTAAGACAGCTGAAATCCAATGATATCCAAGTTTTTGTCAGTCAGCCGGCACCCGTCGTTTCTTTTATTCCTGAAATGGCTGTCTTCGACTTGCCCATGGCTTTTGCCAAATATGATGGCCCCACGATTGATAAGGTCCTCAATAATCCGGAATCAAAGTTCTATAAACAGCTGGCTGCAGCCTACGATAAAGCAGGTTTCCATTATATGGGCATGCTGCAGAACGGCACCTTCCGTCTTGCGACGGCCAATACCAACCTGAAGGACCTCGATGCCTATAAAGGCCTTAAAATCCGCACCATGAGCAATAAGAACCATATGGCTTTTTGGACTGCTATTGGTGCAGAACCGACACCGCTTGCTTTCTCTGAACTGTATTTTGCTCTGCAAAGCGGGACGGTTAATGCGGAAGAAAACGCAGCCGATACGATCGTGACCATGAACTTCAATGAAGTCCAGAAATTCCTAGCTCCGACCAACCATGTCCTTTATACGAATCAGCTTGCTATGAATAAAAAAGCTTATGAATCGCTTGATCCTGCTTACCAGAAAGCCCTGAACCAGGCGGTGTCCGAAGCCCTGAAGGAACTGGCACCAAAACTGGGTGAAATCGACAAGCAGAACAAGGAAACCCTTGAGAAAAAAGGCATGACCATCATCAAATATGACAAGTCTTTCTATGATCAGGTTCTTGCCCTTGATTCTGTTAAAGCGCTCTACAAGGATATCAACAGCCAGATTAATGGCATTGGTGATGTCCTCATGCAGGAACTGGATGCCGCTGCGAAAAAGTAAGTAGCTCTGTTCGACAGAAAGGAAGGTGGATGTGGGATGCCTCAAAAATGGTCAGCATTTTTCTACCTTGTATTCACCTTCTTTATCTGGAGCAATAACTATATCGGCGGAAAGGTGATTGCCGAGGCTGTACCGCCCTCCGTGCTTGCCATGATCCGCTCCTTTATTGGAACCAGCTGTCTGTTTTGGATGGCAAGGAAGGAGCTGAAAACACCGATTGATCAGAAGGATCGCAAATGGTTTTTTCTTATTGGCATGTTGGCTTATTTTGTAACGTTCCAGATGGTGCAGCTTGGTATCAAATTGGCTGGGGCTTCCACGGCAGCCCTCATCAATTCCACCAACCCCGTTGTGATTACACTCCTAGCAGGGTTCATTCTTAAGGAATCACTTACAGTCATTAAGCGAGTTTGTCTCTTTCTGGCTCTTCTCGGCACGTTCATTATTACTCAGGGTGCTTCTGGTTCAGGAGAAATCATGGGAATCCTCTTCATGATTATATCGGTTCTCTCCTTTGGGTTTGCCTCAATCCAGATGCGGCGCCTTACCCAAAAGTATGCCCCCATCTTGATTACGTTTTATGGAATGCTCATTGGCAGTCTCCTTTCTCTCCCTGTGGGAATCTACAGCAGCCTGCGGGAACCTGTCAGCCTGACGCCTTTTGTGGTGCTTGTTCTTCTTTACCTTGGCATCATGGGATCCGGTGTGGCCCAGTTTACATGGACCAAGGCTCTGTCTGAACTGCCGGCAAGTACCTGTTCGCTTTTTTATCCGCTCCAAGCCGTTTTTTCTGCTGTTTTGGGTGCCTATTTGCTCGGAGAGTCCTTTACCGTCCATTTCTATTTGGGACTGATTCTTATCTCGGCTGATATTCTCCTGAATTTTTGGGACACGAGACGGAACCAGTTTCCTGAAAAGTCTTGACGAAAGGCCTGTGTTTAAGGAATGATAAAGGGAAATAGAGGAGGGCCCCCATGTGATGTGTACCCCAAAAACTGGACGCATATAAATTAGTTAAATGGCATTAGTGGATGTTTCCCGATATATTTCGGGAGGCATCCATTTTGTTTTTTTCTGAATCCTTTCCTTGTTGAAATAATGAATGTATTCTTTCACTGCTTTAGCAAATACCTTGAACGAGGTGTATTCTTTTTCGCTTCCGTAATACATTTCATTTTTCATCCGACCAAAAAAGGTCTCCATAATACTGTTGTCATAGCAGTTGCCCTTACGCGACATTGACTGTATAATTCCATGCTTTTTCAATTCACTTCTGTAATATTCATGCTGATACTGCCATCCCTGATCCGAGTGCATAATTAAACCCTGTAAATTCCTGAATTTCTTAAAAGCTCGGTTCAGCATCCTTTTGATTTGGTTAAGATTAGGAATCATCGATAAATCATAGGAGATGATTTCGTTCGTATTCATATCCAGGATGGGGGAAAGGTAGCATTTTCCCCATGAGAAATGAAACTGTGTTACATCCGTTGTCCATTTCTGCAGTGGCCTGTCCGCTTTAAAGTTTCTCTGGATGATGTTGCCGGCCACTTTCCCGACTTCTCCTTTATACGAATGGTACTTTTCTTTCGGACGCTTGCCAAACAGCTTCAGGTCATGCATGATACGCTGCACCCGTTTGTGATTGATATGGAAGCCGCGGTTCACCAGCTCGTGACAAACGCGCCGAACACCATATCTCTGCTTATTTTCCTCGAATATGTGACAGATTGTTTCCGTAATTGATTTGTTTCTTTCTTCTACACGATCGGTACGCTTCAATTCATAGTAGTAGGTCGACTTCGCTAATCCCGAGAATTTTAACAGGTACTTTAACGGGTGTCCTTCCTGGCGGAGTTCCTGGATGATTGCTGCCTTTTTGCCTTGAGCTGCGCAGCCCATTTTTGTCGTCTCAAGGCGATTTGTTTTTTTATTACAGCATTCTCCGCTTTTATGTAGGCGTTCTCTGCGCGCAGACGAATTAATTCTTCCCGTTCACTTTCATTTAATGGTTTGGGGCTCTTCGTATTTCTTTTCATGGGCTGATCCTTTCTATGCTGACCTTTCTTTTTACTTACGAGCCCATTATACCCCTCTTCTCTGTATTTACGAACCCATTGGTACAAAAGACTATAGCTCATACCATATTGACAGGCGACAGCCATCATTGACTGTCCGGCATTTACTTGTGAAACCAATTCAAGTTTCTCCTCTGGGGACCATGCCTTGTAATGTGCTTTGTGACACAATGCTTCCGGTCCGCCAGCCTGTTCGATACGATTCCAAGTACGAATCTTGTTACGAAAATTTGCTGTTTTAATTCCTTTAGGTGTTTTTACCCACTTACCTTGACGATAAAGTTCTACACACATCAGCTTAAATTCAGTCGTATAACGCAAAATGTACCCTCCTTACTGGGTGTCCAGTAAAGAGGGTACATTTCAATGAACCTACAATGGCTGATTTACTTTCAAACGATTGCAGAATTGGAAAACTACACCCAAGCAACAAAAAAACTCCATGTGAGCCAATCTAATCTGAGTCATGCTATGCGGTCCTTGGAAGAGAAACTTGGTGTGGAACTTTTTGAAAAGGATGGCCGGAATATCCGTCTGTCCAAATATGGGGAAATCTTTCTCCCTTATGTCAATAAAACGCTGGATTCCCTCGATGAAGGTATCGCTAAACTAAAGGAATTCCTTGATCCCAATACAGGAACCATCGAACTTGCTGGTTTTCCTTCCGTGGCTCAGTTTTCAACGGACCTTATGGTTCGCTATCAGTCAGAAACAAATCGCTATGACGTGCATTTTCAGTATGCACAGATTGGCTGGTACGAAATCCATGAACTTATCGTATCTGGGAAAATAGACCTGTGCATTGCTACGAAATTTGAGGAACCAGAAGTGGCGGGCACTTATATTGGAGACCATCCCTTGGTCGTTATCGTTCCAGAAAACCATTATCTAGCGTCACGTGAAAGGGTGGATCTTCGGGAACTCCAGGATGAAAATTTTATTGGCTTCAATCAGAACGGGCAGCTTGCTCCCATGCTGCAAAAGACATTTGCTTCCTTAGGCATTGAACCTCGGGTCGTTTCAAGGACGCCCAGTGACCTCATCATTTATGGGCTGGTTGCCGGCGGACGCGGTGTATCCGTTGTTCCCTTCCCACTTACCCATTACGCACCTTTTGGAACAAAGCTCCTTTGTATTGAAAATGATATTCCCAAGCGGCGTCTCTACCTGCAGTGGAACAAAGAAAAGTTCCTCCCGCCGGCAGCTCGCTACTTCCGTGATTATGTAATCCGCAGTGAAGAAGTCTTCACGCAGTATTTCAAGAGAGTTAATATTGGTCCTGAGACCATAGGAGGATGAAAAAATGGCAAAGAAACTGATTGCTGATTTGATGGTTGATTATCTCGAACGTCGGAATGTCAAATATGTCTTTGGCCTCTGCGGCCATACGGTCATTGGTATGCTCGATGCTCTGAGCCGTTCGAAAAAGGTGAAATATATTTCCAATCGCCATGAAGCGGTTGCCTCTACGGCAGCTGATGGCTATGCCCGTGTAACCCATAAGGCTTCTGTCGTCCTCTGCCATCTTGGACCGGGGCTGACGAATGTTTTGACCGGTGTAGCAAACGCCGCATTTGACTCTATTCCTATGGTCGTCATTGCAGGCGATGTACCGAGCTATTATTTTGGAAAGCATCCTCATCAGGAAGTCAATATGCATGGTGATGCTACGCAGTATAAGATTTTGGAACCCGTCGTCAAGCGTGCTTGGCGCGTTGATGATCCTGAAGCCCTCGGGGAAATCATGGATAAGGCTTTCCGTCTGGCTGAATCGGGTCGCCCTGGACCGGTCCTCATTGATATGCCCATGGATATGTTCTCCCGCGAAGTGGAAGACTACCTATGGGATCGCACCTATAAGGACAGCCACATCACTATGAAACCGGCCCTAGATCCAGAAGCGGCCAAAGGCATTGCCAAAAAACTGGTCGAAGCAAAGAATCCGGTCCTTCATGCCGGCGGAGGAATCCTCCTTGCCCAGGCTTCGGACGAACTGGCGGATCTTGCTGAATTCCTTGATATCCCTGTTTCTCGCACCCTGATGGGGCAGGGCTGCCTGCCAGATAATCATCCCCTCATGGTTGGTCAGACGGGCTTCTGGGGTCTTGAATTTACCCATTCCCTCACCGTAAACGCTGATGTCATTCTTGGCCTAGGTACCCGTTTTGCGGAAGCGGACAGCTCCAGCTGGTATCGGGGTGTCACCTTCGATCCCGACCATACGGAATTCCTCCAGATTGACATCGATCCCATGGAAATTGGCCGTAACTATCCTGTTTCCATCGGGGCCATTGGAGATCTCAAACTGGGCCTCAAACAAATCCTGGAAGAAGTCAAGAAAATCTGCCCTGAAGGGAAAAAGAATCCGGAACTGCGTGCCAAGATTGCCAAAGCGAAGAAAGCCTTCAAGGAAAGCAATGTTGCCATTTCTACGGATGGCCGTTTCCCTATGACGCCGCAGCGTATCCTCCATGATGTGAAAGCTGTTGTTCCGGAAGATGCTCATATCTTTACCGATGTGGGCTGGAATAAGAACGGCGTAGCTCAGCAGTTTGATGTCAACGTACCCGGCACGATCCATCACTCTTCCGGTCTTGCCACCATGGGCTTTGGTGCCTCTGCCGTCCTGGGCGGCAAGCTCGCAGCCCCCGATAAGGTCTGCCTTACCCTTACGGGTGATGGCGGGTTTGGCGTTAACCCGACTTGCCTTGCTACTGCTGTGGAACAAGGTATTGCCTGCACTTGGGTGGTTATGAACAACTCCGCTTTTGGGACCATTGCCGGTCTTGAAAATGGAAACTATGGGACTAAGTTCGGTACCGTCTTCCAGACGCCGGACGGCAAGAGCTATTCGCCGAGCTGGGCCGGTGTGGCTAAAGCCTACGGTGTAGAATCCATCTGTGTCCAGTCTGCTGATGAATTCCTGCCGGCTATGAAAAAGGCCATGGCTGCCAACAAGGAAGGCCGTCCTTTCCTCGTGGAAGCTCCCATGGAAAACATCGTTGTGCCGACGCCGGGCTGTTGGAACATCAACGATATTTACAGCCCGAGTGCTCTTGTCAAGGAAGGGAAACTTGTCAAGGATGAGAAGGGTCGTTTTGTCGCACCGAATCACGCAAAATCTCATAAAGGAAAATAAGTGAGAATTGAGGGGGCTTCTGAGAAAGGAGGCCCCTTTTTTGATAAAACGTGTCTTGTAGGACCAACCTCACAATCTTAATAGAATGATTCTATGGTAATGACAAAAAATGGATATTGGAGAATGCCCGCCAGCCTGCTCTATAATAGAGACAAACAAGAAAGGAAGGGCTTAGTATGCAAGAACGTATGACAACGAAACTGCGTCGACTTCTTAAGGAAAAGGACTACCTCATGGCTCCTTGCGCCTATGACGCGCTGACCGCAAAATGTATAGAAGCATCAGGCTTTGACCTCATTGGGACGACGGGCTACGGCATGCATGGTGCCATGATCGGGACGCCTGACACGGGTCTTTTGGGGATGAATGAAACGGTGGCTGCTCTCAGCAAGATGCAGAATGCCGTTGATATTCCTATCCTCGCTGATGGGGAAGGTGGCTATGGCTCCGCCCTCAATGTCATCCGTATGATACGGGAATATGAAAAGACCGGCATTGGGGGTGTCTTCATTGAAGACCAAACCCAGCCGCCTAACTGCCCCTTCATTATGAAACCTCAGCTCATCAGCAAGGAAGAAATGGTGGGCAAGATTAAAGCTGCCGTTGATGCTCGCCGTGACGATGACCTTGTCATCGTAGCTCGGACCGATGCACCCTTTGAAGAAGCGGTTGAACGGGCCAATGCCTACATGGATGCCGGTGCCGACATGGTCAAGATTCTCCCTAAGACCCATGAGGAACTGCTGAAGCTCCCTAAATTGGTCCACGGACCGATTCATCTGGGCCTTTATGTAGGAAAAGGTATCAATGACGGCATGACCGCAAAGGACTGCGGGGAATTGGGCTATAAGATCATTACTTTCCCCATGAGCTGCCTTTTTGCAGAAGTCGCCGCTGTCATGAAAGTTCTGAAGTATATAAAAGAAAACGAGATGGCCGAGGGCTATCCTGGTGATCTTATTGCCTTCAACGACTACCTGAAATTCATCGGTGTCGACAAGATTAAGGAATACGGTAAGAAATACCTGAAAGGGCCTCAGTACGAAGGCCTTTTCTAACAAAAATAAAAAAGGGCTGTGAAGAAATGAGTTTATCATTTCTTCACAGCCCCTTTTTTGTGTCTTTTTTCGGTTCTTCACGCATTTTGGGGGATGCCAAATCATACGTAGGTGACAGGTGCCGAATCAAGGTAAAAAAGTATCTGTCGTTCTTGTACCCATATGCATTCCGTTTGGTACCCTTGATCTTGTTGTTGTACCCTTCCAATCGGCCTGTGTTAATAGGGCATTTGGCGTGGTTTGCCAGACCGTCGATTCGCTTTTTCTTCAGCTTGGCGAATCGTGTTCCAATGGATGCCCGTTATCTTCTGCACTCCGGCAATCGTAAGTCCCTGGGCGAGCAGCGATGGAATCTACACAGAGGCCCGTTTGGTGATTCTCGTTCCAGGACATCTGTACGGATTGAGTTCCGTAACCGTTTTCTGACAGCAAGGACACCGGAAGCGGTGTCCCTCGAAGAGGACAGTGCACCGGGCCTTCGGCTGCATGGACACCGTCCTTAGGTGGGTTCGGTACGCGCTATAGACATGCATCGGCTTTACGCAGTAAGGGCAGAGAAAATCGGTATGACGTTTCTGACTGGTGATCATCCATGCCGTGGAATCGTCTAAAGGGTCCTCAGGGAGCCAAACGAGGTAATCGGGGTCTTTGACAAAACAGGCCAGTTTGAATAATGTATCGGATAGAGGACATCTCATTTCTCCTTTACTTTGATTTAGCCACCTTGTATTTTGGAAAATTTGATGTCCTTTTTCAATATTTATTTGTCTATGACCCCACAAATTTCCGTGAAGAACCATAAATTCTACCACAAATAGGCCCACCCGGTTCAATTGAATCGGACGGGCCTATTTGTATGAGGCTATCATTTCACAGCCCCCTTTTTTATTTTTGTAGATTACAGCGGCTCCGATGCGGCGTAATGCTGCACAATCCAGTTCCGCACTTTCTTGACAACAGGCGACAGGGGCCGGGTTTTGTCCCAGCTGAGGTAGACTGTACGGAAGAACTCCTGTTCATTTTCATTGATGGGAATGGCGACAACCCGTTCCGTCTGCATGGCAGGGACTTCAGGAAGAATGGACACGCCAAACTTCAGGGCTACATACTGCAGGGCCGTGTTGCATTCCTGGACTTCAAAAACCATATTGGGAATCATGGATCGCTTGATAAAAGCCTGATCAAGCTGGGCCCGGAGACTGCTTGTCTTGTTGAGAAGGACCATCGGTTCTTTGGCAAAATCAGCAAAGGTCACGGAATTTTTTTTGGCAAGAGGATGTTCCAGATAGACTGTGAGGTACAGTGGCTGCTTGGTCATGGTGACGCCATCCAAGGCTTCATCTCTTCCCGTTGTGAATGCAAGGTCCAGTTTCCCGTTTTTAAGTTGTTCACAGATATTGTAGGAAGTATCTTCCATGAATTGGAAGCGAATATCCTGGTTTTCTTTTTCTTCATAAAGAGCTTTCACGATGGGGGGGACCAAGGAGGCAGAAATGGAGTGAAAATAGCCTAGACGGATATTCATAGGAGCTTTATCTTTCATCTGACGCAGTGTTGCCTTTCCCTCTTCCAATAGGGCCATTGTTTTTTTGACATAGGGAAGGAAGCGTTCTCCATAGGGAGTTAAGGCAATTTTACGTTTTTCCCTTTTAAAAAGACTGACCCCCAGTTCCTTTTCCAGTTCTGCAATGGAATAGGAAAGGGAGGGCTGGGAAATATGGAGTTCTTCCGCAGCGCGGGTATAATGAAGGACCCGGGCCAAGGTTTCGAAATAAAGAAGCTGCAGTAGGGTCATGGAATCACCTCGTTCGTTCATACCTTCTTTCATCTTATTGTATCATGAGAGCTGGTCCTTGGATATGGAAAAACCGGAAAAGATCTTTATCAGGGAGCTTTTAGAAAGAAACTTTCAGAATAATATAAAGAGTTTGATAGAAGTTCTCTATAAATAGATGAGAAAACGCGTATTGGACTTTACTGTCTATCTACGGCATACTAAAGACAGATAAGATGTACCGAAAATTTCGGAAAGGCCTCTTTATGACGGTTTTTCCCCAGTAAAAAAGGAGCGTTTACTTATGGCAAAAGAAGTTACCCCGGAACAGATTGCTCAAATCGATGAAATGGTTGCCCGTGCCCATACGGCCCTTGATATCATTGCAACGTACGATCAACAGCGTGTTGACCGTCTCTGCCAGGCTGTTGCAGCTGCTGTCTGCGATATGAAGGTCTGGGCTCCGATATGTGACGAAGCCGTTGACGAAACCTCTCTTGGCGATAAAGTAACGAAGAGAAATAAGAGAAACAAAATCAAATTGATTCTCCGTGACTGCCTGCGTCAGCCTAGTGTTGGCATTATCGAAGAAAACCCTGCAAAGGGTCTTGTGAAATACGCTAAACCGGCCGGTGTCATTGCTTCCCTCGTCCCGACGACGAACCCCTGCTTGACCCCTGCTGGTCAGATTGTATATGCTATCAAAGCTCGTGACGTCATGATCTGTTCTCCCCATCCGAGAGCCAAGGTCGTAACGAATAAAATCATCGACATCATCCGCGCGACCCTTGTTCGCGAAGGGGCTCCGGCAGATATCATCCAAGGTATCAAGGACCCGTCCATCAACCTGACGAAAGTCCTCATGGAACGCTGCGACCTTGTTATTGCAACGGGTGGCCGTCCCATGGTCAAATCTGCTTATTCTTCCGGGACGCCTGCCTATGGTTCCGGTGCCGGCAATGCAACTGTCATCATTGATGACACGTGCAATACGCCGGAACGCCAGAAAGAAGCCGCTGAAAACACTCGTATTTCCAAGACCAGTGACTTTGGTTCTGGCTGCTCCTGCGACGGTAACCTCGTCATCCATGAATCCATTTATGATGACTTCGTTAAGGCTCTTGTGGCTGAAGGCGCTTACCTTGCCAATGAAGAAGAGGCTGAGAAACTGAAGAAAGTCATGTGGGATGAAACGGGGCACCGTCTGCCGAACACCGTTGCCATCAGCCCCCAGAAACTGGCCCTTGCTGCTGGCTTTGAAATCCCTGAAGACCGCAAGTTCATTGCAGTAACGGGCGGCGGCATCAACGATATTGGCAAGGAACACTTCTTCTCCAGTGAAAAACTGACGACCCTCCTGGCTCTCTTCAAATATGAAGGCGAATTTGAAAATGCCCTCACCATGATGCAGGCTCTCTTCAATGTAGGTGGTAAAGGTCACTCCTGCGGTATTTACTCCTTCAGCGATGATCACATTCATCGCCTGGGCATGGCTGCCCCTGTTTCCCGCATCATGGTCCGTCAGCCGAACAACCGCGGCAACGCTGGCTCTGCCTGGAACGGTATGCCTCCGACTTCTTCCATGGGCTGCGGCACTTGGGGTGGCAACATCGTTTCAGAGAACATTACCCTGAAACATTATATGAACACTACATGGGTTGCTCGGCCAATCGCCAAGGATATGCCTTCCAACGAAGAACTTTTCGGTGACTTCTTTAAACCGGGCATGGACGAAGAATAATAAAGACCTTTATAGAAAACCCTCTTGGGGAAAGCGCCTCCTCCATCTCCGTTTTCCCCTCCTACTCAATCTGATGCAGCAGAAGGTGACTTGCTCCCTTCTGCTGCATTTTTATGGATCAAACCTTGCTTCAAAAGGAAAAGTTAAGTATCATGGAACCATATAAAAACAAAGGACCTTCTCTGTAAGGAGGGGCCCCGAAAAGGAGACCTTATGAAACAATTCCAAGGAAGTGATACGTATATTGCCTCGCCAGAGCTCGTTCGCAGTGTCAACATTGCAGCGGCGCTCCAAAAACCGCTCCTCATCAAAGGAGAACCGGGAACGGGAAAGACCATGCTGGCCCAGTCCATTGCGGACAGCCTGGGCATGAAGCTTTTCATTTGGAACATCAAATCTACAACGAAGGCTCAGGACGGACTCTATGTCTATGATACGGTGCAGCGTCTTTATGACAGCCAGTTTGGTGCCGAGGGAGTGGATGACATCAAAAAATACATCCATCTGGGCAAGCTGGGCGAGGCTTTTAGCGAAGATCAGCAGAGCGTCCTTCTCATTGATGAAATCGATAAGGCGGACTTGGAATTTCCCAATGACCTCTTGTGGGAACTGGACCGCATGGAATTTTACATTCCCGAAACGGGGGAGACGGTCCGCACCAAAAAGAGGCCCATTGTCATCATTACGTCCAATGCGGAAAAGGAACTGCCGGATGCTTTCCTGCGCCGTTGCATCTTCCACTACATTGCCTTCCCCGATCCGGACATGATGCGCCAGATCATTCATGCCCATGACCCCAACTTGGAGGAGACCTTGGTCAATGCGGCCATCAAGGCGTTCTATGACCTCCGCAAGTTAAGCGGCCTTTCCAAGAAACCCGGTACCTCGGAACTTCTTGACTGGGTAAGGGCCCTTGTCATTGGGGGCATTGATGCGGAGACCCTATCTGAAGAAATCCCCTTTATCGGCGTACTTCTTAAAAAGACGGAAGACTTGAAACGCGTGGGGTACTGATATGTTTACGGATTTTCTCTATCTGCTTCGGGCCTATGGGTTGCCTGTGGGCCTTGTCGAGTGGACGGCCCTCATGGATGGACTTCGCTTGGGCCTTGAAAAGGAAAGCCTTATGGAGTTCTACCATATGGCACGGGCCATCTTGGTTAAACGGGAAACCGATTACGACCGTTTCGACCAAGCCTTTGCAGCTTATTTCAAGGGTCTGGCAGATCATGCGGACCTATCGGAAGAGATGGAACGGTGGCTTTCCCACGCCCTCACCCTATCGGATCCCGATTTTGAGGCGGCCCGCCTCCTATGGGAAAACAAGAGCCTTGAGGAGATTCGGGAAATCATGAGCCAGCGGATAAAGGAACAAAAAGAGGAGCACCATGGCGGCAGTAAATGGATCGGCACGGGCGGCATTACGGCCTTTGGCCATTCGGGCTATGCCCCTAAAGGCATCCGCATCAGGGGCCAGCGCGGCGGAGAGCATGCCTTAAAGGTGGCCGAGGAGCGTCATTTCCGTGATTTCCGTGATGATCATGTGCTTGGGATCCGCCAGTTCCAGGTTGCCCTGCGCAGGCTGCGACGCCTCTCCAATCGGGAAGAGACTCCAGCTACGGAACTGGATGTGGAGGAGACCGTTGCCGCAACGACGAAAAAGGGCGGTCAACTGGAAATTATCATGAAAAAGCCCCGCAAGAACCAGACCAAACTGCTGCTTCTCATGGACAGCGGAGGCTCCATGGATGCTTATGTGACCCTTTGTGCACGTCTTTTTCAAGCACTTCACGAAGGCCATCATTTCAAGGATCTTAAGACCTACTATTTCCATAACTGCTGGTATGAGAATTTCTTTCGTGACCCCAGCTGCGCCTGGCCCAATCGGATTGCGACGGAAGCGGTCCTTCATAACATCAAGAGCGAATATAAAGTCATTGTGATTGGGGATGCCCATATGGGACCCTATGAGCTTCTTGCCGTGGATGGGAACATCGATGACTGGCATGGCAACGAAAAGCCCGGCCTTGAATGGATCCAGATGGTAAGGCGGCACTTTCCTCATATGGTCTGGCTCAATCCTCTCCATGAAAAGCTCTGGCATTATGACTACAGCATGCGGACCGTGGGCATTATTGCAAAGGAAGTGCCCATGTTTCCCCTTACATTAAAAGGGCTTGAAAAGGCCATCGACCATCTGCAGAAATGAAAAAAGACTGTGCAGACGCGGGATGTTCCGCTTCTTCACAGTCTTTTTTGGTTTTTGTCAGTTGAGGCTCTTGAGGTAAATGGAAAGCTGGTTAGCTGGAAGCTGGCCTGGGGCAGAGGCTTTCCCAGCCGTGCCAAAGGTTACGGCCGACCCAAATACTTCGCCGCAGATGCGGCTGATGACGCCTAATTTCCCCATACTCATGGTAATGACTGGCGTCGTGTTATGATCTTCTTTCATGGCGAGCGTTGCATCAAGAAGGCGTAATACATCCCGTTCCGAGCGGGGCGTGACGGCAAATTTCACGATGTCTGCCCCAAGATCCTGCATCTGGCAAAGGTTTCCTACAATGACATCGCGGTCCGGTGTATTGATGTTATTGTGACGGCTGACAATCACCTTGACGCCAGCCTTATGGGCGGCTTCGACGACGGTGCGCACGGCCTTATCCCCGCGGGATAGTTCCACGTCCACAAGGTCGATGAGTCCGCTGTCAATGACGGCAAGGTTCAGGGTCACGTAGTCCGCAGTATCGATTTCAAGAACGCCCATTTCGACACTCGTCCGGATGGTAAATAGGATTGGGTCGTCAGGTAAGGAATTTCTCAGATACATCATGGGTTTGATACGGACTTCCGGATCGGCAAGATCTTTATAGAAATCAGCGCGCCACTCAACCATATCGTGGGGAGAATTTTCAATGAGACGAACTGATTTCTTGACGCCGTCAAAATCTGTATCCGTAATGGGGATGCAGATCTTGGGAATGCCGTCACCGATTTTTACATTGCGTACCTTTACTATTCTTGACATATCTTGCCCTCCTACTTTGCTTCTATGCTTCTATGTTGTCAAAAAATAAGAATAAGTGTATTCTATGGTGAGATGCGTGATTTGTCAAATCAAAGCCGGGAAAGGGGGGCCTTTGTCCTGATGGACAGAATGAACTGTATCAGGTGGAACAGGCTCTTTCCCAATGATGAAAATTGTGCATGAATCAAGGAGGAACCCTTTGTGAAAAATATAATCTTCATTGGCATGCCTGGGGCGGGCAAGACAACCATTGGAAAAGAAGTGGCACGCACCCTGGCATGGCCCTTCTTTGACAGTGATGTTCGGCTAAGGGAAAGGATCCATCGGGACATCAAGGAACTATTTCGGGAAAGCGAGGCAGCCTTTCGCCAGGAGGAAACAGAGACCTTGCGGGAACTTTGTCAAAAAGAGGGGATTGTTCTTTCCTGCGGCGGTGGCGTTATCAAAAAGGCCGAGAATGTGGCTCTTCTTAAACATGGGGGCTTCCTCATTTTTCTGGACCGTTCCCTTGAGGCCATCGCATCGTCCGTGGACCAGATGGGACGGCCGCTTCTTTCTGCATCAAAAAATCGCCTCAAAGAGCTTTATGATGAACGCTATGCCCTGTATCTTGCCGCGGCAGATCTCCATATTTCCGTTCGGGGCGGCATCAAAGAAACGGTGGAGGCCGTTCTTGCTGCCTTAAGGGAACAGGGCGTGGTTGAAGGATAAGGACCTTTTTGTTATCCTATAGGAGAAGATTCAGCGCTTCTTATCGCATCCTACCTAAGGAGGACCTACATGGAACCAACTTTTATCAAGGAATGGCTCCCCGTTTTTGTCATTGGTGCTGTAACGGTCATGATCTATATGCTGTTTCGCATCCTATCCACGCGGGTCATTCGTTTTATCCTCAATAAACTGCCTGATGATGCAGACCAGAATATCGCGACAGCTCTTTATAAACCGGGACGCCTTGCCATCATTTCCGGCGGTATTTATCTTATGGTCCAGGCAGCCCCCCTTGATGTGCCCCGGATCCAAACCTTTGTACAGCATGTCATGGCGAGCTGTGTCATTATTGCATTCCATTGGGTCTGGTACAATTTTTTCAGCTCTACGAATTATGTTTTTTCTTTTTTGACGAAAAAAGGCAAATGGAGTCTTGACGCAACCTTGGGAAACTTTATTTCCATGTGCCTGCGTATCCTTGTCATCTGTTTCTGCATAGCTGCCGTTGTGAGCTTCTGGGGCTTTGATATCAGCGGCTTTGTCGCCGGCCTTTCCATTGGCGGCCTTGCCGTTTCCCTAGCGGCCAAAGACTCTCTTTCCAATATCATTGCCTGCTGTATCATTATGCTTGATCATCCGTTCCGCATTGGTGACTGGATTGTCTGCAATGAGATTGAAGGGGCTGTTGAATCGATTTCCTTTCGCAGCACGAATGTTCGCACTTTGGCCCAAGGGCTTGTCAACATTCCTAATTCCCTGATCATTTCAACGCCCATTGTCAATTATTCCGTACGGGAGCGCCGCCGCATTGAAATGACAGTCGGCGTGACCTACGATACGACAAGCGAGCAGATGAAGACCCTCATTGAGGACCTGACGGAAGCCCTGAAAAACCATCCCCAGATCATCAATCAGGATATTTCCGTTGCCTTTACGGACCTTGCCGACAGCAGCCTCAATATCCTTATCATTTGCCATACGTATGAAACAAACTATGCCGCTTATCTCAAGGTGCGTGAAAAAGTGAATCTTCTTGTCCTGGATGTTCTTGCAAAAGACGGGGTATCCTGTGCTTTTCCGAGCCGGAGCATTTACGTGGAGACGCTTCCCCGTGAAAAAAAATAAACAATTTTTCAGCCAAAAGAGTGCCTTTTTCTTTTGGCTTTTTTTCTCCCATGCTATAATGGGAGAAACCTGAATTTATGAGGAGATGGACCTATGACGTTACGTGAAGATGCCCAGATCATTATGGATAAAGCACTGGCTGCATCCCTGCCCGATGCGGCCGTTGAAAAAGCCTTGAAGAACAAAAAATTTGGCAGCGGCCGGATTGTCGTCGTTTCCATTGGGAAAGCTGCCTGGCAGATGGCAAAGACGACGGTTGCTCTTTTGGGGGACCGCATTTCCGGCGGCATTGTCATTACCAAATACCAGCACGCCAAAGGGGCGTTGCCGCCCCTTGAAATCTACGAAGCAGGGCACCCTGTCCTCGATGCCAATTCCGTTGCCGCGACAGCCCGTGCCATTGATATGGTCAAGGATCTTGGCAAGGATGATACCGTTCTTTTTCTTATCAGCGGTGGTGGCTCTGCCCTTTTTGAAAAGCCTCTTATTCCGCTTTCGGAACTGCAGAAAATCAATTCCGATCTTTTATCGAGCGGCGCCGACATCGTTTCCATGAATACGGTCCGCAAGCGTTTCAGCGCCGTTAAAGGCGGAAAATTTGCTCAGATCTGTGCACCGGCTAACGTGTATGCCATTGTGCTTTCTGATATTATTGGCGATCCTTTGGATATGATTGCTTCTGGACCGGCCTATCCTGATACGTCGACGCGGGAGGATGCTCAAAGGGTCATCGAGCGCTACAAAGTCATTCTTTCCCCGGAGGCAGAAGCCTGTCTTGCCGTGGAAACCCCTAAGCGCCTTGATCATGTTGAAACGGTTGTCACCGGCAGTGTGACGGAGCTGGCGAAAGCCGGCAAAAGGGCGGCTGAAGCCCTGGGCTACCGAACCCATATCCTAACGTCCAGTCTCGATTGTGAAGCACGGGAAGCCGGGAGCTTTCTTGCTGCTATGGGCCGTGAATATGCTGGCTGCGGGAAAAAGATGGCTTTTCTGGCTGGCGGGGAAACGGTGGTTCATCTTCGTGGCCGGGGAAAGGGCGGGCGCAATCAAGAAATTGCGCTTTCTGCTGCTCGCGGGATTGCCGGTCTTTCCAACGTGGCGGTCTTCTCTTTTGGAAGTGACGGGACGGATGGACCGACCGATGCTGCTGGTGGCTACGCTGACGGTTCGACGGCAGCCCGTCTTTTGGAAGCCGGTCTTTCCATTCCCGACGTTCTTGAACGCAATGATGCCTACCATGCCCTTGAAAAATCGGATGGCCTTCTTGTTACAGGCCCAACAGGGACCAATGTCAACGATCTGTCCGTGCTTCTTATTGGCTGATGACGACGTTAAAAAGCACCCTTTTTGCAGTTTTCTGCAAAAAGGGTGCTTTTTCTGTTAAAGTGAGCGAAAACTTTTGTACTCTATTAAAAATATGAAACAAAATAAAGAAGTTAATTAAAAATACAAGCTTTATTTGATAAAGCTGGTATATGGTCGTATACTAGGAACATAACGAGAAGTAAAAAATAGAGGACAGAGGAGTGATTGCTACGGATAAGCTTGCACTGAAAGAAAAGGTTTTTGCTGCGATTGATGCCGCTTACGATGAGCTCTTTGACTATGCCAAAAGCGTGGCCAAGGAACCTGAGTTTGGTTTCAAGGAATTCAAGACGGCAAAAAAGGTAGAGGCTCAATTTGATAAACTGGGGATTCCCTACCGGAACCATCTTGCTATTACGGGTGTAAAAGGCCTTCTCAAAGGCGGGAAGCCAGGACCTACCATTGCCATCTTAGGAGAGCTGGACGCTATCAGTTCCCCGGATCATCCGTTGGCTGATCCCGACACGGGCGCGGCCCATGCCTGCGGACACCATATGCAGCAGTCCGCAATGCTCGCCGCCGCTTATGGGCTTGCCCGTACCCATGCGCTTGATGAGCTTTGCGGCAATGTCGTTTTCTTTGCCGTTCCTGCCGAAGAATATGTCCAGCTTGCTTACCGAAAGAAACTGCGCAGGGAAGGTAAGCTCCACTATCTTCACGGTAAGGGCCAGCTTATCTACGAAGGCGAATTTGATGATATTGATATGGCCATGCAGATGCATTCCAGCAAGAAAACGCCGGAACCGACGGTTGCAGTTGGTACGAGCAGCAACGGATTTGTTGGTAAGACCATCCAATATGTAGGACGCTCCGCTCATGCTGCTGACGCGCCTGATCAGGGCATCAACGCACTTAACGCAGCCATGCTTGGCATTATGGGCATCAATTCCCTCAGGGAGACATTCCGCGATGAAGACGCCATTCGCGTTCATCCAATCATTACCAAAGGCGGGGACCTTGTAAATAATGTTCCCGATGATGTACGGATTGAAACCTATGTGCGGGCCAAAACGATGGAGGCCATCGAAAAGACCCATAAAAAGGTCGATGCCGCCCTGCGGGCTGGCGGTATGGCTATTGGTGCCGAAGTCCACATCGACACGATGCCTGGTCATCTGCCCCTTGTCTGCAACGCCACACTTAATGAACTTCTGGTGGAAAATGCCAAGGAAGCGTTCCCCAGTGTCAAGATCATCAATGCCGGCCATTTCAGTGCTTCCACAGATATGGGAGACGTTTCTCATCTTATGCCCGCTATCCATCCTTTTATTGGGGGAACGGACGGGCTCCTTCACGGCGCCGATTTCAAGGTTGTCGACTTTAACGCGGCAGCGCTTCTGCCTGGCAAGGCTTTTGCCGGTATGGTCATTGATCTTCTGGCGGACAATGCCCAAAAAGCCAAAGCTCTTTTGGATCACTATGAACCCATCCTCACCAAGGATGCCTACATCAAGAAACTGGACAGCTATTTCAGCGAGGAGGAACCATGAAGAACATCAAACTGCATGTCTGTGTCATGCTCATGATCGTGATTGCGGAACTGATTGGCGTTAAATCCTTCAGTGTCGGCCCAGGAAAGATTGTGCTGCTGCCCATGCTTTATGCCCTCATCATCGGAATCTTTACGACGCCGCGCTTCCTTAATATTATGAAGCAAAAGGAAATGGAAGATGCAAGTTCCTTGATAGGGCTGACGCTCATGCTCCTCATGGCCCGCTATGGGACCCTTGTGGGACCAACCTTGCCCAAGATCATCAGCGCCAGTCCGGCCTTGATTTTACAGGAATTTGGAAACTTGGGCACCGTCCTTGTCGGGGTACCGCTTGCCGTGTTCTTTGGACTCAAGCGGGAAACCATCGGTGCGGCCCATTCCATAGCCCGTGAACCGAATATTGCCCTTGTCGGTGAGCGCTATGGCCTTGATACCCCAGAAGGTCGCGGTGTTATGGGTGTTTATATCAGCGGCACTGTTTTCGGAACGATTTTCTTTGGTCTCATGGCCAGTTTCTGCGCTGCCCTTGGAATCTTTCATCCTTACGCGCTTGCCATGGCATCTGGCGTTGGCAGTGCAAGTATGATGTCGTCCGCTGTCGGTGCGCTTGCCGTCATGTATCCCCAGATGGCAGACCAGCTGGCTGCTTTTGGTGCTGCCAGCAATATGCTCTCTGGCCTCGATGGGCTTTATATGTCGATTTGGCTCGCCCTGCCGCTTACGGAATACCTCTATAAAAAGTGCTGTATCGTAAAATATGGTCACGTACTCACGAAGGAGGAAGAATAATGATTGGATATAATTTAGCAGAAACTTTTGCTATCCTGCTTCTCATGAGTATCGAAGGGGCGATTTCCAATGCCCTTTCCGGCGCTGGCGGTGTGATTGAAGGCCTGCCCGGGCTGTTGATCCTTGTAGGGATTTCCATGGCGGGGATCCTTCTTGGCAAATATATGCCGGGAAAGATTCCTGCTGTTGCCTATGTTGTGACGTTAGGCTGTATATTGACGTATCCGGGGTTTCCTGGAAGTGATGTCATCAACTTTTATATGAAGAAAGTCGGGTTTGTTTCTCTTTGTACGCTCATCCTTGCCTATGCCGGTGTTTCCATCGGTAAGGATATGGATGCCTTTAAGTCGACAGGGTGGCGCATCGTTATCTTGAGCTGCGTCATATTTGCCGGCACCTATTTGGGTTCTGCCATCATTGCCCAAATCATCTTAAAGGCTATTGGCCAGATCTGACTTTTCCTATGAAAAAAGGCTTGCCGAACAGGAAGTGTTCAGCAAGCCCTTTTTGATGTCTTGGGGAAAGGGAGTAGGGTGCTTATTGGCCTTTTCCCAATGGACTTCAGTGTTTTTTCTTTTTCTTATCGTCAAGGTATTCGCCAATGATCTTGACAGCACAGTAATCTCCGCACATGGAGCAGTATTCATCCGTACTCTTGTTCTTGGCATTGCGGATGGCACGGGCTTTTTGAGGATCGATGGCAAGTTCCATTTGAGCTTCCCAGTCTAGTTTTTTGCGGGCTTTTGCCATGGCAAGATCTTGGGCCACTGCCTGGGGGAGGCCCTTGGCAACATCGGCCGCATGACCGGCTATGCGGGCGGCGACAACCCCTTCACGAACGTCATTGAGATCAGGCAGTCCCAAATGTTCAGCCGGAGTTACGTAGCAGAGAAAATCGGCTCCGCTGACAGCTGCGAGGGTCCCGCCAATTGCAGAAGTAATGTGGTCGTAGCCCGGTGCAATATCAGTCACAAGGGGCCCCAGCACATAGAAAGGCGCCCCGTGGCAGAGCCGTTTCTGCAGCTGCATGTTGGCGGCAATCTGATTGTAAGGAACGTGCCCCGGACCTTCTACCATGACCTGGACGCCTTTTTCCCAGGCACGATCCGTCAGCTCCCCAAGGGTGATGAGTTCTGTGATCTGGGCCCGATCCGTTGCATCGGCAAGACAGCCTGGACGCAGCCCGTCGCCTAAGCTGATGGTTACATCGTAGCGGGCACAGATATCAAGGATTTCATCAAAATGCTCGTAAAAAGGATTTTCCTTGTTGTTGGCGAGCATCCACCCGGCAATGAAGGAGCCGCCGCGGCTTACAATATCCATTTCGCGTCCTTCGGCAATGAGGATATCCACGGCACGGCGTGTGAGACCGCAGTGCATGGTCATGAAGTCAGCCCCGTCATGGGCCTGCTGCTCGATGACTTCAAAGATGTCTTCTTTCGTCATATCCGTCACTTTGCCATGGTTTCGGATTGCCGTAACCGTGGCTTGATAAATGGGAACGGTGCCGACCATGACCGTCGAATGCTCGATAATGGCACGGCGGGAGGCGTCGATGTTGTTGCCCGTTGAAAGGTCCATGACCGCATCGGCACCAGCTGCAATGGCCGCATCCAGTTTTTTCAGCTCGGGCGCGGGATCGGGGTAGGCCGTTGAAGTCCCAATATTGGCGTTGACCTTTGTCGAAAGCCCTTCCCCAACACCGCGGACCTTGAGGTTTTTATGGTTGATATTGGCACAGATGGCAATGGTTCCCTTGGCCACACGCTCTCGGATTGTTTCAGCTGATAGCCCTTCTTGGCGTGCGACTTCCTTCATTTCTTCCGTAATGATACCGGCAAGGGCTGACTGTCTTTGAGTTTTCATGAAAATTTCCTCCTTGAAGATAATAAGAAAGAGACCGCTTTTTCCATAGAAAAGCGGTCCCTTGGTTGGTCTTTTTTCATCTCCAGCCCGGCCGGCACACTTTCCTACGTCGGTATTAACCGCATCAGGTACAAAGGGTCGGCCAAAGGGCCTCTCAGCGAATGCGCACCCCCAGTGTTACCGTGGACGCAAGAAGCGTCCATCTGCAGTCATTGTAACAGATGCTTTTGCAAAATGCAAACGGCCCATCCCTTTTGTTTCATGGATGCAACGGAAACGAAAAGGGGTTTTCTTATGGCTCAAGACGGCGAAAACAAATAAATGAGAGAAAAAATACGGACTTGATTCAATGCTTCTGATAACGGGCTGTAGCATTATCCCATCCGATGATACGTCTTATTTTTCAGATAATTATACATTTCCCATTATCAAGTAAATTGTAGGGAAATTGGAGAAAAATTTATTTGTGATTATATTAAATTTGTTATATAATACAGGAGATTAGAGAGACTGAATGGAATGATATCGTTCATCCCAGATCAGTCACTTTTCTAAGAAAGAGGGGCTTTGAACAATGGCAAAAAAATTTAAGACCATGGATGGTAACACCGCCGCTGCGTATACTTCCTATGCGTTCAGTGATGTTGCCGCAATCTACCCGATCACTCCGTCTTCTCCGATGGCTGAAGTCAGCGATGAATGGGCTTCCCATGGAAAGAAGAACATCTTTGGTCGTCCTGTCAAGATCATGGAAATGCAGTCCGAAGCTGGTGCTTCCGGTGCTGTACACGGCTCCCTTGCCGCTGGTGCACTGACCACCACCTATACCGCATCCCAGGGTCTGCTCCTGATGATTCCGAACATGTATAAGATCGCTGGTGAACTGCTTCCTGCAGTTTTCAACGTCGCTGCTCGTGCACTGGCTACCAGCTCCCTGAACATCTTCGGCGACCATGCTGACGTTATGGCTTGCCGCCAGACCGGTTTTGCACTTCTTGCTGAATCCGGCGTACAGGAAGTCATGGACCTGACCGCTGTTGCCCATCTGGCTGCTATTAAAGGTCATGTTCCTTTCCTGAACTTCTTCGATGGGTTCCGTACTTCCCACGAAATCCAGAAGATTGAACTTTTGGACTATGATGACCTTGCTAAACTGATTGACTACGAAGCACTGGATAAATTCCGCAAACATGCCCTGAATCCGGATAACCCTGTTACCCGCGGTACGGCTCAGAACCCGGATATCTACTTCCAGACTCGCGAAGCTGTCAACAAATACTATGATGCCCTGCCTGAAATCGTTGAAGAATACATGGAAAAAATCAGCAAGCTGACTGGCCGTGATTATAAACTCTTCAACTACACCGGCGCTGCTGATGCAGAAAATGTCGTTGTTATGATGGGCAGCGGTGCTCAGACTGCTGAAGAAGTTGCCAAGATCCTTTGCGAACAAGGCGAAAAAGTCGGTGTCCTGAACGTTCACCTCTATCGTCCGTTCTCTGCTAAACACTTCCTGGCTGCTATGCCGAAGACTGTCAAGAGAATTGCTGTTCTTGACCGTACGAAGGAAGCTGGCGCAAACGGCGAACCGCTGTACCTCGATGTCCGTGATGTATACTACAACATGGCTGACAAACCCCTGATTGTTGGCGGCCGTTACGGCCTCGGCAGCAAGGAATTCTATCCTGGCGATGCCCTGGCTGTCTTCGACAACCTCAAGAAGGCTGAACCGAAAAACCACTTCACCGTTGGTATCGTTGATGATGTAACGAACACCTCCCTCACGAAGGAAAAAGTATTCGACATCACCCCGAAAGGCACCACGAGCTGCATGTTCTGGGGCCTCGGCAGCGATGGTACGGTTGGCGCCAACAAGAGCGCTATCAAAATCATCGGCGATAAGACCGATATGTACGCACAGGGCTACTTCGCTTATGACTCCAAGAAGTCCGGCGGTATTACCGTGTCCCACCTGCGTTTCGGTCATACTCCGATCCATATGCCGTTCCTTATCAACACGGCTGACTATGTAGCTGTTCATAACTCTTCTTATGTTCATCGCTACAATGTCATGGCTGGCCTGAAAGATGGCGGCACGTTCCTCCTGAACAGCCCTTGGACCGATGCAGAACTGGATAAGGAACTTCCAGGACAGCTGAAACGTTATCTTGTTGAACATAAGATCAACTTCTACACCATTGATGCTGTTAAGATTGCTGAAAGCATCGGCCTTGGCGGTCGTATCAACATGATCATGCAGGCTGCTTTCTTCAAACTGACCGGTATCATCCCTGTTGAAGATGCTGTGAAGTACCTGAAGGAATCCATCGTCACCAGCTATGGCAAGAAAGGCCAGAAGGTTGTTGACATGAACAACGCTGCTGTTGACCAGGGCGTCAATGCCATCCATAAGGTTGAAGTTCCTGCTGCTTGGGCAAATGCGGCTGATACGGAACTCTATCCGAAGACGGGCAACGCTTGGGTTGACGATGTCATGGTTCCCATGAACAAACAGGAAGGCCATGACCTGCCTGTCAGCAAACTCATGGGCCAGGTTGATGGTACGTTCCCTGCTGGTACGGCTGCTTATGAAAAACGCGGCATTGCAATCAATGTTCCTGAATGGAAGATTGAAAACTGCATTCAGTGCAACCAGTGCTCTTATGTCTGCCCGCACGCTGCTATCCGTCCTGTTCTCCTGAACGACGAAGAAGTAAAGGCTGCTCCTGCAGAATTTACGACTAAACCGGCTGTTGGCGCTAAGGACCTGCACTTCCGCATGATGGTTTCCCCCATGGACTGCCAAGGCTGCGGCAACTGCGTAGACGCTTGCCCGGCTAAGGAAAAAGCCCTTGTCATGATGCCGTTTGCTACCCAGGAACATCTGAAAGATGCTTGGGAATATGGCATCAAGAAGGTCTCTGCAAAGACCAACCCGATGAATAAATACACCGTTAAGGGCAGCCAGTTCGAACAGCCGCTGCTTGAGTTCTCCGGTGCCTGCGCAGGCTGCGGCGAAACTCCGTATGCTAAACTGGTAACCCAGCTCTATGGTGACCGCATGATGATTGCTAACGCTACGGGCTGCTCCTCCATTTGGGGTGCTTCCGCTCCTTCCATGCCGTACACCAAGAACCATAAGGGTCATGGTCCTGCCTGGGCTAACTCCCTGTTCGAAGACAATGCTGAATATGGTCTGGGTATGTATCTCGGTGTCAAAGCCGTTCGTGAACGCCTGGCTCAGGAAATGGAAGCCGTTAAGGATTCCGTCAGCGCTGACCTGAAAGCTGCTATGGAAGACTGGATTGCTAACGCTGAAGTTGGCGAAGGCAGCCGTGAACGCGCTGAAAAGCTCGAAGCTCTGCTCCAAGCTGAAAAGAGCGGTAACGACAAACTCGAAGCCATCTACAACGACAAACAGTTCTTCGTTAAACGTTCCCAGTGGATCTTTGGTGGTGACGGCTGGGCTTACGATATCGGTTACGGCGGATTGGATCACGTCCTCGCTTCCGGCGATGATGTCAACGTTCTTGTCTTCGATACCGAAGTTTACTCCAACACGGGCGGCCAGTCCTCCAAGTCCACGCCGGAAGCTGCTGTTGCTAAGTTCGCTGCCAGCGGTAAGAGAACCAAGAAAAAGGATCTCGGCATGATGGCTATGAGCTACGGTTATGTCTATGTTGCTCAAATCAACATGGGTGCTGATAAGAACCAGGCCCTGAAGGCAATCAAGGAAGCTGAAGCTTACCATGGTCCTTCCCTCATCATTGCTTACGCTCCGTGCATCAACCACGGTATCAAACGTGGCATGGGTCACTCCCAGCTCGAAGCAAAGGCAGCCGTTGATTGCGGTTACTGGTGCAACTACCGTTATAATCCTGAACTGAAGGAACAGGGACAGAAGTCCTTCTTCCTCGACAGCAAGGCTCCGAACTTCGATGAATTCGAAAACTTCCTGAAGGGCGAAGTTCGTTATGCATCCCTGGCTAAAGCCTTCCCGGATCAGGCTGAAGAACTCTTCGCTAAGACGAAGAAAGATGCTCAAGAACGCCGCGCTGGCTATGAAAAGCTGGACGCTGAATAATTGAGTCTTCAAAAGACCGTCGCATTTGCGGCGGTCTTTTTTTTAGAAAAAAAGGGAATCCCCATCCAAACCTTGTTTGGATGGGGATTCCCTTTTGCTGTTTCTCTATGATGATGGTATGTCTGGTGCAGAAATGCGCTTCTATCGGCTTCTGTGACACCGTCCGGTGGTCTATTTCCATAGGGCTTTAGCCTTCCAATCTTTTGGCTTCTGGTCTTTTGCCTTCCGGTCTTTTCCCTTAGAACTCGATTTCTCCAAAATCGATCCGCCCCACCAGGGTGGTAAGCGCATCGCCGATCGATTCGCGAGCTCCCTTTGCGCCTTGGAAAGAGCAAAGCGAGAGATCGTGACAGGGCGCTTATCCAGGGAGCGCGACAAAGGCGGAGCGCGAGTCGGATTAACCCTTACAGCCGCACAAGTATAAATCCATTGCGGCTGCAGAAGTAAAGGAACCGTTTTCGTGTAAGAAGGTGTTGCAAACATTTTTTCTTAGTAGGATTGTAAATCGCATGATAGCATGCCCTTTCGGTGGTGGATGAGGAGCGCAGCGACGTTTCCTTACGAACGGTAGTGAGGACCATTCGCCCGAAGTTTCGAAGGACGCTTTTGGAGCGATAGCGGAAGTCCGAGAAACCTGTTTGAGGGCGAAATTAATTCGGCGCCCATGACCGAAGGGAGACAGTTTGGCGCCGGCCTTACGGTCTTTTCCCTCACAATTTTTTTGTCCCATTTGCTTTTTTCAAATATGGCCTAGACGTAGTCAGATGCTAGGAGCACCCGGCCTCATCGACGACGGCATACGGTTTGTGTATGTCGAGGCGATTGAGGTCGTGGGCGACAACGCAGATGGCTGCGTCTAGGTCCATAGGCTGATAAAAGCTTCTTGCCTGATAAGCTGGGCGCTGGAGGTGACGACACGAGGTTAGGAGGGAAAGCGCCCAGGCGTAAGGTATCCCCCAATCAGAAACGAAACAAACTACGAATCGTCATGCTACCATTGCATCATAAAAATGAGAAATTGAGCAATGGTGGCACGCTTTTTTGGAGTATCGGCGCGATTTGTGCGCCGACTCCTCCAACCTTTCCAAAGAGAAAAGGTTCTATAATTTATTTTGGGGCGCTAAAGTGACCGTCCAGATGCGTGTCCTCTCAGCGCCTACTTTTTTTTCAATAAAAAAATAGGCATATGCACTCAAATCCTCTACAATTAAAGTGATCAAACAATAAAGAAAGTGAGTTGAATACATATGCCTTCTCTAGATTATATCGAAAAATTAACAGGAATTAAAGAGGAATGGATTCAAAATTTAAAGGAAACGGAATCAGCCTTGGTTTTAGCGGTTCAGCTGCCGCCTCAAGAACACATCTGCCCTCATTGTAAGGCCACTACAAGACGCATAAAGGGCTACTATACGCGCCTCATCAAACATTCCCCACTTCTCCATAAAGAGTTGCATCTCCTGTATCGCCAGAGACGCTATATATGCAGCTGTGGTCACACATTTAACGAGAAGAGCCCCTTTGCCTCTCCGTATTTCCAAACCTCTTCCTCGCTTCAACAAGTCATGCTCCAGGAGCTGCGTCAACACCTTTCTTTCCAAGAAGTGGCCAGACGATGCCATGTCAGCACCAGCCAGGTCATTCGTGTCTTTAATGAAGTCCATATTCCTCGTCCCAGTCACCTTCCCCGCGTGCTTTCCATCGATGAATTTAAAGGAAATGCTGCCGGTCAGAAGTACCAAGTCATCATCACTGACTCTGAAAACAAGCGTATAATGGACATTCTTCCGGCACGAACCACACCGGCTCTGCTCCAGTATTTCTATCAATTTCCAATGAGTGAACGACGAAAAGTAGAATTTGTCACAATGGACATGTCTATGCAGTTCCGTTCAGTCATAAAAACGATCTTCCCCAAGGCGCGCATCGTGGCAGACCGTTTTCATATGATCCGCTTAGTCCAATGGGCCATGGAGCGCGTTCGCAAAGCAGAGCAAAAGCGCCTTTGTCACCATAGCCGAATGTTTAAGTCCAACAAGACAATCTTAACGAAACCATATGAGAAATTAACCGAAGAAGAGCTTATAAAGCTGGAGGGAATCCTTCGCTGTTCTCCTCGTCTAAGATGTGCTTACGCGCTAAAATACGCATTTTCCAAGGTGCTTCGATTCAAGGATCATACCAACATTTCTTGGGCACTTTCAGCATGGATAGACCTGGTAAAAAGCGCTGATTTACCGGAAATGAACTCTCTGGTTAAGTCCTTTACCTATTGGTACGAAGAAATTAGGAGCGCCCTTATATATCCTTACTCCAACGGCTTTACTGAAGGCTGCAACAATAAAATCAAGGTGTTAAAACGTGTCTCATTTGGTCTGCGCAATTTTGAGCGCTTTCGTAATAGGATCTTGTACATTAACACACGCAACGAAAAAGGACACGCACTGTATTCAGTGCATGTCCTCTCCAGGAGTGCATAGACACTTTAGCACCCCAAAATTTGACAAAGAACCAGAGAAAACACCCCTTACCCGCGGCAATGGGTAAGGGGTGTTTCCCGTAAGAAGAGAAGCGAACGAGGAAAACTATGATCCATAGCATTCCTTTTCGACAGTACGCAAATCAGTCTCCTACATTTGGCAGCGGGCCACCCGGATTCTTTTTCTGCCAGAGATAGCAGAGGACGAGGATGCCGATGCCGGCGATATCGGTCATACTGCCAGGAATGATGAGGCACAGGCCGCCAATAAAGAAGGCGATACGCTGCAGTGCGGTCAGGGGATGCTGGCAGAATCCAATCATGGCCAGTGACAGGCCCCACATGCCGATAATAGCTGTGACCATGGCCATCAGGATCATGGGTACCGTGGCATTGATCATGAGGAGCTGCGGTGCCAATACGAAAATGTAGGGCACGACGAAGGCGGCAATGGCCAGTTTTGCTGCCGTAACGCCTGTTTTCATGGGGTTGGAGCCAGCAATCCCGGATCCGGCATAAGCAGCTAAGGCAACTGGCGGCGTAACGTCTGCGACGATCCCAAAGTAGAAGGCAAACATATGGGCCGCAAGAACCGGAACCTTCATCTGAACGAGGGCTGGGGCTGCAATTGTCGAGGTGATGACGTAGTTTGCCGTCGTCGGAACGCCCATGCCGAGGATCAGGGAGGTAATCATCGTAAAGAACATGGCCGGAATCATCTTGCCTTGAGCAAGGTCAAGCAGAGCCGTAGCAAGTTTTAGGCCGACGCCGGTCTTTGTGACGACGCCGATGATGATGCCTGCCGAAGCGCAGGCAATGAGGACACCCAGTACGGATTGGGACCCTTCAACCAGGCCATTTATAAACTGTGCAAAGGTAATGCGCGTATTCTTTCTCATGCAGGCACAGACAATCGTCAGGCCAATGGCATAAAGGGCAGCACGCATCGGAGTATAGCCTGATACAAGCAGGTAAACGATGACAATCAGGGGAACCGCCAGATGACCTTTTTCCCGGAGTAAGGGGCCAAATTTTGGAAGCTGGTCGCGAGGCGTTCCTTTAAGGCCGTATTTCTTGGCTTCATAATGGACGCTCAGCCAAATCCCTGTGTAGTAGAGAAGGGCCGGAATGACGGCCGCTTTAACAACTTCGATGTAAGGGACACCAACAAATTCTGCCATCAAGAAGGCCGCAGCACCCATGACCGGCGGCATAAGCTGACCGCCTGTGGAGGCCGCCGCTTCAACTGCTCCGGCAAAGGAAGGACGATAGCCCAGTTTTTTCATCATGGGAATCGTAAAAGATCCGGTACCAGCAACGTTTGCTACAGACGAACCGGAAACTGTCCCCATCAGACCGCTTGACAGAACGGCAACTTTAGCCGGGCCGCCAATGGCCCAGCCTGCAAGGGCATTGGCCATATCTATGAAGAACTTGCCAAGGCCCGTGGCATCAAGATAAGCACCAAAGAGGATGAAGAGGTAGATAAAAGTGGACGATACCCCCATGGGTACACCGAAGATGCCTTCTGTCGTAAAGAAGAGGTGACTGACAAGTTCGTCAAAGCCAACGCCGCGGTGGGCGAGAATCCCCGGCATATAAGGGCCGAGGAAGGCATAGGCTACAAAGATGAGCGCAACGGTCAGCATCGGCCAGCCGACTGTGCGGCGTGTTGCTTCAAAGACCATGAGGACACCAATGATGCCCACGATGATATCTGTCTGGGTATTGAGACCCGCACGCAGGACCAGTTCCTGGTAGTTCAGGAGCAGATAGCCTGTGGTGCCAATCCCTAGAAGGGCACAAATGACATCAATGGGATTCATGGAAGAACGGGACCAGGATTTGCGTCCTGGGTAAAGGAGAAAAATCAGCGTCAAGCCAAACATCAAATGGATGGTGCGCTGCAGATGGGCGTCAAGCACCCCAAAGATTGCAGTATACAGCTGGAAACAGGCAAAGAGGATGCAAATGCCGGAAATGATATAGTGCCAGGCACCTACGGGGTTTCTCTTGTCTGATTCCTTATCATATTTTTTCATGACTTCTTCCGCAGACATTTCTTGGGGCGCTGTCTGTTTCTTTTCTTCTGTCATAGTGAGAGCCACTTCCTTTCTCCAGTTCATGATTCCATGAACCAGAAAGTATATCGTTTCATGCTGAGCACATCAACGCGTGTGCCTTGACCAAATTGATTCACAAGATCAATGGTCCTGTTTCCATAGGTGACGCTGGGGCGGGCCTCGCTGGCCGCCCGAAAGGCAATCTTTTCATAGGGCCGGTTCATGATCATCTCAAATTTACCCTCTTTTTTTAATGGTTTGAAGGCGCCGTCCGTGAGACTATAGGGAAGGCCAACTCCATAAGATTCATAGATGGTGTGGGTCATGGTCATGTTATGGGGCCCATTGATCCGGAAGTATTCATAGCAGGGGGTCTGTTGGACCGAATGCTTATAATGGTAAACCCATTCGTCTCCTTCGTTGACGGAAAAGACTACAGGCGCTGCACCGTCAGAAGGTTTCAGGACGAGGATGAGCCTTGTTGCGTACCATGAGAAGGAGACTCCTGCAAGAAGGAGAATCAAAATAATGAAAAACAGGGGTTTTTTAAAAAAAGACCGAACCCCACTGGAGGGTGGTGTCCGGTCTGTGCAATTTGCCATATGAGATCGCCGCTTTTTACTTATTTTTCATTAAAGAACTTTTCAGCACCTTTGTTCAGAGGAATGGACATGCCTTCCTTGGCCGTTTCCTTGGTGATGAGTTTTGCAACGTTGTGAGCTGCTTTCATCCGGTCAAGATTGGAATAAAGAGCTTTCACAATATCGTAGCCCAGTTCATCGCTCATCTTATCTGTAACAACGAGCATGCACTTGACCGCAACAGCTTCTACGTCAGTGTCTACATTATTGTAAGTCTTGGCAGGAATCTTGATCTTGGTGTAGTACGGATATTTTTTGATCAAGGCATCAGCCATGGCAGAATCAACGGGCAGGAGCACGACTTCATGCTGGGTAGCAAGGTCCTGGATTGCTGCCGTAGGGAATCCGGCTGTTACAAAAGCAACATCCACATTGCCGTCCTTCAAGGCAGAAGCGGCTTCCCCAAAGGAAAGGTACTGGACCTTGATGTCATCGTAGGTGATTCCGGCTGCTTCGAGGATCTGACGGGCGTTGGCTTCCGTCCCGGAGCCAGCAGCCCCAACAGCGACGCGTTTGCCCTTGATATCAGCAAATGTCTTGATGCCCGTCTTTTTTGTCGTTACAATCTGGATTGTTTCCGGATAAAGGGTGGCAAGGCCTTTAAGATTCTTTACTGCTTTATCCTTGAACATTTCAACGCCATTTACGGCATAGTAGGAAATATCGTTTTGGATAAAGCCGATATCAACCTTGCCTTCTTTTAAGAGATTGACGTTTGCGACGGAAGCGCCTGTGGATTGAGCCGAAGCATTGGCGCCTTTGACATTTTTGTTAAGGATATCAGCCAAGGCCCCGCCCAAAGGATAATAGGTCCCAGACGTACCGCCTGTTGCGATGTTGATGAATTTCTTTTCACCGCCGCTGCTTTCCTTTTTGTCACCGCCGCCGCAGCCAGCAATCAGAGCGGTTGCTGCTGCCATTGCGAGGAATGCCGCTACCATTTTTTTTGCTTTCATCGTTCTCTCCTCCATCCATACAGTGTAATAAAAAAACAGACCAACGAAAACACCGAACAATAGAAAAAGTCTTTCCGTGCCTTGTTCGTTATGAATAGTGTAACCTTTATGTTACAAAAAGTCAAGAATAAGACAGCATAGTTGTTATGTAACATATGAGACTGTTTTTGTATAGTGGAGTTTGCATACAATGTGCAAAACAGAAACTGAATCAGGGATTCCCGTCATAAAAATGGGACGTTAGGTGGATAAAAAGAAGCCTTTTAAGCAAAAAAAACTTTAATTAAGAATTAATATTGGTAGTAAGAATCTATTTTTTCCTAGTTTTAATGGGAAGAATCAAGGCATTGATCTGATTTCTGATAACGAGCTCATCCTTTTTGTAATCATAGAAAAAAGCAAGGATATGACAGAAATACAAAAGAAATACAATCCAAAGTAAAATCTTTTATATAAACACAAAAGTCTTTTAATAATAGACTTAAACAGAGAAAAAAATAAAAAAGATTTTTGGAACCAAATTTAAGCTTAAAAATGATAATTTAGAGATAGCAAATAATGTTCGATATATTTCGAACGATAATTTTATTTCATGAAAAATATATGACTATTTGATGAAACGTACTTTTTTTTTGCTGCCATTAGGACGTGTAAAATCCGCGTAAAAATAGGAGGAATCAGGTCAGTTCCCATAGCTTGATGGAAAAAGTTGTGGTAAAATCATGTAATAGACAAGTAAATAATTTGTAATGAAATGGTAGACCGCATCCAGTATGATCTATGTTAACGGGGGAGATTACCTTGCTTCAATTTTTCTTGTTCCTTGGTGGGATTTCGCTCTTTCTTTACGGTATGCAGCTCATGGGCGACGGCCTGCAGGCTGCTGCCGGCAGTAAGCTCCAGCGGATTTTAGGGGCACTGACGAAGCGCACGATTTATGGTGTTGCCTTAGGTGCCGGCGTCACAAGCATTTTACAGTCTTCGAGCGCAACAACGGTCATGACCGTGGGGCTTGTCAACGCAGGTCTCATGAACCTGCAGCAAGCCTTTGGGATTGTCATGGGGGCCAATATTGGGACAACCATTACGGCTCAGCTCATTGCGTTCAAGCTGACAGATTATATCACTTTGCTCCTTGCCATCGGCTTTTTGATCCGTACAGTGGCAAAGAAACGACAAATGAAAGATATTGGCCAAGTACTCATGGGGTTTGGTATCCTCATGTTAGGGATGGCGATGATGAGCAATTCCGTGGCTCCCCTGCGTCATAATACGGCCGTTGTGGAATTTATCGGCCGCTTCTCCACACACCCCATCCTGGGCCTTTTGGTTGGTCTATGTATGACAGTTGTCATCCAGTCCTCTTCAGCAACGGTCGGTATCCTGATGGCCATGGCCGGTCAAGGTCTTATCCCGCTGGAAGGGGCTGTCCCTGTCTTGCTGGGGGATAACATCGGGACGTGTATTACCGCCGTTTTGGCAACCCTGCAGGCCAACATCAATGCAAAACGTGTGGCCCTTTCCCATGTGCTCTTCAATTTAATCGGGAGTATCATCGCCATTGCTTTATTGAGCCAGTTTTTGGCTTTGGTCTTGAAGATTTCTCCAGCGGGAAATATCTCCCGACAGATTGCAAACGCCCATACAGTATTTAACGTTGTAAATACCATTCTTTTCCTGCCTTTTGCGGGACAGTTCACGAAACTCATTGAAAAGATCATGCCCAATAAAAATGGCGAGATCTCCTACCAGCCCAAGTTCCTCAATGAAAGCATGCTCGATACACCGGCCATTGCTTTAAGCCTTGCAAGAAAAGAAGTGAACCGTATGGGAAGCCTTGCCTTGGGCAATACCAAACGGGCTTTCAGCTGTATCAATCAGTATGATTCCAAAAAGGTCAAGTATATTAAGGAACATGAACCGGTCATTGACAACTTGGAAGAAGCCATTACGGTCTATTTGACAAAGATGTCGGAAAAGAACCTCAGCGTGGAACTGACCAATATCCATACAGGTCTGCTTCACTGCTGCATGGATTTGGAGCGTATTGGAGATCATGCCGAAACCATTGCCAAGCGAGTCAAGTCCATGAATGAAGACGGAATTTCATTTTCTCCGGAAGCTGCGGAAGAGATGAAGGAAATCGGGGACATGGTCATACGGACCACGGCGGATGCCCTTCAGGCCCTGGAAGATAATGATGTAAATCTTGCCAAGACGGCACTTGCCCGTTCCCATGAAGTCCGGAAAAAGGAAAAAGCCATGCGCCGCTCCCATGTGGACCGACTTAATCGTGGCGTTTGTACGCCGGAAACGGGGTTTGTCATGCTGGAACTCTTGCTTAATATGAAACGTGTTTCCGATCACGCCCAAAATCTGTGCGAAATCGTGCTGGGTGAGTTCTGATTCTTATTTGAATGAAACCGTGCTGTGAAGGATGATGCTTCATGGCACGGTTTTCCCTTTCCCAAAAACTATATGCCTGCAGGGCTTTATTCTTGTGCTGCAGGCGATTTCTTTCATTGATCATCTTACAAGAAAGGAAGAACGGAGGTATTTACCGGCTAACCAAAATGAGAAAAAATGGTCCAATCCATCATGACAAGGTTTTGGAAAATGCTTTCTTGACGGGAGCTGGACTTCCTGCTACGATAAATACCGTATAAATAAAAAAACACTATATATAGTGAGTAATTGAAAACCGAACAACAAGATATTGAAAAGGGGAGACGATTATGGAAGTTCAGGAATGGCTTGGCGCAGATAATCAGCTGGGTCTTGATATTTGGCAAAACAAGTACCGCGATGACAGTGAAACTTTTGATGCCTGGCTGGACAGGGTAAGCGGCGGTGATGAGCAAGTCCGGGAATTGATCAAGGAACAAAAATTCCTCTTTGGAGGACGCATCCTGGCTAACCGAGGCCTTGAAAACAAGGGAAAGAAGATTACCCTTTCCAATTGTTATGTGGTAGAACCGCCGGAAGACAGCATTGAGAGCATCTTTGACAGGGCAGGGAAACTGGCTCGGACCTATAGTTACGGTGGGGGCTGTGGCATTGATATATCAAAATTGAGCCCTAAAGGAGCCCATATCAACAACGCGGCCAAGCAGACGAGCGGTTCCATTTCCTTCATGACCCTTTATTCCCTTGTAACAGAGCTGATTGGGCAAAATGGGCGCCGTGGAGCCCTCATGATTTCCATTGATTGTTCCCATCCTGATGTTGTTGACTTCATTAAATTGAAGACAGACCTGGATAAAGTGACAAAAGCCAATATTTCCGTTCGGATCAGTGGCGACTTCATGGAGGCCGTGAAAGAAAACCGCAAGTTCCGCCTTCATTATACGCGCAAAGAAACGGGCGAGACCATCGAGTCCTTGGTAGATGCGGCGGAGGTCTTCCATCTTCTTGCGGAGACGAACTGGGATTACGCGGAACCGGGTGCGCTCTTCTGGGACCGGATTACAAGCTGGAACCTATTGTCCAACACTAAATCCTTCCAGTTTGCCGGTGTCAATCCCTGTGCGGAAGAACCCCTTCCAGCAGGCGGTTCCTGTCTTCTTGGCAGCATGAACCTTGCGGAATTTGTCAAGGACCCATTCACGGAAGAGGCTTCTTTTGATCAGGAAGGATTCAAGCAAGCAATCCATGTGGCTGTCCGAGCCTTGAATGATGTACTTGAAGAGGGGCTCCCGCTCCATCCCTTGGAAGAACAGCGGGAAAGTGTTGCCAAATGGCGCCAGATTGGCCTTGGCATTATGGGCCTTGGTGATATGCTCCTTAAAATGGGCCTGACCTACGGCAGTAAGGAAGCGGTTGATTTTTGTCATACCTTGGGCTTTACTATGGCAGATACGGCCATTGCTTCTTCTGCCCTTCTTGCCAAAGAGCGCGGCTCTTATGAGCAGTTTTGCGCAGAAGAAGTGATGGAAACCCCTTATTTCAAAGCCAATACGACGGAAGAAACCGTACAGCTTGTGAAATCATATGGCCTTCGCAATTCCCAGCTTCTGACCATTGCGCCGACGGGAACCCTTTCAACGATGCTGGGTATTTCCGGCGGCATTGAGCCGATTTATGCAAACTATTATGAGCGTAAAACAGAATCCCTTCATGCGGCCGATGTCTATTACAAGGTCTATACGCCCATTGTGGAACGCTATATGAAGCAGCATGATCTCAAGGATGACTCCCAGCTGCCTTCTTATTTCGTCACGGCTATGACCCTTCCCTATGAGGATCGTATCGCCATGCAGGCCGCTTTCCAGCAGCATATTGACGCTTCAATCAGTTCAACTGTCAATGTCCCCAACAGCTTTACTGTTGAAGATACGGAACATCTTTACCTGCTTGCCTATGAAAGCGGCTGCAAGGGTGTCACCATTTTCCGTGATGGCTGCAAGCGTGCCGGTATCCTCACGACGCATGTGGAAGATCATAAAAAAGAGGCCCCCATTGCAGGGGAAGGCCTTGCCCGCGGAGAAATCGTTGCCATTGATGACCATGTCATCGGCAAGAAACGAAAACTGATCACTGGCTGCGGCAGTTTGCACTGCATGGCCTTTTTTGATCCAGAAACAGGAGCCCTTCTGGAAACCTACTTGAGCAAAGGATCCACCGGCGGCTGCAACAATTTCATGATTGGTTTGTCCCGGATGATTTCCATTGCGGCCCGTGCTGGTATTGATATCTATACCATCATTGATCAGCTCAATTCCACGGGCAACTGCCCCAGTTATGCCGTGCGGCGGATCACAAGAGGGGATACAAGCCGTGGGTCATGCTGTCCCTTGGCGGTTGGTAATGCGCTCCTTGATATGTATAACGAAGTACAGCAGGAACTGACAGGCAAAACTGCCCCTCAGATTCCCACCAAAGAAGTGAAAAAAGCCGTCACCAAAAAAGTACGGGCGGAAGATATTTTTTGCCCTCAATGCGGGGAACCCCTTGTCTTTGAAGGAGGCTGCAATACCTGTAAGAACTGTGGATGGAGTAAGTGCTACTAAAGCCGTGCCGCAGTAAAAACATCCTTGACGGAACCGCTGCCATCTGGTATAATTCTCTTCGTTGCGGAAGTAGCTCAGTGGTAGAGCATCACCTTGCCAAGGTGGGGGTCGCGAGTTCGAATCTCGTTTTCCGCTCCAATGAAACGCTCATCCCGCAGTTTGTGACTGCGGGATTTTTTCTTTATTTTTGAAAGGAACGATATGCACCGTTTTCTTACCCTTTTGCAAAAAGATCTGCGATATTTTCTCTATTTGGAAGGGCTCCTCATGCTTTTCCGAGTGGCTTTTCTCGTTCTTTTCCGCAGCCAGCTGAATGCGGTTTCCGCTTCAGAAATCCTCTATGCCCTTTATCTTGGCTTTCGCATCAGTCTTAAGACGACGGTCCTTCTTGTGGGGCTTCCTTTTCTTTTGGCAACCGTACCGGGAAGCTTCTCTTCCCGCTATCCGGAAAAAGCCGTGAGGACCCTCCTTACAGGCCTTTCCCTCTTTGTCATGACCTTTCTTTTTGTGGCGCGCATTCCCTACTATGCCATTTTCCAGGAAACATACAACATCATGCTCTTTAACGGCATGAAAGATGATATGCATGCCATTTGGGATACAGCCGTAAAAGAATATCAGCTTTTCCCGCGCCTTGTGGGTGTCCTCCTTCTATCGGCCCTTGTCATCCATCTTTGGCATCGGCTGCAGGAACGAAAGGGCATTGCGCCTCAGCGCCGCGTCAAGGCCCTTTTTGCTGGTGCGCTGCTTTTCATCCCTATTTTTGCCATCTTCTGCCGCTTTGGCGGCGGCTTTCATTCCGATGATGGAATCCACTGGGAAAGCGCAGCCCGCACCAAATCGAAACTCCTCAATGAAGCCATCCTCGATGATGGACAGGCCCTGTACCGCGCCTATGCCACCCATAAACGGGCGACGGAAAAAGTTCTGCGCCCCCTTACGGTGGAGGAAGTGCGGGCGGCCATTTGGCTTCTTGGCGGCAATGGGAACGCGGCGACCATCGATGAAGCCTTTACGCGCACCAAAAAGACGGCAGCCCGCGTCAAGCGGCCCCGCCATGTCGTGGTCATCTTAGGGGAAAACTATGCCCTCTGGCCCCTTTTGCCTTCCTATGAGGATATGAACCTTGCCTCAACGGGGAAATTCCTTGAAGCGCACGGGGCCCATACGTACCAGTTCCTCGCAAACAGTACGGGGACCATGACGAGCCTCAATGGATTCGTTACAGGCCTTCCCGATGTTGGCCTTTACGTCAACTATATCATGGGAAAGAACGGGGATCCCGTCGACGGCCTCGGCATCGGCGCCGTCATGAAGAAGATGGGCTACCGGACCCAGTTCTGGTATGGCGGCCTGCGCAGCTGGCAGGATATTGAAAAATTTACGCGCCGCGAAGGCTTTGATGAATTCCACTGTGCCGACGAATTCTCCGGCCTTGGAGAAAGCTCTTCCTGGGGGATTGCCGACGGCCCCTTCTTTGAGGAAGTGCTGAAGGCCATGCAAAAAGATGAGGAAGATACCTTTTACTTCATCCTTACAACGAGCAACCATCCGCCCTTTGCTTTTGATGTGGACAGCAAGGGATTTTCCCGGGACCGTGTAGCTAAAAAGCGGGGACCTGCCATTCCCAAGGACAAGAAGACTTTGGACCAGCTGGGCCATATCTGGTATGCCGACGACGTGATGGGAAAATTCATCAAAGCCGCCGAAGCCTATGACCCATCCACCCTTTTTGTCGTTACAGGCGATCACGCGGAGCGCTTCAATTTCAGCAACGATGTTTCCTTATGGGAAAAAAGCGGCATTCCCTGCTTCTTCTATGGCGCTGGCATTCCTACGGACCTCTTTGCCAAAGACGCCGCCGGCAGCCATCTCCAGATTGCGCCGACCTTGGCAGAACTCATCCTGCCCCAAGGAGAGACCTATGAATCCCTGCTTCCCTCCCTTTTTGATTCCCGGCGAGCCTTCAACCATCGCCTTTATATTGAGAATGGACAAATCGGCGAAGAAAAGGACCTCAAAGATAAGGAATTCAAGGCAGAAATCGAAGCGGCCCGGACCATTGCCATTTGGAGAATCAAAAATGGCAATGCGATTAGGTCAATCGAATAAACGGCGGTATAAGTCTATTTTAGGAAGATAACCGTCGAATGCACAAGGGAGGCGGCAGGAATTCCTGCCGCCTCCCTTGTGCTCCTGCCATTTCCATTGTATGATAAGGAGTATGTGAAGTGTCAGACGACAGGAGAGTAGATTATGGACGAAATTGCCATTGTCCTTGCTTGTGATGATCGCTATGCCCAGCACGCAGCCGTTGCAGCAGCTTCTATGCTGCTTTGCCATACAGATTCCAGGCCCCTTCATTTTTATCTCTTTGATGATGGAATCACCGGTGTAAAAAAAGAGATGGTGGAGCGCACCATCAAGGACCTCAAAGGTCTTGTGACTTTTATTGATACAAAGGGCATTGCCGTAGATGCCTACACAAGCGGTCATATCCATAAGGCGGCTTACCTTCGCCTTCTTATTGCAAAACTTTTGCCCTTAGCGGTTGCAAAGGCCCTTTATTTTGATACGGATCTTGTGGTAAAGGATGATGTGGCAAAGCTGTGGGACTTTCCTCTTGACGGTCATCCTATTGGTGCCGTCAAGGATTTTGGTATCATGGCTTCATCAAGGATGCGCCGCCAAAAAGCGGAATCTTTAGGCCTGCCCTTGGGCGCTCCTTATTTTAATTCGGGCGTTATGATCATGGATCTTGCTGCCTTTCGGAAAGAAGGCTATGGGGAGAAGGTCCTGCAATGCGTCACGAGCCATGCCTACCGCCATCACGACCAAGATGGGCTCAATAAAGTCTTTATGGGGAATTGGTCTATTTTGCCCCTTCGCTGGAATGTCATTCCTCCTGTTTTTGGCATGCCCCTAAAGGTCCTCAAAAAAGGGGCTTTGCGGCTTGAAGCAATCGAGGCCCTGCAAAACCCGGCCGTCATCCACTGGGCAGGGCGCTATAAACCGTGGGAATTTCAGATATCGGAGCATTTTAACCGTGCCTATTACGACGTCCTCAAAAAGACGGCTTTTTGCGACGCACCCATGCCACAGCCCGGGGATATGACGGGGAAATCCCTGTGGCGTCAGGAAATGCGGATTCGTTTGGGAAAAATCTGGACACGGCTTCTGGGGAAAAAATAAGGCGACAACCTAACGCGAAAATCGCTCCCAACGAAAGGAATTTGAATCAAGAGGAGTATGATGATGAAAAAGAAGTTAAGTGGGTACTCGCTTACAGCGCTGACCCTTGCCATGTGCACGCAGCGCATGTCCATTGCGGTGGGGAATATTTTCTATGGTCTTGCCATTGTACTGTTTCTCGTTGATGTTATCGAGCGCAGGCGCCGCGGGGAAACCTTTCATTTGGCGCCGCACGTAAAGCACTATTTTTGGGCCTATGCCTTTTTTGCCCTGACCCTGTTGCCGTCGGCCCTTTTGAGCCCTGATGTGAGTTTTTCCTTTGGGAAATATCTCAATTCCATAGTGGGCCGCATTGTTGTCCTTCCTATGCTGCTCTTTCTCGATGTCGATGAAAAAGCCATCAAAAAGGCGCTTCTCTGTTTCATTGCTTTTATTGCCTTTGATGGACTCTGTACTTTTGGTGAACGGCTCATTACGGGAGCTGACCGTGCCCATGGCTTGGGGGATGGGTGGCTGCGTCATGCTAGTATTGTTGCTACCGTTTTTCCTGCAAGCATTATCCTTTGGCTGCAAAAGGCGGAAAAGATTTCCCACAGGAATGGGCTTCTAGTGGCAGCCGTTCTCATTGTCCTAGGCGCCATTGGCAGCGGCACAAGAAGCTCTTGGGTGGGCATTTTCGTATCTGTGATTCTTGTGACCGCAGAGAGTTTGCGGGAACGAAATTCAAGGATTGTCGCGGTCCTTTTGGCATTAAGCTGCTCTTTTGCCGTGATTGCCGCAAGTCCCGCCCTTTCCCAACGGTTTTTTTCTATTTCGAATGTAACGACCGATCGGTCCAATGGAGACCGAATCGAAGCATGGAAGAAAGCGGCTGTCATGATTCAGGATAAACCGGTCTTTGGTTTTGGCATCCTCCAAGGGGGGAAGGCCTATCTGGCCCATTACCGCACCAAGGCTGATACGCAGGGCTTGCATCATTTTCATAACATTTATGTCCAAACGGCCGTGGACAGCGGTCTTGTCGGCCTTATGGGACTTGCTTCCTGGATCCTTTCCTCCTTTTATCTTTTTCGTCATGTGGAAAATCCCTATGCGTTTGCAGGATTTTGTGCTTGGATAGGATTTTGCACAGTGGGGATGTTTGATTACACGCTGGGTATGTCTGCTGCTGTAAAGACCCTTCTTTTCATGACAGGATGCTGCTTACGATTGGAAACTTCCTTAGGCAATAAGGAGGAGAAGACGTTATGATTTTTAATCATTCCATTATCAATGCAGCAAAAGCGGCAGAAAGAAGCGAGAGTGTTTCCCGCAATTTTCATGACCTTGGAATTGAACCAAACTTTTTTGAAGCCATTATGGGAAATGAACTCAATGAAACCCAGTTAAAGGAATGCCGCGGGGATAACGGTCTTCTTACTATTGGAGAAGTTGGGTGCGTTTTATCCCATTTAAAGGTGTGCAAAGATTTTTTATCAACGAATGCACCTTATTGGACTATTTTTGAAGATGATATTCATCTATCTAATGAATTTTTAGATGCTTATCCGAGAATTGAATCGTTTATGAATTCTCAGATAGAACCTAGCGTCTTGCTCCTAAGAAGAAATAATGGCAAAGGAAAAGTTGTGTACCCATTAGGTGGTAATCATCATGTTCTTCATATGCTAGCAGGTACAATGGCATGCGGGTATATTATCAATCGAAAGGCTGCTGAGAATCTGGTGAAGGCATTAATTCCTGTAAGAATAGAATATGATGCTTGGGCCATTTATCAACAACTGGGATACATAAAATTATATAGTACAGATTTCAATTACGTTGAACTCAATCCTACTATGTCTTCTAATTCTATAATTGATCAAATGGAAAAACGTTATGACGATAGTTGTTAATTTCCAAAAAAAATTAAAGATGGAAATGTAAAGGCCTTATACAATCAAAATAGTCCATCGCAAAAAATTATACTCCAATTGAAGCGTGTAGTACGGCACTTACAAGAGTTATATTATGATGAATATAGACACTAAGCCACGTAATAGAATAAAAAAGATTTTTCTTGACGGTATCATGCATCTGGGTGATGTCATTACAGCAGCGTCTGTGATTCCCGTTCTCAAGGAACAGTATCCTCATAGTGAAATCCACTACTTGGTGAAAGATTCCGTCGCTCTGCCTGCCTCTTTGATCTGTGGTGTCGATCGTGTTATTCCTTATACCTATCAAAGCGGCGGAGGGGCCTTGGATGTAATCCGAATGGGGAAAAAGTTGTCCCAAGAGGGCTATGATTTGGGGATTTCCCTCGATCCTAGGGAGCGGGTTACCCTCATGAAATGGATTGCTCGCATTCCCCTTCGGCTCAGTATGGAGCGTGCCTTAGGCTGGGAACTGGGTTGGGAAAAGTGGTTTTATACCCAGGACCTTTCTTATCGAGCGTCTTGGGATTATAAAAATCACCGCATGGGAGAAAGCTATCAGCGTCTCATGCGGGATTATTTTGGTGATGAATCACAGGAATTCATTCCTCCTGCCCTTGTCCCATCAGCCTCAAAGGATCTTGCCGCCGCTGATGCCCTGCTTGCTGGATGTTCTGCCAAGGGACCAAAGGTGCTTTTTTGCGTGGAGACGACCGCAAAGGCAAAGGACTGGCGGGCTGAAAAATTCGCCGCCCTTGCTGACTGGCTCATCACGAGCTATGATGCGTCCGTCATCATAACGGGCATTGAAGCGCATCGTCCTAAGATGGACGCCATCAAAAACCGGATGAAGCATCCCGAAAGCATCATCGATACCCTGGGAAAAACGACCTTTCCCGCTTTGGTGGCGCTTATGAGACGGGCCGACTGCGCCATTACCCTCGATACGGGCACAACCCATATTGCCGCCGCGGCAGGGTGTCCCGTCCTGACAATTTTTACCTTTAACTCCCCTGAGATCTATCAGGGATGTGGGGAACGAACTTGGGCTGTCAGCGGTCATGTTCCCTGTTCGGGAAAGCATGTTTGCATCGGACCCAAGAAATGTCCAAAGAACCTTTGCGAAGAAAGTGTGACCTTATCTATGGTCCAAGAGACTGTGAAGGAGATGCTTGAATCCCTATGAAAACGTTTGAAGACGGTTACTTTGTCCCCGCCCGTTTCCTAAAAGGGGTGGAGACCTTTTCAAAAAACGCGGAAAAGACGGACAAAGCGCCCTTGCACGTTGCCTATAACGTCAATGACGGCTATTTTCAGATCATGGGCGCAAGCCTTGTCAGTGTCCTTGAAAATAATGCCCATCGTGCGGTGATGTTTCACATCTTTACTGATGGGTACAGCAAGGAAAATGCCCAAAAGATGGAGCAGCTGGCTGACCGCTATGGCTGCGTCATCAAGCTCTATACCCTTCATATGGAGCCCTTTGCTGATTTTCATGTCAAAGTGGAGCGTTTTTCCCGGATTACTTATGGAAGGATTGTGATGCCCCTCATCCTTGCTGCAGAAACGGACCATTTTCTCTATCTTGATGCCGATACTATGGTCATCCGGCCCCTTGACGAGCTCTATCATTGGGACCTTACGGGAAAAGCTATGGGGGCTGTTTCAGAACGGATGCCCGATGCCAAGCGCCGTGGTGACTATCTTCATCTTAATAATGGCCGTTACTTTAATGACGGAGTCATGATGGTGAATATCCCAGAGTGGCAGAAACAAAACATTACGGAAAAGGCCTTTTCCCTACAGAAGGAACCAAAAGAACGTTTTTTGGGTCAAAGCCAGGATATCCTCAACATTGTCTTTGATGGGACAAATGCTTTTTTGCCGTCTATTTACAATGAATTTGGCGGTGGTGAAGATGACCCCCAGCAAAAAGGGACAATCATTCATTGGACAGGGCGGCGCAAACCATGGCAGATGGTCCTGTCCGATTATGATGCTCAGTGGCGGTCCTATAATGCGGCCTCTCCGTGGGAGACCTTGACGGCTATTTTGCCCATCCTTAAACCAGAAAACTATCATGATTTCAAGGAATGGGCAAAGTATCGCAGAAAAGAAAGCTTCCGGGATTATGTAAAGGGAATGGCTTATTACGCGATATTAAAAGGATGCTTTTTGATTTCCCGAAGGGCAAAGTAAGACCCAAGGAGGTTTTTATATGACAACGTTTCTTGTTGCTGCCATTCAAATGGATACCACATCCAATCAGGATCAGAATCTTTCTGTCGTGGCTGATTTCATTGGAGAAGCGGCCAAAAAAGGCGCCAAGCTTATCGCCCTTCCCGAGACCATGGCCTATTTGGGCCGCGATTATGCGGCCCTTTCAGAAGCGGTTCCTGGTGGGAAAACGGCAACCTATTTGAGCACCCTTGCCCGAAAATATGGCGTCTATATCGAGGGTGGGAGTCTTTACGAAAGAAATGAAAACGATCCGGCCCGCCCCTATAATACGACCTTTCTTCTAGGCCCTGATGGGGCATTCCTCGGAAAATACAGCAAGCTCCATCCCTTTGATGTGGTCCTTGATTCAGGGGTGACAAGCCGTGAATCAAGTCATGTAGCACCGGGCCATGAAATCGTGACGGTGAAGACGGCTGGTGTCGGCACTTTGGGCTTTGGCATCTGCTATGACCTGCGGTTTGGAGAGCTCTTCCGTCTTATGGCCCTTCGGGGCGCACAGATTCTGGTGCTTCCTGCGAACTTTACGGAAGCAACGGGCCGCGCCCATTGGGAAGTCCTTGTTCGGGCCCGGGCCATTGAAAATGAATGCTACGTCATTGCACCGAACCAAGTGGGAAAGAAGCCTCGCTTTACGGCCTATGGTCACTCCCTGATCGTCGATCCGCGGGGAAAGGTCCTTGCCGAAGCAGACGGGACGGAAACAGGCGTTATTTACGCACCCATCGACCTTGACCTTGTGTCGAAGGTGCGAAAGGAGACCTTTACCCTCCAAAATCGACGGGAAGATATTTATTCCCTCTGCTTGAAATAGAATCGGTAAATCCCATTTGACCAGTCTTATGGCGGTCTATGGGATTTTCTTTTGAGAAACTGGCGGCGTGTTTTTGTACAGTTTGTGTTCAATCAGGCAAGCCAGACAGCGAACACTTTTTGTGTATTTGGTGAGGTATTTGCCTGTGTGTCAAATTTTTCAGGAATTGTTTTTACCAAAACCTGAGGCTAGGTGACAGTTTGTGGAAACGGTGCTTTTTTTAGGTAGTTGTACTATAATAAAAATATAGCCATCTTTCTTGGCAATTTTGTCAGTAAAGGAGCGTTTCCTATGGATTGCAAAATAGAAGCTGTGCCGATATTCATTACGGGTGCAGCTGGCTTTATAGGGTATCACCTTGCTTTGCGGCTTCTTTCTAAGGGCTATGCCGTTCATGGCATGGATAATCTCAATGCCTATTATGAGGTGGCCTTGAAAAAGGAGCGCCTGAAGCGCCTTTCCTATTATCCTGGTTTTTCCTTTACAGAAGGGGATATCAGTGACAAGGACGCCGTGGAAGGGGTCTTTACGAAGCTGTCCCCCAAAATTGTCGTGAACCTTGCGGCTCAGGCCGGCGTCCGCTACAGCATTGATCACCCTCGGGACTACATTGATTCCAATATCGTGGGCTTTTTTACAATCTTGGAAGCTTGCCGTCATCATTCGGTGAACCATCTCGTCTATGCTTCGAGTTCCTCCGTTTATGGCAATCAAGAAAAAACCCCCTTTAGCGTCACAGACCCGGTCGACCATCCGATCAGTCTTTATGCAGCTACCAAAAAATCCAATGAACTTATGGCTTATACCTACAGTCATCTTTATGGGGTTCCTACGACAGGACTGCGTTTTTTTACGGTCTATGGTCCTTTCGGCCGGCCTGATATGGCCTATTTCAAGTTTGCCAATAAGATCATGAAAGATGAGCCCATTACCATCTATAACCATGGCGATATGTACCGTGACTTTACCTATGTAGATGATATTGTGACGGGTATCGAAAACCTGCTTCCCCATCCACCCCAAGATGGTTTTGGCGGGGACCCTTACCGAATCTATAATATTGGCAACAGCACGCCTGTAAAGCTGATGACTTTTATTGAGATCTTGGAAAAGGCACTGGGAAAAGAGGCCCAAAAGGAATACCTTCCTATGCAGCCCGGTGACGTGTACCAGACCTTTGCAGATGTATCGGCCCTTGAAAAGGATTTTGGCTTTAAACCGACGACGACAATTGAAGAAGGACTCAAGAAATTTGCCCAGTGGTATAAAGCGTATTACCATTGGACTGCATAGTGCCTACTCAATAAAGGAATCTGTCGATAAGAACCCATTCCTGGCGAGATTTGAGCCTATGAGAAGGAAATCCCCTTATTGTACGGGTGTTTGTACAATAAGGGGATTTCCTTTACTTAAAACGGGAGTGAGGATCTATTTTTTCGGAAAGACTTTTGGTTCCGTGCTGCGTTTTTACTTTCTCCCAGTTGAGCTGATAGGTTGGGGAAGCAAGATCGAATTGTCTTTCTTCGTATGGGGCATTCTGGATTCCCAGTAGGGAAATAAGCAAATTATAGGCTAGATCGTTGGTCCATGGAAGATCTTTGTGTTTTTGCAATTCTTTTTGGATTTCTGGACGATTGACAATTGCCTTAGGACTAAGATAGACCAGAAAGGGAATTCGAACCATTTGAAAGGTAAATTTATCAGGAGAATGGGCATTTCCTGATTCTGGATCTTCTCCATGGTCAGGCAGGTAAAGAAATCCTTGAAAATTGGAGTAATTATGGACTTTTTCAAAGATGCCTTGAAGGACGCTGTCGACATAGCGAACCGAATTGTCATAGCCGTCAACAAATTTTCCTCTCCCCGAAAAGAGACTGTATGATTTGGGATAACGATCTGCATACCGGGAATGACTGCCCATTAGATGGATGACAATGAAACTGGGGCGGTCTACGTTATCTGGAAGTTCTGTAATAAGTTTTCCATCAAGGTATGTGGAATCACTGGGGGATGCGCCTCTTCCATTGATCCAAGTATGATGTGCTGCGGTGGAGGAAATAATGGTAATGGGCGTGTCTGAAGCACTAAATCCTGCCTGGTTGCTGATCCAGTAGGTATCGTAGCCAGCTGCTTCCGCAAGATCGATGATGGAATAAGCTTCTTCAAGGGGAATGTGATTGTACTGATTTTTTTCGCTCAAGGCATAGGTGAGGGAAAGGATGGTTTGGCAGTAATTGGCATAGGGATAGGAAAAAATGGTTGTTCCCTTACAACCCGCCATTTTATCCATCCAAGGCGTGGTTTGTCGGTCATATCCGTATACGTGCATATGATCACGGGATGCTGATTCTCCAATGACAAGGACATAGGTTCCTCTGGCTTGTGAATCTATGGAAAGTGGGGGAAGCGCAGACAAGCGGTTCAGACGGATTTCTTTCATGATTTTATACTGTTCGTAGGCTTTCAGGGAGGTCCGGGCTGAAGTGATTGTGTTTGCTAGGTAGAAGATTTTTAGGTTCTTTGTCAAATTTTGGGGTGCTAAAGTGTCTATGCACTCCTGGAGAGGACATGCACTGAATACAGTGCGTGTCCTTTTTCGTTGCGTGTGTTAATGTACAAGATCCTATTACGAAAGCGCTCAAAATTGCGCAGACCAAATGAGACACGTTTTAACACCTTGATTTTATTGTTGCAGCCTTCAGTAAAGCCGTTGGAGTAAGGATATATAAGGGCGCTCCTAATTTCTTCGTACCAATAGGTAAAGGACTTAACCAGAGAGTTCATTTCCGGTAAATCAGCGCTTTTTACCAGGTCTATCCATGCTGAAAGTGCCCAAGAAATGTTGGTATGATCCTTGAATCGAAGCACCTTGGAAAATGCGTATTTTAGCGCGTAAGCACATCTTAGACGAGGAGAACAGCGAAGGATTCCCTCCAGCTTTATAAGCTCTTCTTCGGTTAATTTCTCATATGGTTTCGTTAAGATTGTCTTGTTGGACTTAAACATTCGGCTATGGTGACAAAGGCGCTTTTGCTCTGCTTTGCGAACGCGCTCCATGGCCCATTGGACTAAGCGGATCATATGAAAACGGTCTGCCACGATGCGCGCCTTGGGGAAGATCGTTTTTATGACTGAACGGAACTGCATAGACATGTCCATTGTGACAAATTCTACTTTTCGTCGTTCACTCATTGGAAATTGATAGAAATACTGGAGCAGAGCCGGTGTGGTTCGTGCCGGAAGAATGTCCATTATACGCTTGTTTTCAGAGTCAGTGATGATGACTTGGTACTTCTGACCGGCAGCATTTCCTTTAAATTCATCGATGGAAAGCACGCGGGGAAGGTGACTGGGACGAGGAATATGGACTTCATTAAAGACACGAATGACCTGGCTGGTGCTGACATGGCATCGTCTGGCCACTTCTTGGAAAGAAAGGTGTTGACGCAGCTCCTGGAGCATGACTTGTTGAAGCGAGGAAGAGGTTTGGAAATACGGAGAGGCAAAGGGGCTCTTCTCGTTAAATGTGTGACCACAGCTGCATATATAGCGTCTCTGGCGATACAGGAGATGCAACTCTTTATGGAGAAGTGGGGAATGTTTGATGAGGCGCGTATAGTAGCCCTTTATGCGTCTTGTAGTGGCCTTACAATGAGGGCAGATGTGTTCTTGAGGCGGCAGCTGAACCGCTAAAACCAAGGCTGATTCCGTTTCCTTTAAATTTTGAATCCATTCCTCTTTAATTCCTGTTAATTTTTCGATATAATCTAGAGAAGGCATATGTATTCAACTCACTTTCTTTATTGTTTGATCACTTTAATTGTAGAGGATTTGAGTGCATATGCCTATTTTTTTATTGAAAAAAAAGTAGGCGCTGAGAGGACACGCATCTGGACGGTCACTTTAGCGCCCCAAAATAAATTATAGAACCGATTTTTATGCGGGGAAGGGTAGACTTCATATTCAGAGCGAGTAAAGCCATTAGAATCAAAATGATGGATGGCTTTTGAACCGGTGCGGCTTTCAGCATTTTCCTCGAAAGGCTGATTACGAGTATACTGATGGCAAAGATTCCAAGTAAGGAAAGTGCCCAGAGAAATAATGGCTGTTCCTTCAGGTAGGACAGTGCTTCTCCTGGATTTGTCTGGAAAACTGCCAATATGAGATCAGCCGACAGGGCATGCCCTCCACTTACGATTCCATATCCAATCCCTAATAACGGAACGCTTGCCGTCAGCCATAATCCGCCATAATAGATGGCGCGACAGCACACGCGGAGAAGGGGCTGTTTTATGGAATTGGATAAGAGTCCCCATGAAGAAAAAAAGGCAAATAAGGTTGTACCCCATTCGATTGCTTCAGAGGCAGAAAGCCCATTGTTACTGAAGTCTTGAAGGGTATATATGGAAAGAAGGTATAAAAGGAAGAGTACTGAAGATGTCTTGAGATAACTTGGATCATAGTTCCATTGGGATCCAATCATAGAATAGGCAAGTGCACCATAAATGAGGATTTCATTGAATATACGCTGTTCCAATTGACCCGTAAGTCTAAGAACCAAGGAAAGAAACAAATGGAGAAAAAAGAGAATGAAAAAGGTCTTGGAAGGAGTCGGAAAGGATTTTGACATGATTAGGCCGCCTCTATTCTAAAAAATGTGAAAATAATAATCGCGGATACTTATTATTTTACCTCATAGTTTCCAACTTATCCACCTTTTGGAATCAAAAAAAGCGCCCTAATAGGGCGGCCTCCATTCAGGAAATTCTGAAACGATAGAAAGGTCAGGCGATGCGATATTGATGAATAAAAAAGAAGACCTGAAGATAGACAAAGAGTTCGGATAGTTCTTCCATGGTCTCGTCCCTGAAATCATGGAAGAGCTGGCCTTTATCCCCCATGAGGGCAAGTATAGCGGCAAGCACTGTGAGAAGGAACATGAGCCGGTTCTTTTTAAGACAGTGCAAGGTTTTTTGAACGTTCACGCTCTGATAGAAGAGATGGATGACCGCAGCCGATAAGAGTCCAATGGCGCCGTCTATGACACGATGATAGGGGAGGTCTTTCATGCTCCAGAAAACAGGTCCTGTCTCAGTCATTTCTTTTAGAAGAAAAATGCGGCCCCAGCTGATTTCCCTTCCGAAAAGAAGCAGGAAAAAGCTTGCCGCAAAAAGCCAATAAGAGGGCCTGTGAAGGTGCGTCTCCTGTGTGTAGTGATAGATGGACCAAATGATACCTGTAAGAAGGATCATGTTTTGACCCATTTCAATGGGTCCGTTTTCCCACGCAAAGGGGCCAGGAAGAAGGAAGCTGAGTGGGAACAGAACGAAAAAATAAAGAATGGCCGCCCTGGGCCAAAAGGAAGAGGCGGATGTTGTTGGATCTTTCATAACGGGCTCCTTCTTACTTGTATTTTGAGTAACTGGAAAGAAAAATTGACTCATGAATCTAATTTACAAAAATACATGTTTTTAAGAATTTTTGCAACAGGATTTTCATAAAATATTAATATTTTATTTATAAATTATTTATAATTAAACCGCAAAAAAAGACCGTCGATGAGCAATGATTTGTGCTTTCGGCGGCCTTTAATGCGGCTTCCTTATTTTTGAGCGGCTTTTTGGGCTTTGTGTTCCTTGAGCATTTTCTGCATGCAGGCAACAAGGGGCCAACCCAATTTTCTATGGTGATCGATGCAGCTGACACAGTGCCTGTGGCGGGGACAATCCACCGTGCAGGGGCAGTCATAGATCATATCTTCGTCACACATGTCAGTTCTCCTTTCGTAAGGCACGGAGCACATAGTCCCGGAGGACAAGGGCATTGTTTTCTTCTCTGCTTTTCTTAGCGTAGAGAAAGACGACAGGTCCTTTCTTGAGGGCTTCTTCAAGGAATTCAAGGAAAGGCGGAACGGCAGGATTCAAAGACAGTTCCTTTTCATAACGTTCCCTGAATCCCTGAAAATCCTCGTCATGGTCCTTGTACCAATCGTGAAGCTCCCGAGAGGGGGCAATCTGCTTAGCCCAAGTTGGAATGGCTTCTTTTTTTACCCCCCGCGGCCAGAGCCGGTCAACGAGAACCCGCTCTTCCGGGCCTTTCTCTGTGCGGTCATAGACACGCCGCAGCCATATTTCCATCAGTCCACTTTCTCAATGGCGGTAACGGGGCAGCCGTTCATGGCATCTTCTGCGGAGCTTTCAGCACCGGCAGGAACGGATTCAGCGGCTACGGCTTTATTATCATCTCCCATGGAAAAGACTTCAGGGCAGGTGGACGTGCAGAGTCCGCAGCCGATACAGCTGTCATTAACATGATATTTCATAAGTAACATCTCCCTCTGATGACTGATGGGAGTGGAGACCTTTCTATAAAAGGCCTGTCCAACCCTCTTTTCATCCCTTATTGTAAGGTGGGGCAGCAGGCTTGTCCGTTGCCATAACAACGAAATCTATTTTTTGTGACCATGAAAAAAGAAGCTGCGCAAGCGCAGCTTCGTAAGGAACGGATGCAGGAGCTTATTTCCAGAAGTCGAGATTGGAGTCGTCGAGACCAATATTTTTTGCCTTGAAAACTGGTTTTTTGCCTTCTGCAAGCTGACGTCCATAGTCTTTCATGACGGCAATGGCTGTTTTGTTCATGGCCATGATAGAGGGGATGTTCGTCAAACACATAAAGGCCATCGTGATATCGGCGAGGGCCCATGCGTTGTCCATGCTCATCCCGGCGCCGACGAAGATGACGATGACGGCGATGATGCGGTAGATGGTCATAGTAGATTTGGAGGGAGTCTTGCCGCCATTCAGGTAAGCTAGGCAGTTGTCGACATAAAAGAGGTTGCCCAAAAGGGTCGTGAAGGCAAACAGGACCATGGCAAAGGTGATCATGATCGGGCCAAAGGCACCAAAGTCAACTTGGGTAGCTGCTTGTACGTAAGGAGCCCCTGCCATCTCTTTGGTCGGGATGATCCCGGAGAACATGCAGATAAGGGCGGTGCAGGTGCAGAGAATGGTGTCGATGACGACAGAGAGCATCTGGACGAGACCTTGCTGGGCCGGGTGGGAAACGTCAGCGGCTGCAGCTGCGTTCGGAGCAGAACCAACGCCGGCTTCGTTGGAATAAAGGCCTCGCTTTATCCCAAACATCAGACAGGAAGCGCTGATGCCGCCCAGGATTTTCTGGAAGTTGAAGGCATCGGCAAAGACAGCGCCTAAGACGCTCGGAATCATATCAAGATGCATAAGGATGATGGCAAGGGAAAGCAGGACATAAAGGACGCCCATGATTGGAACGAGGGTCCCCGTTACATGAACGATACGTTTACCGCCGCCCATGACGCAGTAGCCAACCATTACGGCAAGAAGGCCACCGATGATCCAAGGCGTGGTGGCTTTGTCATAGAAGCCATATACAGAGAAGGTGGACTGCAGGTTGTAAGAAGCAAGCAAGTTGAAGCCGCCGGCATAGGTCACAATAAGGGCGATGGCAAAGGCAATGGCCAGCGCCTTGTTGTGGAGGGCTGTTTCAATGTAGTAGGCCGGGCCGCCGTAGCTGTCGCCATTTGCATCCTTGCGTTTGTAAACCTGGGCCAGGGTGCTTTCAATGAAGGCTGTGGCTGAACCAATCATGGCAATGGCCCACATCCAGAAGACGGACCCAAAGCCGCCCAGACACAGGGCCGTTGAAATCCCGATGATATTGCCCGTGCCGACACGGGACGCGGTCGAAACCATGAGGGCCTGGAAGGATGATATGGAGCCTTCTTTTTCCGGTTTTTCCATAATGACCCGGATGCTTTGACGCAGCCAGCGAAATTGAACAAAGCCCGTTGTAAAGGTGAAGTAAAGGCCAGCGGCGAGTAGGACGATGATGAGAATCGGATAATAGAGGACATCGTCCAGGGCAAGTAGAAATTCTGACATATGAATTGCCTCCTTTGGGGTTGAATCCACATCCGTTCCAATTGTGGATTGCTTTACTTTTATTGTATCATAAAAAGGCTGAAAACATGTCATTTTTGTGAAATATAGTGGGAATAATTTTATATTCGGAACATAATTAAGCAAAATGGAAAGGAATCTTGTATCACAATGCATAGGGGGAAAAGACTTGTTTTCAAAATCAGATAATTCACTGTCTTTTTGCACACCAAAAAGCCCGGCGGTGACGAAAAATCCCTGTATTATAAGGAGGGCTTCTTGAGGCGGCTAGGGAGATGGGATGAATTCCCCCCAAGCAAGGAGACAATGCAGGAATCCGCATGAGGGCAGGCGTGGAGGCAAACGAAATGAAAGGGACTATTTGCGTAATTATACCTTTTGTGGTATGCTATATGAGCGATTTTTTAAGTAATTAATGATGGTATGTCAGATAACCTACCAAATTCGAAGCTGACTGCCTGTGAGGAGGATTTTTTTAATGAGCGTTTCTGTAGAAAGAAAAGGTAACGAAGCAACTTTGAAATTCACTATTCCTGTTGAAGAAGTCGCAAAGGGTTTCGAAAGAGCCGTTGCCCGTGTCAACAAACAGGTCACAATTCCTGGCTTCAGAAAAGGAAAGGCTCCGCGCCGGGTCCTGGAAGCCCATGTCGGTAAGGATGCCATCAAGGAAGAAGCGTTCCAGATCCTTGCCAATGACAATTACAGAAAGGCTCTTGATGACAACAACTTCATTCCTGTTGCAGATCCCGAACTGAAGGATTCCACCTTGGAAGAAGGCAAAGAAATGGAAATGACCCTTTTGGTCACGCTCCGTCCGGAAGTTGAACTGGGTGAATACAAGAACCTCGATGTCAAGAAGGTTGTCCGTGAAGTCACTGACAAGGATGTGGACGATGCCATCAGCAACCTGCAGAAGCGGGCTGCTAAATTGGTTGATGCTCCGGAAGACCGGAAACTGGAAAAGGGAGACCTTGCTACGATTGACTTTGCCGGCACCATCGACGGTGAACCGTTTGAAGGCGGCGAAGGCAAGGGCTATCCTCTGGAAATCGGTTCCGGCAGCTTTATCCCTGGCTTTGAAGATCAAATGGTCGGCCTGAAAAAGGATGAATCCACCGATGTCAATGTAACGTTCCCGGAAGATTATGGCGCGAAGGAACTGGCTGGTAAGGCCGCTGTCTTCAAGGTCCATGTCCAGAATATCAAGGTTCGTGAAATTCCTGAAGTGACCGACGAACTGATTGAGAAAAACTCTGACAGTAAGACGATTGCTGAATTCCGCGAAAAGACCCTGGCCCGTCTGAAGAAATCTGAAGAAGATCAGTCTCAGGCCAACTATGAGCGGGATGTCATCAAGAAGGCCGTGGAGAATGCTTCCTTTGAAGTTCCGGAAGTTATGGTGACCCAGCGCGCCAACCAGATGGTGGACGAACTGACCATGAATCTCGAAGCACACCACATGAGCCTTCCGATGTATCTTCAGTATCTCGGCAAAGATGTGAAGACCTATCGGGATGAACAAAAACCGGTTGCTCTCGAAAACCTGAAGGCTGATCTCGTTCTTGACGCCATTGCCAAGAAGGAAGACCTTAAGGTAACGAAAGAAGAAACGCTGGCGGAAATGCAGAAGATTGCTGATACACAGGGTGCTACCCTTCATCAGGTCCAGAAAATCATTAAGGAAAATGGATCCCTGCCCCTGCTCGTTTCCAATATCATGCGCCGCAAAGCCGCTGATCTTGTACTCAGCTCTGCCAAAGGTGCAGCAGAAGCAAAAGAAGAAAAGACTGAAGAATAATCAACTGGGAGGTGGACCGCGTGAGTTATGTCCCTATTGTTGTTGAACAGACCAGCAAGGGCGAACGCAGTTATGATATTTACTCCCGACTTCTGAAAGATCGCATCATTTTTGTGACCGGAGAGATTGAAGATCATATGGCCAATCTGATTGTGGCCCAGCTCCTCTTTCTCGAATCGGAAGATCCGGATAAGGATATCCATCTCTACATCAATAGCCCTGGCGGCAGTGTGAGTGCTGGACTGGCCATTTATGACACCATGCAGTACATCCGTCCCGATGTTTCGACCATTTGCGTCGGCATGGCAGCCTCTATGGCCTCCATCCTCCTGGCAGCCGGAGCCAAGGGCAAACGGTTTGCCCTGCCCCATTCCCGTGTCATGATCCATCAGCCATTGGGCGGTGCCCAGGGCCAGGCCACGGATATTGAAATCCATGCCCGGGAGATCCTGCGCGTACGGGAAGAGATGAACCAGATTTTAGCAGCCCATACGGGGAAGGACCCAGAAACCATCAAATTGGATACGGAACGCGATCACTACCTGACCGCTGATGAGGCCTTGTCCTATGGCCTTATTGATCAGGTCGTAGCATCTCCGGTTCATGCTTGATTGATGGATAGAACCGTCTTGCCCCAATTGTAAGGAGGGGTGTCAGATGGCATTCGATGATAGTAAAGGCCCGTTCGATCAAGATTATACCTGCTCTTTTTGCGGTAAGAAGCAGAGTCAGGTCAAGAAACTGATTGCTGGCCATAATGTTTTCATTTGCGATGAGTGCGTTGCCCTGTGCAACGAGATGCTCGACAAGGAACTCAAGAAACCTGCGGGAGAAAAGATTACCGATCTCCCGAAGCCGAAGGAAATTAAAAAGATCCTCGACGAATATGTCATTGGACAGGACGACGCTAAAGTGGCTCTGTCCGTGGCTGTCTATAACCACTATAAACGCATCAATTACGAACAGGATCATCATTCTGATGTGGAATTGCAAAAATCCAATATCCTGATGCTGGGACCGACAGGAAGCGGGAAAACCCTCCTTGCACAAACCCTAGCTAAGATCCTGCAGGTGCCGTTTGCCATTGCGGATGCAACGAGCCTGACGGAAGCTGGTTATGTTGGGGAAGACGTGGAAAATATCCTGTTGCGTCTGATCCAAAATGCCGACTATGATATTCCGCTTGCGGAACGGGGCATCATTTACATCGATGAAATCGATAAGATTTCCCGTAAATCCGAAAATCCGTCCATTACCCGTGATGTATCGGGGGAAGGTGTGCAGCAGGCCCTACTTAAGATCCTTGAAGGGACCGTTGCTAATGTGCCGCCCCAAGGGGGACGGAAACATCCACATCAGGAATTGATTCAAATTGATACGACCAATATCCTCTTTATATGTGGCGGTGCCTTTGCTGGCCTCGAAAACGTCATCAATGCCCGCACGGGGAAGAAAAGCATGGGCTTTGGTGCAGAAATCGAGACACAGAAGGAAAAGGAAATGGCCAATCCTTTTAAGAAGGTCCTGCCTGAGGATTTTGTAAAGTATGGCCTGATTCCTGAATTTGTCGGTCGTCTTCCCGTTGTCGTCACCTTGGACCAGCTTGATGAAGCGGCCTTGGTCAAAATCCTGACGGAACCGAAGAACGCCCTGACTAAACAATATGAATCCTTCCTCGCCATGGATCATGTCGAGCTGGATTTTGACGATGATGCCCTGAAGGCCATTGCCCACGAAGCCTTGGCCCGTAAGGCCGGAGCTCGGGGACTTCGTGCCATCATTGAAGGCATCATGAAGAATGTGATGTATGAGGTCCCGAGCCGCGATGACGTTGAAAAATGCATCGTGACAAAGGATGTCGTTACGGCCCATAAGGAACCGGAACTGGTTCTTAAAAAGGTTGATGCAACTAAAAAAGCACGTAAAAATGCCTAGGAAAAAAGGAAAAGGGGGTCCCCTTTTCCCTTTTTCGCTATAAGGATGGTGAAACAGATGTCTGAAGTAGAAACAATGAGATTGCCTCTTCTTGCCCTTCGCGGCTTGATTGTCTTTCCAGGGATGATCATCAATCTTGACGTAGGGCGGGATCGCTCTATCAAGGCTGTAGAAACGGCTATGGCAACAACGAAACGGATTCTTTTGGTGACCCAGAAAGCAGCTGAAGAGGCTGATCCGACGGCGCAAGACTTGTATGGGTTCGGCGTTGTTGCAGAAATCAAACAGATGCTCAAGATGCCAAACGGCGCGATGCGCATCCTCGTAGAAGGACTTTATCGTGTAGAGGTCATCTCTGTCATCGATGAAGTTGGGATGAACTTGGAAGCCCATGTAGAAGTCAAAGAGGATACGGATAATAGGGGCAATGAAGTGGAAGCCCTGAAGCGTATGCTTGTAGAGACTTTTGAACAATGGGTGCTGGCAAGTAAGAAAGTGACAAGCGAAGTCATGCTGACCTTCAAGGATCAGCCTGATGCAGGCCGTGTCGCCGATATGATTGGCGGTTATTTGACCATTGATGTGCCGGAAAAGGAAAAACTCCTCGAAGCCATCAGTGTCAAGGAGCGGCTGCACCTTTTGTATACCTATCTGTGTAAGGAACTGGAAATCGTTACCCTTGAAAAGAACATTTCCCAGCAGGTCCGTAAGCAGATCGAACAGAATCAGCGTGAATATTATTTGCGAGAACAGATGAAAGCTATCAGCAAGGAACTCAACGAAGGGGACGAAAAGCAGTCCGAAGTGGATGAGTACAAGGCAAAGATGGCAAAACTGAATCTCCCGGAAGAGGTCAAAAAAGCCCTTGACAAGGAACTTGATCGGCTTCTCAAGATGCCCCCCATGATGGCTGAAAGTGCTGTCATCCGCAGTTATCTTGATACTTGTCTGAGTCTGCCCTGGGGCAAGATGACCCAGGATAATTACGACATTAAAAAAGCTGCCCAGATCCTTGATAAGGATCACTACGGCTTGAAGAAGGTCAAGGAACGGATCCTGGATTATCTTGCTGTCCGTGCCCTTACCAAGAGCAACCGTGGCCCTATTATCTGTCTTGTGGGTCCTCCCGGAGTCGGGAAGACGAGCCTTGCCCAAAGCATTGCCCGTGCTGTGAATCGAAAGTTTACCCGCATTTCCCTGGGTGGCGTCCGGGATGAAGCGGAAATCCGCGGTCATCGCCGAACCTATGTAGGCGCCCTGCCGGGCCGTTTGATCCATGGTATGATTGAATGCGGGACCGATAATCCGGTCTTCCTCCTGGATGAAGTGGATAAGATGGGAGCGGATTTCCGGGGAGATCCGGCCTCAGCCCTTCTTGAAGTCCTTGATCCGGAACAAAACAGCCATTTCAGCGACCACTACATTGAGTTTGCTTATGATATGTCGAATGTTTTCTGGATTGTAACGGCAAATACCGTCGAGACAATTCCGCCAGCCCTTTTGGACCGGTTGGAAGTCATCCAGCTTGACAGTTATACAGACGAAGAAAAAATCAAGATTGCCCAGCAGCATCTTTTGCCAAAAGAACGAAAACTCAGTGGGCTTCTTGCTAAGAACCTCACTTTGTCCCCCAAGACCTTGGAGCATATTATCCGAGACTATACGCGGGAAGCAGGTGTCCGTAACCTCGAACGCAAGATTGCCACTATCTGTCGTAAAGCAGCCCGCCGGATTGTTGAGAAAAAGATTGAAAAGGTTTCTGTCGGTGTGGCAAACCTCAAGGAATTTTTAGGACCTGCTGTCTATCTTGAAAGTGATATGAAGGCCAAAGCGGCTATTGGCGTCTGCACAGGTCTTGCTTGGACAAGTGTAGGCGGCGAGCTCCTCAAGATTGAGGTGGTTGTCTGTGAAGGCAAGGGCAAGCTGGTCCTCACGGGCCAATTGGGCGATGTCATGAAGGAATCAGCCCAGACTGCTTTTACCTATATTCGGTCCCGGGCCAAGGAGCTGGGCCTTGAACCGGATTTCAATGAAAAAATCGACATTCACATCCATGTCCCGGAAGGCGCTATCCCGAAAGATGGTCCGTCTGCAGGCATTACGATGGCAACGGCCATGGAATCGGCTCTTACCAAACGAAAGGTCAAGGCGGACCTTGCCATGACTGGTGAAATCACCCTAACCGGTCAGGTCCTACCCATTGGCGGACTTAAGGAAAAGGTCCTTGCAGCGGCTCGTTACCAGATCAAGACGATTCTCTTGCCTCGTCAGAACGAACAGGATCTGGAAGAGTTGCCTGATCATGTTAAGAAATCCATGAAGTTCATCCCTGTAGATCACATGGATCAAGTCACGAAACTTGCTTTGGAGGCATAACAATTATGGTAATGACGCAGTGGGATATTGTCGGCGGCGAATTTGTCGCGTCAGCCGTCAAGGCCACCCAGTACCCGCAGGATACGGTGGATGAAGTTGCATTTATTGGTCGCAGCAATGTAGGTAAATCTTCCCTGCTCAATTCGCTGGCAAGGCGAAAGGGATTGGCTCGCGTCAGCAGTTCTCCTGGTAAGACCCAAACGATTAATTTCTATTCTTTTCGTGCCAAGAAAACAACGGAGAAAGAACCGCTGCGTCATACCTTTTATGCAGTGGACCTGCCAGGGTATGGTTTTGCCCGGACCAGTCAGAGCCAAAAGAACCAGTGGTCTGCTTTTATCTGCAAGTATATGGAAAATTCCCGGGACCTGAAGCTTGTCTGTATCCTTATGGATATCCGTCACGCACCCATGGAAAGCGATATTGACTGCTACCAGTGGCTCCTTAGTCTGGGAATCCCTCTTATGATTATTTTGACGAAGTCGGATAAGCTCAATAAAGGAGCTGTGGCGGCTCAAAAGGAACTTTATAAGAAAACTTTTGGTCTTGATGATGATCGCATCCTGACCTACACCTCGACGGCCCACACAAACCGGCGAGAACTAATCGAACGGATTTTGGCTACGTTGGGACACTGAACCCCATGATCAAAGGCCGGCAGCAAGGAATTGATATCCTTTGCTGCCGGCCTTATCCCTTTTATCTTGATTTTCGCAGACGTTCCAGGAATTGGGTGAGGATGCGAGCCGTAATGCCCCAGATGAGCCGTTCTTTATAACGATAGAAATAGATATCGTAGGAATGCTGCATGACCCAATCTTCCTTTTCCGGGGTTTCAAGTTCCGGCGGGAATCCTTCCAGCCGTTTGGATCCAATGGCCACCTTGCCTTTTTTCGGGGTGAGGGAAAGGAGTGTTTCTACTGGAATCGTGAAAAGTTCTGCAACCTCGTCTTGCTCAATGGTGAGAGGGCAATCTTTGGGGAGGATTCCCACATAGGGATAGATCAGGGGACCCATGACGCCATAAAAGTAATCGAGCGGGCCCAGGAGTGTAATTTCATTTTGGGGGATTCCCAGTTCTTCCGATGTTTCCCGAAGGGCTGTATCGCTGAGGTTCCGGTCCATGTCCTCTCGATGTCCGCCGGGAAAACAGATATCGCCTGGCTGCCAGGTAAGCGCCGAGGAACGGACTTCAAATAAGATTTCCCACCCCTTAGGGCCTTCAATGAGAGGTAGAAGGACAGCTGATTCCCAGATATGGAGTGTACTGTCAATGGAAGATGGTTGGGAAGGGATGATCCGGCGCAGTGTGTCTATTGCTTGAAAAGTCATAGGTGGGGATATCCTTTCGTTAGGGTTTCCTATAGTGTAACTGATTTTCCCTTTTCGGTAAAGAGACGAAAAAACTTGACAAGGACCTTTCCATGATTTATTATACAGGGAAACATAAAGCACAAGTCGGGTTACCGACCGGGCCGAATAGGCAGCAGGTAGATAAGGCATCTGCGGGACACAGCAGCGTTCCGCAGGTGTTATTTTTATCCCGTGTTTTTTCTTACATTTTCTGAGAATAGAAAGGTGATCAGCGTGAGACGGTCCTTGAAACAACAGTCCTCCAGCGATATTGCGATGCACGTTTCCTACGTAAGTATCCTTGTCAATCTAGTCCTTAGTGTGGGTAAATTTGTAGCCGGCATCATGGGCCATTCATCGGCCATGATTTCTGATGCCATTCATTCCGCTTCCGATGTTTTCAGTACCATCATCGTAATCTTTGGTGTCCTTTTGGCTAGCCGTTCCTCAGATGCAGACCATCCTTATGGACATGAAAAGCAGGAATATGTTGCGACCCTCTTTCTGGCCTTTGTCCTTATGTTCACAGGCCTTGGCATAGGCTATGAAGGGCTTCAGTCCATCCTCCATAAGACGTATCTAGACCGTGAATCGCCGGCCCTGATTGCCATGGCAGCTGCCATTGTTTCTATTGTTACCAAGGAAGCTATGTTTTGGTATACCATCAGGGCTGCAAGAAAAATCAACTCCGGTGCCCTATCGGCAGATGCTTGGCATCATCGCAGTGATGCTCTTTCTTCGATTGGGTCCTTCATCGGAATTTTGGGGGCGCGTATGGGTTATGGCATCATGGATCCCTTGGCTTCTGTTGTCATCTGTTTGATGATTATCCATGCCTCGATTGGTATTTTTCGGGATGCTTCCGATAAGCTCGTCGACCATGCGGCCAATGGCCGTACCATCGAGGAAATGAAAAGTTTCGTTATGAAGCAGTGTGGCGTAACCGGGATCGATTCGCTCCGTACCCGTATGTTTGGTGCTAAGATGTATGTCGATATCGACATTGTTGCCGACGGGAACCTGACCCTTTTTCAAGCGCACCGCATTGCTGATGAAGTCCATGATACAATTGAGCGGCATTTCCCGGAAGTCAAGCACTGCATGGTCCATGTTTCGCCGGATCCGGAAATTGCTGCAAAAGATAATACGAAAACAAATATTTTTTGCCCCATCGGATCCAATCGGATTACAGGGGAAAGCTAACCTGAAATTTGAAATGAGGGAGGGCGATGAGAATATGAGAGGCTTATATTCTCATCGCCCTCCTTTTTTTGGGAAAAAGGCAGTGGCGGAAGAAAATGAGGATCTTCTTTATAGGGGATGAAGGCGGGACTTCTACCTGGTTCAGTCAGATAAGGCGTAAGGAGCATAACTACTTCAGTGCGCGTTTTTTTGCGAGACCGAAAGGTAAAGAGATTCCCTAACAGGGGCAGTTTTGATAGGAGCGGGATGGTTTCCAGACGTTTTTGTTCCTCATCACTGATCAGGCCGCCGATGACGAGGGTTTCGCCTTCCAGAAGACGAACATTCGTATCCGCCGTTCGGCTTGTAATCCGGTAATTGTGGAGCTCTGAAATTAGGGTTGGGGTGCTGACTTCCGTATGGACCGAAGCCGTGATAACGCCATCAGGACCGACAATGGGGGTGTAAGAAAGGCGGATACCCGCATCTACATATTCTGTCGAGGTTGTCGTGGTGCCGTTGGAAACTTTTTCCGTAACGACAGGGATATGGTCACCAATGAAGATTTTTCCTTCTTTTCCTGGCACGGTGACAATGCGGGGCGTGGCAAGGACCTTTGCCTTTCCTTTTTGACAGAGAGCAGAAAGGATGCCTTGAAAGGAGCCCGTATAGCCATGCCCAAGATGGAAGGTACCGCCATCTGTTTCTTCGCTATTTTGCTGCGGCAGTCCGCTCCATTTCCACTGGAGGCCCAATTCGCGGGAGGCGTCTTCCTGCAGGGAGAGAATTCGGGCTTCCAAGGTTACCTGTTTTTGCAGCCGGTCCATGCGGGCAAGGACCTTTTGGGCCCGCGCTTGATCTCCAGGACTTCCCAGCACAAAAAGAGTATTGCTTGTCTGATCAAAGGATAGGGGCGCCTTGATGAGGGGCTTCAAGGTTTCAGCCGCTTCCTTTGCTGGAACGTAGGAAAGAGGGTAGGCTGTGAGTGCACCGAACCCTCTTTCCATGGTCCCTGCCGGAGCTACGATGGTGACGTCCCCGACTGTTTCAAGGAAAAGCCCTTGGGAAGCGGCAGCAAGACGGAGGGCTTCTTCGTAAGGCACGTCATGAAGGGTGAGGGAAAGTTCCCCCGTAAGGGCTTCAGGAAAGACAATGTTTTTTCCACTCATGGAAGCCAGGGAACGAAAGACTTCTTCGGTCGGCGCTTTTTTTACGGATAGACTGACCAAGGGACCGGCAAAGGCTCTGCCGCATACAAAAAGTAAAAGGCACAGGAAGAAAAAACGTTTCATGGAATCACCTCACCAACGGGGATGACCATATTGTTCCAGATGATCGAATCGGAATGGATGGCGCGCACTTGCCCTCTTTGTGGAATCTTATCCATGGTTTCCAGCAGATAGGTCTTTTCTGGGCCTATGAAGAGTGCTTTGCGGCATCCGTCGACCGTGAGGATTCCGCTAAGGCGCAGCATTGGGCTTTCAGTCTTTTCCCTTTTCCCAAAAGGGAAAGGGGAATCATCTTTAGCCGTAGGAAAGGGATGCGGCACAGGGGAATGGGAATGAAACAACCCTTCAAAAGGATCCCTACGGGGCGGCACAAGACCTGCTTTTTCTTCTTTCTGGGGGAGTACGGGTATAATGGCAGGCGGTGGGGAAAGGGGCTCATTGGGCAAGGAATCTTTTGGACGGAAGATGAGAACGCCAATAAGAAGCGGAAAGGGAAAAAGGAAGAAAATTCTTTTTTTTCTTTCTTTCAAGGCTTTTTTCAGGGCTGATGGATGAATCATTATTCCTCCTTTGAAAGATATGACAGAAATATTCAGCTTTTTTTAGAAAAGTATGATACTCTATTAAAAGAACGCTTAATAACGTCTTTTATTATACTGATTCCTGTTCTTTTTTCCTACCCCGATTGATTAAAAGGGGGGCGCTTCATGGTAAAAGGCTGTTTTCTCGTGACGAACGTCCCTTTTTTCGCATTATCTGCTTTATTATATGGAGGAATGATGATGAGCCAATCCCAGACACAGCAAGCCCCTTTTTTTCAAGAGGCGCTTTTTTCCAATGCCGGCAGAGATGATGGAAATATCATTGCCGCTTCCAAGAAAATCCTTGAAGTCTGTCTGGATCTGTCTGTCAGCGATGTCCATTTGGAACCGCAAAAAAATGGACTTCGCATCCGCGGACGCATGGATGGTGTCCTGCAGGACCTTATGCGGATTCCACCGGTCATGCAGGATGCTTTGATTTCCCGCTATAAAATTATGGCCCGCATGGATATTGGAGAAAAACGCCTGCCCCAGGATGGCCGTATCCAAATGACTTACCAGGACCGTTCCATTGATATCCGTGTTTCTTCCCTTCCTACGCTTTACGGAGAAACGCTTGTCATGCGCCTTTTAGACAGTGGAAAAGGTCTTTACTCCCTGGACCATCTGGGGTTTTCAAAAGAAAACCTGGAACGGCTTTATCAGCTTCTGCATGAACCTTATGGACTGATTCTGGTAACCGGACCGACGGGATCGGGGAAATCTTCAACGCTTTATGCCATTTTGCAGGCCCTCAATGAATCCGGTCGGAGCCTTGTTACCGTGGAAGATCCCATCGAATATCAGATTGACGGCATCAGCCAGGTTGCCGTGCACCCCAAGATTGGCCTCACTTTTGCCAGATGCTTGAGAAGCATCCTCCGACAAGACCCGGACCTGATTGTCGTAGGTGAGATCCGTGATCGGGAAACGGCAGAAATGAGTGTCCATGCCGCGCTCACCGGTCATCTTGTCTTCAGTACGCTTCATACCAACACCGCGGTTGGTGCTGTAAGCCGTCTTCTTGACCTAGGGGTTGATTCCTATCTTGTGGCTTCGGCCCTGAAGGGAATTGTGGCCCAGCGTCTTTTGCGACGGCTCTGCCTCCAGTGCAGGACGGCCTATGCCGTTGGGGAAAATAGTTGGGAAAGGACGTATTTTTCTCTCAAGGGGCCGCTTCATCTTTTCCATGCGTCCAGCTGTGCCCATTGCCGAGGAACGGGATACAGCGGGCGTCTTGCGGTTCAGGAAGTTTTTCCTTTTGACGAGGCGTGCCGTCAGGCTGCTGCCCGAGGACTGGGTGAGAAGGCCCTGCTTGAGCTTGGTCGTCAGCAGCAGGTTGCTTCCCTTTTCGAAGATGGCCGCGCAAAAGTTCTTGCTGGAGAGACCTCGCCGGAAGAAATGCTTCGCGTCTTAGGCCCCTTAGAGAAGAAATAACCACTGCCTCTGTTGTTTTTTGGACGCTTTTTGGATAAGATAGGTGCGGAGAGCCCTTATTTTTCTTCCAACCAGTTCGTTTCACTCGATTTTATTCAAAAAGGAGATTTCTTATGTGGCTTTTATGGAATTTGTTTGACCTTGCCGGAACCCTATCTTTTGCTGTTTCCGGTGCCATTGTGGGTGCTGTCAAACGGATGGATATTTTTGGCATTTCCGTTCTTGCCATCCTGACGGCAGTAGGCGGCGGTATGATTCGCGATGTCTTGTCCGGTCATATTCCTCCGGCAGCACTGCGCAATCCTGTTCCCATAGGACTGGCCCTATTGGCTGCTATTGTAACCAGTTACTGTATCTCTTCGTACCGTTTGGAGGGCCGGAGAAAAAAGTTCCTCAATCTTCTTTATATTGCTGCTGATACCATTGGCCTTGCTTCCTTTACGGTTACAGGAACCATGGTAGGCCTTTCGGATGGAGAACCAGAATCCTATATTTTTCCTGTTGTCCTAGGACTTTTAACGGCAGTGGGCGGTGGTGTCCTGCGGGATCTCATGGCGCAAAAGATTCCTGTCGTCCTTGTAATGGATGTTTATGCCACGGCTTCTATTGCGGGAAGTATCATGATCTGTCTCTGTTGGCGTTTTGGGGCCATGGATCTTGCCCCTATCATTGGGGCCCTTGTGGTAATCATTCTCCGCGTGCTTGCCGTGCAGTTTAAATGGCAGCTCTACCGACCGGTAAAGTAAAATAGAGGTAGGGAAGAAGGACATTCATCCTTTCTTCCTTGCCTCTTTTTTATGTATGTTCTTGTCCTCTCAGCTAGATATGACGAGGCCAAGATGGCCATTGCCGACAGTGGTCGATTCTCCCTCAAGCTGCTTTGAAACGGGATTTTTATTGCGGTTGTCTTGATAAGAAATGTGAACTTGCTATGGCATGCAAGGCTGTTGGTTCACTTGAATGTCTGTGTCTTACGTTTTTTCTGGCTTTTTGCAGCTTAGGTTTTGATGGGGACAGATACGAAGATCCATCGGCCTCGGTGACGAAGCAAACGTGCTGCTTGTCACAGTGATCCAACCATCGTGTTTTTTTCAGTTATCTAATTTGGAGGGGAACAGATTATCCAGATGCCAGCAAAGAAGCTGCCGACTGACAATGCGGATGGGCCGATATGCGGATATGCGGCGTAAGCCTGTGCTCTTTCCGCTAACAAACGTAAAAATTCCTGAAAGTGGATCGAACGGCGACGGTATTTGGAGGATGACTTTGGAATGAGAGTGTGGTACGAGGCTTTTTGCGAAACATCATGCCCCCATTATTTTCAGAAGTATCTTTTTTAAGCAATGGGGCAAGTAACCCCATCCAATCGGAACGATTTTGGCACTGCCCAACAATGAATCGCAAAATTTCACCGCATCCGCAAAAGCTTTGCGCAGTCGGTTAAGGGGGAGCTTCCGCGGCATATCCCAGGGCAAGGGCACAGATTGGTTCGCAGCGGCTTTTTAGTGTGTGGCATAATTTCAGGGCAGGCAAAATAAGTATTGCAGATCCAGAGACTGCCAAGCTCCAGACTGTCAGCCGTAAGACACCCATTTTCGACGGCAGCGTCAATGGACGGGGCGTAGCAAATTCCCGATACCCGTTCGTCCCAGCTGAGGGTGTGATCCAGACGGCAGCCTAGATCATTCATGACAAAGATCAGGACGGGGGCCTCTTTCATGATTCCTATTGTAACGATGAAATGCTGGGCTGACGATTCTTGGAAGCCGGGGCCAGCAGACCGGTTTAGAGGATTTGTTCTACAAAGTCCTGGGGAACGGGGCTATGCTTATAGTTTCGGATGCTGCGCCGCAGAGCGATAGAAGCAATCATGCTGAAAATCCTTTCCTCGTTGATTGAAAAAAGGGCTGTGAAGAAACGAGATGATCATTTCCTCACAGCCTCATTGAATTGTATTACCGCATATTGATGAACTGGACGTCGATGCCGAAATCATCACTGCGGATGAGTTGGATGACGGCCTGCAGATCATCTTTTTTGGGCCCGGAGACCCGGATTTGATTATCCATTTGCTGGGTCGTGACTTTGATCTTCGATGCCTTGATGGCAGCAATGATCTTTTTAGCGGTTTCCTTATCAATGCCCTGCTTTAAGGTGACTGTTTGGCGGACCGTTCCTTTCGCAGCCGGTTCAACCTTACCGGGTTCCAAGGCACGCAGGCTGAGCCCCCGCTTAGCCATGCGCTGGCGCAGGATGTCAAGGATGGCGCCTAGCTTGTATTCGTCTTCTGCGGTCATCTTGAGGCTTTCATCAACAAGTTCAATGGCAGCGGCTGATCCCCTGAAATCGTAGCGTTGGGAAATTTCTTTTCTCGTTTGGTTCAGGGCATTGTCAAGTTCCTGCATATCCAATTGGGAGACGATGTCGAAAGAGCTGTTTTTTGCCATGTATAAGTTCCTCCTTTGGCATTTTCCTGTAGTTATGGATTGACGCGGACGGAAACTTCAAACATGCGGTTCCAAGGAAACTCGATGGTATAATCGGTTCCTTTTACGTCCGGTTCATCACTGATGTAGGTCTTGAAGAGCCGATTTGTCCGGCTAAGGATCTTGTTATAATATTTTCCAAGATCATACTTGAGTTTTACATTGTGACGGTCCATTTCAAGGGACACACGGTAACGCACATTGGCTTGATAGATCCAGTCATCAAGGAGCCGGATCTTGAGCAGGCGGAGCCGGTCTGGTTCAGACATTCGTTTGGCCAAGATTCCTTGGGAAAGGGCAAAGCCGATGCTGTTGTCCGATGTATTCCATCCAGAATAGGCCGTAAGGTCAAGCAGGGCTTTTTTATGGGAGAGCGCTTCCATAAATCCGTTATCGGCGCCATTGGCATAGGCAATGTCGGCCAAGGCAATGGGCTTCATGCGTTCAAGGTCCGCAATCTGGGCAGCAAATTCCTTGTTGGCGCGGTTGCTGTAGGGGGCATTCTCATTGGCTGTGGAATCGCGGCAAATACCATCATCCGGTGTGTTGACTGCAAGGATGAGGTCTGCTTTTTTAGTGCTTGAAGCAATCTTGCCGCCAATGGCGATAATCTGGTTATGTACCGAATTTTCGGCACTTTCATCTGTATACAAGGGAACGGTGCTGCCTCCTGTCCCAGGAGCAAAAAGTGGATAGACTGCGGGCTTATCGCCGCGGATTTCGTTGATGGCCCGCGTGACCAAGGTGAGTCCCAGCTGGTCGACTCCAGGGACAATTTGGAACTGTTTCTTATTCATGCCGTTTCCCAAATTTTCCAGGATGCGTGCTTCCATGTGGGTCTGGGAAAGGGGGGCGTCATCATCCTTGCCGATGGCAAGAAAATGAAAGCCATCCCGCTGGGCCATGCGGATAAGGCGTTTATTGGTCTGGAGATTCACCAGACGCCTCGTACGCCAATCCTTTAGATCATTTGCCGGAATGGAAAGGGTCAGCTGGTTTTTTTCCCGCTCTTCTGTTTCCGTAAGGCCTTCCATGTCCTCCTTGTCCGCCAGTTGGGAAAGACGGAAGATCTTGGGCCCATATGTCTCATAATAGGCGGGTTCAACAGAGGCCACACTTTGACGGGGCGTCCGCATGATTGTACTGAACGCGTAGATCTTAAGGCCAGGATTATTTTTGTGGAGCGTGTCGAGGCGCACAATTTTTCCCCGGAGGTATTTTTCCAGGTGATGATGCTTCCTTGAGGCGACAAGGCCCCCGTAGTTGAGACTGTCCGTTGCAATGACAGCGGCCTCGGCGTGAGGGGCTTCGGTTTCCAACCATTCCCAAAGGCCCTCGTTGTCGCCGACGCTCTTATGGTTGGAAAGATATTTCTCCGGTGGGACAGTCAGGGGATAACCGGCTGCTTTGGCCGTATCGACCGTATATTCAAGGTTTACAGGACGGTTGTCCAAGGGAATGTAGATGATCTTGGGAGAGGCAGCCGCAAGGCCTGAAAATAGTAAGAGCGCTGCCGCGCTTCCTAAGAGATATTTCTTGATCTGCAAGAGCTTCCATCATCCTTTCTGGGAATGGAACCGGCTATGTTCCATCATCGTAATGAAACTATTATATCGTATTTGTCTCATTTTTTCACACCTTTTGTGATTTTAGCCGGCCTACGCTTTCATCACTGTGGAAAGCCGCCGCAGTCAGGGGAAAAAGAGGAAGAACCGTATCCCCTAGTACTCTGATGTGGTATAATGAGCAAAAGGACATTGCCTAAGAAGGGAGATGCCCTTGGTTTTGTATGCCTTCTTTAACGTGAATCAATCTTCTAAGAATATAAGGAAGTTGGGGGACAGTACCTCTTGCTTCATTTTTATGGAAAGGAGCCCTTTCATGGACTTTCAATTGGAAGCCCCCTTTGCACCGTCCGGTGATCAGCCTGAGGCCATTGAGGCCCTCGTCAAAGGGGTGAAAGAAGGAATGGATACGCAGGTCCTTTTGGGGGCAACGGGTACTGGCAAGACTTTTACCATTGCCCAGATGATCCAAAAGGTACAGCGGCCTACCTTGGTCATTGCTCACAATAAGACCTTGGCAGCCCAGCTTGCTAGCGAATTCAAGGCCTTTTTCCCACATAACGCAGTGGAATACTTTGTATCCTACTACGATTACTACCAACCCGAAGCCTATATTCCGGCAACAGATACCTATATTGAGAAAGATTCATCCATCAACGATGAAATCGATAAGCTGCGCCATTCTGCAACAAGTGCGCTGTTTGAGCGGCGTGATGTCATTGTTGTCTCTTCTGTTTCCTGCATCTATGGCCTAGGTGCACCAAAGGATTACTATGACAGCGTCCTTTCCCTCCGTGTTGGGCAAGAGGTCGATCGCGATGCCATCTTGGAAAAACTTGTCAAGATTCGTTATGAACGAAATGACCTGGTCCTGCAGCGCGGTTCTTTTCGGGCCCGCGGTGATGTCATTGAAGTCATTCCTTCCAGCTACAACGAAAAGGGCATCCGTATTGAGCTTTTTGGTGATGAAGTGGACAGCATCATGGAAATCGATGTCCTTACAGGAGACGTAATCGATAAAAGGACCCATGTGGCCATCTTCCCAGCGAGTCATTATGTGACCAGTGATGAGAATTTGGAACGGGCCCGCGGAGATATCCGGAAAGAACTGAAGGCGCGGCTTACCGTCCTGCATGAAGAAGGAAAACTCCTTGAGGCCGAACGCCTCGAACAGCGGACCAATTATGACCTTGAAATGATGGAAGAAATGGGCTATTGCAGCGGTATTGAAAACTATTCCCGGCATTTGACAGGACGCAAGGCTGGGGAGCCGCCTTTTACGCTGGTCAATTATTTCCCAGATGATTTTCTTACTGTCATTGATGAAAGTCATGTGACCCTGCCTCAGCTGCGGGCCATGTACGCAGGCGACCGTTCCCGTAAGGAACAGCTTGTAAACTATGGATTCCGCCTGCCGTCAGCCCTTGATAACCGGCCCTTGACCTTTGATGAATTCCAAAAGGAACGGGGACAGATTATCTATGTGTCTGCAACCCCGGCAGCCTATGAACTGGATCATGCCGAGCAGGTTGTAGAACAAATTATCCGTCCGACAGGCCTTCTTGATCCGAAAATCGAGGTTCGTCCCATCAAGGGTCAAATTGATGACCTTCTGGGAGAAATCCATAAAGTGGCGGAGGCCGGGGAACGCATCCTTGTCACGACCCTCACAAAGAAAATGGCTGAAGACCTGACAGAGTACCTTGCCGCGTCAGGAATCCGTGTCCGTTATCTCCATAGTGATATTGCAACCATTGACCGCGCCGAGATCATCCGTGATCTTCGGGCAGGGGAATTTGATGTCCTAGTCGGCATCAACCTCTTGCGCGAAGGGCTTGATATGCCGGAAGTTTCCCTTGTGGCTATCTTGGATGCTGATAAGGAAGGGTTCCTGCGCAGCGATACTGCAATGATCCAGACCATTGGCCGAGCCGCCCGCAATGCCCACGGCCGGGTCATCATGTATGCCGATGTCATGACTGGATCCATGCAGCGTGCCATTGAAGAGACGGAACGGCGGCGGGCCAAGCAGGAAGCCTATAACAAAGCTCACGGGATCGTGCCGAAGACCATTGAAAAGAAGGTCGTGGAGCTCATCAAGCTCACCAAAGTGGAAGAAGACGGCGGCACTGTGAAAGCAGGCGGCGTGGATTCCCTGAAGAAGCTTTCTGAAAAGGCCTTGCAGAAACAAGTGAAACTTATCGAAAAGAATATGAAAGCAGCCGCCAAGCAGCTTGATTTTGAACTGGCGGCTGAATATCGTGACCAAATGATTTTGATCAAAGGAGAAATCAGTAAACGCCATGAGCGAAAATGAAATTGTCATCCAGGGGGCGCGTCAGCACAACCTAAAGAATATATCCCTGACGATTCCCCGCAATAAACTCGTTGTCATTACAGGACTGTCGGGCAGCGGCAAATCGTCCCTTGCTTTTGATACCATCTATGCCGAAGGCCAGCGGCGCTATGTTGAGTCTTTGTCAGCCTATGCCCGCCAGTTTTTGGGACAGATGGATAAGCCTGATGTAGATTATATTGGCGGCCTCAGCCCCGCAATTTCCATTGACCAGAAGACTACAAGCCGCAATCCGCGGTCTACGGTGGGAACGGTAACGGAAATCTATGATTATTTGCGTCTTTTGTTTGCACGCATTGGCGTGCCCCATTGTCCGCATTGCGGAAAGGTCATTCAGCGCCAAAGTCCCCAACAGATTGCCGATAAAGTCCTGGAACTGCCGGAAGGTACGAAATTTATGGTCCTGGCACCCCTTGTATGGGGCCGTAAGGGAGAGCATAAGCAGGTTTTCAATGAAGTCCGCCGTGACGGTTATGTACGGGTCAAGGTGGATGGGAAAATCCGTACCCTTGATGAGGACATCACGCTTGATAAGAAAAAGAAACATTATATTTCTGTCGTTGTCGACCGTCTCATCAGTCGGCCAACCCTTGCCGGGCGCCTGTCCGAATCCTTGGAAACGGCTCTGAAACTTGGCGAAGGAACAGTGGAAATCGAAATAATTGGCGGCAAGACTGAAGTCTACAGCGAAAAGTTTGCCTGTCCGGACTGCAACATTTCCCTTCCGGAGATCGAGCCCCGTCTTTTTTCCTTTAATGCTCCGTATGGGGCCTGTCCGGACTGTATGGGGCTTGGCATGCATATGGAATTTGACGTGGATCTTGTGATCCCGAACAAGGACGTGCCCTTTGAAGACGGAGCCATTGCCGCCATGAGCAGCAACCCGAAGTCCTATTTTCTTTGCCAGTTTGCCGAAGTCTTGAAATCGCGGGGGTTTTCCCTTAAAAATACGTGGAACGACCTTCCTAAAAAGGTGCAGAAAGAGCTGCTGGAAGGAATCCCTGATGAGCACTTTACCTTTCTTTATGAAAACCTTATGGGAGAGGTCCATCCCCATACGACCGCTTTTGAGGGAATCATTCCTATTTTGAAGCATCGGCTAAAGGATGCCATGAGCGAAAGTCAGCGTCTTGATTATGAATCCTTTATGACGGCCATTGAATGCCACACCTGCCACGGGGCCCGACTGCGTCCGGAAGTCCTCGGAATTACGGTGGGTGGACGCAATATCAATGAAGTGTGCCAAATGCCCGTCAGGGAATGCCTGAAGTTTTTTGAAGAGCTTTCCCTCAGCGACCGTGACGCTTTCATTGCAAAGGAAATCCTTAAGGAAATTCGGGCCCGCCTTTCTTTCCTTAACAATGTCGGTCTCGATTACCTCACCCTTAGCCGGGCAGCGGCTACTCTTTCCGGCGGCGAGGCCCAGCGGATCCGCCTTGCAACACAGATTGGTTCCGGGCTTGTCGGTGTACTCTACATCCTTGATGAACCGAGTATCGGCCTTCACCAACGGGATAATGACAAACTTCTTTCCACCCTCAAGCATCTTCGTGATTTGGGAAACACCCTCCTTGTTGTCGAACATGATGAAGATACGATGCTTGCAGCTGACCAGATCATCGATATTGGACCTGGCGCCGGCGAAAACGGGGGACAGGTTGTTGCTCAGGGAACAGCAAAGGAAATCATGAAGGTCAAAGGGTCTGTCACAGGCGATTATCTCAGCGGTCGGAAAAAGATTCCTGTTCCCAAGGTCCGCCGTAAAGGAAATGGCAAGAAAATAATAGTCAAAGGGGCACGGGCCAACAACCTTAAAGACATCGATGTCTCCATTCCTTTGGGGACCCTGACCGTTGTGACCGGTGTCAGCGGCAGCGGCAAGAGTACCCTTGTGAATGACATCCTTTACCGCGGCCTTGCCCAAAAACTCAAGGGGGCTCGGCAGCGCCCCCTTGCCCATGATAGGATCATGGGGGTCCAGTATATCGATAAGATCATCAATATCGATCAGAGTCCTATTGGACGGACGCCTCGTTCCAATCCGGCGACCTATACGGGAACCTTTGATCTCATCCGAGCCCTTTTTGCAACGACGAATGAAGCCAAGGTTCGGGGCTATAAACCAGGCCGCTTCAGCTTTAATGTAAAGGGCGGCCGCTGCGAGGCCTGCCATGGTGACGGCATGCTGAAAATTGAAATGAATTTCCTTCCCGATGTCTATGTCCCCTGTGAAGTCTGTCGGGGCACGCGATATAATCGGGATACGCTTCAAGTCCATTATAAGGGCAAGAATATTTCTGATGTCCTTAACATGACCGTTACGGAAGCCTGTGATTATTTCAGCAACCATCAGCGAATCTTGAAGAAACTCCAAGTCCTTGAAGATGTGGGCCTGGGCTATATCCGCCTGGGACAGTCGGCGACGACCCTGTCCGGCGGGGAGGCGCAGCGCATCAAACTTGCGGCGGAACTCTCCAAGACCAATACGGGACGGACGCTCTATATCTTGGATGAGCCAACGACGGGACTTCATATGGCTGATGTCCATAAGCTGCTCCAGGTCTTGGAACGCCTGGTTGATTCGGGCAGTACGGTTGTCGTTATCGAGCATAATCTCGATGTCATCAAATCGGCCGATTATCTCATCGACCTGGGTCCGGAAGGCGGGGACAGGGGCGGCAGCATCGTTGCTGTGGGAACCCCCGAAGAGCTTGCTGCGGTACCGGAATCCTACACAGGACAGTATATAAAGAGGATCCTTAAATGAATGAACGCATTGCTGAGACCTTGAAGGTCCTTCCCGATGCGCCCGGCGTTTATATCATGCATGATGCAGCGGGCCGGGTTATCTATGTCGGCAAGGCTGTCATCCTAAAGAATCGAGTGCGGAGTTATTTTCGCAAGGCAAGTCAGGTTTCCCCGAAAGTGCGGGCCATCAATGCCCATGTTGATTCCATTGAGACCATTGTCTGCGCCAGCGAAATGGAAGCCCTTATCTTGGAATGCAACCTCATCAAGAAGTACCGGCCCCGTTATAATATCGAGCTCAAGGACGACAAGACCTACCCCTATCTCAAGATTACGGTCGATGAAGCTTATCCCCGTATGTACATTACGCGCCGCGTTCAAAAAGATGGAGCCAAGTACTACGGCCCCTATGCCGATGTAGGGGCCTTAAGGGAAACCATGCGTCTCATCCGTTCCATGTTTCCCCTGCGTCACTGCCGCAGCATGAATGTCAAACGGCCCTGCCTCCAGTACCATCTTCATCGCTGTCTGGCTCCTTGTACGGGAAAGGTCCCCCTTAGTGAGTATAGGAAGCTCGTTGATGAGGTGCTTCTTCTTATGGATGGGAAGGTCACGGAACTGCGGCGCCAGCTGACGAAAAAAATGCAGGACGCGTCGGACAAGATGGAATATGAAAAGGCAGCCCAATACAGGGACTCCCTTCTTAGCCTCAATAAGCTGGAAGAATCCCAGAAAGCAACGACAGAAAGCGGGGACCGTGATGTCATAGGTCTTGCGGTGGATGACACAGGAGTCTGCCTGGAAGTCTTCTTTGTGCGAAATGGTAAGATATTGGGCCGGGACAGTTTCTTTCTTGATGATGAAAAAGGGGAACCCGCAGCAGAAATCCTCTCTGCTTTCATTAGGGAATATTATCAGGAAGAGCATCGGCCCCCCAAGGAAATCATTACGTCAAGCGGCCTTTTTGATAAGGACCGGGCCCTGCTTTCCCAGTGGCTTACGGAGAAAAATGAGAAAAATGTCACCATCCTTGTCCCTCAGCGGGGCATTAAGCATGATCTCATCCTCATGGCGGAGGAAAATGCCAAGAAAAACCTTGATGAACGTCTCCGGAAGGGACGACTTGCTCTAAAGCCGGCAGAAGAGGCTGCTGAGGACTTGGCTCACGCCATCGGCATGACAGGCCCCTTGGAACGGATGGATTGCTTTGATATATCCCATAATCAAGGGGCGGAAACTGTGGCATCCATGGTGGTCTTTCGCAATGGCAGCCCTTCGAAAAAGGATTATCGGCGGTATAAACTGCGTTCTACAGAAGGCAAGCCGGACGATTTCAAATCCATGCAGGAAGTCGTCTATCGCCGGTATAAGGACGCGGAGGATATTCCCAGTCTCATCATCATAGATGGAGGCAAAGGACAGTTAAGCTCGGCTCTTGAAGTCATCCGCGGTGTGGGGCTTGGAGATGTACGCGTTATCGGTCTTGCCAAAAGGGAAGAGGAAATTTTTACGGAAGGGGCCCATGAAAGCATCCTTCTTGATAAATCCTCAGCGGCTCTGCATCTCATCCAGCATATCCGTGATGAGGCCCATCGCTTTGCCATTACCTATCATCGGAAAAGGCTTGCTAAGCGCAATCTTGTTTCTGTCCTTGATCATATCGAGGGGATTGGCCCTAAACGGCGGGCTGCTCTCTGGCAGCGGTTTGCTTCTTTGGAAAAGATGCGGGAAGCAAGTGTTGATGATCTTGAAGCAGTTCCTACCATGACTCGGACAGCTGCGGAAAAACTCTTTGCTTTCCTGCATGCATCTGCTTCTGATAAAAGAACATTTATTAAATAAAAATTACTTTAAAAAATTTTACGAAAAGGCTTGAAACAGGGGAAAGCCTTTGGTATAATTCGATTGTCAACAAATACAGAAAAGGGGTAAATCCGATATGAAAAAATATGTTTGCCAAGTTTGTGGTTATGTCTACGATGAAGCTGCTGGTGATCCCGATCGCGGAATTGCACCGGGCACCAAATTTGAAGATCTGCCCGATGATTGGACCTGCCCTCTTTGCGGCGTAGGCAAAGATCAGTTTGAAGAAGGCTAACCGATTGACACAAGGCTGTTCTGCTCCTGAGGCAGGACAGCTTTTCTTTTTTCAGAAAGGAGAAGCGCTGATGTCTAATATCCTCAAGATGATTGCCATGGACCTCGACGGGACCTTGCTTGATGAAGAAAAAAATATTTCTCAGAAAGATCGGGAGGCTGTCAGGGAAGCGATTGACCGAGGCTATCTCGTCACACTGGCAACAGGCCGGATGTATCGATCAGCTTTAAGTTATGCTCAGGAACTGGGAATCAAACTGCCTCTTGTGACTTATAACGGGGCCCTCGTGAAAGACCCTTCCACGGGAAAGACACTGGCCCATTGGCCCCTTGCCCTTGAAACGGCAAAATGCATTGTCGGGGAACTGCTTGATCAGGATATCTATGTTCAGGCTTATGTCAATGATACCCTTTTGGTTCCTGCTGACTGTGCCAAGGCACAGTACTATGCCAAGTTTTCCCGTGTTCCCTTTGAAGTTGCTGGTGCGGGCCTGCGCCAGTTGGCCGAGGCGCCCCATAAATTGCTTGTCATTGATGATGACCCGGAACCGATTCGGCGGCACCTTGTGACCGTCTACGGCAATGCCATCAAAATCGTTTCTTCCTCAAAAGGCTTCCTTGAAATTACGGATCCTGAAACCAATAAATGGCGGGCCCTTCAGTTTTTAATGAAGCGCTTTGAAGTTACCCGAGAAGAGATTCTTACTGTGGGGGACTCGGATAATGACTATGAAATGGTGGCCCATGCCGGCGTAGGTGTTGCCATGGGAAATGCCAAGGAAACAATTCAAAAAGCGGCCCGCATCATTACGGCTTCCAACACCCAGTCCGGGGTCAGCCTTATTCTTCGCAGCGTCATGACCAATCAGGTCGATGTCCCGGAATAAGGGGCGCGCACGCACCGCATTTGTTGCGGCATATAAGTGAAAAAGTTATAATAAGAGAAATGTACTTTTGATTGGGGGCGAATCCATCATGGCAAGAAATTTGATCATTACGGGGATGAGTGGGGCAGGGAAAACCCAGGTCATGCGGACCTTGGAAGACTTAGGATACTTTTGCGTCGATAACCTGCCACCGACCTTTATCCCAAAATTCATCGAACTGTGCATGAAACGCAGTGATGAATCCGATCAGCTTGCCTTGGCAGCTGATATCAGGGGCGGTAAGTTCTTTGATGAACTGACGGAAGTCCTCGACCAGCTGAGCCGGGAGAAGATCCCCTTTGAACTGGTTTTCCTTGACGCTGATGACCAGACTTTGGTGCGCCGTTACAAGGAAACGCGCCGTCGTCATCCTCTTGCTGGAAAGGGCGGCCTAAGTGCTGATATTGCGCGTGAACGACAGATTCTTTCCCATGTCCGTCGGCGGGCCACGACAATCATTGATACGACCCATACGACGACCAAGGAGCTGCGGGCTAAGATCATTTCCCTTTACGGACGGGACGGGAGCCTGCCCGCCATGAGTATTGCAGTCCAATCCTTTGGCTTTAAGCACGGGACGCCCCTTGACTGCGACATGATGTTTGATGTCCGTTTCCTTCCAAATCCTTTTTATGTACCGGAACTGAAGGAAAAAAATGGTAACGATGCCGATGTCGTGGCCTATATTGAACAGTCGCCCGTGACCCAGACTTTTCTGCGGAAACTCTATGATCTCATTGAGTTCCTGCTTCCTGAATATACGAAGGAAGGCAAGAGCCAGCTCATGATCGGCGTGGGCTGCACGGGCGGTCACCATCGTTCGGTCTTTGTTGCCAACGCCTTGGGGCGATTCATTGAATCCTGCGGGTACCAGGCCCAAGTGATTCATCGAGATCTCTTGAAGAAATAATTCCCGTGAGGAGTGTGCCTATGAAATGGATAAAGTGGCTATACCCAGGCCTTAACCTCAAACGGTGGCTCTTTCTTTTCGGTCTGGGGACAGTCCTTTCTTGTGTTGGTGTAACCCTGATCTTCAATTACCAGTTTGTCGGGCTGATTGAAGCGCTTGTCTTTAATTTCATTTCTTATGTAGGCGGTGAATTCTATCAGTCGACCATTACGGCCTTAGGCCTATTTAACGTCGTTGTGGGCATTTTCTTTATGTGTTATGGCGGTGCCCGTGTCGTCAAGACGGTCATCCGTTCCGTCATGCCCGGAGAAAAGGAATCCTTGCGGGAACTGATCTTTACGCAGCAGAAACTGGACAAAGGGCCATCTGTTGTTGTCATCGGCGGAGGTACCGGTCTGTCAGTGCTCCTGCGCGGAATCAAGCTCATTACCAATAACTGTACGGCGGTTGTGACTACGGCCGATGACGGCGGTTCATCTGGACGGCTGCGCAAGGAAATGGGCATCATTCCCCCTGGGGATATGCGCAATTGTCTGGTGGCCCTTGCTGACACGGAGCCTGTCATGGAACGGGCCATGCAGTATCGTTTTCATGACAGTGAATTTCTTTCTGGTCACAGCCTGGGCAACCTTTTTATTGCCGCCATGAGTGATCTTGAAGGCAATATGGAAGACGGTCTTGCTGCCATCAGTGAAATCCTCAAGGTCCATGGACGGGTTTGGCCCAGTACATCGGAAAACATCCAACTCAAGGCCCAAATGGATGACGGCAGCGTTGTCATTGGGGAATCGGCCATTACCGCATCCCCTCATAAAATCGTTCGGCTTATGACAGAACCGGAAAATCCGAAGGCTTCCCAGCGGGCCGTTGATGCCATCCTGCATGCTGATGCCATTATTCTGGGGCCGGGATCCCTTTATACAAGCGTCCTCGCAAGCCTGATTGTACCGGGCATCCGGGATGCGGTCGTAAAGAGCAAGGCCGTCAAGATCTATGTCTGCAATGTCATGACCCAGCCCGGTGAGACCGATGGCTACGGGGCCTATGAACATGTGGAGACCTTGGTGAACCATATGGGAGCCCAGGCCCTGGATTATGTGGTTGTCAATGTTCAAAAAGCCAAACCGGAACAGATTGCCAAGTATAAGGAAGAAGGGGCTGAACCGGTTTCCCCTGATATCGACAAAATTGAAAAACTAGGGATTGAGGCGGTGCCGGCAAAACTCCTGAATGATAGCGATCTGGTTCGCCATAACCCGCAGAAGCTGGCAAAATGCATCATTGCCCTCATCTATCGGCTGCGTTTATTTGGACGCGGCGTACGTTTCTTTGATTATTTCTTTGCTCGCCAGACTATGCAGGAACTGCGCAATCATGGGAAGGCGGCAAAGAACACGGAAAAGGAGTCATGATCCATGTCCTTTGCCAGTGATGTGAAAAATGAAGTTGCACGGCTCGATTCTGAAGCAAAAGAAGGAGAACGCGCTGAATTGTTCGGACTTTTGCGGATCAGTGGATCCGTTTCCCTATCAGGGCAAAAAGTGGGCATTCATTTTACGACGGAAAATGCGGCTTTGGCACGCCGCGTCCTTCGTCTGCTCAAAAATAACTTTGCTGTTCAGACCGAAGTCATTGTGACGCGGTCCACGAGACTTAAGAAAAACAATCGCTATCAAGTCCACGTCGTACCCAGCAGTGAGGCACGGATAGCCTTGGGAGAACTTCACCTGCTTTCTCCCCTTGACCTTGCGGGAGCCGCGCTTCTTAAAAAGAATGCGTGCAAGAAATCCTTTCTTCGAGGTGTATTCCTTGCGGGTGGTTCTGTAAGCCGCCCGCTCAGTGATTATCATCTGGAACTAATCACGGACCGCCTTGACATGGGGGAGTATATCTGTAAAATAATGAAGGGGTTTGATTTGCCAGCCCGTGTGATTGACCGAAAAAATACCTATGTTGTCTACTTGAAGGAAGGCAATGCCATCGCTTCTTTCCTTTCCCTTATCGGCGCACATCATTCCTATCTGGAATTTGAGAACGTTCGGGTTTTAAAGGATATGAGGAATCAGGTCAATCGGGTCGTCAATTGCGAAACGGCAAACCTCAACAAGGTCGTCAAGGCTGCTGTACGCCAATTGGCTGCCATTCGGACCATTGACCGTACCGTAGGATTGGATCAGCTTCCAGAGAACTTGCAGGAGGCGGCGCGTCTGCGTTTAAAACACCAAGACTTAGCTGTGGGGGAACTTGCAGCGCTGACGGAAGGCCATATTGGAAAATCGGGTCTGAATCATCGGCTGAAGAAATTGGAACAGATTGCGGAAAAAATAGGGAAGGAAGCGCGTGAGTAAGATGAATCGAAAAACGGGGATTCTGTTGGGCCTTATTGCTGTCGCGGCAGGCTGCGCATGGGCGGTCCATGATTTCTTGGATTTTAGGGATCGGTCCGTGCCCATATTCGCCTATCACCGAGTGGAAGATAAGTCAGATCTTTATTCCATGCCAACCGATGAATTTCGGACCCAAATGGAATATCTCAAGGAAAATGGGTATAAGACCATCAAGTTAGGGGACTATGCAAGCAGAAGAAAGGCGGGCGATTCCTTTCATAAGGAATGTGTCCTTATCTTCGATGACGGCTACCTTGACAACCTGACCAATGCGGCCCCCATCATGAAGGAATATGGCTATATTGGGAATATGTTCATGGCGGGAATGTATGAAGGGTGGCCGGGCTATCTAACCTGGGACGAGGAAGTAAAGCTTGCCCAATATGGGTGGGAACTTGGTTCTCATACTTATATCCACAAGCCTCTGCCACTGCTCTCCCGCCAGGAACGGAAAGCAGATCTCAAGAAGAGCCATGACCACATGCTGGGGCTATATTATTCGCCGAATGGTGTAACCTTGAGCTACCCCAATGGCGCCTATAATAAAGAGGTTGTCGAAGATGTGAAGGAAGCCGGCTATGCGGCAGGCGTAACAGGGCTCATTGGGACCAATACGGAACAGGATGGACTGCTTACCCTGCGCCGGGTCAATGTCTTTCATCACAAGGCGAAAAATCTGGAGCATTTCAAAAGGGCCCTTTATAAGGCCCAACTGATCAGTTGGGTGAACGAAAAGACGGGATATGACCTCAATCGTTTCCTCTTGTGGTATTATCATAAAAAGTAAATCAAAAGCAGCGTTCCTGGGGAGTTTTGTAAAGACCCTTGCATAATGCCTTAAAAACAGATAAAATAAAGTTCAGTTTAAAGTCAGGAGGGATGTACGATGGCAAAGAGAATCAAAACTGTCAATAAAGAAATGCTGAAAAAGACCCTGCGCAGCGGCGGCTGCGGCGAATGCCCAGCTTCTTGTCAGTCTGCTTGCAAAACGTCCTGCACGGTAGGCAACCAGGTCTGCGAAAAGGCTTAAGGTATTGTAGAACAGCTCCCTGCCTAAGCGGGGAGCCTTTTTCTTTCTACATTTCATATCCTCTTTTTTATGAAAAGGGGAGTACGTTTACTGTTAAGACATCATGAAAGGCGGAAACAGTTTGCTGATCCATAGAATGCATTTAGATGACCACTATGTGGTCCTTGACGTCAATAGCGGCGCCGTCCATATCATCGATAAGATGATTTATGATATCCTGGGGTTCTATGATGGGAACAACCCGGAAGAGACAAAGGCCCATTTCAAGGGAAAGTACGCGGACAGCGATGTGGAAGAAGTCCTGGCGGAACTAAAGGAACTGCAGGAGGCAGGCCTCCTTTTTTCTCCAGACTTTTCCGTACCCGATACATTTGCCGAAGAACCTATCCTCAAATCTCTCTGTCTCCATGTTGCCCATGACTGCAACCTGCGCTGCGGATATTGCTTTGCCGATACGGGGGACTTTGGCGGCCATCGTGCCCTCATGAGCAAGGAAGTAGCCCAAAAGGCCATCGAATTTGCCATCAAGGGAAGCAAAAAGCGCCATAATCTGGAACTTGACCTTTTTGGTGGGGAACCGCTTATGAATATGCCCGTCGTAAAATTCATTGTGGACTATGTCCGCAAACGTGAAAAAGAAACGGGAAAGAATATCAAGCTGACGCTGACCACCAACGGAACGCTTCTTACTGATGAAATCGTAACCTATCTCAATGACAACAGGGTCATGTTGGTCCTTAGTCTAGACGGGAGCAAAAAGACACACGATCATATGAGACCTTATCCGGGGCATCTGGGTTCTTTTGATAAGGCCGTTGAAGGGTTCAAGAAAGTCATTGAAAGCCGGCGGGGACGCAACTATTATCTCCGGGGAACCTATACCCATTACAACCCGCATTTTGCCGATGATGTTCTCGCTATGCTCGAGGTGGGGTCCGAAATTTCCATGGAACCGGTTGTCGGGACAAATGAACCTTATGTCCTTACGGAAGACGATTGGCAAATCCTTGATAAAGAATATGAAAAACTCGCCCGAATCTACCTTGATAAGAGACGCAAGGGAATTCCCTTTGATTTTTTCCACTTCAATGTTGCCCTCGATAATGGGCCCTGTGTTGCCAAGCGTCTTGCAGGTTGCGGAGCTGGTCACGAGTATTATGCCATTACGCCAGAAGGGGATATCTATCCTTGCCATCAGTTCGTTGGACGGGAACAATATAAGATGGGCACCTTAGATATGGGTATTGTGAAAAAAGATATGGTTCAGTACTTCCGCCATATGCACGTTATGAAGAAAGAGGAGTGCCGGACCTGCTGGGCCCGCTTCTTCTGTAGCGGCGGCTGTCACGCAAACGCCGACTTGGTGAATGGCACCATTGAAAAGCCCTATGAATATGGCTGCAAGATTCAGCGCAAGCGCCTGGAAATGGCGATTATCGTCCAGGCCCTCCTTACCGAAGATGTGCGGGAAGGCAAAAAGGACGAACGTCCCGTCATTGATAACTTTAAGTATCAGGTAGATGAATAAGATCAGTACTGGCTGCCGTTTTGCGGCAGCCAGTTTTCTTAGTAGAAGTAAGTGAAAATAGAGAAAATAAAAAAAGAGAAAAAGTGCTTGCAAAAGATTTTTTAATCTGGTATAGTATGTACCTGTCAACACGGCAAGTTCTGATTGGGAAGCAGTCTTGAGCCGAAGCTCCTAAAAGAAATTAAAAAAAGTTGTTGACAGCGCTTTCGAAAAGTGCTATTCTATGAAAGTCGCCGATAGCCAAGAACGAAAGCGACGGTAGAACCTTGAAAACTAAATATTGATTGACAGATGTGCGGGTCAAGTCACTTTAGTGACGCGACCGAGTCACTTCGAGAAAACGAAGTAAAAAAACAAGAGCTAGTATTTTCAAGAGCCAAGAGGTTCTTCAAAATAATTTTATTTTGGAGAGTTTGATCCTGGCTCAGGACGAACGCT